>WNFR01009582.1_pt1 | contig 11939 bp, 11 predicted proteins | sample 5400221 | NCBI WGS metagenome assembly WNFR01 (sample SAMN13153357, study PRJNA577476) | soil metagenome | isolation source: 40 cm soil under Madrone tree | place: USA:California | collected 2016-06-14 | reverse complement strand
TCCTGGAGCATCCGCTCGTCAAAGATCTGATTGCGTACCTCCGGCTGATCGCCAAGCCGTACGATGATATTGCCGCCGCTCGCGTCCTGGCCGCCCCGGCCTGGCGGCTAACGCCGCCGCAGCTGGTGCGTTTCGCCCAGCGCGCCCGGAAGAATCGCAAGAAGATCTATGACGAGCTTCAGACCAGGCAGGCGAGCCTTCCTTTTGAGCCTTCCGCGAACGAGTTGACCGAGCTGCTGGACTTCTTGTCCGCGCAGCGTAAGACCATTCATCACCGAACTGCGGCGGAAATCCTTGCCGAGCTTCTCGAATGGCTGGAAATCTACGCTCGCGCTTCCGAGCAAGACCGCGCCTACGTGAAACGCCTCCCCGAATTCGTCAAGGCGTGGGAACCGAAGAGCGAAACGCGCGGCCTGCCGGAGTTCGTCGAATATCTCGAGTATTTCGACCAGGCCGGCGGCACCATTTCGCTGGAAGAAGATGCGCCGGGCGACGCCGTGCAATTGATGACCGTTCACGGCGCTAAGGGCCTGGAATTTTCACACGTGTTCGTGCTTCGCGTGAACAAAAACAAGTTTCCGCAGCCGGAGCGCTCCCACGTGTTTGAATTCCCCGCCCGGCTCATGAAAGAAGGTGCTCCCGAGGACCATTTTCACCATCAGGAAGAGCGCCGGTTGTACTACGTGGCGCTGACGCGGGCGCAGGACCGGCTGACCATCACGTCGGTGGCGGAGAAAAAAGGAAAGGTCCCGCCGTTCCTGGAAGACATCCTCATGGAACCGCGCATCAAACGCCGCGACATCCTGCAGCTCGCGCCCAAAGTCGCGCCGGTACCGGCAGATTCCTCCGACGAACCGGACGCGGGAATCGCCCAGAATTCTCTCTTTGCTCCATCAGGCGGCCTGCCCAAAGTTTTCTCCCGTATCGCCAAATGGGCGGAAATCTTTCATCCACCCTCGTCCGAGCCGCTCGAGCTGCATCCTTCCGCGGTGCAAAGCTACCGGTCCTGCCCGCAGCGGTACCTTTTCTCATCCCTGTGGTCTTTGCAGGAAGGCCCCAAGGCCACGCTGACGTTTGGCCGCGTCATCCACGGCACCATTCGGCGCATGATGGCGGAGTTCAAGAAAGGCAACCGCCTTCCTTTCGACGAAGTACAGCGGATCTTTGAAGCCGAATGGTCCACCGTGGGCTTCGAAGACGAATATCAGGAGGGGGAATACAAGAAAGATGGACTGGAGCAATTGCGCGCCTTTCATCAAGCCGCGCTTGAGCAGCCGCTGTTGGTGCTGGAGCTTGAAAAGACCTTCGAGCTGCCCGTCGAAAACAATGTCATTCTGAAGGGCCGCATCGACCAGATCAATTCGCTGGGACGTGTTGACCGCTCTGCGGTCGCCAAGACCATCGACGTTGAGATCGTCGACTACAAGACCGGCAGGCCCAAAAAAGACTCGGATGCACAGAAAGACCTGCAACTGAGCATCTACGCGATTGCCACGAAGGAGATTCTTGAGTGGAATCCCGTCCGCATGGTTTTCCACTACTTGCAAGACAATCAGCGGCAAGAAACCACGCGCGACGCGAAGCAACTTGACGAGGCGCTGCGCGTCGTCCAGGAAACAGCGGCGGACATTCGCGCCGGGGAATTCTCAGCGAAGCCGGGGTTCATTTGCCGCAATTGCGCGTATAAGCCGATTTGCCCGGCGCACGAGGAGCCTTTGAGCGCCTGAGCGAGCGCTGCGGAATCCTTCTGAGTGCTTTTTTCGCCAACCTTGAAGGCCAAAAGGAGAAGGTCCGGTAAATCAAAAAAATATCTACTTGCTATTGTGCGTTCCCGGAATCGTTCTTCCCTACTCGCAACTCGTCCCGTGGGTCCTGGAAAACGGGCTGCACCTTGGCCTGCTGGTCCGTCAGCTTTTCGCGAATCGCATCGGCGGCTTTTTTGGATTGGATGTAATGGTTTCGTCCGTGGTCCTCGTTGGATTCGTTCGCACGGAAGGGCACCGGCTCGGGGTACGGCGGCTCTGGTTGCCGATCGTTGGGCTGCTAACCGTGGGCGTCTCTTGCGCACTGCCGCTGTTTCTTTACTTGCGCGAGGATGCTTTGGACCGGATTGCACACGAGGGCCGGGGTGAAATTGGTGTGAGGGCGTAAGAGAAAAGCACGGGTCTGAAGACCCGCCACTACAGGGCCGGAAGACCCGCCACTACAGGGCCGGGCTGAAGCGCGGCGTCTACAAAAGTATTTGCCCGCACAGAAAAACGAGACGCCCCGATTGGATCGGGGCGTCCGTCACTTCCTAATCTTGTTGGCTGGTCTTACTTCCCTTTTTTCGGGCCCTTCTTGTCGTCCTTCTTGCCCTTTTTCTTCATTCGGTTCTCCTTCTCGGACTTGGCGGATGACGGGCGTCTCCGCCAGCCACCCACTGTGCTTTCATATACGGGTGGTCCGCGCAAGAGTCAAGAAAATTCACGATGAAATACAAAAAACCGGCTACCTCGGCACGCCGCCGGCATAGTAGCCTTCGCGGGCGAGGATAGTCAGCCCTTCGCGCTTCACGCGCACCTCGATCTCGTGATAGTCCGTCCCGCGGTCCGTGCCGGCAGGAGCATAGGCCAGCGTGTACTGGTTGCGCGCTTCCTCGGTGACCCGCGAATAAAGCTCCTCCATCGCGTGGCTCTTCATGCTGTAGTAGACATCACCGCCGGTATCGTGCGCGTATTTCGCGAGCCGTTCGAATCGTCGGTCGAAAAACGCGCTGCCCACGCCGACACCGTAGACGGCAATGTTCGAACTCAGCAGCTCCTTCCGCACCGTGTCGTAATCGTAGGTATTGGATTTTTTTCCATTCACGCCATCGGAGATGAGCAAAATCATTTTGCGCCGGTCGCGGCCGCGGTCCCTCAGCAATTGCGCCGCGGCGTAGACCGCATCGTCCAGTGCCTTGGTGGGCTGTCCCTTGATGTTGATCATGGCCCCGGCAATGTTGGGCGCATCGCTGGTAGCCGAATGGCCGTTGATGGAGGGCCCGTTGTTAATGGCCGCACCGGGACCGGCGACGGACGGCGAATCGTCGAGGTGGGTGCGCTTCAATTCCACGAGCAACTTGTCCTGGTCGCTGATGAAGCCCTTGCCGGCATGGAAGAACTGATCGAAGCGGCAAACAAAAGTCTCATCGCTGGCGCTCAACCCCGCTACGATGGCCCGCAGGCTCTCGGTCACCTGTTTGGCGTCCTTGGATTTCAGGTCATTGTCAATCAGCACGACCATTGAGAGCGGGAAAGCCTCCGCGCTGAAGTAGCTGACCCGCTGCTCGACCTTGTCTTCGAGAATTCGAAACTCGTCCCTTCGGAGGTCCGCGACGATTCGCCCGGCTCCATCTTTCACGATTACCGGGACAACTACCAGATTCACTGGGACGCGAATCCTGGCCTGGCCGTCGACCTGTTGCGCCAGCTGCGGATCCTGTTGGGGGGCGGATTGCGCCGGTGCGGGGCTTGGGGGCGCCTGTTGCGCCGCCAAATGGACGGCTAGAACTGCGGAGAAGAGTATTGCAGCCATCAAGATGGTTTTGCGTAGACTTTTCATGGTCCTCAGGCCAAACTTCTTATCGGATTGGGCCGCTCGAGTGGCTTCCGCCACACATCCATCGCGACGCTTCACCGCATCTTAAAGGCGGAAGCATCCCAGCGGAAATTTTCGGCCGGGCATTTCTCGTCAAGGAAAGTATACATGGGTTCCATGAAGAAGTTTGCGACGCAGTGCGCGGCAGCGATGGTTGCCTGCACGCTGGCCGCGCCGGCCATGCCGCAAGAGCCTCCCGCGCAGGGCGAGACCATCAAAACGCAGGTCAGCCTGGTCAATCTGTTCGCCACCGTGCGCGACAAGAACAAGCGCATTGTCGGCGACTTAAAGCAGGAAGACTTCAAGATCACGGAAGACAATCAGGATCAAAAGATCTCCTTTTTTTCAAAGGAAGTGGCGCTGCCCATTACCCTGGCGCTCTTACTTGATACTTCGGGAAGCGAGCAGTTCATGCTCAGCGCCATTCAGGACGCCGGCAGTTCGTTTCTCCACAGGATCCTGCGCAAAGGAGATATGGCGCTGGTGATGTCGTTTGACTCCGATGTGGACCTGCTCTCCGATTTTACGGATGATCACGGACAGCTCGACAGGGCGGTCCGGCGGTCGCGCATCAATATTCCGAGCGGTGGCTCGATCGGTGGAAATCCAGGCCCGGTGGGGTCGCGGCAGATCACCGGCACGGCGCTCTATGATGCGATCTATCTGGCCTGCGGCGAAAAACTGAATACGGAAGCGGGACGGAAAGCGGTGGTGATCGTCACGGACGCCCAGGATGAAGGCAGCAAAGTACGCATTGAAGAGGCCATCGAAGCCGCGCAACGCACGGACACGGTAATACATGTCATCCTCGTTGCCGATCCGCGCTTTGGAGCGAATACCGGCGCCGCAAAGAAACTTGCGGAAGAAACGGGCGGCCGGGTGCTCAACGCAAGCTCGGAGAAAAAGCTCATGGAAGCGTTCGATGAGATTTCGGCGGAACTGCGCAGCCAGTACACGCTGGGCTACTACCCGACCAACAGCCAGCGCGACGGCAAATTCCGCAAGATCAAAGTCGAGACTGCCAATCACGACTTGAAGGTGCTCGCCCGCAAAGGCTACTACGCGCCGAAGGGCTGAGCTTGCGAATGGCTTCGGCGTTGCCGCCGAAGCCGTGCACCTCGAGGCAATCAAACTAATTTATGAGCGGTGATGTTCGCAGCAATCGCCCGAAGAGGCCGAGGCCTTGGCGGGCTGCACGTACTCCGCCTTCGCGTCCACCTGGTAGCCCTCGCCGTACTTGTCATGGTGGCGCACCCAGGCCATGGTATGAGCCAAGCCTTCCTCGTCGCGTCCTTTGGGCGTGAGGTCCAGCCAGTTGTAGGCTCCGATGAGGATGTCCAGTCCCCGACCGTAGCTCGAATACGAGTGGAAAATGTTCCCGGCTGCATCTTTGTAAAACACGCTCGTGCCGGGCCGTTCCTCGCTGGGAAACTTCTGCATCGTATAGTTGTAATAGACCTCGGCCTTCGACAGTTCTTCCTTGGTCATGGACACCTGATAGTCGTAGTTGAAGTCCGTCGCATTCGACGAGACCCAATGGAAGCGCCAGCCCATCCGTTTCTTAAACGCCTCGATCTGCGCCAGCGGCGCGCGCGAAACAACCGCCAGCCGGACATCCCGCGCCGCCAGGTGCACCACGCTGGCGTCAGTATGGTCTGAAATATACGAGCAGCTTGGGCAGCCTTCCTTCCAGTCCGGTCCGAACATGAAGTGATAAATGATCAACTGACTCTTGCCGCCGAATAGGTCGCCCAGCGACTCCTTTCCGCCAGGCCCGTCGAAAACATACTGCTTCTCTACTTTTTCCCAAGGCAGTTCACGGCGCTGCCGGCTCAGCTCATCGCGCAACCGCGTGAACTCCTTTTCCTTTTTCAACAACTGCTTTCGCGCGGCAAGCCATTCTGCCGGCGATACCACTTTCGACTGTTCCATCGCTCTCGTTGCCATGACTGATTCTCCTTTTGTGTTTGGCCACTCGCGGAAAGATAGATGACCACAGAAACTTGGTCGTACGCAGTGCGCTCAGTGAATGCGGAAGGCTGTTGGGGACTTGCCCCAACATACTCCGGCATTCACCGGCCATGTACCGAAATGGAGCGGACTTCGAGCATGTACAACTCTAGCCGCCTGCGGCCTGCGCCTTGGCCGTTTGCGTTGCCTCTCGCATTTGCGCGAGTACTTTGCGAATGGCTTCGTTGGACCCTGGGCTGCGCTTTTCTCTCCAGGCCTCCAGCCGCTTGACTTGTTCTTCGAGATTCGCGAGGAAGTTTGGGCTGCTGAACATGGCGCGCCACGCGCCGATCACCGGCTTTACCTGTTCCCAAACAACCCACTGTTCCCCGTTGCTTTCGAAGAAGAAGTCTTCGTCGATGAGCCCGCGGTTCACGATGCTCGCCACCATCTCCCAATAACCGAGCACCATGCGCACGTACGCGTTTTCCTTGCTACCGGGAGGACAGACTCGCGTCACTTCCTCCATGCTTTTCACATGGAAATTGGCGCCGAACCACTCGCGCGCTTCGCGCAATCGGGTCTCCCGCCGCTCCTCGAACAGCCGCAACATCAAATTCACCTGCTCGTTCGTTACTTCTCCCATGTTTCCTCCTTTGGTTTTGGATTGTAGGCTTGTTTTTCGCGGAACTAGGCGAACGGATTTTCGTCCGCGCTGGGCCCGTAAATCGACGGCACTGGAACACCCAGCATTCGCAGATAGACCGAGAGCTGCCCGCGATGGTGATAGTTATGATTCATGAGGACCGAGCGAATGAAGCCGATCCGCGGGACCGACATCAGGACCTTTCCGTTTTTCGTCAAGCTCCACATGGAGGTCAGCCGGGCATCATCCATTTTCTTGAGGGTGTCCTTTGCACTCTCGAGGCTCTTCGAGAAAGTGTCCAAAACCTCCTGGCGGCTCTTGGGCTCCGGCTGCGAGAAGTTCGGGGCTTCGATACTGTCCGGCACCGCTGCCGCAGCAACGCTGCCCGGCACGGACGCAATGTGCAGGGCCAACTGGCCCAGCGAAAAGGATTTCGGGTGGGGTTTCCAGGCGAGTTTGTCTTCCGGAATTCGATCCAAGACTCGCTTGGTCGTTTGTGCTTCCTGATCAATTTCAATCAAGATGGAATCTACAAGTTTCATGGCTGCTCCTTTTGTCTCTCTCTTTGGACGAAACCTCTTCACTACCAGCGCGGTCAATCCGCCCGTCGACATCACGCTTCCGGCCATCAGCACTGCGCTGCTGATGCAAAATGGACACATCGGTTCTTCCTCTCGCGGCGCCGCCGTTCACCGCGAACGCTTCGCTTCCGCACGTTTCCGCACCCCCTCATGGATATGCCCCCAGCCTTTCGTGACTCCTTTTCGATGGTCTTCCTCGATCAGGCCGAGTGCCGAGTGCCGAAACCGGATCAGCGTTCCGCCATCCACTTCGCTCAAGCGATACTGGACATTCGAAACGACCGGATAAGACATGAACAACGGCCCGGCGAATTCGAGCAATGTCGGCCGCTTGATGGCCTGCACAACTGCCCAGAAGTGGCCATTGTTGTCGCCTAGATCGCGGTACCACCTGCCGCCTGGCCACGGCTCAAGCTTCATAGGCATCGGCTTGCCGTCGGGCGTGTCATTCTGCGGCCCGAGCTGCTCGAGCAGCGCGGTGAACGTTGCGTCCAGCGTCGCACGCACGTGGATTTCCTCTGTGACATTCAACGTCAAATCCTCAATTCTTGCTGCTGTCGAGATCATGTTTCCTCCTTGAGCTGAAATCCGGTTCCCCTTCCTTTGACGCATTGCTTTTCCGTTCGGCACGTTCCTTGACGCGGCTCAATTGATGACGCCAGAAGCGCTCGAACGTTTCCGTCCATTCGTGAAGCGGCCGTATCGCCTCGGCGTTGGTTCGATAAAACATCCGCCGGCCGTCGCGGCGTACGTCGACAAGGCCCACCTCGAGCAAAACGCGCAGGTGCTTCGAAACCGAGGGCTGCGCCAGCCCCAACGAGTCCACAATTTCCCCCACTGGCCGCTCCTGCAGCGCCAGATAATTCAAAATCTCGCGCCGCCGCGGCTCCGCCACGGCGTTAAACACATCCGAGGTTGTCGTTGCTCGTGCCATGGACCAACAATACATTCCCATATGGGAATGTGTCAAGCAGTTTTTCTTGTCTCCTCGCCACGATCACTGTTCGCGCTTGCAGAGAGTCCCCTGCGCCGACCATTCCCTTTTTTTAGGTTGTCCATTAGGGCGCAAAGGAGTAGAGTCCCACCAACTCTGTGGAGGATCTCCCATGAACGCACTTCATCTGCGCTGGCGTTTGATTCTTGTCGCGGTGGTGTATCTGACTTGCGGACTCTTCGCCGTTGCTGCGGACGAGCCGACCCTGACCAAGGAGCAGATTAAGCAGTTCCTTCTCACCGCTAAGGTGGTGGGCAGTAAGGATGCCAAGAAGGGCATCACTAACACTAAGCGGCTTACGCTTTCCGACGGCACCGTGACTCACGACGCTTCTTTCCAAGGTCTTGATGAACACAAAGCCCAGAAGCAGCTTGGCTCGGGCACCGAAATAAACTTCGTGGACTCTTACAAATACAACATCGCAGCTTATGCGCTGGCTGAGTTGATTGGCATGGACGACATGCTGCCGGTATACGTCGAACGCAAATGGGGAGGGAATCCGGGCTCGCTCAGTTGGTGGTTGCCGGTGAAGATGGATGAAGTGGAGCGCCACAAGCAGAAATTAACGGCGCCGGATCCGGAGGCCTGGAACCATCAGATGTACAAGATTCGGGTCTTCGATCAATTGGTCGCCGATACTGATGTCAATCTGACCAACGTGCTAATCGGTGAGGATTGGAAGATCTGGAGGATTGATTTCGGCCGCGCATTTCGCCTCAGCAAGGATCTGAAAGACCCTGCTAAAGAGTTGGTACACTGCGACCGGCAATTGCTGGAGAAACTGAAGGCGCTGGACGCGAACGCGCTAACAGAAAAAACCAGCCACTATCTCAGCAAGGATGAGGTGAAGGCGGTGATGGCGCGACGGGACAAGATGGTGGCGCACTTCCAGAAGCTGATCGCTGAAAAAGGTGAGAACGAAGTGTTGTACTGAATTACTTGACCACGGAAGTAAACTGCACCGCTCCACTGCGTGAGCAGCTCTTCGGGATCAGGTTCTGGCAGGGGCAGTACGTGGGATGCAGCGGAGATGTTGGATTGGAAGCCCAAGTTTAATAGCTTGCACTTTTTGGTCTCCTGGGTCTAGTGTTCGTGCTACGCATCACATCTTCCCGGTGATCCCGGTGAATAAGGAGAGAAAAAATGCTGAAGAAGCAACTCACGGTGCTGTTCGCTTTGGTACTTACCTTCCCGCTGGCAATGGCGGTGTTCGCGCAAAAGGCTCCTGCCAAGCCGAAGGAGGCGCGCTGGGAAGGTAAAGTTCAAAGAAGTAGTAAGGAGCAGTCTTCTCTGACTGTTCGTAAGTCGGGCTCGACTTTAGAGAAGAGCTGTGTGTACGACAGCTCGACGAAATGGGTCAGTCAGTATCATGGCGACAAGAAGGTCAACGACATTGACGCCAGCCAGGTTAAAGACGGGGACTACGTGATTTGCAAGGGCACTGCAGAGAAGGCCGGCGAAATCCACGCGACGCTAATCTCTAAGCGGCTCTCCCACTCCCCCCAGTAGACCAGTTCGGTCTGTAACGCAAGTTGGAACACGCCGATCGGTTGTAAGCGAAGTTCACGCAGTAACCAGCTCGCGGAGCCTTCATGTGATGGCTCCGCGAGTGGGCCTTTCCGTGTGGCCAGCCGCGAACTGCCGCGACAAGTGACCGTACCGACGTTTTGGTCCAAGAGAAGTGAGAGCGTTCTTATTTCTGATTGGACACCCTTGGTCTGTGAAGATGGAGTTGTTCCGACGGACCGCAGGCCGCCTGCTTGCCGGCCTTGGCCGTATTTGCGTGGTTCCTCCATGCGTATTTTCAGCTTGTTGACTTGTGCGACTCTGGCAGCCTAAGATGCACCGCAATCGAGGATGCCTTGCGGAACGCAATGTTCTCGCTAAAATTCTGCTGCTTGCCTACAGGAGACAGGAAAATGGTCCGCCCTCCGGTCTGTGATCCTCCCCACCGCGCTTGTATTTCCGTCCTCCTGGTCCTAGTGTCGGCGGTGCTCGCGTGGGCGGGACCAGCAAAGGCTCCAGCGGAATCGCGGGAATCGGTAGTCGCCATCGCCGATGTCCACAATGACTTTGACGACTTCGTCGCCATTCTCCGGCGCACCGGTCTTACAGACAAGCAGAACCATTGGACGGCCGGTAAAACAACGTTCGTCCAGACCGGGGACCTGCTGGATCGCGGCCCCAAGCCGCGCGAGGTCATGGACTTGATGATGGCGCTCGAGAAAGAAGCGGCGCAAGCAGGCGGCCGGGTCGTGGGCCTGCTCGGTAACCACGAAGTGATGAATATCATGGGTGACCTGCGGTACGTCACTCCCGTGAACTATGCCAGTTTTGCCGACGGCAATTCCGAGAAGCGGCAGAAAGCTGCGTATGAGGAGTATGTGAAATGGAGGGGTAGTCATGCATCCTTACTGGCCGAGCTCCCCCAGCCGATGGAGTTGACGGAGGCAGAGTGGATGGCGCGCCATCTGGCAGGCTTCATTGAGCAGCGCGAGGCGTTTGGTCCAAAGGGAGAATACGGTGCGTGGCTGCGAGGACATGACGCCGTGGCCGAAATTGATGGGGTCATCTTCTTGCACGGGGGAATTTATCCTGACCTGGCCAAAACGAAACTGGATACGATGAATAAGCGGGTCCACGACGAAGTCAAGGAATTTGATGCCTCGAAACAGTATCTGCAGAATGAAAAGTTGATTCTGCCCTTCTTTACTATGCAGGAAGTCAATAATGTACTTCAGGCAGAGGTCATCACTGAGCTCAAGTCGCGTGTCCCCCCCACCAATGAACGCCACGCCAAAATACTGGAATTTTTGAAGCATCAAGATTGGCTCAGTTTGCGGGTTGACGGCCCGCTATGGTTTCGCGGTTACGACCTGTGGAGCGACGAAGAGGGCGCACCGCAGGTGAACAAGGTGCTGGAGGCTTACAAGGCGACACACGTTGTGGTAGGGCACACGGTGCAGAAGGGTGGTCGCATCCGGCCTCGCTTTGGCAGCAAAGTGTTCCTGATCGACACCGGCATGCTCAGCAGCTACTACCCTGGGGGCAGGCCGTCAGCTCTGGAAATCTGCGGCGATGCCAAATTCATCGCTGTGTATCTGGACCAGCAGGTAGTACTTCTCGATTCCGCTGGGCCTTCGCCTCAAATTGGAGGGCCCGGGATGGGGAATGGTACAACAGTTTCGGAAAAGTTGGCCGTCTCGCCGCCCGACCGAATATGTTCTGGAACGACGGCCGCACCGCAATAAGACAGAAAGGTTACGAAAGAAGGTTCTGCGGATGAAACGGTGGATCGAGCGGGCTCTGAACGTTCACCCGGGAGATTTGGGACGCGGCGTTCTTCTCTGCTCCTGCCTGTTCTTAGTTATCGCCAGCTACAAAATGGGCGGAGTAGCGGGGGCTGCCCTATTCCTGTCGCGTTTTCGGGCAAGTCAGCTTGCTTACGCCGATATTTCCAGTTCGGTGCTGGTGGTGGCGGTCATTGCGGGCTACGTGGTTATCGCGCGGCGAGTTCTTTTCCGCGATCTGCTGGTAGGCAGCATGATATTTTTCGCTGCGACTTGGGCGCTGTTCTGGTGGCTGGCCCATTACTATTCCCATCTGATCTGGGTTTTTCCTGCGTTCTACGTCTGGGTAAAAATTTTCGGCGTGCTCGCCGGCACGCAGATCTGGACACTGGCAAATTACGTCCTGACCACCCGCGAGGCCAAGCGGATTTTCGGAATGGTAGGCGGGGGCGCCATTGCGGGAGGGATTTTTGCCGGTTTCCTCTCCAAAACCATGGCCAAGAGGTTCGGAACGGAAAGCTTGCTGCTGGCCATGACGCTATTCGTCTTGATCTGCGCCGGGCTTGTAATCTTGATCTGGCGCAGCGGTCGGGTGCTAGTTGGTGACGCCCGGGGAACGGCGGGATCTGCCGAAACAGCCCCGCGCAATCTGGTCGCAAGCATGCGGCTGCTGTTCTCCTCGACCTATTTGCGGGCCATCGCAGCGGTAATCTGGATTTCATCGCTGGTAGTGACGTTGACGGGCTGGCAGTTCTTAGCCATTGGTCAGCAGTTCCTGGTGAGGAAAGACGCCATGGCCATTTTTTTTGGGGACTTTTATTTTTACGCAGGCGTGCTGGGGCTGTTGTTTCAGTTGC
>WNFR01006508.1_pt1 | contig 11946 bp, 19 predicted proteins | sample 5400221 | NCBI WGS metagenome assembly WNFR01 (sample SAMN13153357, study PRJNA577476) | soil metagenome | isolation source: 40 cm soil under Madrone tree | place: USA:California | collected 2016-06-14 | reverse complement strand
ACTTTGCATAGAACATGTGACCTCTTCAGAGGGTCGCCTCAACTCGCGACATCGCGACATCTCTCGTCGTTCCAGCTGAGGAACTCGCCAGAGAGTGACTCCGGCGCATGCAAAGAGAGGGCGGCTATCACGTATCCTGGCTGCTCGGGCTTCAAAAGCAACCCCTCCCCCTTCTCTCGTACAAATGTTTGGTGGACGTCATTTGCCATGTGTAGTCCACCAAATTCACGAACTTCACCTTGCATCTACACTCTTGTGAGCTCCAAGGAGGTCGCAAACTAGAGACGAGGAATAAAGAGAAGCGAACATTGGTATCGACTTTACCAGGGCGAACTGCGACGGAGACGATCTTGCCCTTCTCTTCCTCAGCCAGTGTCCTAGTTATAGAGTGTGAGCACGAGCTTTAATGCGGCCTCCATTGTAATCGAACCGGTTTAAAGAATTCATGGCGGCCTTGCTAGCGTTGTAAGGACCCCAGCCCGCGATGCCACCGACGGCAGCCCCGGAACTGACGAAGACAACCCTACCCCCTTTGGGGCTATCCCTGAGAGGCGGAACAGCCGCTTTCAATGCAGTGATGAGAGAGTACACGTTGACCTCGAAGTGCGTACGCCATGCATCCAGAGGTGTGTCGGCCGAAGCAAGTCGTATCAGGGGCTCAATGGTGCCAGCATTTAGTATCAAGCCATCTAGGTGACCATACTTGGCTAGCACGGACTGGATGGCTGCGGTGAATGCGGGCTCGTCCGTTCTATGGGGGCTATCAGCGACGGGCTCGGAAGCGATATTCGGGAATGTAACTAGCATGTTGCACTGTATAACGTGTAAGGTCTCGGGATGCGCCGTGGCCAGGGCGTCCAGCTCGGGAGTGCGTGTGCGCGAAATAGCAACGACGGTTGCGTTAAAAGTTTGTAGTAGAATTGAGGTAGCCGCCAGGCCAATGCCCCTGGGCAGAACCGAAATCAGCCAATAAAATCGTGAATATAGTTCAGTTCATACAACCTTGAGGCGCCTGTGACTATAACAACGGCCATCGCGGCCATCGACCCAGATCAAGCGGTGCCTCATTTCCCCCAATGACCGTGTATTATGTAATCTCACTGCTGACAGGCACAACAGGACAACATTCTCTTCATCTTCATCCACTTCCACTTCCTCCCCCCCTTCCGTGACACAAAAAAAGCATCCATGGCTACGAGAGCCTTCTCCCGTTTGACGCCGACTCTGTCGAGCTTGCGTGCTAATGCCTCGTTCATTCCACGTAGGCATGCGTTCCGTTCATTTGCCACGGAAGCGGGGGGCAACTCTGTTAGTGCTCTGTCATATACGCAAGTGTGCATCATCTCACACGTCTTCTTTTAGATGACGGTTCGTGAGGCGCTCAATACAGCCATGGAGGAAGAGATGCTCCGTGACGAATCAGTTTTTGTCCTCGGTGAGGAGGTTGCTCGCTACAATGGTGCATACAAGGTTAGTTTACATCATGCCTTGCCTTAATCCGTACGCGTGCAAATGACAACTCCTTCCAGGTAACAAAAGGCTTGTTGGACAAGTTTGGTGAGAAGCGTGTAGTTGATACGCCTATTACCGAAATGGGCTTCGCTGGTCTGGCTGTCGGCTCGGCTCTGGCTGGTTTGCGACCGATGTATGCGTCACCTTTTCTTCACCCTCTTCATACAATTAATGGCAAACCGACATAATCAAGATGCGAGTTCATGACCTTCAATTTCGCCATGCAAGCCATCGACCAAATCGTCAACTCGGCTGGGAAGACTTACTACATGTCTGGTGGAAATGTCCCATGTCCCGTTGTTTTCCGTGGTCCAAACGGCGCTGCTTCTGGCGTTGCTGCACAACACTCACAGGATTATGCGGCCTGGTACGGCCAAATCCCAGGACTTAAAGTTGTCAGTCCATGGAGCGCGGAGGATTGCAAAGGTCTGCTCAAAGTACGCGTCGCGTTGTTTCTTCGTCCAGATCGCTAAGCTGGTGATGCATTATTCAGTCCGCCATTCGTGACCCCAACCCCGTTGTTTTCCTCGAAAATGAAATGATGTACGGTGTCTCCTTCCCCATGTCAAAGGAGGCTATGTCAGACGACTATCTCCTTCCGATCGGGAAAGCCAAGGTCGAGCGTGCTGGGAGCGATGTCACCATTGTTGCACATAGCAAGATGGTGACACACAGCCTTGAGGCGGCAGATATTCTCGCCCAAGAAGGCATCCAAGCAGAGGTCATCAACCTCCGCTCCATCCGCCCTCTTGATATCAACACCATCAAAGAGTCAGTGAAGAAAACGAACCGGTAAGCATAGTCTTCCCTCTGCATCTCGACCTGAATTTTATTTTTCAAAGGCTCGTCACTGTCGAGGGTGGCTTCCCTGCATTTGGCGTAGGCTCTGAGATCTGTGCCCAGATTGTTGAGAGTGAGGCCTTTGACTACCTCGATGCTCCTGTTGAACGCGTCACGGGTGCTGATGTCCCCACTCCCGTACGTTTTTTTTGGTAATGGCACATCGTTGTCCAACCTGACACTCACGTCTATCAGTATGCCGCGAATCTTGAGGTTTTATCCTTCCCCGACACCCCGCTCATCGTTAAAGTTGCCAAGCGCGCTCTTTACCGGACCAACTAAGTTGGATCTTTCTAGTCGATATTCATCCATACATCACGTTATTCCTAGTGCTATAGAGTCTTCTTCTCTCGGATTTCTCCAGCGGTGCAATCCGCAATACAAGGGCGTATGCTCCTTTAGTCGAATGTGTGCCACGAGGAGAATCTACTTCCACGAGACGAAACCGAACATACTCATGTTAGACCGAGTCGAAGCCGAACAGCATTCGCATGTGCCTGTAGCCCTTCGCGGTCGGCAAGTGTGATGACTACAGGTCCGAGCACCTTGAGGCCGTCAGCTGTTAGTTCTTGAGACGTGATGTGTTTTTGGAAGGAGAGCGTGTTTACGCCGCTAAATTGGCGTGCGTAGCCATTCGTCGGTAGTGTGTGGTTCGTGCCCGATGCGTAATCACCGCAACTGTAATGGGGCCCGCAGCAAGTCAGAAGGTCGATGACGAGGATCAGTGTTGCGTCAAAGACCGGAGAACAGCACCGACTTGCCTCTCCGGGGAGAATGGCCCCACGAATACGCTCCCTGCATTCTGTATTTGTTCAACCGCAGCCGCAGCCTTCTCGATGTGCAGGATAAGATGCTCCGGGGCATAGTCATTCGAGAATTCCAGCGCCCCTTCTAAATCCTCCACCTGCACGATAATGCTCTTTGCAATGGATTGGCGGATGATGTCCACACGCTCAAGTGCGCGTGCCTGTGTATCGATTTGCGACTCTATTTCTGAAAGAATTGATGCAGGGAGGTTCACAGAAACGAGCACGACTTGGGAGTCGATGCCATGCTCGGCTTGGGATAGCAAGTCCGCTGCTACATGAGCGGGTTCACAAGTTTGATCTGCAATGACCTGCCATCAAACCATCAGCACTCGTTTTCTTTTTCCCCGCCGATAGGGGTGAAACGTGTGAATATTGGTGACTTACGAGAACTTCTGATGGCCCAGCGGGCATATCGATTGCCACCAGCGCGTCTGTGTCGTTCTGAACGAGCATCTTGGCTGCCGTCACCCACTGATTTCCCGGGCCAAAGATCTTGTCCACCTTTGGCACGGTCTGTGTTCCATATGCAAGTGCCGCGACCGCCTGAGCGCCACCCGCTTTGAGGACAGCGGAGGCGCCGACAAGATGCGCAACATACATCACTTCTGGAGAGATGCTGCCGTCGGGGCGAGGCGGGGTGGCGAGCACGATCTCACGACAACCCGCAACCTGTGCAGGAATACCGAGCATGAGTGCTGTCGAAGGCAGGATCGCCGTACCCCCGGGGACATAAAGCCCAACGCGTGCTATAGGGCGGGCGAAGCGCGAGCACACGACACCGGGCATCGTCTCGACGACAAGCGTGTCACCCTTGGCCTGAGCTTCGTGGAACTTGCGGATGTTGGCGTAAGCCGTGTCAATTGCTGTACGGACTGGGTTATCGAGCTGCATGCTTTCGGGCGAGAACGGAGGGAATATGACCGTGCTGTCGAGCTGTGCCTTGTCGAATTTGGCGGTCAGCTCTAAGAGCGCGGCGTCCCCGCGAGAGCGGACGTGATCCACGATGGGCTTGACCTTGCCCATCATGTCATGAAACTTAAGCACGGGACGCCGAAGAAGCTGGGCACGATCGGTGGGGGAGAGCGATGCCGCCGTATACTTGCGCATACGGATGGCACTGTCCGGATCAGGTGGAGATGATTGGACCACTTTCGCTGGTATTTGAGATGGTGGATCAGCAGTTGGCGCAGATCTCGAGGACCATTTCGCCTTGGCATTTCCGGGCCTTCTTGAAACTTTGCGTGCCTTGACGTCGAGGTTGCGCTCAATGTCAACGAGACTAACACCCGCGGCGACACATCGAGTCAAAGTGAAGTAGAGTAGGTCCGCCGTTTCGAAGGCAACTTGCTCCTTTGTCTCCGCGCTGCCAAGCTCGTCGGCTTCTTCCATGATCTTTGATCGCAGAAGGTCTGGATCGTTGAAGAGTCGTTTCGTGTAGGAACCCTCAGGGGCAGATTCCAAGCGCGATTGTAAAGTGTGCTCCAATGCAGCTATCCCGTTCAATTCTCCGAAGCATGAGGAACGATTCAAGTGGCAGAAACCTCCACCGTGTTGAATGACGCTAAACTCGAGGGAATCTGTGTCACAGTCGAGGTGGATGCGGACGACGTCCTGCGTAGCACCTGAAGTTTCACCCTTCCTCCAGAGACCGTGTCTCCGGGAGTGATACACGCCCTTCCCCGATAAGATGGATTCGGCGACAGACTGACGAGAAGAATAGACCAGTCCGAGAGAGCGACCACCTTGGGCGAAAGAAGACACCACAGTAGGGAAGAAACCGTCAGGGCGATCTGAGCGGAGAGGGGCAAGGAATGCATCGGTGAGATTTAGCCGAGAGGCATTGGATGGACCAATGGTTAGCTGTGTAGTGGGAATGACTGGCACAGCACCGACAGAAAGAAGCTCCCTGATGGTGGCTGAAGTAGGTGGGGTAGGTGAGGTTGACAGAATGTAAATGGACGAGTTAGAAAAGAAGTGGGACACAGAAGAGATGAGATCCAATTCAAGGGATGGTGACTTGAGAAAGACGCCGGATACACCAGATCGAAGCTTGTCCGAGACTGCGCTCGCGTTGGCGACGTCTAATAGGACGAGGATGCGGTCTGAAGGCACGAGTCCGATAACTTCGGTCGCGTGGGCGGGGGATAAGATGATCTTGTCAGCGCCTCGATCTAAACAGGATAAGAGGACATCGTGGTCAAGAGGAGTGTTGTTTTCGACAAGGACGAAATAGTTGAACAGGTCGGATGGCGTATCCAAGAGACTGGAGATGGGTTTTACAAGTGGGCCGATTCGATTGAGGGCGATGAGAAGGGGAGAGTGGCCATCGTCGTCTTTGTCTATGAAAGGGAGAAAGGCGATCATTTTCGTCGTATGAACTGAACCGCCCTTACTGAACCGCCCTTTTACTCTAAACGGTCCGATCGATTCCCGTGTTGAATATAAAACCCCCGTCTCCTCTTCCTTTCCCACACCTTTTCTCTTTCTATCTTTCTCATGCCTCCTAGAGCTGCTCCTGGAGATTTAGGCCGTGGTCGTGGCGGTGGTCGCGGTCGTGGTCGTGGTGCTGATCGTGGCGGTGGCCCAGGCGGCGGCGGCGGCGACCGTGGTGGCGGTCGCGGTGGCGACCGTGGTGGTGGTGGCGGTCGCGGTGGCGGCCGTGGTCCAAGTCCAGGCCGTGGTGCTGAGCGCGGTGCGTCTCCTTCTCGTGGAGGTCCAGGCGGCGGCCCTCGTGGTGGCCGCGGCGCCCCTCCTCAACGCGGAGGGCCACCCACTCGAGGCGCCCCAATACCTGTAACTGGAGGGCCTGCCAGTCAACGATCATTGATTCCAGCTGCCCATGTCAGGGCCATCGGCGTCAAGCGCCCCGGACATGGGACAGGTGGACGGACAATAGAAGTGTTCACCAACAATTTCGCGACTGAACTGAACCAAGGGACGATCTATCATTACGATGGTACGTATCTCTTCTGTTCTCCTTGAGAATATTTACTATACCGTGCTCCCCACATGTTATCCACGTTGCAGTCGGTAAGGGTCTTTTGTCCTAGTCCCTTATTCGCATATACTGATCGCCGCTTATCAGTCATCGCCCCGGTTGACAAGCCACTTCCAATCGCTCGAAATTTTGAGATCATCCAAGCGTTACAGACCCAAGTGGAACCTGAACTTTTCGCAAGGCCCGGAGTGTACGATGGCCGTAAGAATATGTTTACAGCGTACGAACTCCCCTTCGAGTCTGGTGGTCGCGAAGTGAGTCGATCAAGTCACTGCTGGTTTCTTCACTTTATCAATTTCCGCTTTCCAGTTTACGGTCCCTATGGGTGCTCCCGCGTCGAGGGAGGATAGTACGGGGAGCCGCCGAGGCCCTAAAGTGTTCACGGTTCGCCTGACTCATGTCGCGTCAATCAACCCTGAGTAGGATGCGCTTTCAATCTTCCCAGGTTAAGTCTTATTTGATCCATTCCTAGGGTCCTTCAGCGCTTTTTGCGTGGCGAGCAGAGCCACGACAACATTGTTTTGACAGCGATCACGGTGCGCCTCACTACGTGTCCTTGTTCACTCCCGCCATAAATCCGCGCGTCTTAAAAGGCACTGAACGTAGTGGTTCGCATGGGACCAAATCTCAAATACCCATTTAACGTTCGCTCGTTCTTCACAGATCGTGAAACGAGAGATATCGGTGGTGGAATAGTCTTGTGGCGTGGATATTTCCAATCTGTGCGACCTGCTATCGGCCGCATGGTTATCAACATTGATATATCGACTGGTGCGATGTACATGCCCGGCCCATTGATCGACTTCGCCCTCGCTGTACTGGGCAGACCAGGTAACCCCACCGCCCTCGCGCCGCGTCAGGGGCTTCCCGACAGGGAGCGCATACGTCTACAGCGATTTATGTGCCCTGGTTTGAAGATCACGACGTCGTACGACCAGCGTGACCCACGCCAGGCCCCAAGACCACGTGGTGTCAAGAAGCTGAGCAAAGAGGGTGCCCGGGATCTAACATTCGAACTTACTGGTGGCCAAACCACAACCGTCGCGGATTACTTCCGTCAAAAGCTCAATCGGCCACTCCGTTTCCCCGATCTCTTATGTGTCGAGGTTTGCGCGCATCCATTCGCATGCATCTCTTCACACTGACCACTTCGTCCTGCAGCTGGCGAGTGGCGCGTTAATTCCATTTGAACTATGTCATGTTCCCCCTGGACAGATCATGCGGAAACAGGTACCCTCCGATAAGACAAGCTCTGTTCTCGATTTTGCCACCAAGCGTCCAAACGACCGTCTAGGGAGCATAATCAACGGCCTGGGTGTATGTTCTGGCGAGCGTTGTTGGCTGACATGCTGACCTTCTATCGCAAGGTACTGGAATATGGCCAATCCGAATACGTCCGCGAGTTTGGCCTGACTGTTGCGAACGAGCCGATCAGGATACAAGCTCGTGTTATGAATGCCCCGACGCTGAGGTATCATCAATCCTCAAAGCAGCCCAGTGCAGTCCGTACTTTTTTCTTCCGTTCTAAATTGAATGACCTTATGCGTTTGTGCTAGAAACCGCGCGATGGCGCATGGAATTTGTAGGTTACTTTGTCGTGATTTGCGCCACAATTTGGTAATGTCTTTTCTCAAAGGATTGACAAGCGGATGTTCTCCCCGTCCACCGTCGCACATTGGATGGTTATCGTTTACGAGCGACAGCAGCGTTTTAATGAGCAGGTTGCCAACCAAATGGCCTCAGACCTGGTGAGAGGATGCGAAGCTGTCGGTATGGTTACCCAGAACGAACTTGGTATCCGTCTGTCCTCACCTAGACCCACTAGGAATAACCATCAATCCTCAGCCCGCGCTTATTAAATGGGAGTCCGGACAGGGGAATATCGGACAGGTCTGCCGTTTTGTAGTGTTACTAATTTCGTGGGTGCTTGACCATCTTGACAGCAACTTCGCGCAGCTGGTGGCGAATGTCAGCGGCGCGTAAAGAGTCTCCCCACTCTCGTCGTCGTCGTCCTTCCTGAAGGTGGCAACGACATATACAGTGCCGTTAAACAGTAAATGCTTATTCCCAAAGTTTAATGCGACTGTGATTCTGACCTGCGTATTAGTTTTGGTGATGTTGCGGTAATTGATAGCCCGTGGCGTCCCAAACCAACACACTGATCTTTGTTCGCAGACGGGTGTTGTGACCCAGTGCATGAAATCCTCGAAATGTTTCCGTGCGAAGCCTCAATACTACGCGAACATAACCCTCAAGTAAGCATCCCGAAACGGTGTCTAGCACTCCTGATATCGACTCTTACCCAGGCTGAACGTAAAGCTCGGTGGAGTAAATTCAGTCCCCGAACCCCGCGATATTTCTTTCCTCTCCGACCCCGCAAATCCCACTATAGTCATGGGTGAGTGCTTACCAGCGCCTTGACATCGGGCAACCCCATCAATTGCCACGTTCTGATCAGGCGCCGATGTCATTCACCCTGCCCCTGGGTCGGGAGATCGCCCATCATTCACCTCTTTAGTTGGAAGTATCGATCCGAGTGCCGTTCGCTATGTCTCGACGATGGAGGTGCAGACGTCCCGACAGGAAATTATTGAGGCAATGGAGTCTATGTCTACGGTGCGTTACCGGATTTCCCCATGAGAACGCATTGACTTAATGCATAACAGTACGTGCTAACTCAGTACAAGACCGCAACAGGAAAGTTTCCCAAGCGGATCTTGTTCTATCGTGGTAAGTGAATACACTATACCAGCATGAGCGTTACCAATGCTGCGTTCCAGACGGCGTCTCAGAAGGACAATTTGCTACGGTTATCGAGGACGAGCTACCCCTTATCCGAAGTATGAACCCTTCAATTATCGTTTCTCACACATCTTGATTTCGTTTTGCCGATAGACGCATGCAAGTCATTGGGATTTAAACCCACCATAACACTTATTGTTGTCGGCAAGCGCCACCATGTTCGCTTCTTCCCTCGCTCTGAAAACGAGGGAGATCGGAGCGGAAATTGCCCCGCTGGCACAGTCGTCGACAGCGACGTTGTGAATCCCGTCGAATTCGACTTTTATCTGCAAAGTCACGGCGGCCTGCTCGGTACCAGCCGTCCGGCACATTACAACGTTCTCATCGACGAGAATAGATTCACGTATGTCGTCGCATTCCAGAGCCATTCTTTCGCAAGTTGTTGTCGATGCTGACGACTCGCACAGAGCTGACGGGTTACAGTCCGTGTCATATGCCCTTTGCCACGTTTACGCGCGCGCAACGCGCTCCGTCTCTATACCGGCACCTGTTTATTGTGAGGCTTATTCATATCATGTCTTCATGTATTGAGACTGATGAACATTGTCTCAGATGCCGATATTGTGTGCTCCCGCTCGAAACACCACTTCGACCCGCAGCTGGGTCTTGACCTCAATATATCCGAGACAGGGACTAACACGACGGAGGCAGCCACCACGTTGGAAAGATTCCGCCAGGCATTCAAACCAACACACGAACGTCAGAAAAAGTTGATGTACTTTTGTTGAACGTGTCGCGAATCGTGCTTGTTGGCGTAAATTGGTTTGATGTATATCATCCTTCGTTTACAAAGGTAGTTTGTTACCAAGTGTGCCTTGCCCTGCCCGAATCATTATTGTATCGACGTCACCGTGCACCCAGTGAATCAGTGAATCAACCCTTCTCAAACCATGATCAATACCACACGCCTGCTTCACACAGGTTGGACTTTCACTCAGATCAGTGGGGGCCAAGGGACAGAAGATGACGAGTGGTTGGAAACGTCAACTTTCCCTACCTCGGTGCATGTCGAGCTTCTCTACTTGAAGAAAATACCGGATCCAGTGAGAAACACCGTTGACGAGATGAAAGATGGACTGATAGTTTGATAGTTTGTTGGTCTTCATGAATGGGATGTGCAGTGTACGTGCAACTAGTGTCTATCCAGGCTTGTAGTATGTTTCACAAGGCGACCTACACTTTCGGTGTTCGGTCCATCTATTTTCAGGGATCGGTGAAGCGGACTGGGCGTTTAAGACCATTTTCGAGGTAAATGAGCAAGAACTCTCAGCGCCGAATATCGACCTTGTGTTCGACGGCCTGGACACCTTCAGCGTCGTGTCCCTCGTGAGCGCCGTTACCCGCATGAACCGGATGACAATATGCTCACAAACAACCTTTCAAGAACGGTCACAAGATTCTTGAGTAGGTTTTTTTCGGCCCTTCCTAATAACTTACTAACGCTGCCATGATCCCAGAACCGAGAATCAATTTGTGTCATATCGGGCGTCTGCCAGGGATTACTTGTCCTTTGGGGCGAATGAACTTATAATCACATTTCCGAGCGCTTTCCTGAAGGTGTGACCATTCATCAATCGCCGCAAGTGCTTCCCAGTGCTGAACCTGCACTCAGGGGAAAGACCTCGAACAAAGAGACGCTAAATACCACTGCTGGAATGGAGATCCCAGTCGCCTTCACGTGCGCAAGGCTCAGTATAAGTGGGTATCTACTTATTGGTACACAGCGTTTCGCCTAAAGGTGTCCGGCTTTCAGCTACGGCTGGGACTGGGGTTCGCTGGGTTCTATTCTTTCTGACTTCGTTCTGAAGAGCGAACAGGCCCCATATTATTGACTGTTGGTCCTTGGCGTCCTGTGGCCCTTCACATGTACCACGCGCATATATCTAATCTCCATGCATCTGCCAAGGTCAACGAACTTCTCGAGGCGGAACTAACTGTGCGCATTGTGCTTTCCTCCCCAGAGATGTCTTCTACCGCCGAAGTGCTGCTGGAGGACCCTTTGGGCGACCGGGTATCTGGTCAGAGCAAGGTTACGATGAGCGACGGCGCCGCGCAAGTCACGTTTCACTTCAAGAAGGGGGACATTAGGTTGTGGTACCCAATTGGGTATGGTGAACAACCCTTGTATAATGTTCATGTCAAAGTATTCGACGGCGTACGTTCCGATATCAAAAAGAATGAATCGTGTAATTCACCCAGGGCATAATGGCAGCACAGCCACATACTGGATACCAAAATTCAAAAGATCGGGTTTCGTCGCGTCCGCATCATAGAGGATAAGCTGGTTGACCAGCCTGGACTCACCTGGCTCTTCGAAATAAACAACATTCGCGTCTTTTGCGGAGGTTCGAATTGGATCCCTGCCGACTCCTTCATAACAACGTGAGTATCAGATGGATGCTTCTTCGGTCTTTGTGGACCAATCCGATATAGTGTTACACCCGAGCGATACCGAGCGTGGCTTCAGCTGTTGAAAGACGGAAACCAGAATATGATCAGGATTTGGGGAGGGGGTATCTACGAGGACGACGTCTTCTATGACATCTGCGATGGTCCGTGGTTCCCAATTTCATTTTGTCTAGAATAACGGTTTCTCCTAGAGTTGGGCATTCTCGTTTGGCAAGACTTTATGTTCGGTTGCGGTCAGGTAGTTATTCGTTTCTAAGAGAGAAGGTTATTCACACAGAAGGAATAGTATCCGGCACACGATGCGTTCCTTGCGAACATAGAGTTGGAGGCAACGCAGAACGTTCGAAGGTTACGACACCATCCTTCTGTGGTGATTTTCGCTGGGAATAACGAAGGTTAGACGCTTCTCTCGTCGAAAGAGCGACACACAACTTGAGCGCGACGCGCAGATTACCAGCTCGCTGAGCAATCGAACCTGGACCTTGACTACGATGACGAGGTGTCGGATTTTCGGAAGACCAGCTTTCCCGCTCGCCACATTTATGAGCGCGTTTTGCCAGCGATTGTCAAGGAACA
>WNFR01009671.1_pt1 | contig 11947 bp, 11 predicted proteins | sample 5400221 | NCBI WGS metagenome assembly WNFR01 (sample SAMN13153357, study PRJNA577476) | soil metagenome | isolation source: 40 cm soil under Madrone tree | place: USA:California | collected 2016-06-14 | reverse complement strand
TTTTAGTAGTAGTATTTTTTAACCAAGTGTTGTATGCTGGCGCGCCTATGGCACAATATGTTGTCCGCAAGATATAGATGCCCGTGGTTCAGCTAGCCCAAAATAAACGAAAGAGGCCGTGGAAGCCATCACGGTTTGGAAGAGAGGAAAAACCCATGACACCTGAGGTCCGCGAACCCGGCAGAGGCATAAATATTATCATTGAGGACGAACCTCCGATTACCGGAGCGCGCATAAAAGTCATTGGTGTGGGCGGAGGCGGTGGCAATGCCGTCAATCGAATGATTGATTCGGGCATTGAAGGAATAGAGTTCGTTGTAGCGAATACCGATCTGCAGGCACTAAAGCGCTCGCGCGCATCCGTTAAGATTCAGCTCGGCGGAAGATTGACCAAAGGGCTGGGCGCCGGGGCCGATCCGGAAGTTGGCAGGCAGGCAGCGCTCGAAGATACGGACAAGATCATCGAGGTGCTCGAAGGCTCGGACATGGTTTTCGTCACCACCGGTCTGGGTGGCGGCACCGGGACAGGTGGGGCGCCCATTGTGGCTTCGCTGGCGACTGAGCTCGGCGCTTTAACCGTAGCAGTGGTGACGAAGCCGTTTCTGTTCGAGGGTCGACGGCGTTTGCAGCAGGCCGAACATGGCTTGAGCGAGCTGCACGAGTCCGTTGATACCGTGATCACGATTCCAAACGAACGACTCTTTGGCGCGGTGCCCCAGGGTGCATCGTTTGCTGATGCGTTCAAGGCCGCTGATGATGTGCTGCGTCAGGCAGTGCAGGGAATTAGTGATCTGATCACAGTGCCGGGTTTAATCAACCTGGATTTTGCTGACGTGCGCACGATCATGCAGGGCATGGGAATGGCGCTGATGGGTACCGGATACGCGCGGGGCGAAAATCGAGCGGTCGAAGCCACTCAGGAAGCGATCTCTTCGCCCCTGCTCGAAGAAGCATCGATCAAAGGCGCGCGTGGCGTGCTCATCAATATCACCGGCGGTCACGATCTGACCCTGTTTGAGGTAAATGAAGCAGCCTCAATCGTGCGCGAGGAGGCGGACGAGGACGCGAATATTATTTTTGGCCATGTGATCGACGAAACGATGGCCGATGCCATGAAGATCACGGTAATTGCGACGGGCTTTCGCCGCGAAGTTGCGACTGCCTCGGCCGTGGCTGGGGCTCAGATGCCGATCACTTCGCCGCCGCGTTACGCCCCGCGATCGCCGGAAGAATTTCCTGCGTCGCATGCGAGTTCCAAGCGTGTCGATGATCTTGATGTGCCGACATTCATCAGGAAAAAGGCGGACTAATTCTACTCAGGTGAGTCTGCAATAGGCAGTGAGCGGGTAACCGCAACCGAGCCAGCGCTCTGTTGCGCCGTAGCCTCAATACCGACTCCTGTTTCCGCTTTGCGTTTTCCCCCTCGCTCGTGTAGCATGTCGCGCATTCCCTGAAGAAGAAACTTCAGCAAGTACGAAACAAAATGCGCACCCTCTCCTCGGAAGGCTGTGGCCTGTGGGTAGCTGTTTACGTCTAACCATCTAACCGAGGCAAAAAATGCAGGGTCCCAGCAATTTTTCTTGTTAATCTTTGTGGAGGAAGTACCGTGAATCGTAAACTAATCAGGACGACGCTGGCAGATGTTAAGGCCCGGCGCGAGGCGGCCCACCAGCGCGATCGCACTAATGATCGAACCAACGGAGGAGGTGCCCCGCGAAGTGGAATGCCACCACCACGCCCGTCGCAGCAGCCATCGTCGGTTCAAGTCAGAAAACGCCAACCGCCTCCGGCTGAGACGCATGCCGAAATCTACTATTACAAGAAACAGATCGACGCGCACACGCCGATGGTTCTTGTATTGCAGGACGGTGAAGAGATTGAAGGAACAATCGAATGGTACGATCGCGGTGCGCTGAAGATTAATCGCCGATCGGCTCCGAATCTTTTAATTCTCAAGCGCAACATCAAATATATTTACAAAGCCGAAGAACGTGTGTCACCCGGGCGCGTGGAAGACCGCGTGGAAGACCGCGTGGAAGACTCAGTGCCCGTAGTCGAGGCTTAGTCTTTTCGGCTTCTGCGGACACGCAAGCCCGAGTTGGCTGCGCGGGCGCGGCGCTCTTCGATCGATGACTAATCTGGCTCAGGGTTCGTCTGATGCAAGTGCTCGCCGCGCGCGACCTCGCATTGGTATTACCATGGGTGATCCGGCAGGAATCGGACCTGAGGTGGTGCTCAAGGCCGTTGCCGAAAAAGAAGTGCGAGACGTCTGTCAGCCGATCATTATCGGTGACGCACAGTTGCTGGCTCATAACGCGCGCACTCTCGACTTGCAATGCGGTTATCAGATTGTTCGCCGGGACGAACGCCTCCCCGATCAGAATACCGAACCACTAATCTTTCATCTCGATAACATTCACGGACACGTTCAACCGGGAATCGAGTCGGGCGCCGCCGGTAAAGCCGCCGCCGGTTACATCGAGGCCGCCGTGGAACTCTGCGCCGCCGGAGAGATCGATGCCATCGCCACAGCGCCTATTAATAAGCGCGCCCTGTTCTTGGGAGGCTACAGCTTTCCTGGCCACACAGAGTTTCTCGCCCATTTGACCGGCATCGATGACTACGCAATGGGCTTTGTCGCGGCGAATCTTCGCATCGTTCTGATCTCGACTCACGTGCCCCTTTCAGAAGCGATCCGGTTGGTCAGACGAGCTCGATTTGAGAAGACAATTCGTTTGGCCGACCATGAACTTCAACGATGGGGCATCGAGCGCCCGCGCATCGCGGTGGCAGCTTTGAATCCACACGGCGCGGAAGGCGGTCTGTTCGGGATCGAGGAAGCTTCAGAGATTATGCCGGCCGTCGAAGCTTGTCGCGCGATTGACGACATCAACGTTCGGGGTCCGTTTTCCGCGGACACGGTTTTCCTGCGCGCCTCGCGCGGGGAGTTTGACGCCGTGGTTGCGTGTTATCATGATCAGGCCATGATTCCGGTGAAATGCCTTTCCTTTGGCGAAGCAATCAACATCACCCTGGGTTTGCCTTTCATTCGCACCTCGGTCGACCATGGAACGGCATTCGACATTGCTGGAAAAGGCATCGCTGGGCATTCGAGTATGGTCGCGGCGATCAAGCTGGCGGCCGAGCTTTCGATGAAGGCCGGTGAATCCGGCAGGGCCATGGAAGCAGCATAGGTCCGAAAACAAACAGAGTTGAGTACGAGCAGCAACACTATGAAGGGGCGAGTTCTGGTCGCCGACGACGATCCGGCCATACTCCGTCTGGTTACGACGATCCTCGAGCGGGAAGGTTTCTCCGTAGTGGGCGCCCGCGATGGTCGCGAAGCCTATAAGGCTCTGCAGGACAATACTAATTTCACTGCCGCTGTGTTCGATGTAGTCATGCCGAATATTTCCGGACCCGAACTCGTTCGCTATATGAGAACTGAAAAGCGATTCAACAAAGTTCCGGTGATGATGATGACTGCTGAGCAGGGTCCAAAGCTTTCGTCGGACAGCTTCGCGGCCGGAGCAGTGATTTTTCTTCCCAAGCCATTTACCACGACCCAGTTGCAAACCATGCTGCGAATGCTGGTGGGCAAAGCATGCAACCAAAGTTGATTTGCGCGCGAATTCTCGTGGTAAACATTTCAGGTGATCCCAAGGAGTTGTCAATCATGACTAAGCGCAGCATGCTGATTATTTCTCTCGTGGCGTTTGTGGCCGCCGGCTCTTTTTTTGTCGTCAATCGCACTCGGGCCGCCGGTGATCTTACCCCCAAAGAAGCGCGAAAGTTGATTGCGCGCATGGCCGGGATCCAACTGCCTTCAGACGCCGTGCGCGTGAAAGAGATTTCCACCGCGGGCAATTCAGCAGTTGTGACGGCCCAGGTCGAGACAGCTTTCCGCCTGGTGAAGGACGATAAAGGAAAGTGGCGCATTGCCGAGATTAGAACTGGAGACCGGCGTTGGGAGGATCTCGACACGCTGATGCGCGCATTGAATGCTGAGAAGACCGCTCGGGCGCGCGCGGAGTTACAGTCAATTGCCACGGCCCTTGAATCCTATCGCCGCGAGCGTGGTTCTTACCTGGAGTCAAAAAGCGCCGTGGCGCTGATCGACAGTCTGAACCCCCGCTACCTGGCCCGCGTTATCCGCGTTGACCCCTGGCACAAACCTTACGAATACGAGGGCGAACGCAGCTCATTTGTCCTGCGCTCAGATGGCCCGGACGGCAAGCCGAACACACCTGACGATGTGACCCTGACTAACGGTTCGCGTTGAACCGTGGACGGTTGAGTTCACCATTCGAATATTAGTCTCGCCCTTCGCGGTCGACTTGTTGCGGCTTTATCCAGGACCAAGTCAATTCATTACTCTCTTACAAAAGCTCTTGACGTGCTTTTCCTGCCAATGCTAGGTTCAAATCAGGCCGCGTGCCGCTCAGGAGGGTTTCTCGGAAAACTGAGTTGAATCGAACCGCGCGGAAGGACGAATGAAGGTTGCCCCTTGTTTGCTGGACGAAAGCTCTTGGTTGCCGACGACTCGCCCTACTACCAGACGGTGCTTGGCCTCACCTTCACTGACGAAGGGATGGCGGTAACCACGGCCGACGACGGCCAGGATGCACTGGCAAAACTTGAGCAATCCACACCAGACGTCGTCCTCGCCAGCGTTTCCATGCCCGGTATCGGCGGCTATGAACTGTGCGCCAGGATCAAACAAAGTGAACGGTTTGGCCATATTCCTGTTATGCTTTTGGTCGGCTTGCACGAACCGTTCGAGCCGGCCGAGGCGCGGCGCGTAGGCGCTGATGATGTTGTGACGAAACCATTCCAATCGATTCGCCAACTGGTGAGCCGGGTGGGTTCGCTGCTGGGCGGTAAGGCAGCCGGCGACAAGACCCGCGGCTATTCCACTTTGGGACTCGATCGTTCCGATGCTTTGCAGTCGGCTGCTCCGGCCCAGCCCATCATGGACGACACGAATGTGAAAGTCTTTGTTGAGGCGGCCTCGATGGTCGAGGACGAGGCGATTGATCCGGCGGTTGCGGCGGAGGGAAGCACGTGTGAGGCCGACATCGAACGCCAGACTGCGGACACGCAAAGGCTGGAAATGTCCGATGCGGTTCAGACGGCTGCTCGCAATGACTATGTTATGGAAGATGCAAATGTGAAGGTCTTCACTGAAGCACCCTCGATGACTGAACACGACCCGGCTGAGGCCGCCCTTGAAGCAGCGGGAAGCACAGGTGTAGCCGACGTCGAACTTCAGACTGCGAACACGCAGGAGCTCGAACGCATCGATGATGAACGCGACGGGGAAACGATTAAACCGAGTGCCCACGCTCAGGATGACACAATGGAAATGGCGCCGGCGATCGCGGCAGGCAATAAGTCGGATTTGCCTGCGAACGAATTCCGAAGTTCAGTTGGTAATACCGAAATGAACGAAGAACCCAGCCCTCGAAATACGCCATTGCACACTGAACCGATATACAATGACGCCCTCCTTGATCTCGGCGACTTTGATAGCCCAGCACCGGCTCTTGTTGCCGACGATCTGCTGCTGGATCTTGACTATGAAGAACCGGCGAGCGCCTTTGAGTTTGCGGCTGCTGAACTAGTTCCTGAATCGACGCCTGTGACTGAGGCCGTTGCGCCGGCCGGAGGCTTCGCGCCGGAAGCCGCGCCTCCCCCATCCGAACCCACGCATGAAGAACAGCACGTTGCCGAGCTTCAGGAATGGGATTTTGTAGCCGAAACGCCGGCGGCAGCGGTGCCAGTGAGCGCCGTGGAAGATCAGGAATCAGTTGATCCTGAGTTGGCGTGGTCCCCTGAAATTATTGACGCGATCGCGCGCCGCGCTGTCGAGCATCTGTCGGAAAAAGTCGTGCGCGAGATTGCCTGGGAGGTCGTGCCGGAACTGGCTGAGTTATTGATTAAGAAGAAGCTCGACGAACAGAAATAGCGGACAGCGTTAACCCAGATCCTGAGGCGGGCTACTGCCCGCCTTTTCGTTTTTATCCACTCAAATATTACTTACTAGGTCTGTTGAGATGAAAAGCTGCCGTGCATGATTTACAATCGGACGACGACAACATCCATGTTCATTTGACCCTGGCGGAGTAGCCCGCCTCTGATCATCCGAAGCCTTTAATTGAAAATGGTCGAGATCCCAAGAACTTACGATCCGAAAGCAGCCGAGCGGAATCACTATGCGCGTTGGGAAGAGCGCGGCTATTTCGCTCCCGAGATTAATAAGGATCCTAACGCGCCCGTTTTCACGATTGTGATCCCGCCGCCGAACGTTACCGGCTCGCTTCATATGGGCCACGCTCTGCAGCACACCATGATGGATGTGCTGACCAGATATAAACGCATGGCCGGATTTCGCGCGCTGTGGCTGCCGGGAATGGATCACGCCGGTATCTCGACGCAGTTGATGGTGACGCGCCAACTGAAGAAGGAAGGTTTATCGCGCCACGATCTTGGCCGTCAGAAGTTTACCGAACGCGTCTGGTCCTGGAAGCAGGAGTACGGCGGGCAGATTCTCAAGCAGATCCGGCGCGAGGGCGCGTCGGTCGATTGGTCGCGCGAACGTTTCACCATGGACGAGAATCTTTCGCGCGCTGTCCGCGAAGCCTTTGTGCGCTTGTACGACGACGGAATGATTTATCGCGGCAATCGCATTGTGAATTGGTGTCCTAACGATCAGACCGTATTGTCCGATCTCGAAGTTCTGCGCGAGCCGCAAAAGGGCAAGCTTTATTATCTTCGTTATCCATTCAAAGACCGCGACGGCTCGATTACTGTGGCGACGACGCGGCCTGAGACAATGTTGGGCGATACGGCCGTGGCGGTAAACCCCAAAGATGAAAGATATCGCGAGCTGATCGGGCAGGTGCTGATGCTGCCGCTGGTGAATCGCGAGATTCCGATAGTGGCCGACGATTTTGTCGAGTCTGAATTCGGCACCGGCGCAGTCAAAGTGACCCCGGCCCACGATCCGAATGACTACGAAATGGGCGTGCGTCATAACCTCGAGGAGATCGCCGTTATCGATCAGTTTGCCCGCATGACTGAGGCGGCCGGCGCCGAATTCGCGGGTCTTGATCGTTACAAAGCCCGCGAGTTGGTAATCGAAAAATTTGCAGAACTGCACTTACTCGATCAGGTCATCGATTATGAGTTCGCGATTTCCAAGTGCGAGCGTTGCAAGACGGTGATCGAGCCTTTGATCTCGACCCAATGGTTTTGCCGCATGGATAAGTTGCGCGATCTCGCGTTGGCGAAGTTGCGCGGAGAGGGAAAGCCGCGCTTTGTGCCTTCGGTTCCGTACGAGAAAGTTTATTCTGACTGGCTTGAGAATCTGCGCGACTGGACGATCTCGCGTCAGCTTTGGTGGGGCCACCAGATCCCTGCCTGGTATGCAACCGATGGCCAAATCGTGGTAGCGCGTTCACTCGACGAAGCCAAGCAAAAAGCCGGGACTGATGAACTGACCCAGGATCAGGACGTCCTCGATACCTGGTTTTCTTCGGCGCTGTGGCCTTTTTCGACGTTGGGTTGGCCGGATGAAACGGAAGATCTCAAGACCTTTTATCCGACTTCGGTGCTGGTGACGGCGCGCGACATAATTTTTCTCTGGGTTTCGCGCATGATGATGACCGGACTCAAGTTCATGGGTCAGGAGCCATTTGCCGATGTTTATGTGACGGGCACGGTACTGGACAAGCATGGCCAGCGGATGTCGAAAACGAAAGGCAATGGCATCGACCCGCTCGAGGTTTTTGAAAAGTACGGCGTGGACGCCACGCGTTTGACTCTGGCCTCGGTTGGCTCGACCGACACGCGCTGGAGCGAGCGCCAGGTTGAATCGTATCGTAATTTTGCCAACAAGATTTGGAACGCCGCCAGGTTCTGCCTGATGAATTCTGATGGCGCTGGGTCAGTGGCCGATCCGTTCAGCGGCGATCTGCCGCTGCACGATCGCTGGATCGTTTCGCGTCTGAACCGGACCGCGCGCGAAGTAAACGGGCAGTTGGAGCAATACGACTTTCACGGCGTGGTCCAAACTCTCTATCATTTCTTCTGGGATGATTTCTGCGATTGGTACATCGAGCTGTCAAAGGCGACGGTGACCGCGGAAACGGAATCGGCTGAAAGAGGGGTCGCGCGGGCTCGTTTGATTTCGGTGCTCGAGCAGTCGCTGCGCCTGCTGCATCCATTCATGCCTTATCTCACTGAGGAATTATGGCAGAAGCTGCCGGTAGCACACGCGCAGCTCCTGCACCGTGCTTATGCCGGCGCCGAACCGACGATCATGCTCGCCTCTTTTCCAGAGTGCGACGAGGCCAAGGTGAACGAAAGCGCCGAATCGGAGATGCAAGCCGTTATCGATTTGGTTTCACGAGTGCGTAATATTCGATCGGAAATGAATATTAAGCCGGGTCAACAGATCGATCTGTTAATCGAGATGAATGATGGTTCAATAATAGTAGGAGAGGTGAAATCACAGGTTCAGCGGCTGACGCGCTCCAATGAGATTCTGGAGAAAATGCGAGCCGATTGGCCAAAGGCCACGGCCTACGCGGTCTTGACGGGCGGATCGAGTGTAGGCATTCCACTTGAAGGCTTGATCGATTTTGGCCAGGAGCGCGCGAGGCTTTCTCGCGAGAAAGAAAAATTGGAAAGAGAGGCCGGCAAGCTCGAAGCACAACTTGGAAACGCCGACTTTGTCGCACGCGCGCCTGCCGAGAAAGTTGAAGCACTAAAGCTGCGACGGGCGGAAATTGCCCTGAGCAAGAAAGCCCTGAATGAAAACTTGGAGGCGGTCTCATGAACAGAACGATTCGTGAGCGCGCTTTGCGCGCTGTGCGGACAGAATGTCCGCGCTCCGGGCGCGCTCCATGGAGGCGCTCTCGTGAACTGGCTTGATGAAGGTGCGCTTTATTCGAGCATCGGACTTTTCCTGCGTGAAGATCTCGGCCGCGGCGATATCACTACGCAGAGCGTTCTGCCGCGGAATGCGCGGGCGCGTGGCCGCTTTGTCGCAGGCGAAACCATGATAGTAGCCGGATTGGAAGCGGCTGAAGAAGTCTTTGTCACGCTGGATCCGCAGCAACAACTCGAAGCCTTTGCTTCAGATGGCGAAGAGGTCGAAGCTGGAAAGGTAATCGCGCGCACCAGCGGCTTTGCCGACGTGTTACTGGCGGGCGAGCGCGTGGCGCTGAATCTGCTGCAACACCTGTCCGGAGTTGCCACCATAACCCGCCAGTTTGTCCGTGCGGTCGAGGGGACGGACGCGAAGATCGCCGATACCCGAAAGACTACGCCGGGCTTGCGGATGCTTGAGAAGTACGCAGTGCTACTCGGCGGTGGAATAAATCATCGCTATGGTTTGGACGACGGAGTCTGCATCAAGTCGAACCACGCGGGGATTGCGGGCGGACTGGGCGCCGCGGTAAGGAGCGCGCGGCAAGCCATCGGCCACGTTCATATGATCTCGGTTGAGGTGGCCAACCAGGCTGAGGCGAGCGAAGCGATCGAGAACGGCGCGAATGTTCTGGTGGTGGATGGTCCCGATCCCTCGGAGCTGGCCGCTCTGGTCGGTCACGTTAGCGGTTAGAGCCATGGCTATTGGATTTCAGATTCAGCCGGGGTAAATTAGTGCCGGAACGAAATGGCGCCGGCGGCGTGGAAGCCTTGAATCATCCGGGTTTGCGCTGTGCCTGTCCCTCAAGTCAGCGAGGAGGTTGTTGATGCCGAAACATTCTATCCGAAACTTAGTGACCGCGGTGCTTGCGCTCATCTTGATCGCGGGATTCCTGCTGGTCGACTCGAACGCCCAAAAACGGCGGCGCCGCAGGCGTTCTTCTGCTCCACGCATCGAGAACCCGGCGATCTATCAACCCTCGCCGGCGGACAACACCACGGGCGACACTAGTAACACCAGCGATACAAATGCGGCGGGCAACCGGCCCGCGCGTACGGCCGACGAGCAAGATCCGGAATCAATGAAGAAGACGATTCGCGTTCTTTCCACGCAGGTCGACAAGCTCAGCGACAAGCTCACTCAGATGGAGGAATCACAGCGTTCGCTGCTCGATTTGGAACGCCTGTCGCGCGCCGAGACGCGTTCCGCGGCGCTCCGCGCCGAACTCCGTGACGTGCAAGCCAAGGAAGCTGACCTGGAAGCGAAGGCGGAACAGGTTGATTATGATCTGAAGCCCGAAAACATCGAACGCTCAACTTCGGGTTACGGTACGACCCATCCCGAAGACTTGCGCGAGCAGCGCCGGCGGCAGCTCGAAAGTGAAAAACAACGTCTGCGGAAACAACTGGATCAGCTGTCTGTCAGCCATACCCGGCTGGACGAAGCAATTGCCACCTCAGACGCAGAGATTGATCGCCTGCACAAAAAATTAGACGCCGCCGATCAAGCCGACATCCAGAACGCCAAAACAAAAGCCCAGTCGGAAGGCGCAACGACGCCCCCTCCAGGAGCGACGCCAACGCCGAGTCCGTATCCACGGTGAAGATAGCACAGACTTTAGTCTGTGTTATGAACGCCCAAGTCACAGACTAGAGTCTGTGCCACTAACTATGGGAACGATTGCTCAAAATGATCTTTATCGTTTGATTGGCGAAGCGAACGCGCGCGGCGAGCGCGTCGTGGTCGCCACTGTCGCGCACACCCGCGGCTCTACGCCCCAACGACGCGGTGCCAAGATGCTTTTCTTTGAAGATGGCCAGACAGCCGGCACCGTCGGCGGCGGCTGTGTGGAAGCCGAAGTCTGGGCCGAAGCGCGCGAGGCGATGCACCAAGGCGATGCCGGGCTGCACCATTTCGCGCTTACGGCCGAGGCGGCCAGTGAAGAAGGCATGGTCTGTGGCGGAACGATGGATATCTTTATTGATGTTTGGGACGTCTCCTGATCATGGCTGACTCGTTTGTCGACAAGTACAAAGCCCGACACCGCCATCCGGTCAATAAACTCTGCCATACGATCGCCATCCCGATGATTACGATCTCGTGGCCGCTGTTCTTCTTTAAATGGCGATGGGCTTTGGCCCTGTTTACCATCGGCTGGATACTTCAGTTCATAGGCCACGCCATCGAAGGGAATCAGCCGGCCTTTTTCCGTAATCCGATTTATCTACTCGTCGGCCCGTGGTGGCTGGTGCGTCGCGCTGCGGAAGCCATCGGGCTTCGCAAGCAATCTGCTACTAAATAGATCCGGGATGAGGTGAGGTTGAAATCCTGTAGCGCTTGCTTATTAGCACCGTGGCTCTCCCCCCCCGGTGATCGGTGGTTGTATTAGGAGTGGATACCGTTTAAAACGGTTTCCGGATTCTGTTGAGCACTAGAGTCACCGAGCTAAAGTGGCGCTGCTAATGAGACACGAACGCGCAAACTAGCCACTTACGCTCCTTTGCCCTCTCATCCTGTCGACTCCGGCCAACTCAACCGTTTACATGAGCGACCAAATAAAAACAAACGAAACCCAAGTCGTCACTCAGGCGATTAGCCGACTGCTGGATGAAGGTTCGGCGGGTGTCCTGGTAACCTTGATAGGCTTGCCTGAGAAAAAACCGGCAGAACTGCGAATCGGATCCAGATTACTGGCGACAGAATCCGGCCCAAGCGTCGGCTCACTTGGCGCCGCGGAATTGGACGGGGAGGTTTCGCGACACGCTCATCATTTTCTCTCTTCGCGCGAAGATGCAAGGTTGCTCAAGGCTGAAGAGTTCGCGCCCGGCCTGAGTGAGTTTCACGGCGTTCAATTGTTGTTCGAACGCATCGAGGCGGAGCCGCGTTTGGTAATAGCCGGCGCGGGACACGTGGGTGCTTCACTAGCGCGACTGGCAGCGCTGGTTGGCTATCGGGTAACGCTCATCGATGATCGAGCTGAATTTCTTAGCCGGGAACTGTTTGCTTCGCCAG
>WNFR01016505.1_pt1 | contig 11948 bp, 14 predicted proteins | sample 5400221 | NCBI WGS metagenome assembly WNFR01 (sample SAMN13153357, study PRJNA577476) | soil metagenome | isolation source: 40 cm soil under Madrone tree | place: USA:California | collected 2016-06-14 | reverse complement strand
TTTCCGGCCGCAAGGTCAATGCCTTGCTGAAGCTCGCCTTCGGGGAGATGGATATCGAGGACCTGGCGTTGCCGTTCTTCTGCATGACATCCAACCTGACCACGGCAACGGCCGACGCCCACACACGCGGCAGGCTGTGGCGCTGGCTGCGCGCCAGCGTCTCCATCCCCGGCGTCCTGTCTCCGTTCAATGAAAGCCGCATCCTGTGGCGGCGCGAGGAGACGCTGCCGATCCCCTCGATCGTGCGCATCCTGCTGCGCTCGGCACTCGTTTCGAGCGCCGCCCGCTCCCAAGAAGACCGCGCCCTCGCCGACCTGCTGATCCTGCCGCCGATGAGCAATTACGACCTGCTCGACTGGACGAGCTTCGACGCCGGAGTCGAGATCGGCTATCGCACCGCGATGGAAGCGCTCGATAAAGCAAAGTCGTTGCCGATCGGAGCGCGTATCTTCGTCAGCTGATTGGCCGACGCGCATGCAAAAAAGCGCGAGGAAAGGTCCCTCGCTATGCTCGGGATGACAAATTTGGTGTGATCGGCACTTTGCGCTGACTCGAAGCGTCGATGAAGAAAATATTGTCATCTCGCGCGGAGTAATCTCCGCGCTGGAGCAAAGCGAGGGATCTTTGCTCGGCGTTCAACTCAAAAACCGCAGCCCATTCGTCACCTTGTCGACGATCTTGCGCGCGCCATGAACCGCGATGCCGACGAAATCCAGGCTAGCGGTCGGACAAGCGACGACAGCGGCGCGATTGGCGGCGTCGTTGGTGGTGTGGAACATCGGCTCGATGTAGATCGCCGGCACCAGCTCGCGCGACAGGGCCCGCTGGTGGGTGCGCCGCAGCTCCTCGAGCGTGGCGCCGAAGACGAAGACGGGTTCGCGGATAAGGGGCATGTAGCTGCGATTGTCGGCATCGCGGTAGGGCTCGCCCATGAGATGCGGATGCGTGCCGGCGAGTCCGCCGGCGAGGAAAGCGGCGACGTTGGCCATCTGCCAGGCGGCGAGGTCCTTGCGCAGGACCAGGGCGGTCTTGGTGTCGTAGATCATGCACCCCATATCGGGCATTCTAGGCGGCCCGTCTTGAAGGTTTGTGCATGCCAAGTTCGCCGACAGGCGCAAGCGACCGGATCCGCTTCGACGCACCGCACGCGGGCCTGCAGCGTCTGGGCGCGCGCTTCGGCGGCCATGCCTACGATCTGCACCGCCACGAGACCTATGCCATCGGTTTCACTTTGTGGGGCGCGCAGTCCTTCCACTATCGCGGCGAACTTCGCACCAGCCGCGCCGGGCAGGTCATGGTCATCCATCCCGACGAGGCGCATGACGGCCATGCCGGCGTGGCTGACGGGTTCGCCTACCGCATGCTCTATGTCGACCCGGCGGCGATTTCAGCCGCGCGCGGCGGCACGAGCACACCCTTCGTGCCCGACGCCGTTGCCGAAGATCGCGCGCTCGCCGACTTGCTGGGCGAGGCCTTCGCCGATTTCCCGCGCACGCTCGAGCCGCTCGCGGTCGACGGCGTGGTCGCGCGGCTGGCCGATCTTTTGGTGGCGCGCAGCGATTTGCGCGCCACACCACGCCGGCGCCTGACGGCCGAACGCGCGGTGGCCAGCGCCCGTGATTTCCTGGTGGCCGAGGCGCATCGCGCGGTGGCATCAGAGGAGCTGGAGCGGGTGAGCGGACTCGACCGCTTCGCACTCGCCCGGCATTTCCGTGCCGCCTTCGGTACCTCGCCGCACCGCTTTCAGGTCGGCCGGCGTCTGGCCAAAGCGCGCGCGATGATCGCCAGCGGCGTGGCCTTGTCCGAGACGGCGGCGGCGACGGGCTTCGCCGACCAGAGCCATCTCACCCGCCATTTCTCCGCCCGCTTTGGCCTGACGCCAGGCCGCTGGGCGGCCTTGTCCCGGCGGGGAATCTGATCAGCCAGGCGCGGGATCAGAGCCCGCCGTTGACCACCAGGCATTGGCCGCTGACATAGTCGCTGTCGGGGCTGCAGAAGAGATAGACCGAGCCCGCCGCTTCTTCCGGCAGGCCGCCGCGGCCAAGCGGGATCATCTGGTTCATGGCGGCGATGCGGCCGCCCTGGACGCCAACCTTGACGGTGCGGCCCTGGACCTCGATCTCGCCCGCCTCGCCCTGGGCCAGCGGCTGGGTGAGGCGCGTCTGGATGTAGCCGAAGGCCACGGCATTCACCGTGACGTCATAGCGCCCGAACTCCTTGGCCAGCGTCTTGGTGAGACCGACGATGCCCGCCTTGCCGGCCGAGTAGTTCGACTGGCCGGCATTGCCGTTGACGCCCGACGTCGAGGAGATGTTCACGACCTTGCGCACGACGCGCTTGCCCTCGCTGCGCTCCTTCTCGACGGCGACGCGGAAATGCTGCTGGAAGGCGCGCAGGATGCGGAACGGGGCGGTGAGATGCACGTCGAGGATGGCGTACCATTGCTCGTCGCTCATCTTCTGGATGACCGAGTCCCAAGTGTAGCCGGCATTGTTGACCACGACATGGCAATCGCCGAAGGCATCGACCGCCGCCTTGACGATGCGGTCACCGAAATCGGGTTTGGCGACGTCACCGACGCAGGCAACGGCCTTGCCGCCCATCTTTTCGATGGCGGCGATGGTCTCCTTGGCCGGGCCCTCGTCGATATCGTTGATGACCACCTTGGCGCCGTCGCGCACGAGGCGGAAGGCAATCTCCTGACCGATACCGCGACCGGAGCCGGTGACGATCGCCACCTTGCCATCCATCTGACCCATCTGACTATTCTCCCTGAAAACTAGGCTGCGGCCACGGTGGCACGGCCCTGCAGCGTGTCCTGGCCGTTCTGGTTGGTGCACCTGACCTCGAGGTCGATCAGCCTCTCGCCGTTCTCCTCGCGCTTGCCGGTGACCTTGCCGCTCACGGTGATGACGTCGCCCACCCAGGTGATCGAGGTGAAGCGCGTCCCGAGCTTGCGCACCTTGTCACGCGGCGCGTAGCTGGTGACCAGCCGGCCGAGGAAGGCCATCGACAGCATGCCGTGGGCGAAGACGTCCTTGAAACCAAACTTCTTGGCGAAGTCCAGGTCGACATGGATCGGATTGTGATCGCCCGAGCCACCGCAATAGAGCGCGAGCTGGTGGCGGCTGACCGGCGGCAGGACGATCGACTTCAACTCGTCGCCGACCTTGACCTGATCGAATTTGGGAGCCTTTGTCATGATCTCCTCCCTCACTTCTTGGCGGCGTCGGGGTTGCGCACGACGGTGATGCCGGTGCCCTTGGCCACCAGCTTGCCTGCCTGGTCCTTCATCTCGGTCTCCTGGACGACGAACCACAGCGCGCCGCCCTTCTTGTCGTACATGTCTACCACCTTCTGCTGGCAGGTGACCTTGTCGCCGACATGGACCGGCGCGAGATAGTCGAAATGCTGCTCGCCGTGCAGGATCAACCCGATATCGACATTGAGCAGGCGCAACAGCCCGCCCTTCTCCGGGTCATCGGCGATGATCGCCTGCAGGAAGGTGAGCGGCACCGGAATGGCGCGGTAGCCCGCCGCCTTGGCCGCGGCCTCGTCGACATAGATCGGATCTTCTTCGCCGATGGCCTTGCAGAACAGCCGGATCTTGCCGGCCTCCACCGTCGCCGTGAACGGCTTGAACGTGTGGCCGATATGCTTCTTGTCGAGCATGGGGCCGTTTCCTCCGTTGTTTGGAAATTAAAAACCCTCTCTCCCGCCTGTTCGCCGGAGAGAGGGTCACCCTTGCGGGTCGCTAATCGAGGCGGCCGACGATGGCCACACTCGAGACGTTCTCGCGCGGCGCGCCGCCGAGATTGTGGGTCATGCCGATGCGCGGGTCCTTGAGCTGGCGGCTGCCCGCCTTGCCCTGGAGCTGCAGGTACATCTCGTAGAGCATGCGCAGGCCGGAGGCGCCGATCGGGTGGCCGAAGCACTTGAGGCCGCCGTCGATCTGGCAGGGGATCTTGCCGTCGGCGTCGTAGAAGCCGTCGAGCACATCCTTCCAGCCCCTGCCGTTCTCGGAGATGTGCAGGTCTTCCATGGTCACCAGCTCGGTGACCGAGAAGCAGTCATGGACCTCGAACATCGAGATCTCATCGCGCGGATTCTTGATGCCGGCCTCTTCATAGGCCTTCTTCGAGGCGATGCGCGTGGTGTGGAAGTAGCTGCCGTCCCACGAATTGTGGCCGGACTCCGAGCCGTTGGAGACCGAGAGCTGCAGCGCCTTGACGCTGACGATGTTGTGCTTGCCGAGCGACCTCGCGATCTCTGGCGTGGTGACGATCGCGGCGGCCGCACCGTCCGACACGCCGCAGCAGTCGAACAGGCCGAGCGGCGAGGCGATCATCGGCGCGTTGAGGATGGTGTCCATCTCGACGGCCTTCTGCAGATGGGCCTTGGGGTTCTTGGCGCCGTTCTGATGGCTCTTCCACGAAACGTGGCCGATCGCCTTCTTGAGGTCGTCATAGGCCACGTTGTGCGTGGCCATATAGGCCGAGGCGAGCTGCGCAAAGTTGCCGGGCGCGGTGCCGCTGGCACTCCACAGCGCCTGCAACGGGCCGCCGCGGCCGCCGGGCAGACCGCCATAGCCGGTGTCCTTGAGCTTCTCGACGCCCAGCGCCAGCGCGAAGTCGGCCGCACCCGAAGCCACGGCATAGCAGGCGCCGCGGAACGCTTCGGTGCCCGAGGCGCACATGTTCTCGACATGCGTCACCGGGATGTTGGGCAGGCGCAAGGTCGTGCTGAGCGGGATGCCCGACTTGCCGACATGCACCTCGTCGATGGCGGTGGAGAACCACGCCGCCTGAAGCTGCTTCTGGTCGATGCCGGCATCGGCCAGGCACTCCTTGAAGGCTTCGACCATCAGCTCCTCGGCGCCACTGTCCCAGCGTTCGCCGAATTTGGAGCAACCCATGCCGAGAATGGCGACCTTGTCTTTGATACCACGAGCCATCGCAGGTCTCCTTGTGGTGAGGGTGAAACGCTAAACCTTTTCCCGCCAGAGGGCGATGCCGGTCAGACTGACTTCGGTCAGACTGGCGCCGCTTTCCAGAAGTAACGCTTGAAGCCGCCGCGCATCTGGTCGTTGTCGCGGATGCGGAAGGTCATGCGCATCTTGGCGCCGACCTTCACCTGTTCCTTGTCGCAGTCGGTGAAGTCGGCCATGAAGCGCCCGCCTTCGGAGAAGGTGATCATGCCGTAATAGCCGGGCGGGTCCGGCGAATAGACCAGCGAATCGGCGGTGAAGGACATCACCGAGGCTTCGAGGCCGGCCATGGCGTAAGGATCCTGGCTGTCGACGGCATGGCAGTTGGGATTGACGCAAACCTGGCTGCGCGGGAATTGCACGGTGCCGCAGACCCGGCACTTGCCACCCACCATGCCGTAGATCATGTCGCGCTTGCGCCATAGCACCGACAGCGCGGTCTTCTTGTCGAACTCCGCGCGCATGCCCTTGTCGAGCGGCAGCATCTCGTTGAAAGCGAGGAACTTCATGTAGTTCTTCTCTTCCTTGCGGCGCGCCATCCAGCCCGACAGGCCGTTGCGCTTGGGCAACTTGTCCTTCTCGGCGGTGACTTCGAATACCAGGATGTCGACGCCCTGACCGAAGGCCACGACCATGATCTTGTCGCCGGCCTTCGCAGTCTCCAGCGTATCGACCAGCATGAGCAGCGCATGGGCGGCGCCGGTGTCACCGAGATTCGCGCCTAAAAGATCGCGCACCGCGCCCTCGCCAATGCCGGCGAACTTGGCCATCTGCTTGGGAACGGCAGGCATCAGGCTCGGCATGATGAAGTGGGTGATGTCGCTGCCCTTCAGCTTGCAGGCGGCAAGGCCCGCCTTGATCGCCGGGGGCACGATCTTCGAGTAGCCCTCGTCGCGGATCCAGCGCTCTTCCCAGCCATAGTCGAACTCCGACTCCTCGCCGCGGAAGTGATCGACGAAATCCAGCGACACCGAATGATGGCCGACCAGCTTGGCGATCACATTCTCGGTGCCGCAGAGCAGCGCAGCCGCACCATCGCCGTAGTTCAACTCGTTGGCCGAGGCGACCCTGGCCATCCGCTTGTCGGATGCCGCCACAAGGGTGGCAGCGCCGTCCTTGGAGGCGTTGAGGCCAGCGATCAGCGCCGAGGTGCCGGCCTTCAGCGAGCCGCCGACATCGGAGGCCATCAGATTTTGTTCGATGTTGAGCGCCGTGCCGATGACGCCGGCGTTCTGGCGATCCTTGAAGGGATGCGTGGTCGAGGCGAAGTAGATGTTGCGCACGTCGGCGGCGTCATGGCTGGTCAGGCAGTCGCGCGACGCCTCGACAGCCATGGTGACCGAATCCTCGTCCCAGTTGGCCATCGAGCGCTCGCCCTTGGCCAAGCCGCGCAGTCCGCCGGCGAACCACTTGTTGGCGTCGTACACCGCCTGCCGGCTGAGACGCAGGTGCGGCACATAAGCTCCGAAGGCCACGATCCCGACCATTCCTCATCCCTCCCTATGGCCCGGCATGAAGCGCCGGGTTCATGAACGCTCGTTCATTCGCTCATAGCGCGCCGGCTGTAGCTCCGCGACCGGCTTTTGCGTATGGCAGCCATCGTTGCAGAATTACCTTCCGGTCTGCGGAACCCCGCCTGCGGCCGGCATTTCACGCACCAGGTTCTTGTATCCGGCATCAGGCGGCAGATGCAGATAGCGCTTGCCGTCGCGAGTCTCGACCCAGGGCTGGACGGTCTCGATCTTGCGCACCGTGGCCTGCGCCAGCGCGCCCGCGACACTGCCGCCCTCGTTCAGCAATTCGAGGTTCTTCAGCGTGGCATGCACCAAAGTGCGCTTGCCCGCATGAGCCTCGGCGATTGCTTCCTGCGCGCCGATCCACACCGAGTCGACCGATTCCGATCCGTCATGCAGCGCCACCTGGTCGGCCGGCGCCTCGGCCAGGAAGAACCAGGTATCGAAGCGCTTCGGCACAAAAGTGGGGGTGATCCAGTGCGCGAACGGCGTCATCAGGTCGGTGGCGAGTTCGAGATCCTCGGCTTCGACCAGATCGATGATGCTGGCCTCGTCCTTGGTGAGCTTGTCGCGCCAGCGATCCTCGATCGGCTTCAGATCGAGCGCGCCGATCAGCGCGCGCTGGCCGCGCCTGCGGGCGAGAAGAACGCCACATTCCTCAAAGGCCTCGCGCACGCCGGCTATGCGGAACGCCAGTTCTCCATCGGAGATGCCTTCCGACGGGCCCGAACGGGCGCGCAGCCGCGGATCCCTGGACCAGCAGCTTACCGAAGTTCCTGCCCTTGAGCAGGCCGATGAATGCTTCGGGAGCCTTGTCGATGCCCTGCACGATATCTTCGCGATACTTGATCTTGCCCGCCTTCACCGCCGCCGGCACTTCCTTCCAGAAGCCTTCCATCTGGGCGAAATGGTCGGACACGATGAAGCCGGTGACAGTGGCGCGCTTGACCAGCAGCATCCGCCAATCCGGGCCGGGATTCATCTGCATTTCATTGTACTGCGAGATCAGCCCGCATAGCGGCACACGGGCAAAATCGTTGAGCTGTGGCACGACGGCGGCCTGCACCGCACCGCCGACATTCTCGAAATAGACGTCGATGCCCTTGGGCGCCGCCTCGCGCAGCTCCTTGAACAGGTTGCCGCCGGCCGCGCGGTAGTCGACGCAGGCGTCGAAGCCGAGTTCCTTCACGACGTAATCGCACTTGGCCTTGCCGCCGGCGATTCCGACCGCGCGGCAGCCATGCAGCTTGGCAAGCTGGCCGACCACCGACCCCACCGCGCCGGACGCCGCCGAAACGACGACCGTCTCGCCCGCCTTGGGTTTGCCGATCTGCATCAGGCCCCACCACGCCGTCATGCCCGGCATGCCGAGCACCGACAGCGCGGTCGAGATCGGAGCGACGCCGGGATCAAGCTTCATCACGCCCGCGCCGTTGGAGATGCCATAGCTCTGCCAGCCGGCATACTCGGCGACATAGTCGCCTTCCTTGAATTTGGGGTTGTTCGATTTCAGCACCTGGCCGACCGTGCCGCCACCCAGGACATCACCCAGCTTGGCGTTGGCCGCATAGCCCTTGGCCTCGGACATGCGCCCGCGCATGTAGGGGTCGAGTGACATCCACACGGTGCGCGACAGGTACTCGCCATCCTTGGGCTCGGGCATCGGCCCATCGACGATGTCGAAATCAGTCGGCGTCGGTTCGCCCTGCGGACGCGACTTCAGCAGCACGCGTCGATTTGTTGTGGCCACGGTTTCCTCCGGTTCGTTGCGGCACCGTAGCATGGGCCCAGCGATGTGCTAAGACGCGGGCCCGATGGAGTCCACGCTGCAAGCTACTTCCCGTATTTATGTCTGTCTGCCCGGCGCCTGGATGGGCGCCTGGTCGTGGAAATTCGTCGTCGAGCGGCTGGCGGCCGCCGGCCATGACGCGCGTGCCCTGCCCTTTCGCGGCGTAGGCGAGCGCGCGGCCGAATTGTCGCCCGCCATCGACAACGATGTGCTGGCGTCCGACGTCATCAGCTATCTCAATGCCGAGGACCTGCGCGATGTCGTTTTGGTCGGCCATAGTTTCGGCAGCCTGATCGCCGGCCTTGTCGTCGACCGCGTTCCCGGCCGCATCGGCCATTTCGTCATCATCGACGGCGGCATCCCGACCGACGGGCAGTCGATCTTCGGCCGCATTCCACCGGAGATCGTGGCCAAGCGAAAAAAGCTGATCAAAGTGGTGAAGGGCGTCGAGGTGCTGCCGTTCGCGCCGGTCGGCAGCCTGATCATCGACGATCCCGAGCTCGCCGCCTGGACGCACCGCCATCTCACGCCGCACCCGGTGGCCTGCTACACCAAACCGGTTCACCTGGCGCACCCCGCCGGCAATGGCCGGCCGATGACCTACATCGCCTGCACCAAGCCGCGCTATCCCGTCTCGGCCGGCATGCACGAGCGCGTGCAGACGATGCCGGAGATCCGCTTCCGGCCGATCGAGGCAGGTCACAATTGCATTATCTCGGCGCCCGAGCTGGTGGCGCGCGAGCTGCTGGAGATACCGCAATGAACGAGCAAATGATGATCCTGATCGCCGGGCCCTACCGCTCCGGCACCAACGACGAGCCCGCCCTCATCCAGCGCAACGTCGACGCCATGGAGGATGTGGCGCTGAGCGTTTTCCGCCTCGGTCACCTGCCGGTTCTGGGTGAATGGTTCGCTCTACCGCTCATCCGTCATGCCGGCTCGGAGAAGATCGGCGACGACGTGTTCAACGAGATCTTCCATCCGATCGCCCGCGAGCTGATCGGCAAATGCGACGCCGTACTGCGCACCGGCGGCCCCTCCTCCGGTGCCGACGACATGGTCGCCACCGCCGAGCGCCTGGGCAAGCGGGTGTTCTACGACTTCGCCGAGATTCCGAAGAGGGTGCGTGAATAAGGGAAAGGTCCCTCGCTGCGCTCGGGATGACAATTTTGTTGGAATGAACTCTGTGCGATGACTCGAAGAGCCGGTAAAAAAAATAGTGTCATCCCGAGCGCAGCGAGGGACCTTTGCCTTTCTAAAACGTCTCCTTGTATGGCCTCAGGTCGAGCTGCGCTCGGGACGACAATTTTGTTGGAATGAACTCTGTGCGATGGCTCGAAGAGCCGGTAAAAAAAATAGTGTCATCCCGAGCGCAGCGAGGGACCTTTGCCTTTCTAAAACGTCTCCTTGTATGGCCTCAGGTCGAGTTCGTGCGTCCAGGCGCTGCGCTGCTGGCGGTGCAGGTGCCAGTAATTGTCGGCGATCGCCTCGATGTTCAGCAATCCGTCCGGCCCGGCCTTCTCGGCGCGATCGGGCATGCGCGACAGCAGGCGGTCGCCCTCGATGCCGCCGTCGATGATCACATGCGCGACATGGATACCCTGCGGCCCGAACTCGCGCGCCATCGACTGGACCAACAGCCGCAGCCCGCCCTTGGTGGCGTTGAAGGCGGCAAAGCGTGGACGGCCTCGCAGGGAGCCCGAGGCGCCGGTGAAGATCACCGTGCCACGCCCCAACGGCGCCAGCCGCCGCATCGCCTCGCGGCCGAACAGAAAGCCGGCGAAGCAGCCGACGCGCCACGAGTCCTCGAAATGAGCCGCCGTCATCTCGCGAAAATCGACCGCGGCGTTGTTGCCCATATTGAAGACGAACAGATCGGCTGGCCCGCCTTCGGCATCGTCGGCCATCGCCTTGTCGAACAGCGCCGCGATATCGGCTTCCCTGGTGCCGTCGGTGACGACCGGCGTCGCAGTGCCGCCGGCGGTGCGGATGGTCTCGGCAACCTTGCCGATCTTGGCTGCGGTGCGGCCGGCCACCAGCACGTGATAGCCCTCTTTCGCAAAGCGGCGGCTGAGTGCTCCACCCACGCCGCGCTCGGCACCGACGCCGATCACCACTGCTTTCGTCTTTTTTGCCATGTCGTCTCCTCGAAGCTGTTTCATTGAACTTGCGGCGCAACGTGTGGTTTCGCTACGGTCCGCCGCATGAAATTAGCTCCGTACCCCATGATCGATCTCGATCTCAGCGCTCCCTTCGACCTTCACCGCGCCACCGTGTTGCCCGACTGGATCGACTGGAATGGCCATATGAATGTCGGCTACTACGTCGTGGCCTTCGACAAGGCGACCGACACGCTGTGCCAGCAATTCGGTGTCGGCTACGAATACACGCGCGACAAGATCGGGATGACCTTCGTGCTCGAGGCGCATGTGACCTACGACCGCGAGGTCAAGGAGGGCGATCCCCTTCGCATCACGACGCAGATCCTCGATCACGACGCCAAGCGCCTGCACTATATCCACGAGATGCACCACGCCACCGAAGGCTATCTTGCCGCCACCAATGAGCTGATGCTGATGAACATCGACTATGCCAGCCGGCGCGCGGCGCCCTGGCCCGACTTCGCCATGGAACGCATCGAGAAGATGGCCGCCGCCCATGCCACCTTGCCGATTCCGGAGCAGGCCGGCCGCCTTATCCGCATCCGCAAGAATTAGGCAGATCCACATGCTCGTCACGCTGCCTTACGAGATGCCCGAACTCATCACCTCGGCACCGCTCGATATCCACCGCTCGACCGTCCTGCCGGAATGGGTCGACTGGAACGGCCACATGAATCTGGCTTTCTATGTCACGGCTTTCGACCAGGCCTCCGGTGCCTTCATGCGCAATGTGGGGCTCGGCCGCCGCTACGTGGATGGCAAGCTCGGCATGACTTTCGTTCTCGAAACCCACGTCACCTACGACCGCGAGATGAAGGGCGGCGCGCCGATGCGCTTCACCACGCAGTTGCTCGGCCACGACGCCAAGCGCGTCCACCTGTTCCACGAGATGTTCCATGCCGAACAGGATTATCTGGCGGCGACCAACGAAACCATCATCATGAACATCGACTATGCGACGCGACGCTCGGGGCCCTGGCCGGTGCAGGCCGCCGAGCGGCTGGAACCGATCTGGGCCGCACACCGGGCGCTGCCGCGGCCGGCGAAGGCGGGCCGGGTGATGGGGTTGAGTAAAGGTCCCTCGCTGCGCTCGGGATGACAATTTTGTTTTGATGATTGCTGTGCGCTGGCTCGAAGCATCGATAAAAAAATGGTGTCATCCCGAGCGCAGCGAGGGACCTTTAGTCCTCCGCCAATGCGCTCAGCGCGCCACCGCTCAGGCGATACGGTAGCCACGCCCTCATCCACACGAATCCCAGCCGCTCGTAAAAGCCGCGGGCACGGTTCCAGTCGAGCACGTGCAGGTCAATACGCTTGAAACCGTTGGCGGCGCATTCGCGGGCCAGCGCGGCCATGAGGGCGCGGGCGACGCCGCCGCGCCGCGCCTCGGGCTCGACCCAGATGTCCTCGATGAAAATCCCGCGCGCACCGGTCCAGGTCGAATAGTTGAAGGTATAGAGCGCGAAGCCCACGGGCTGGCCATCCTGCTCGGCGAT
>WNFR01007167.1_pt1 | contig 11950 bp, 11 predicted proteins | sample 5400221 | NCBI WGS metagenome assembly WNFR01 (sample SAMN13153357, study PRJNA577476) | soil metagenome | isolation source: 40 cm soil under Madrone tree | place: USA:California | collected 2016-06-14 | reverse complement strand
CGTGCGGCGACGCCTTCCTCGCGAAGATCAGCGCGGGCGGCCCCGGCGTGACAACCACCATCCGCCTCACCGTGAACCCGGCAGATGCCGCGCCCGGCGGGACGATCGTCGCCACCTGGGTAGACAACCCGACGCCCACGGCGAGCGACTACCTCCGCCTGTTCGCGCTCGGCTCCGCGGGCGACGAGTTCGACGACCCGCTGATCTACTGGCCGACGCCGAATGCCGCCGCCGGCGAGCTGCCGCTCCCGCTGCCGGCCGACCTGCCGGTCGGCTGGTACGAGCTCCGGCTCCTGAGCCCGGCCCCGGGCTCGAGCCTTCCGGTCCCGATCGCGCGGAGTGAACCGATCCGGATAACGGCTTCGACGACGACGAGCACGACCACGACGACTCAGCCGACGACCACCACCACGACCACGACAGCCTCCACGACCACGACGACGATGGCGCGGCCGACGACCACGACGACGGTCCGATCGACCACCACGACTCAGCCGACGACCACCACCACGACGGCGCGGCCGACGACCACGACGACGGTCCGGCCGACCACCACGACTCAGCCGACGACCACCACCACGACCACGACAGCCTCCACGACCACGACGACGTCGTCGACCGCTCACCCCACGACCACCTCCACGAGCACGACGACGCATGCGCCGACCACGACCACGCTGCAGGCAATGGCGCTGTGCGAAATCGTGGGAGCCTCGGTATGCGACGATGGCGATCCGTGCACCGTCGACAGCTGCGTACCCCGTCGAGGTTGCGTGTCGACGCCGGCTTCGGGCTTCGCCAGCGTCACGTGCACGTGCGGGCGCGTGGGCCCCGTCGCCTGCGCCGACCAGCTGCTTCCAGCATCGATCGGTCCCCGACAGGAGCGCGTCTGCAGCCTCTTCGATGACGCAGCCGGCACGACGGATCGCACGCTGGCGCTGAGACGTCTCAGAAGAGCCGTGAGGACTCTCAAGGGGTCGATCACCATCGTGTCGAAGGCCCGCAAGAACGGCATCTCACGCGACTGCGCCGGCGCGCTGAAGGGCGAGCTGCGCGATGCGAAGGATCGCGCGGAGCGGTTGCTGGGCACGCTCGGCAAGCCCCGTGGCTGAGGCCTCCGGATCACGACGCGACGGGGTCGCGTAGGCCGTCACGGCTTCTCGCACGGCGCGTCGGACTCGAGGTGGAGGCCGGCCACTATCGAATCCACGATCGCTGCGACGGGCGGGCCGATGCCGACGACGAGTGCTTCCGAGGAGTCTGGCTCTTCCAGCGTGTCGAACTGACTCTTCAAGAGTGACTCGGGCATGAAGTGCCCGACACGAACGCGCAGCCGCCGATCGATCTCCTCATACCCGCCCTTGAGGTACACGAAGCGGATGCCTCCGCCGTCCCGGACGCCGGCGCGGAGTGCGTCTCGATACCATTTTCGGAGCGCCGAACATGCCAACACGACGTCGCGGCCCTCTGCACTCCATTCCTGGACGGCGCGAGCGAGTGAGCGAATCCATGGTGTCCGGTCCTGATCCGTCAGCGGAACGCCACGACGCATCTTGTCCACATTGGCTGCTGGATGGAAATCGTCGGCGTCCTCGAAGGCCCAACCGAGCCGTGCAGCGAGCGCCTCGCCGACGGCGGTCTTGCCCGAGCCGGATACCCCCATGACGACGATGACCATGCCGCTCTCCGTTACCGCTCGGACGGCTATCGCCTCGAACCGGCGTTCGGCGGCGTCAGAGGAAGCTGCTCCCGCTGACTCTCCCCCCTCCGGAAGGGCTCAGGCCTCGAGCGCCCGAACCCCGATTTCGTCCAAGTGCCGCAGGAAGTCACGCGGGTCCTCGTATACACGGTACGCGCCAGCTCGCTCGAGCTCCTCTTCGCCGTAGCCGCCCGAGAGGAGCCCCACGCCGATGGCGCGCGCTCGCCGCGCCGCGAGCAGGTCCCACACGCTATCGCCGACGACCACCGCGTCGGCGATGTCGACGCCGAGGCGGCGCGCGGCCTCGACGAAGAGGTCGGGGTCGGGCTTGCCGTGCGGCACGAGGTCGCGGGTGACCACCGGGACCGTCTCCTCGAGGCCGAGGGCGGACAGCGCGACGGCGGCACTGTCGGCGCGCCCGCTGGTTGCGATCGCCCACGGCACGCCGAGGCTCGTGAGATGCGCGAGGAGCTCGCGGGCGCCCGGGAGCGGGCGGACGCGGCCGGCGAAGCGCCGGTAGGCGTCGATGTGCATTCGCTGGAGCTGCTCGATGAGCGCGGGATTCAGGTCTCCCCCCGTCTCGCGCACCAGCGCCTGTGCGAACAGGCCGCCGCTCATGCCGATCTTGCGGTGAATGCGCCACACGGCGAGCTCGATGCCCGCACCCTCGAGTGCCTCGCGCCACGCCAGCACGTGTTGATAGACGCTGTCGACGAGCGTCCCGTCGAGGTCGAAGAGGATCGCGGGAGACCTCACATTTCTTCCCGCAGCCGAGGAGCCAGCTCGTCACACCAGAAGCGCATGAAGCCCTCTTGGTCCGGACCGATGCCGATGAGCACCAAGTGGTCGAACCCCGCCTCACGGTAGCGCCGGATGGCAGCCAGGTGGCGCTCGGGGTCGGGACCGCATGGAATCACGAACACCGATGACTCGGCAAGCTTGCGTCGGCCGTCGCCAGTCTGGGGGCGACGTCAAATCTCTCTCCATCTCACGGCCAGCTATTCGGTCGTCCATCGACTGGCGGACGGAACGCCGGTGCGGCTTTGTCTGCTCCGCCCCAGCGGCCGCGATCCTGTTTCTGCTGATCGCAGCGGGCGAGGCGGATGGTGCGGTCGCCGAAGGGCTGCTGACCCCGACCTGACAGCTAAGCGTGCTCCGGGATTTCCCGCGGCGCGGGCCTGGGATACGCTCCGGCGGTGAGGTCGACGCTCTGTACCGCCCTGCTGGTCGCGCTCGCCGTCGCGCCCGCAGTCGCCGGAGAGCCGCAGCAACGCGTCCGCCAGACACTCGACACCGTGTCGGCGGTGCTGAACGATCCTCAGCTGCAAGGATCGAGCAACGAGCGCGAGCGGCGCGGGCGGGTTGCGAAGGTCATGCACGAGTCGTTCGACTTCCGGGCGATGGCGAGGGAGTCCCTCGGAGCGCACTGGGCGGGTCTCGCCCCCGGGCAGCGGGACCGGTTCGTCGACCTCTTCGCCCAGCTCTTCGAACGCTCGTACGACCGCCTCGTGCTGCGCTTCCTCGGCGGCAGCACCACGACCTACGGCGCGGAGTCGGTCGACGCGGAACGCGCCGTCGTGAAAACCGCGCTCCTCCGCAAGGGCGGCGACGAGCTGCCGATCGACTACCGCCTCACTGCGGCCGGCGGCGTCTGGAAGATCTCCGACGTCGTCGTCGACGGCGTGAGCCTCGCCGGGAACTTTCGCGCGCAGTTCGACAAGACGATCCGGGCCTCGTCGTACGACGCGCTCGTGCAGCGGATCGAGACGAAGCTGGCGGAAGAGCAGTAGGTCTATGCGGCCGCCCGCTTCGGCGGCGGTGGCTCGATGACGAGCACCTTCGCCGTGGTGCGGGCCTCGGTCCAGCGCAGCAGGACGGGGAGCACGAGCAGCGACGCGCCGAGCGTCGCGATCATGCCGAGGGTCAGCAAGAGCCCGAGCCCGAAGATGCCGCGGTGGGCGGCGATCATCAGGCTCCCGAACCCGGCCACGGTCGTGAGCCCGTTGACGAGCACCGCGAAGAAGGTGCTGCGCGGAAGACGCGGCCCGCCGCGCTGCCGCGCCTCGCCGTAGCGGAGCACGACGTTCAGGCCGAACTCGGCGCCCGCCCCGAGGATGAGCGGGAAGCCGAAGACGTTCCCCAGGTTGAAGGGCAACCCGAAGACGAACATCAGACCGACCGTGCAGAGCGTTCCGAGCATGAGGGAGATCGTCGCGAGCACGCTCTCTCGGGTGCGCCGGACGATCACCGCACTCAGGAGTCCGACCAGCAGGAACGCGTAGAGAGTCCCCTGCTTGTAGGCCCGCTCCATGTAGCGGATGGCCTCGAACGTGATGACCGGCGTGCCGGCCACGTCGGCGTCGACCGTCCGCAGCTCGCGGACGAACCGCTCGGCGCCGTCGCGGTCCCAGATGTCGACCTTGGGCTGGATCTGGAGGAGGAAGCGGCCACTCTGCCCGACGAACTTTCGCCGGAGCTCCCCTGGCACGTCGGCGAGACCGATCGGGGTGGGATGGAGGTTTCGCTTGAGACGGCCGAGGGTACGCGCGAAATCGGCGCGGAGCTGGTCCTGCAGCGTCGCGAGCGTGGGCGCGGCGGCAGGGGGTGTCTGCTCGAGCTTTCGCGCGAGCGCGGCCGTTTCGTCCCGCAGCGCCACGACCTCGTCACGATCATGGCCGGACGGCGCCTCGTCGGCTGCGAGATCGAGGCGCCCCCGGAGCGCCCGCACCGCCGCAAGCAGTCGGGGAAGATCGACACGCCCGCGCGGGCCGACCGCGACGGGCTCGACGATCGGCGCGATCTCGGCGAGGATATTCGCCTTCGCCTCCTGGTCCGCGGGAATCAGAGAGAGCACGGATTCGACCTCGGATACGGAATCGAGTGCCTCGAACGCGGCGACCCGCTGACGGAGCTCGTCGACCGACCCGGCGGTCGAGAGCGCGACGAAGCTCGAGCGGCCCGCGGACCGGAGAATGCGCTCCTCCCAGTCGACCGACTCGGTGCCGCGCGCCTGGAGGTGGAGGAGGTTGTAGTCGAAGCGGACGCCGCGCAGCGCGACCAGCGAGAGCGCGGCGGCCACGGCGGCGAGTCCGACGACGAGCCGCGGATGCCGAGTGATCCGCGAGACGAGCCCCACGGCTTGCGGCCCGGTTTCACCTCGCCGCTCGACACACCGGCGCCCCGTGAGAAGCACGAGCGCCGGGAGGAGCGTCATCATCGAGAGCCAGGCGAGGATGATCGAGGTTCCGGCGATGAAGCCGAGCTCCCGGATGCCCGGGAAATCAGTGAGCATGAGCACGTAGAACGTGCCCGCAGCCGTGAGGGCGCCGCTCAGCATCCCGGGCCCCGCGCGCATCGCGGTCGTCTCGAGCGCCTCGCGCGGCGAGCGGCCGAGGCGACGCTCCTCCTCGTTGCGGAAGAGCAGGTAGACCCCGTAGTCGGTGCCGAGGCCGACGACGATCGAGATGAACATGATCGAGAAGATCGAGAGATGGCCGACCACGAGCGTCACGACGCCGAGCGACCAGCAGATGCTCACGGCGAGCGTGGCGAGCACGAGGATCGGCATGCCGAACCGTCGAAAGGCGACGGCCAGCACGCCGAGAGTCAGCACGAAGGCGAGCGCCGTTGCGCGCTTACTGTCGCGGAAGGCGGCTTCCATCTCGTCGTTGGCGAGCACCGGGGCGCCGGTGAGCCCCGCCTTCACGTCGGGGAACTCCACTCCGACGTGCGCCATCGTCGCCCGGAGAGGCTCGATCGCGTCGCGGTAGTTCGTGAAGCTCGCCTTCGCGCGCGTCGCCTCCACCAGGACGAAGAGGAGGCGCTTGTCGTCGGAGAGGAAATAGCCGGCGTCCTCGCCGCCGCGATCGAGCGAGAAGAGCGATCCCCACGGAGACCGGAATGGCGCGGTCCGGTCGAGCCGTGTCGAGATCTGGTCCAGGACTTCGTGGCTGGCGCCGAGGTCGACCTTCTTCTCGTCTCCGCCGAGGCCGAGGTCGAAGGCGCTGCGCACGAAGGCGGTCACGATCTCCGTCCGGATGCCGTCGATCAGGCGGTCGAGCGTAGGGCGGGCGGCGAACGAGGTGAGAAATGTCTGATGGTCGGCGACCTCGTCGCGCACGTCCCGGAGGTCCGCAGGGCTCGGGTAGAGCAGCTCCCGACCTCGGAATCTCTTCGGATCGATCCGGTAGGTCACGTGCCGGAACGTTCCGGACTCGCGACGGAGCTCCTCCGCAAGACGGTGCGCATACGCCTTCGATCGTGCGACGTCGTCGCTCTCGATCGCTACGACGAGCTGGTCGAGGCGCGGGAAGTCGTCCGAGATCTCTTCGTCACGCTGGACGTACGGCCGGTCCTGCGGGAGGAGATCGCGTCCCGAGGTGACGAAGTCGAGGTGGCGGAACGTGTAGGCGAGCGCCGCAAAGGCGAGAACGACGCTCAGCAATACGGTGACGACCGGCCGTGCGGAGGCCAGCCGGACGAGGGCGCCGAGCCCCCGCCAGCCCTCTCGGCTCATCGCGCCGCGACCGCGCGCGACGGCGGATGCCACTCCGCTTGGCGTGCCGCGTCCGCCTCCTCGATCGAGCGGCGGCGCCGCTGAAGATAGCCGTTGCGAACGGCGCTGTAGAGGTCGAGAACGCTGTCCTCGACGTCCTGGAAGATCTGGAGGTTGAGCGAGCGCTCGTTGACCTGCTTGACGATCGACGTCCCGATCGTCGCGAAGAACGGTGTGACGTAGCCGAATGGATCCAACACGCCGTCGACGCCGTACCCGATGCCGTCCCGGACGGTGAGCGGCGCCAGCGTGGGGAGCACCAGGTAGGGTCCGGGACCGAAGCCATAGAGTCCGAGCGTCTGCCCAGTATCGGCGTCGCTCTTTTCGATGTGGAGCTGCGCTCGGGCGACATCGAGGAAGCCGACGACCCCGACCGTCGTGTTCACGCCGAACCGGGCGAGCTCGCGGCCCACCCCGCGAAAACGCCCCTGGAGGAGGTTGTTCACCAGGCGCTTCGGCATCCCGAGGTTGTCGAAGGCGCGATCGAGTCCGCGCTTTCCGCAGTCGGGAAGGACCTTGCTCCACCCGGTGGCGACTGGCTTCAGCAGGTAGCGGTCGAGGATGTCGTGGTTGAAGAAGAACATCCTCTCGTTGAACCCCTGCCACGGGTCATAGTCGTCCGAGAGGTCCTGGTCCGCGTCGGCGATCGGCGGGCGCAGGTCGTCGTCCGCGGCCGTAGCCCGTGAAGCCATCCCGGCGGCGAAGACGATCGTCACAACGACGATCGTGAGTCGCCGCATCACGCGCTGAACCCCAGGGCCGGAGGGACAACGTATCGGAAGGCGCGCGTCGCACTCGCGAAACCGCTCGGCGTGTCGCTCGCACCCCCGGAGCAGACCGTCACCGCGCTGCTCGCAATCCTGCCCTCGGCGGAGCAGGTGCGGCACGGCCTATGCGGGTCGCCACGCGACGATCGTCTCGTATTAGTTCCGGGGGCTCGAGACGGCGACGCGGGCTCGGCACGGCCCCGACCTCGAGTGCCGAGGGCCTGGGTGAGGCGCTGGCCGCGTCGTGGTTCAGCAGGACGAGTACGATCCACAGCAGCGCGCCGAAGGCGAGCCGCGCGAGATCCGCCGTTGGTGCCGAGTCGGGCCCGAGCACGGCCGTGTACACGAGCGTGGGGACATGAGCAAAGAACGCCATTGCTCACCCTTTCCGCCGCGGGTTTGCTCGCGGTGTCGAACGCGACCAAGCGTCATCGTGTCTCGGTTCAGCAGTCAGGCGCATGATGACTCGATGGCATCGCAATCGGCGTGCCACTGTTCGACCGATCGAGCTGGCGGGCAGACGCGCGAACCGACGTGGGCGAGTTCGTGGATGCGCAGTAGACGCAGACCGGCGCGTGCCGAGGGCTCGGCAGTGTGACGAAGCCTCGGCACGATGCGTTGCCCTGGTCTGAGAGTCGCCCGCGCTCGGCCGTTTGTGGCGGCCGCTGCGCCTGGCGCGGCGGGTACGTTCCATCGGAGGCGAGGGCCGCGCGCGGACGACTAGCTTAGCTAGCGGTGCCATCATCTCGACTCGACGCGCGGGGACGACATCGAGAGCTACGAGCGATGACGTGGCGCTCTACGAGGCCGCGGCGGCACGCACGCTGACGCCGGTTGCCGCTCCGACGAGCGGGCGGTTTTCACGCGGACGTGGCGTCCAGGCGCTCGCGCCAACCTCCATGCTAGCGGGAAAACATCTCCCGGATCCGCCGCGCCGCGATCCGGCGTGTGCGCCAGCGCGCTATCGCCTCGAACAGCCCATGGATCGGATTCATCATCATGAACACACCATCCGCAACTGCCGTGCCGGAGCACAGGGCCCCCCGCTGAACAACGAAAACGCGGTAAACGCACGGAAACTCATGGTGTTGACCGCGTTCGGTGGCTCTGAGCGCTCGCGAGTGTGCCGACACCTCGGCACGTGTGCCGGGGTGTCGGCAGTCTCCGAACGACCGCGCCGATCAGCTGGCTGCGCCTTCAGCCACCGCGATATTGGACCGAATCGTCCTGGGGCCTGGGACTCGCTGAGGGCGTTGTCTTGTGTGGCAAGGCGCGCCGGCCGGCGGCTCTGCAGCGCAGGGATGCCACGACGGGCTGACGACTCACCGCTTGGCCGTTCCTCGACCGAAGGGCTCGCACCAGCGCGTGTATCACCGTGCGACGTCCGCGACCGCCGTCTCGCGCGTCATCCGGCCGTCGCGCCAGCGGACGAGGGCGTCCTAGAAGGTCGTCCGCCCCACCGCGAACCCGATGAAGCAGATGATCGCCTTGGACGCAGTAGCGCGCGCGGTCTATCCGCCGTGAGCGCACCCTTCCAGCCGAAGAGGTCGCCATTTCCTCGCCTCCGGTTCGATCGGTATGGGCCGGTCAATCCTGGAGCGCCTCTCGCGCTCGAGGGTCCGAGGGCACGCCCGTCCGGGGTCGTCTGGCGGAGATCGGTGATGCGGAGCATGTCTATTCGGGACTCGGCATCGGTGTCGAGCTCTCGGCAAGATGTCGCTCGGTCTCCTCGGGTCGGAGCGCCGCGAGCGTCCGCTCGACCGCCTCGGGAGTCCCCCAGTCGCTCCAGGAGACGCCGTCGACCGGCACGACCACCAGGTGGTGCGGGATCTGGGTGAGGAAGTCCGCCGAGAAGTTCCACGACGGAACACCCTCGTACCCCGCACCCGAGCGGATGACGCTGCGAAGGCGCTCGACGTCCACGCTTCGCCGTCGCTGAAGGAGCGCGAGTAGGCGGCTCGGGTGGAAGACCATGACGAATGAGTTCCACAAGGCGCCCCTTCGTTGCAGGTGCTTCGCCAGCTCGATCGACGGCTTCTCGTGAAAGGCTGCGACCTGGTACGCCGGGGGCGATTCGAGACCCGGCACGACGAGCGGGGGGCCTGGCTCGAGGTAGCCGAAGGCGGGCTCCGGGTGAGTCGGGCGGATGCCGAGGAGCGCGATCTTGGTGGGAAAGCGATCGACGAGGAGGGTTGCGCGCTCCACGTGCTCACGAAAGGCGGAGCCATCGTCGACATAGTGATCGCTCGGAAAGACGACCACCGGTGCGACCGGGCGCCGGGCGATGAGGTCGAGGAGCCCGAAGACGATCCCCGGACCCGTGTCGCGGTTACCCGGCTGCACGATCACGTTACCGAGCGGGACGTCGTGCAGCTGTGGCAGTGCGAGCTCGAGGTGGCTGCGATTCACGACCACCAGCGTCCGCTCTCTCGGCACGAGCGGGACGATCCGCGCGAGCGTCGCTTCGAGCAGGGAACGGTCGCCCGTGATTCGGCAGTACTGCTTCGGGATCGGCGCGCCGGCGATCTTTCGCGTGAGGACCTGAAGGCGCTTACCGTCTCCGCCGGCAAGGACGAGCGCCCAGGGGCGTTCGCGCGGTGGCTCCTTCGAGGGCTCGGCTCCGTTCAACGCTTCGATCGCGGGCAGGGGCATCGGAAGCACGCTTCACGGGTGCAACCGGCGTGCCGGCGCGGGACGGCTCGAGCTCCCCGTCAGATCAAGCAGTCGAGCGTCGGGCCCCGCCGCAGGCGCGATGATGGCGCCGGCATGTCGGCAGATGCCGAGATGTCGGCGTTGGCGTCTCACGTGGCAGAGCGCTCCACGGGCGGTAGTGGTCGAGGAGATGCGGCCGACCAAGGTGACGAGGGCGCCTGAGGCGGCGAGCGAGGTGAAAGCGAGGGCATTCGCTAGGGCGCCATTCCACGCATCAGGACGCGATCGATGCCGCGGACGGCGCCGACGGCGTCGCCAACGCGCTGCGCCCGCTCGGTCGCCACGTCCCGGGGTCCGATGCCGAGCTTCTGCATCCTCGAAAGGAGCGTCGTACGCTTCAGGCCCAGACGCGCCGCTGCGCCGCGAGGGCCCGCCACGACGCCGTTCGTCTCGCGCAGGACCTCGAGGATGTGCTCGCGGGCGACGTCATCGAAGGTCTCGGCCCGCGGGGCGAGTGTCTGGCCTGCTTTCACTCCGGCGTCGAAGGGAGGCAGCTGCAGGCTCGTGCCGCGCGACAGGATCACCGCTCGGTGGATGGTATTCTCGAGCTCGCGGATGTTCCCGGGCCACGGGTGGTGCACGAGCGTGTCCATCACGTCCGCCGGAATCGACTCGATGCGCCGGCCCAGCCGTCGCACGTGGTGTGCAACGAAGTCGTGGACGAGGAGGGGGATGTCCTCGGGCCGCTCGCGAAGGGGCGGCAGCTCAACCGAGAAAACGTTCAGCCGGTAGTAGAGGTCGGCGCGAAAGGCTCCCGCGTCGACCAGCTCCTCGAGCGGACGATTCGTCGCGGCGACGATCCGGACGTCGCTCCGAATCGTGTGTGCGCTGCCGACCCGCTCGAACTGCTGCTCCTCTAGCACGCGGAGAAGCTTCGGCTGGAGGTCTAGCGGCAGGTCGCCGACCTCGTCGAGCAGGAGGGTGCCCCCGTGCGCCCGCTCGAAGCGGCCGATCCTTCGGGCGATGGCCCCGGTGAAGGCGCCGCGCTCATGGCCGAACAGCTCGCTCTCGAGGAGGCCGGCGGGGATGGCGGCGCAGTTGAACTTGACGAAGGGGCGATCACGCCGCGAGCTGAGCGTGTGGATCAGGTTGGCGATCAGCTCCTTGCCCGTTCCCGTCTCGCCCAGGATGAGCACGACGGCGTCGGTGGGCGCCACGGTCCGGACCAGCTGGAGCACTCGCTGCAGCGCCAGGCTCGCGCCAACGATTCCGTGGACGGCGTCCGGGTTCGATGGGTCGTCACCCAGCTCCACGGTCCGCGGCGCATCCGTGCGGCGGCTCGGCGTGGTGCCGAAATCGTCGGCCCAGGCTGCCTGCTCGGCGATTGCTGACGTGTACCGGCTTGCGCAGGAATTCGACCGCTCCCGCCGACCGTGCCCGACGCTCCTCGTCGTCGCTGGCCCGGCCGGTGAGGAACACGATCGGGATCCGCGCATCGCGCTCGGCGAGGCGACGCTGGACCTCCAAACCGTCCATGGCCGACATGCGGACGTCCAACACCAGGCATGCGGTCTCCGCCGCGCAGGGGGAGTTCAGGAATTCCTCGCCCGAGCCGAACGCCTCGGCGCGATACCCGAAGGAGCGGATCAGCCGGCGGGTCGATTGCCGCACCGAGGCGTCGTCATCGACGATCGCGACGAGCGGCGCTTCGTCGGGCGGCGGCTGGCCACGTGTGCCCCTCCGTCCGGATCTCTTCACGGTCGGAGCGTAGCGCCGCGCGGGGTGGGGCTTCTAGCTGTCCTTTGGGACAGGTCCGGCTCGGCTCTCCGGCGGCGAGATGCCGAGCTGTCCGCCCATCTGGACCAGCTCTGCGAGCGAAGCGGCCTCCATCTTCTCCATGATGTGGGCGCGATGAAATTGCCTCAGTCACGGTGCTGCGGCGGCGGGGAGAGTGAAGGAGAAGGTCGCGCCCGGCCCCTGATTGGACTCCGCCCACAACCGGCCCCCATGGGCTTCGATGATCGAGCGGCTGATCGCCAAGCCCATGCCCATGCCGTGCGGCTTGGTCGTGTAGAACCCCTCGAACAGCCGGTCCATCTTTGCGGCGTCCAGACCGACCCCGCGGTCCTGCACGCTGATCCGGACCGCCGGACTGCCGTCCCGCGTGTCCGGGCGCCCGCCGATCTCGAGTCTCCGCTCCGGCTCGTCCACGGTGCTCATCGCGTCCATGCCGTTCACGACCAGGTTGAGCAACACCTGCAGCAGCTGCACGCGGTC
>WNFR01020468.1_pt1 | contig 11951 bp, 8 predicted proteins | sample 5400221 | NCBI WGS metagenome assembly WNFR01 (sample SAMN13153357, study PRJNA577476) | soil metagenome | isolation source: 40 cm soil under Madrone tree | place: USA:California | collected 2016-06-14 | reverse complement strand
TCACCGATCCCGTGTGCGCCCAGCGGCGCGTGTTCGTCGGGAATGTCGTTGTAAATAATCTCGATATGCGGCACATCCAGGTTAACCGGAACGTGATATTCTGCGAGCGACCGATTCATAATTCGTCCTTTGCGCTCATCGAACAAAGTTTCCTCCGTCAGCGCCATCCCGATTCCCATAATGATTCCGCCGCGAAATTGGCTGGCGGCGGTTTTCGGATTCAAAATCCTGCCGCAATCGAACGAGCCGAGCCAGCGTGAAACGCGCACTTCACCTGATTCTTCGCTGACGCGGACTTCGCAAAAATGCGCGCCGTAAGAAGCCATCGAATAATTCATTACCTCCAACGGCATTTCCGAAGACGCTTCGACTTCGACAAAATCCTGTCCGGCTCTCTGCAACATTGAGGAATAAGTTTCACCCTTGTTCGCCTCATCGGTGCGGAAAAGTCCGCTGTCACGCGCTTCTATTTGTTCGTATTTCGTGCTTGCAAGGGGTGAATCGTAATCGTCGCCCGCTAGCGCGAGCAGTTCGCGATGCGCTTTTTCAACTGCCGCCTGCACAGCCGCAACGATGCTCCCGGTTTGACTCGAACCACCCGCGATGATGGGCGAATCGGGCAGATCGGAATCGCCATAGTGAAACGAAACTTTATCAATCGGCAGGCCCAGACGCTCGGCAGCGTGCTGAATCTGTACAGTCGCGGTTCCCATTCCCATTTCATTCGCCGCCGCTTGCACTATCGCCGTGCCGTCTGCGGAAATGCGAACGCGAGCCGTCGCGGGAAAACGATAAACGGGATAGTAAGCCGTCGCAACGCCTTGCCCGATGAGCCATTTGCCGTCGCGTTGTGAAAGTGGTTCGGGATTGCGCCCGCTCCAAGCGAATTTTTCCGCGCCGCGCTTGTAGGCTTCGATTAAATTGCGGCTCGAAAACTCTGTACCTCTCGTCGGGTCTTTTTCAGGTTCGTTTATCCTGCGGAGTTCAATCGGATCGATTTTCAGTTTGTAGGCGAGTTCGTCAATTGCCGACTCCAACGCAAAAGTCCCGATTGATTCGCCTGGCGCACGCATCCACGTGTTGGCAACCGTGTCAAGATTGACGACTTTTTGACCGATAAAGAAATTATCCGAAGCATAGAGATGACGCGCGGGAAACGTGAATTGTTCGGGGTTTTTGGCATGCGTCGTCGTCGCAGTTGTGCCGCTGTGAATAAGGGCAGTGAATTTCCCGTCTTTGTTTGCTCCCAAAGCGACTCGCTGTTCAGAAACTGTGCGACCGCCAACAACGCGGAAAACTCCTTCGCGCGATAGTACCAATTTGACTGGACGTTTCGCCACTTTCGCAGCAGCCGCGCAAAGCGGGGTATTGGTCCACAGTCCGCCTTTGCCGCCGAAACCGCCGCCGACATACGGCCCAATAACCCGAACCTCTTCGGGTTTGAGGCTGAATATTCTGGCGAGCGTATGTTTGTATAAGTTAACGGACTGCGTCGAATCGAAAACCGTCAAACTGCCGTCATCGTCCCAGGCGGCAATTGTCGCGTGCGGTTCGATGGCGTTATGGTTGTAACGCGGTGTTCGGTAAATATTGTCAACAGTCGCTTCAGCTTCCGTAAGACCTTTGTCGGCATCGCCTATTTTGATTTCGGGCGGTTCGCCCAAAATATCTGACGGGACGACCGCTTCCGTCTTCAAATCGTCGAATGAAACGCTCGGCGTTTCCACCTCATAATCTACGCGGACAAGCGAGGCGGCGTATTCCGCCTGGTCGAGCGTTTCGGCGACGACGACTGCCAGGGGCTGTCCGTCCCAGTTAACTTTGTTGTCCAGCACGGGTAAATTGCTAGCCGCAAAACCTTTACTAATGTCGGTTATATCTTGTAGCGGCGGCGCCTTCATTTTCGGCGCGTTTTCGTGCGTGATAATTGTTATAAATCCCGGCACTTTTTCCGCTTCGGAAGTATCAATTCTTACGGCTCTGCCTTTAGCAATCGTGCTACAGACGAGCGCGGCATACGCCAGATTGCCGATCTTGAATTCAGCCGTAAAACGCGCTTCGCCTTTGACTTTCAATTGCCCGTCAACGCGGCTGAACGGTCTCCCGATATAGCCGTGCTTATGGATAAGCGGGTCAGGTTCTTTCTCGGGCATAAACTGCGCAACCGTTTCCGTAATCTTCTGTGAAACTCTCATCGCGCGCCTCCTTTTTCCGTTAATTCGCTGAAAACGCTGACGATCGTGCGTTTCGCCAATTCGATTTTGAAACTGTTGTGGGCAAATCCTTTCGCGCTGGCGAGTTCGGCTTCCGCCGCACGTCTAAAAGTTTCTGCAGTAGCTTGTGCACCTGCCAGGACTCTTTCCGCTTCAAACGCCCGCCAGGGTTTGTGCGCCACCCCTCCTAATGCGAGGCGGCCATTCTTAATCGCCCCGTTTTCGACTTCCAAAGCCGCCGCCACGCTGACCAAAGCGAACGCAAAGCTCGCTCTATCACGCACTTTTCGATAAAGCGAATTTTTAGCGAAATCAAGAGCGGGAATCTGGATTGACGTTATCAATTCATCGGGCTGCAAATCGGTTTCAATATGCGGCGTGTTTCCGGGCAAACGATGAAAATCGTTAAAAGGAATCGCTCGTTTGCCATTTTTTCCTTCAACATGAACCGTCGCACCCAGCGCGGCAAGTGCAACGCACATATCTGACGGATGTGTGGCAATACAACTTTCAGAAGTTCCTAAGATCGCATGGATCCGGTTGAAACCATCGATTGCATCGCAACCCGAATTCGGCTTGCGTTTGTTGCAGTTCGCCTGGCGGTCGTAAAAGTAATAACATCGTGTCCGCTGCATTAAGTTTCCACCGACGGTCGCCATATTGCGAATCTGACCCGACGCGCCGAACACAATCGCCTGCGACAAAAACGGATAACGTTCTCGCACTATTCGATGATTTGCCACCGCGGTATTCTTAACCGCCGCGCCAATGGAGATTCCGCCGTCAGCAAGCTCTTCGATTTGGTTAAATGGCAAGCCGGTGACATCAACAAGAGCGTCGGGCTGCTCGATATTTTCGCGCATCAAATCGACCAGATTCGTGCCGCCGCCCAGGAATTTTGCGCGCCCGTTTTGCGAAATTAGATTGACTGCCGTTTGTGCGTTTTCGGCTCTCGCATAAACAAAGTTTTTCATCGGGTCACCTCCGTTTCAAAAGCCTCGCGGACCGCTTCACAAATGCCGACATAAGCACCGCAGCGGCAGAGATTACCGCTCATTCGCTCTTTGATTTCCTCATCCGAAAATTCGATTAAGGTGGCGGGAATATCTTTCGTTACCGCGCTCGGCAAGCCGTTCTGAAATTCATTAAACATCCCGATTGCCGAACAAATCTGCCCCGGTGTGCAGTAACCGCACTGAAAACCGTCATGTTCGATAAACGCGGCTTGCAAAGGATGAAGCGCGCCGTTTTCCGCTAAACCTTCAATCGTCGTGATTTCCTTTCCCTCGTATTGAACGGCAAGCGCCAGACACGAAATGATCCGTTCTCCGTCAACCAAAACGGTGCAGGCGCCGCACGCACCCTGGTCACACCCTTTCTTCGTTCCCGTTAGCCCGATATATTCGCGCAGAGCATCAAGTAATGAAACGCGCGGCTCAATCTGCAAACTGTAATTTACGCCGTTAATTTTTAGATTGATTGAAGCTTCGGTGGGCAGCGGAAGCGCGCCGTTTCCGCCACTTCCACCGTTGGGTTTATCATTCATACTGCCTCCCTGTTCCCTTGCAATTGGACCCTAATGATATTTCGGCTCATGTCTGGTCCAGCATTCTTTTGAATTTCCTTAATCGTATTCAATGAAACACACCCACAATAGGACGATCTAAATCCGGCGATCTCTGTTTGCACGTCCTTTGGTTATTACCGACAACTGTTTCACGATTTCGTCGAAAAATCGCTTTTTATGTTCCGTTTTCCCAAACCCGCTTATTGTCGTGTGTGAGCGTCTACTCGAAGTAGCGGCGTGCCGGCGCCGGGTTCATGCGCGAATCGGAATGGAACATAACCAATTATTGGTTTTGATCCGCGTTCTATTGCCTTTGATCCCGACAATGACATCCCTGGCTGGGAGCGCGAGTCACCCCGCCTACTGTAATTAAAAGTATTCGCGCGCCAGCGCGCAGCCTGCCCCTTCCCCCTTCCCCTTTCCCCCTTCCCCTGCCTTAGGCCTCTGTTTTCCCCGGTTGCCAGAGCGATTCCTAAAGAGTATTTTGAATCTGAAGGCTACAATGAAAGTCACTGGGTTGAGACATAAGATCGTCTCAGTCAACCGCCGACTCCGCGAGGCGCGGATGGTTGCAAATGCGCTCAAATCGCGCCGTCATCCCATTGAAGCCCAGATTATTCCCATTCGTCGGTGCAATCTCTCTTGCACCTACTGTAACGAATTTGATAGCTCGTCCGAGCCCGTTATAACCGCGGAGATGCTCCACCGCATCGACCTGCTGGCAAGTCTCGGCACTGCAGCGATTACGATAAGTGGCGGCGAGCCACTACTGCACCCCGAACTCGATGAGATCATTCGAAGAATTCACAGTCACGGAATGCTGGCGGCGCTGATTACCAACGGCTACCTTCTGACGCCCGACCGCATTAAGCGTTTGAACCGCGCTGGACTCGATCAGCTTCAGATCAGCATCGACAACGTAAAGCCGGATGACGTGTCGAAGAAGAGTCTTAAAGTAGTAGACAAAAAGCTTCGCTTGCTTTCCGAGTACGCTGAATTTAGTGTGAACGTCAATTCCGTAGTCGGCAGCGCAATTCGCGCACCTGAAGATGCTCTGGTCATAACCCGCCGCGCGCTGGACCTTGGCCTTTCAAGCACAATGGGTCTCATCCATGATGGCTCAGGCCGACTACAGCCATTAAGTGACAGACAACAAGATGTCTATCAGCAAATCGAGAGATTGAAAAAACCGTTCTACACCGCAGCGCACTACAACCGCTTTCACAAGAATCTTGCTCTCGGGCTGCCCAACGAGTGGAGCTGCCGCGCTGGCAGCCGCTATCTATACATCTGCGAGGACGGGCTCGTACACTACTGCTCGCAGCAACGCGGCTATCCTGGCATTCCACTCGAAAAGTACACGCAAGAGGATCTCGAACGTGAGTATCACACTGTGAAATCGTGCGCACCTTATTGCACGATTTCTTGTGTACAGCGGTTGTCCATGATTGACGAGCTGCGTGAAGACCCCCTTGGGGCAATTACCCGGTTTTTTCCCTCGGGCGATCCAAAGTCGGCCTCCGAAATTCCAGTGGGGGTCCGGGTTCTCATCTGGCTCTTCCTGCCTAAAACAAAGATCGGACGAGGCGTTGTCAGAAGCGCCGCACTGCGCCTCTTAGGCGTAAAGTAACAGAACGTCGGCCGCGTAGTGATAGCGACCCAGCACAGCGCCGAAGGCAATGCCGATCGAGACCAACACGAACGCCCAGCCAACACTCGGCACAAAATGCAGCAGTACAAGTGAACCTCCAAGTGTTGCCGTGACGTGCGCGCTCGGAAACGTGTTCAAGCCTATGCTTAGTCGGCGAACGATCCAGAGGTTGAACGTGCGAATGCTGCCTGCGATTGGGAGTATTGAGTCCGTCTCGAATAGCCGTGGCGGCAGTGTCTGAACAAAGACAGTAAATGCATAGCACGGATAAGTCGCAGCCAGCACCACCGACCAGTATGCAGTGGCATGGCGTCGCATGTGCGCAAGATAAAGGACACCGAGACCCATTGGAACCAACGCATAACATGAGAGGTATGCCAGTTCCAGGGAAACCGCAATCCACCGGAAACCGGGCTTTGCCGCCAGGTTCGGCACCCGTCCCCTAAGCAACTTGCCATCGAGCCGTTGAAGCCTTGTCTGAAAGCTCTCGTTGGCTCTGCTTGAGAAGCGGCCGGCCTGCCAGTACGCCATTGGCATCAGAGCGGCGGGTAACCAGTCGCGGGCCACCGAGACCGTCAAGGATGGACGAACCCTTTGACCAAGCTGTGCAGCTAGTATTAAAACGATTCCTGTTGTTCCGATCGCAGCTATTTCTATGCGCCTCTGACTGGTGAGTGGTCGAAACCATGAGACAATGACAAAGAACGAAAAGAAGACAAGATTTATCCATTCGGCTGTTCGCATAATGCCTGCTGTAATTAAAAGTATTCGCGCGCCAGCGCGCAGCCTTCCCTTTCCCCCTTCCCCCTTCCCCTGTCTTAGTCCTTTAGTTGGCCTCTGCTTTTCTCATTCCTTGTATGGCTTGCGCAAGCCTTGTGCGGCACGCTCGCGCGACTTATAAACGTCGGGGCGCTTCATCACAACGTCGTATTCGGCTAAAGCCTCGCGCCTTCTGCCGGCAAGATCAAACGCTTGCGCGCCGCGCAAATGTGCGATTGTGATAATCGGCGCCGCGGCGTTCGAGACCGACGCTGCTGCTAAGAACTCCCGCGCCGCGCGTTCTGCTTTTCCGACTTTGAGGAGACTTTCGCCATAGATGAAATGAATCAGATCCAGCGGCGGCACCGAAATCTGTTCCGCGGTCTGGCCGCCCAACATTGAATCAAAGATAGCAAACGCTTCGCGCGTCATGCTCTCCGCCGCCGCCTCGTTGTTTCGCCGCTCGGCAACGGCTTGCAAGACAAGCGCGTTGGCTTCCGCTAGTTTAAAGAGGTAGCTGCGTGGGTATTTGGCGGTGAGTTCGCGGGCACGTTCCACTGCTTCCGTGTAGCGCTTCTCGCGTTCGTAGAGGATCACCAGAATCAGCTTGGCGATGTAACGCTCCAGGCGCCCTTCACGTCCGACTCGCTCAAGTGTTTCCAGCCCGCGCTTTTTCGAGCCGCGCACATTCGCGATTGCACCCAGAATTTTGATCGGCAGCGGCAGCGCGCCAACAGTGTAATCATACACACCGATACTTAATTCCGCGTCGTGAAAGTTAGGGTCAAGTTTAATCACATCCCGGTGTTTATCGACGCCGCTTGACCCTTCGCGCATGGCCCCGACGACGCTGCCTTCGAGAGTTCCCTTGAACGCCGCGCTCAAACCCAAAGTTGCACCGAGAAAGAAGAGCGCCTCCGTATCGCGCGAGTCGCGCTGGAGGCGCGCTTTAGCGAGCAATCCCGCCTGTTGAGTCAAGGTGCGGAAGCGCTGCGCAGTATCTGCGTCCACTTTTTCACCCGCGTTTCCACCGAACGTGTCTGAACCCGAGAAATTGGAGAGCAATGGCAACAGACGACTCGGCTTCGTCAGAGTACGAAGGAAAAGGTTGGCGGCGAGATAGTACGGGCCTGCCGGATTGTCGGGGAACCGTTGTTTCAGTTCCTCAAAGTGGCGACGTGCCTCGTCAAATTCGAGGTTGTACATCGCATCGATGCCCTGCGTAAATGACTCATCGGACAGCATGCGATCGGTGAAACCCGTTTGTGAGGTTGTCGCTTGCTGCGCGCGTGCATTGATGAACAGGGCAAATATCAGGAGCGCAAGGAGAATGCGAGTTTGGCGTTTCATCTCAGGGCCTGCCACGGTTCATTGGAATTATCTAAACCGAAAAGCCAGTGTAAGGGATGTTGGGCTCTATCCAGACAGAATCGAGGAAACTATGTATTCAATAGACATGTGCGTCAGAGTTCTATGTGAACATATTTCCATCTAAAAGCTCCATACAAGAGCGACACCGTAGTCGTGCCGCGTTCGCTCATAACGTGGGGTGATCAATGGTAGTAACCTCGATAGGTGCTGTCAACTTAAGCCGACAAGTGGGTAGATGCCCGAGATCCTTACAATCGTATTTGGGCTGTACCCGATACGTGCGATTACGCCTCCTATTGACATTCTATATGTAGAACTATACTATTCGTATAGAATACCGATAGGAGATATCTCTTGAAGTCTAAACCGACAACCCTTTTGCAAGGGACCTTGGACCTGCTGATCTTGAAGTCGCTTGTCGCTGGCGAGATGCATGGATTAGGAATCTCGCGCAGAATTCAACAGATCACCGGCGGTACTTTTGTTGTTAAGCCGGGCTCGCTCTTTCCCGCTCTACATCGAATGGAGGAAGAGGGTTGGACTTCCTCCTTTTGGGGAGACTCCGAAAACAACCGCCGCGCGAAATACTACCGTTTGACCAGGGCTGGACTGAAACAACTCGAAGTCGAAACGAAGCGATGGGACCGCATTTCCTGGGCCATCGGCCTGGCTTTGGAAGCATCGTAGAGGGGTGTTCGACATGCCGCTCCTTTTGAAAGTCCGAAGTGTCCTCCGAAATCTCTTTTTGTCTCGTCGTGTGGAAGTAGACCTCGACGAGGAGCTTCGTTCCCACCTCGAAATGATGATCGAGGAAAACATTCGTGCCGGCATGCAGCCAAAGGATGCGCTACGCGCCGCGCGCATAGAACTTGGAGGCATCGAACAGGTGAAAGAACAGGTTCGCGAAGCACGGATCGGTAATTGGCTCGGGTCCGTAATCTCCGATTGCCGCTACGGTGCCCGACAACTCCGCAAGAATCCCGGCTTCACTGTCGTCGTCGTCCTTACCCTCGCCCTTGGTATCGGCGCGACCACGGCAATCTTCAGCGTTGTATACGGCGTGTTACTGCGGCCGCTGCCGTACTCCAATTCCAACCGGATCATGGCCCTCTTCGAGGTCACCTCGAAGGGCAGGCCGTCGCGCGTTGCGGACCCGAACTTCGACGATTTTCGCGATCAAAACCGCAGCTTCCAGGTGATTGCGAAGTACAATAACGACATCGCGTCCGTTTCCGGAGCTTCGCAGCCGACGCGCACGACAGTTGCACACGTCTCGCCCGACTTTCTCGAGGTCTTCGGTATTCAGCCGATCCTGGGACGGGATTTCAGCGTCGGCGACGCGAAAAAGGGGGCCGAACCCACCGTTCTTGTCAGCTATGGATACTGGATGCAGCATCTCGGATCGCCGCGGGACCTCTCACAGTCGCACCTGAAGATTGATGGCGCGATCTTCTCGGTTGTTGGCGTGCTCCCGAACGGATTTCGCTACCCGGCAGAAGTAGATTTGTGGATGCCGGCCGATTTGGAGGGCGAAAACCCAAGCAGGACGTCGCATAACTATTCCGTGGTCGGGCGCCTCGGGGACGGTGTGACTGTCGAACAAGCGAACCAGGACATCAGCGCGATCGCCCGGCGCATTCACGACGTGTCGAGCGAGCAAGGCGATTATCTCCTCAAAGATGGAATGGTCGTCCCGCTACAAGACTCGATTACCAGCAAGGCTCGCTCGCCGCTGCTGGTCCTGCTCGGTGCGGTGGGATTTCTGCTGCTGGTAGCATGCGCGAACGTGACGAATTTGCTTCTGGCACAAGCTTCGACGAGAGAGCGTGAGCTCGCCGTTCGCAGCGCGCTCGGTGCGGCGCGCGGACGACTGATCCGTCAATTCCTTACTGAGGCATTCCTGCTTTCGCTGGTCGGCGGCGGCCTCGGTGTGCTGGGAGCGTACCTGGGCGTGGCGGGATTGGTTGCGCTGGTGCCGGGAAATCTGCCGCGCTTGGAAAGCGTCTCGATCAGTATTCCAGTACTTGTGTTCGCGTTCCTCCTTTCCACAGCGGTCGCCGTGGGCCTCGGAGCCTTCACCGCCATACGGGCGACTTCCGGGGACCCGCGAAACGGCCTCGCGGAAGGCGGGCGTGCACAAGCGGGTTCACAAGGCAGCCAGCGTGTTGGCCGGGTAATCGTGGCGGCGCAGATCGCGATTACATTGGTTCTCGTGGTCGGAGCGGGATTGCTCGGGCGCAGCCTGATGAAAGTGCTCGAAGTGAATCCCGGGTTCCGCGTGGATAAGGTTGTTACGATGGACGTCTCGCTTCCGTGGCTAGGTGCTGTCGGCGGGCGATGGGTGGACGATCCCACAGCAAAGGCAGATCAGGCGATCTTCTTTTCACAACTGATTGACGGGCTCAAACAGATTCCGGGGGTGCGCAAAGTTGGCGCGACCAGCGGCCTTCCGCTGGATGGGGGCCATCCCGACGGAATGTTTCTGCTGATGACGCAAGATGAGATCCCCAGGACCACGGAAGATCTTTGGGGACCTCACGGTGCGCTGTTCCAGCAAAAAGAACGCATTGGCAATGCGGACTTCTGCGTCGCCACGGACGGATATTTCCAGGTTCTCGGAATTCCGCTGATCCGAGGGCGAATCTTCGACGAGCACGACGGCGCGAATACTTCGCACGTTGCCGTGATCAGCGAATCGCTTGCGCGAGACCGTTGGCCAAATCAGGACCCGATCGGCCACACGATTGAGTTTGGAAACATGGATGGCGACTTGCGTTTGCTGACCATTGTCGGGATCGTGGGCGACACTCACGAATATGGCCTCGATGCGCCGCCGCGTCCGACCGTTTACGTGAATTTGTTCCAGCGGCCGCGCTCGGCGATCACGTTAACGATGCTGAGTGATGCCGACACAGGGTCAGTCACGTCGGCAGCGCGAGGAATCCTCCAGAACATCAACCCAGAGATTCCGGCGAGGTTCCGGACCTTTTCGCAAGTCTACTCCGCCAGCTTAGGCTCGCGGCGGTTCAACGTCATTCTCATCGGATTCTTCGGAATCACCGCGCTGCTGCTGGCAACGGCAGGAGTGTTTGGCGTGATGGCCTATTCGGTCAGCCGCCGCACGCGCGAATTTGGCGTGCGTATCGCTCTCGGGGCGGGCTCCAGCGACGTTCTGAGGATGATCCTGGGTCAGGGATTGCGCACGATCTTCATTGGGGTGGCGATTGGAATTATCGGGTCGCTGGCCCTGACGCGCACCGTGGAGTCGTTGCTCTTTGGCGTGACTGCCACCGATCCGATGACTTTCGGCAGTGTGACACTGCTCCTCGTTGGGGCAGCACTGCTTGCTTGCTACATTCCAGCGCGGCGGGCAACGAAGGTAGACCCAATGGTGGCATTGCGGTACGAGTAGAACAATCGCGTACCAACGGAAACTAGTTGGCCATATAAGACTAAGTCTCACGGGTGAATTCAATCACATACTCGTTATTGACCACGATCAACTCCATCTCGAGATGCGAAACTAATTCAACCAGGAGGTTGAGTGACAATGTTTACCAATCAGCGCTTCTTAACAATCTATTCCGGCATATTGACTTTGGCATTCGCGGTTACTGTGTTTTCCGGTTTCTCCATTGAAAACAAGTCGTCAACATTCGACCAAATTAACGTCCACCGAATTAACGTAGTCGAACCGGATGGGACATTAAGAATGGTCATCTCGGATCACGCTAAGTTGCCCGGCATTATCAATGGTGGAAAAGAGCAGCCGTTTGCGCGACCACAGGCCGGCATGATCTTCTACAACGATGAGGGTTCAGAAAACGGTGGCTTGATTTTCGGGGGACACAGGAATGCCAAAGGCGAAGTCGTAGATTCTGGAGGGAGTTTGTCGTTCGACAAGTACGGAGCTAATCAGATAGTGCAACTGCTTGGTGTTGATGACAAGGCGGACCGCTTTGCGGGTCTCAGCATCACGGATAGTCTAACGGGTACTGACAATCGTCGGCGCATCTGGGTAGGCCGTAATGAGGATGGCACTGCTGTGGTGAATCTCATGGATGCCAATGGAAAGAAGCGGATTCAGCTGGAAGTCAAGGCCGACGGTACTCCGAGTCTGTCCTTCCTGGACGCCAACGGTAAGGTGATAAGTCAATTACCATCATCCGCGAATTAGCGATAGATATAGGCTTTGAAATCCTACTACTATCGCATGAGCAGCGCTCTCATTAACCCAACAAACAGAAGAATGCCCGGGTCAGCATAACGATGTTAGACTATGATCAGAACGCGCCGTTGGACGTCAAGGAAATTGCGTCTGAACAAAAGCAAGGCATCCGGATAATTGACATCTCTTACGCGGGCTTTGCTGATGAGCGAGTGAGTGCTT
>WNFR01006504.1_pt1 | contig 11951 bp, 10 predicted proteins | sample 5400221 | NCBI WGS metagenome assembly WNFR01 (sample SAMN13153357, study PRJNA577476) | soil metagenome | isolation source: 40 cm soil under Madrone tree | place: USA:California | collected 2016-06-14 | reverse complement strand
GGTGTGGCCCTGAGCCCGATGGCCGGCGCCCACGGCGAATTCGCCGGGGTGGCGATGATCCGCGCGTATCACCGCGCGCGCGGGGATCTCAAGCGCAACGAGATCATCGTGCCCGAGGCGGCGCACGGCACCAACCCGGCGACCGCGACCATGTGCGGCTGCGTGGTGCGCGAGATTCCGGTCGAGCGCTTAGGGGATGTCGACCTTGCGGCCTTAGCTGCCGCGGTCGGCCCCAACACCGCCGGCATCATGCTCACCAACCCTTCCACCCTGGGCGTGTTCGAACGGCGCATCGGGGAGGTCGCGCGCATCGTGCACGAGGCGGGCGGGCTGCTGTATTACGACGGCGCGAACTTGAATGCCATCCTCGGCAAGGTACGACCCGGGGACATGGGCTTCGATGTCATCCACATGAACCTGCACAAGACCTTCTCCACGCCCCACGGCGGCGGCGGCCCGGGAGCCGGTGCGGTCGGGGTCGGCGCGCGCCTCGCGCCCTTCCTGCCCATTCCGCTGGTGGGCAAGGACGGCGAGCGCTACCGCTGGCTGACCGAGGCGGACCTGCCGCAATCCATCGGGCGGCTGTCGGCCTTCATGGGTAACGCCGGGGTGCTGCTGCGCGCCTACATCTACATGCGCCTGCTGGGGCGGGAGGGCATGCAGCGCGTGGGCGAGTACGCCACCCTCAATGCCAACTACCTGCTCGCACGGTTGAAGTCCGCGGGCTTCGATGCCGCCTATCCGCAGCGCCGCGCGAGTCATGAATTCATCGTGACGCTCAAGCGCCAGGCGCGCGAACTCAACGTCACCGCGATGGACTTCGCCAAGCGACTGCTCGACTATGGCTTTCACGCGCCGACCACCTACTTTCCGCTGCTGGTGCCGGAGTGCCTGCTCATCGAGCCGACCGAGACCGAGAGCAAGGACGTCCTGGATGCGTTTGTGTCGGCCATGTCACAGATCCAGAAGGAAGCCGAGCAGGAACCCGCGCGCGTGACCAGCGCACCGCATACCATGCCGGTGCGCCGCCTCGATGATGTCCGGGCGGCGCGGCAACTGGATCTCACATGGAAGCCGACAGCGCAGTCGTAGACCGCTACAAGCCGCGCGGACTGACCCGGGTGCTACGCGCCGTGGGCGCGAGCCTGCGCGGACTGGCCGGCGCGTTCCGCGAGGAGGCGGCGTTTCGCCAGGAACTCGCGTTCGCGGCGCTCGTCATACCCTTGGGCGTGTGGCTTGGACACAGCGGGATCGAGCGCGCGCTGCTCATCGGGCCCATGCTGCTCATCCTGATCGTGGAGCTCCTTAACAGCGCGATCGAGGCGACGGTGGACCGCATCGGGTTCGAACGGCACGCGCTCGCCGGACTCGCCAAGGACATCGGCTCCGCCGCCGTGCTCATGTCGTTCGTGCTGCTCACCGCCGTGTGGCTGCTGGTGCTGCTCGGCAGATAGGAAACGTCCTGATGCGATTCATGCGTCTGTTGTGCCTGTGCCTGTTCCTGTCCTGCGCGACCGTGTACGCGGCCGGCGGTCCGCTGAGCGCCACCGCCGGCGCCGCCGCGCCGGCGGCAGCGGCGCCCTCCACGCCGGCGGTGCCGCAACCCGCGCCTCCGGGGGAGTCGCCGCCCGCGCAGCCGCCCGCGCAGCTCCTGCCGGGAAATCCGCCCGCAGTGGGCACGCAGCCGATGGCCGTCGCGCAGCAGGCCGCCGCCGTGGAAGGAAATCCGGATTGGGCGGAGACGCTCGAGCGCATCGCCGGCAGTGTGGTGTCGATCGACGTCGATTCGACGCGCGCGTTCGATACCGAGTGGAACTCGACCGCGCAGGCGACCGGCTTCGTGGTGGACGCCGAGCGCGGCCTGATCCTCACCAACCGTCACGTCGTAACCCCGGGACCGGTGACTGCGGAGGCCACCTTCCTCAATCGCGAGGAGGTGCAGCTGTATCCGGTGTACCGCGATCCGGTGCATGACTTCGGCATTTACCGCTACGATCCGCAGAAACTGCGCTTCATCAAACCCAAGGCCCTGCCCCTTTATCCGGAGGGCGCGCAGATCGGGCGCGAGATCCGCGTCGTCGGCAACAACGCCGGCGAGCAACTGTCGATTCTCGCCGGAACCCTCGCGCGACTGGACCGCGACGCGCCCGCGTACGGGGTCGCCAAGTACAACGACTTCAACACCTTCTACCTGCAGGCGGCGTCCGGGACCTCCGGCGGCTCGTCCGGTTCGCCGGTCATCGACATCCGCGGGCGGGTGGTGGCGCTCAATGCCGGCGGCGCGAGCGGCGCGGCGTCGAGCTTCTACCTGCCGCTCGGGCGAGTGCGCCGCGCGCTGGAGCTCATTCAGCAGGGCAAACCGGTTGCGCGCGGCACGCTGTACACGGTCTTCAACTACATGCCCTACGACGAGCTCGAGCGCCTGGGGTTGGACACCCGTACCGAGGCTGGGGTACGCAAGAATTTTCCGCGCAACACCGGCATGCTGGTGGTTACCGAAGTGCTGCCCGGAAGCCCAAGCGAGAACGTGCTGCAACCCGGGGACATCCTGGTGCGGCTGAACGGGCGCTACGTCACGCAGTTCGAACCACTCGAGGACGTGCTGGACGGGTCGGTAGCCAAGCAGGTGGAGGTGGAGCTCGAGCGCGGTGGCAAGGCCGTGTCCGCCAAGCTCCCGGTTGGCGACCTGCACGCCATCACGCCCAGCGCCTATGCGGAGTTTGGCGATGCGGTCGTGAATGCCATGTCCTATCAGCAGGCGCGGCACTTCAACGTACCCACCCGCGGCGTGTACGTCGCCAACCCCGGCTACGTGTTCGGCGCGGCGGGTATTCCCCGCGGCGCGGTGATCATGACGCTCAACGGCAGAAAGACCGACAGCCTGCAGGAATTCGAGGCGGGGATCGCGCAGCTCGCCGACGGGGAGCGCGCCCCTGTGCGTTACATCACTATCGATGATCCCAACAACAGCGAGCTGCGCGCCATCCGCATGGATCGACTGTGGTTCCCCGTGCGCCATTGCGATCGCGACGACGCCTCCGGCCTGTGGGATTGCAAGCAGCTCCCCGCCGGTCCCCAACCCCAGCCCGTGCCCGTGAGTTCCACGGCAATTCCGCACTTCAAGGACCCGCGGCTGAACGCACTCGCGCCCTCGCTCGCCATGGTGACGTTCGACATGCCGTACTCGGTGTCGGGGATCACCGAGCGCAACTATCACGGTACCGGCCTCATCGTCGATGCGCAGCGGGGTCTGGTGGTCGTGGACCGAAACACCGTGCCGGTTGCGGTCGGCGATGTGACGGTGACCTTCGCCGGCACCGTGCAGGTTCCGGGGCGCGTGCTGTACATCCAGCCGCAGCACAACCTCGCAGTCGTCGCCTACGATCCGGTGCTGATCGGCCGCACGCCGGTCAAATCCGCCAGGCTGACGCCGCGCGAATTGGTCGCCGGCGAACCGGTGTGGGTGGTGGGACTGGGCGGCGACAGCCAGATGCACGCCCGCAGGACCGAGATCGCGAGCATCGATCCGCTGGAGTTGCCGCTGTCGCGCACCATGCGCTTTCGCGACAGCAATCTCGAGACCGTGCAGCTCGTCAACCCGCCGCTGGAATTCGACGGCGTGCTGGCCGACAAGACCGGCAACGTTCTGGGCACCTGGTCGAGCTTCGCCTACGAGAGCGGCCGCGAGCTGTCGCAGGATACGCGCGGCGTGCCGATCGACCTGGTGGCCGATATGCTCGATCGCGTGCGCAACGAGCGCGCACTGCACTCGCTCGAGGCCGAGCTCGGGGTGCTGTCACTGGCGAATGCGCGCGAGATCGGCCTTCCGCAGGGCTGGGCGCAGCGTCTCGCGCAGCACGCGCCGACGCGGCGCCAGGCGCTGACCGTGGTGCGCATAGTGGGCGGTTCCGCGGCGGCGCAGCGCCTGCAGCAGGGGGATCTGCTGCTCGCGATCGACGGCAACGTGGTGACGCGCTTCCGCGAGGTGGAGAAAGCCGCGGCCGACAAGGATCATGTGCAGGTCACGGTGTGGCGCGGCCAGAGCGAGCAGACGCTCGACGTCGCCACCGCGGAGCTTCCCGGAACGGACGTCGATCGCCTGGTGGAGTGGGCCGGCGCGACTCTGCAGGCGCCTCATCGCGCCATGAGTGTGCAGCGGGGAATTGCCCCCGTGGGTGTGTATGTCGGTTACTTTTCGTATGGGTCGCCGGCGACGCGTTACGGACTGTATCCGGGTCGTCGGATCATGGAAGTCGACGGAGTGGCCACTCCGGATCTGGACACATTTCTCAAGACCGTCACCGGGCGGCCCGATCGCTCCTCGGTGCGCCTGAAGACCATCACCTGGAACAACGCTCCGGAAGTGATCACGCTCAAGCTCGACAAACACTATTGGCCAGCGTACGAACTTACGCACACGACGCAAGGTGGCTGGGTGCGGCGCGCACTCGAGTGAGGCTAACCTGCGGGTGGCCGCTCCCCGGGGCCCACCGTCGGCGCGGCGCGACAACCGCCAGTTGCCGTATTTGACAGTCGTGATGCATGTGGTGCTTTCCCACAACACGCGGTTGCGGCGCCGCCGGCTTGCTAGAATTCGTCTCATCTATGGTTCGTGTCGTCAGAGCTACCCAGGTCGAGATCGAGAGCGCCGTGCAGGCGTTGCGCGACGGGGAGCTCGTGGCATTTCCGACCGAGACCGTCTATGGCCTCGGCGCGAACGCCCAGAACCCGGCCGCGGTGTGCCGGATCTTCGAGGTGAAGGGACGTCCGCCGAACCATCCGCTGATCGTTCACCTCGACAGCCCGCGCTTCCTGCACCGCTGGGTGCGTGAAGTTCCTGAGGCCGCCACGCGTCTCGCCGAGAGCTTCTGGCCGGGACCGCTGACCATGGTGATGCCGCGGGCCGCCAACGTGCATGACGTCATCACCGGCGGCCAGGACACGATTGCGATCCGTGTGCCGGCCCATCCGATGGCGCAGCAGTTGCTCACCGCGTTCGGCGGCGGCATCGCCGCACCCTCCGCCAACCGCTACGGGCGCCTGTCCCCGACCCGTGCCGAGCACGTGCGCGAGGAGTTGGGCGAGGCGGCGCGCGTGATCCTCGATGGCGGGGAGTGCCAGATCGGACTTGAGTCGACGATCGTGTCGTTTGAGGGCGGGGGTGTGCGGCTGCTGCGGCCGGGCAGTGTGACGGCGGCGCAGCTGCGTCAGGTAGTGGGCGAGCTGGTGAGCGGCGCTGACAGCGTATCTCCGCGAGTGCCCGGCAGCACGCCGACGCACTACGCGCCCAACACGCCCATGACCATCGTGCCGGCCGGGGAGATCGACGCGCAGGCGGATGCAGCCTCCGCCGGCGCCCGCCGCGTGGCGGTCCTGGCACAGCGCCTGCCACTGCGCGCCCACAAGTTCGTCACCTGGATCAATGCCGGACGCAAGCCCGAGAGCTACGGCCGCGACCTGTACGCGAATCTGCGCACCCTGGACAGAGCCGGCTGCCATCGCATCCTCGTGCAGGCAGTACCGGACGGGGAGCGCTGGGAGGCCGTCCGCGATCGCTTGCTGCGCGCCGCGACCAGTGTCGCCGAGAGCGACGACGGCACCGGCACCAGGGCGGTGCTGCCGTAAACTTCCTCAGGTGCGACGCCCGCGATTCATCGACCCGTTCCAGCCCACGGAAGTCCGCCGCCTCGTCAGGGAGTTCGGTTCGCCGCTCCTGATCCTCGACTGCGAGCGCGTGCGGGTGCAGTTCCGCAAGCTTCGCAAGGCGCTGCCGCGAGTCGATCTGCACTACGCCCTGAAACCCATGCCGCATCCGGCGGTCGTGCAGACGGTGATCGAGGAGGGCGGTTTCCTCGATCTCGCCACCAGCGGCGAGATGCAGCTGGTGCAACGCTTAGCTGTAGCGCCGGATCGCTGCATTCACACCCACCCCATCAAGCGCGAGCAGGACATCGCCAACGCGCTGCAGTTCGGCGTACGCCTCTTTGTCGCCGACAATCCCGATGAAGTGCGCAAGTTCGCGCGCCTTACCGCCGCGGCGCAACTGCTGTTGCGGGTGTCGTTCCGCGCCCCTGGCGCGGTGTGCGATCTGTCGCGCAAGTTCGGCTGCGATCCGGAGGAGCTGCTGCCGCTCGCGCGACTGGCCGCAGATCTGGGTATCGGGGTGCGGGGGCTTTCGTTCCACGTCGGCTCCCAGACCGCCGACGCCGGCAAACACGTCGAGGCGCTGGTGGCGTGCGCCAGGCTGATGGCGGCGGCGCGCCGCGAAAGGCTCGGCGCCTTTGATACGCTCGACATCGGCGGCGGTTTCCCCATCGAGTATGGGCAGCCGGTGCAGGACATCGGCCGCTTCTGCGCGCCGCTGCGCGCGGCGGTGGCGAAGCTCCCCAGGCGCGTGCGCGTCATCGCCGAGCCGGGGCGCTACATCGTGGGTCCGTCCGCCATTGGCGTAGCCTCGGTGATGGGGCGCGCACGGCGCGAGGGACACTGGTGGTATTACCTCGACGACGGGCTATACGGCTCCTACAGCGGGCAGCTGTACGATCACGCACGTTACCCGGTGGAACCGCTGCGCGATGGTGCCGAGCGGCTGCCGTCGGTGCTCGCCGGGCCGACCTGCGACAGCATCGACGTGATCGCGGAGAACCTCATGTTGCCGCGGCTGAAAGCCGGAGACCTGGTCGTCGGCCGCGCCATGGGCGCCTATACCTGGGCGAGCGCCTCGGAGTTCAACTTCTTCCCCAAAGCCACCGTGGTGGCCGTCAACGCGCGCCCCGGTGACGGCGGCAGCGTCACGCCGTGGCCGCTGTAGCGCTTAACACTGCGGGGCAGCGCTTGATCCGCAATATCGTGTTCGACATCGGCTGGGTGTTCGTACGGCTCAATTACCTTCCGATCCTCGGGCATCTCAAGGCGCATGGCGCGGAAGTGGGCGATCGCGACGCGGTGATGGAGCGCATCGGGCTTGCGGATCACGAGTGCGGGCGCTTGCCCGGCCGCGGGCTCCTGGAGCGCCTCGCGGCCCTGGCGCGCCAGCCGGTGTCGCTCGAGGAGATGCATGCGCACTGGGTGGACATGTTCGAGCTCGAGCCGGCGATGGTCGATCTGGCCCACCGCCTGAGCGAAACTCACCGGGTGTTCCTCCTGTCCAACATCGGCGACCTGCACTGGGCACATCTGTCGCGCGAGTATCGCCTGCACGCCATCGGGCATGGAGCACTGCCGTCATACCTCGCGGGTGTCATGAAGCCGCACGCCGGCATCTATGCCGAGGCCGAGCGGCGCTTTGGCCTCGAGCCGGCCGCCACCGTGTTCATCGACGATCGGGCCGATAACATCGCCGCCGCGCGCGCCCGCGGCTGGCGGGGCATCGTGCACGGCGGCTACCACAGCACGCTCGCCGCGCTGCGGGACCTCGAGGTCGCGTGCGGAAGGCCTGATCCGTGAGCCCGGTCATTTCCGCGACCCTGCTGCTCATGGCCTCGAACGTCTTCATGACGTTCGCCTGGTACGCACACCTGAAGAATCTTGCCGGCCGGCCGTGGTACCTGGCAGCACTGGCGAGCTGGGGCATCGCCTTCTTCGAGTATCTGCTGCAGGTGCCGGGCAACCGTATCGGCTATAGGCAGCTGTCCCTGCCGCAGCTGAAGATCCTGCAGGAAGTGATCACGCTCAGCGTGTTCGTGCCGTTCGCCGTGCTGTACATGGGGAAGCCGCTGAAGCTCGACTACTTGTGGGCGGCCTTGTGCATTCTGGGTGCGGTATATTTCGCGTTCCGTACGCCGGGCGCCACATGAAGAACGAAGTCTTAGCGGAGCCTCCGACCGCCATCCACGCGCAGGTAATCGCCGCCCGGGAGGGACGCGATCCGCGCGTGATCGCGCGCCTGTTCTCGGGTTGGGCGGTATTCGGTGAGCGGCAGTTCGTGCGCGGCTACGCAGTGCTGCTGCCGGATCCGGTGGTGCCGAATCTCAACGCGCTCGGCGCCCGCGAGCGCATGGCCTTTCTCTCCGACATGTCGCGCCTGGGCGATGCGCTGCTCAAGGTGACGGGAGCCATGCGCATCAACTACGCGATCTTCGGCAACCAGGAGGCGGCCCTGCACGCGCACGTCATCCCGCGCTACCTCGATGAACCGGAGGCGCTGCGCGGCGCGCAGCCCTGGGCCTACGACTGGGCCGCGGCGCCGGCGTTCGAGCGCTCGTCTTGCCAGGAGCTCGCCGAGAGCCTGCTGCGCGAACTCACGCGTATGGGCGTCACCAAGCCCATGCGCTTCAATCCCGGCGCGAACGCCGACGGCTGAAGGCAAGACGCTGCGCGCAGCGGCCCGCTCAGCTCACTTGGCCGGCTGTGCCGGGGGCGGCGTCGCAGGTTGCGCGGGCGCCGCAGGTTGCGGCGCCGCGGGCGGAGCGGCTTTGACGCTCACCAGCTCGACTTCGAAAATCAGCGCCGAGCCGGGCGGGATAGGCGGCGCGGACCGCAGGTCGTACGCGAGTTGCGGCGGAATGAAGAGCTGCCACTTGGCGCCGGGCTTCATGAGACCCAGTGCCTCGGTCCAGCCGGGAATGACGCGGTTGACCTGGAAGTTCGCCGGCTGTCCGCGCTTGTAGCTGCTGTCGAACTCGGTCCCGTTGATCAGCGTGCCCCGGTAGTTCACCGTCACCTCGTCGCTTGGCTTGGGCGATGCGCCGCTGCCGGCGGCGAGTACTTTGTACTGCAGGCCGCTCGCGGTCGTGACGACGTCGGATTTCTTGCCGTTCTCGGCCAGGAACTTGGCCGCCGCGCGGTGGTTGGATTCGCCGACCGAGTCCACCAGACCGCGCAGGTTTTCGCGATCCTTGTCCGTCATCGAGGCCTTGCCGGAGATCGCATCGTGAACGCCCTGCGCGAGCTGCTGCGCATTGATTAATTCGGGCGGAACGCCGCTGGCGCGCAACTGCTCGCCCATCGACACGCCGACACTGTAGCTGGCGGAGCCGGTCTTTGCGGACGCCTCCTTGGCGGCGCCGGCTTTCGCGGGCGCCTTCTTCGCCGTGTCGGCGGTCCCCGTCGAGGGCGCGGCGCCTGGCGGCGGTTGCTGCGCGGCGGCGAGCATCGGGCCCGCAACAAGCGCGACCGCGGCGGCGGTGCTGAGGAGGAGGAATGTCCGGCCGCTACGCGGCGCTGGCAGTGTCATGGGTTACCCTTCGAAGGCATGCGGGGGTCGGGAGTGTGGCTGATTGCAGGCCCGCGCGCTGCACTTTTTGCCCCGCATCCCGGTTGACGAGCATGCCGGGGCTCGCCATCGTTAAGTCAACGGCGGATCCGCGCCCGACAGCGTGGTGAGTTCCTCATCGCTGAACTCGCCCTGAGCCAGGAGCCATTTGGCCCGATGCAGCTGGGAGGCGCTGACGTAGATCTCGGCAGGCGCGGCCTGTCCCAGCACGCCGGCATCGGAGTTGACCCGCACGGTGACGCCCTCGCTGGCCAGGACTTCGGCCAGCGACTGCGCGGACGGCAGATCTGTCAGTGTGGCGAGCAGGCGCCATTCAGACTCGGACATGGTGTCGCTACAGTGCCAAATGCGGGATGTTTCTACAATGCAGACACCGGCAGGCCGTGAGCGGAGCTTAGGCGTGCTCAGCATTCGACAGCTTTCCCGCAGCTTCCGCGAGGGTGGGCGCGTGCACCAGGTGCTCGACCGCGCCGACGCGCACCTGAGCCGCGGCGAGACGGTCGCGGTCACCGGACGCAGCGGCTCGGGCAAGTCGACGCTCCTCAATCTCATCAGCGGCATCGACCGCGCCGACGGCGGCACCGTGGAGATCGACGGCCGTGACGTGACGGCGATGGGCGAGCCCGCCCGTACCCTGTTCCGGCGCGCCCACATCGGCTTCGTCTACCAGTTCTTCAACCTGATCGCGACCCTCGATGTTGCGGAAAACGTGCGCCTGGTGCTGGAACTCAACGGGGTACGCGGAGCACAGGCGCGCGAGCGCAGCCTCGCGGCGCTCGCGGACGTGGGTCTGCGCGAGCGCGCGCACAGCGCGGTGGACCAGCTCTCCGGCGGCGAGCAGCAGCGGGTGGCGATTGCCCGCGCGCTGGTGCACCGGCCCGGGCTGCTGCTGGCCGATGAGCCCACCGGCAATCTCGACGAACAGACCGCCGGTGAAGTGCTGCCGGTGCTGTTGTCGCTCACGCGCGCGCGCGGCACCACCGTCGTGGTCGTGACGCACGATGTCGCCGTGTCGCGTCTGGCGGATCGCGTGCTGGAACTGCGCGAGGGGCGGCTGCTCCCATGATGCCTACCCTGCGTGCAGCCAGCCTGCGGCATCTGCTGCGCCATCCGGCGCAACTGGCGCTGGCGCTCATCGGGCTGACACTGGGTGTGGGCACGATGGTGGCGGTGGACGTCGCCACGGCGAGCTCGCAGCGCGCCTTCGAGCTTTCCCTGCAGGCGGTCAACGGCGCCGCCACGCATCAGATCACGGGCGGTCCGCGCGGGATCGATGAACGGCTGTACACGCAGCTGCGCACGCACGCCGGCGCGGGCTCGCCGCTGCGGTTCGCGCCGCTGGTGGTGGGGTACGTCACCGTGGGTGAGCGCACGATGCAACTGATCGGCGTCGACCCGTTCGCCGCCGCGGAGCTCGCGGGCGGGCGGCGTGTTGCCGCAGCGCCTGACCCGGCAACAGACGGCGTCGATGGGTTGCGCCGCTGGTTTACCGAGCCGGGCGCCGTGGTCATGAGTGCGGCGACTGCGGACCAGCTGGGGCTGGCGATCAACAGCGGCTTCGACGTGGCCGTCGGCGGCGTGCGGCAGCGGGCCGCGCTCATCGGCCGGATCACCGACGCGGGCCCGGGGTTCGACGCGCTACTGCTCACGGACATCGCGCAGGCCCAGGAGTGGCTCGCAGCGAGCGGGCGTCTGTCGCGCATCGACGTTCGCGTTGCCGAGGGCGCTGCCGGCGCGGCGCTGCTGGCGCGGCTGCGCGCCCAACTGCCTGCGGATCTTGAGCTGCACGCGTCGCGCGCGCAGGGCGGCGAGACCTTCGCCATGACGGACGCGTTCACGACCAACCTGAAGGCCATGAGCCTGCTGGCGCTGCTGGTGGGCGCGTTTCTCATCTACGGGGCAGTGAGCTTCGCGGTGCTGCAGCGCCGCGCCACCCTCGCCGTGCTGCGGGCGCTGGGCGCTACCCGCGGCGAGGTGCTCGCCGTCGTGCTCAGCGAAGCGGCGGTGCTGGGCGTCGTCGGCGCGCTGTGCGGGGTGCTGCTGGGGCTGGCGATCGGACGGGGTCTGGTGGGACTCGTTTCACAGACCATCAATGACCTGTATTTCGTGGTGACGGTCAGGGAGGTGACCGTGCCCGTGAGCGGCATCGTCACGGCACTGTGCGCCGGCCTGGCGACGGCGCTCGCCGCGGCACTGCTGCCGGCGCTCGAGGTGGCCGCGAGCGCACCGCAGCTGGGACTGGCGCGTTCTGTGCTCGAAAGGCGGGCGGTGCAGGTGGCGCGAACCCTGGCCGTCGTCAGCGCACTGCTGGCGGTGGGGGCGGCCCTCATGGTGTGGGTCTCCGGCCGCAGCCTGCTGGCGGGTTTCGCCGCGCTGTTCATGTTGCTGTTGAGTGTGGCGGCGGTCACGCCCGCGGCGCTGCGTGCCCTGGCACAGGCCGCCTCACGGCTCGGCGCGCGCGCGAGCCCGGTGGCGCGGCTCGCCTGCGGCGACATCGCGGCCTCGCTCAGCCGCACGGGCGTGGCCAGCGCCGCGCTCGGCATGGCGCTCACCGCCATGATCGGGGTCGCCATCATGGTGGAGAGCTTCCGGGAGTCCCTGCGCGAGTGGCTCATTCAGACCCTGCGCGCGGACGTCTACGTCAGCGCTCCGGGCCCGGCGGAAGCGTCGGAACGCCGGCTCGACCCAGCCGTCATCCGCGCCGTGCTCGCCACACCGGGGATCCGTGACCACAGTG
>WNFR01010575.1_pt1 | contig 11952 bp, 18 predicted proteins | sample 5400221 | NCBI WGS metagenome assembly WNFR01 (sample SAMN13153357, study PRJNA577476) | soil metagenome | isolation source: 40 cm soil under Madrone tree | place: USA:California | collected 2016-06-14 | reverse complement strand
CACCAGACCGCCACCAAAAACCCCGAAGATTTCGTCGAGCGCTTCTCCGAACGCATCCAGGCGCTTTCAGCCAATCAGGACCTGCTGGTGCGCAACGAATGGAATGGGGTCGAGATCGAGGACCTGGTTTGTGCCCAGCTCGCGCTCTTCGCTGACCTCATTGGTTCTCGTATCGCCGTGCATGGCCCCAGGCTGCGACTGAAGGCGGCCTCCGCGCAAGCCATTGGGCTCGCGCTCCACGAGCTCGCCACCAACGCCGGGAAATACGGGGCGCTCTCGACGGATACGGGTCGTGTCGATGTCCGCTGGGGGACCGATGGCGACACTTTCACCATGAGCTGGACCGAGCGCGATGGCCCGCCCGTATCTGCGCCGAAGCGGCGCGGGTTCGGCACCATAGTTATGGAAGCGATGACGGCGCGCAGCGTGGATGGTGCGGTCGACCTTGATTACGCGCCCTCGGGCGTGACCTGGCGCTTGACCTGCCCAGCCGCGAACGCGCTGGAGCCCCCGGAACGTGAGCAAAATTCAGGCGAAAGAGAAAATCGAACCGACGGCGCGACTGGCAAAGTCAAGGTACGAACAAAGCTTGAAGCTCTTGGTTGACATGGGACCCGTACTTCCAACTGTCGACAGGACCATTCTTGAAAGCGAAGTGCCCGCGCACATTCCTCCGAGCGCAGCCAACCGATCAAGGTATGCCGCACTCTCTCGTTTCATGAGTACGCGCCTCGCATGCGATGCGCGGCTTGTTGGAAGGAGCCTTTTCAACCCGGTAAATGGTCCGACGTCGTACCCCGGACAAATAACCGCATTGGTTCCGATAATGGTCCTTCTCGGATCTAGGTAAATGGTCCGACGTCGTACCCCGGACAAATAACCGCATTGGTTCCGATAATGGTCCTTCTCGGATCTAGAAATCGCGTCATCCGTTGGCGGTGGCGGTGCTGCGCCAGGGCTCAAGCCTTGCCGGTTCGCCTTCACGCAACCACCACGGCTTTTGACCACAGTAGCTTGCGGTGGCTTGAGATCAACACCTGATTGCCGACCTCGAAGGACCTACCTTCATCTCTCGTACAGTTACGCAGCGCCGTGTGGACCGGCGTTACTCGTGACACAAGACCCACTCCGGACCTCCGGAATCAGCCGGGATGCGAAACGTCCGGAGACAAACCGTGCGTGACCGTCGGAGGGGAGCAATAGCAGCAATGTATGAAAGGGGAGCGCAAGGGCAAAAAAGAGGAAGCACGCGGTACCGGATCAGGAATTTGATGGGTAGACGCGGGGCATCAGGGAGCAGGCACGGGGCTACCCGCGGGAAGCACTTGAAGATATAATTCTCTGCTGGGCATGATCGAGAAGAAGTACGGTGTCGGAGACACAGCGAGCGTGGAACTGTCCCAAGAAGACGACTCTCGGGATGCCGTGCTCGCCGCTCGCTCCTGCGCTTGGGGTCACTCAAACTGGATTAGGGCTTGGTTCCACGCAAGTAGTGTGAGCTGGTGGGGCCATCTGATGTTTCAGTTGCGAGATGAGAGTCGGACGAGCCTTGCCTATTTCAGCCTCATCGGGAGCACATATCGCGCTCGCGTTAGGGGAATGCGATGTTCAAGAGAGAGGATGTGGTCGTAGAGCCAGAATACTATTTAAGGCGCATAGAGGTCTTTTGTCCCGACTGCCGCCGCGTCCTCTCGAAAGGCCACTGGACAGTATGCGTGAAGACTTCGAGTGGTCGATATTGGGTCGGCCACTTTCCACCCATAACGTGCTGCGGGAAAGAGAGAAAAGTTGCCGCCCTGTTCGATACTGAAGATGCAGCAAGCAAGGCTGTTGATATAACGAATCGAATGCTAGTTCGGGACGGCGATACTTCTTGTCTGCGCCTGGTCCAAGCGAAACTTGATACCCCCTCCAAGCGCTAGAGTCGAGTTGCCGCTGCCGTGCCACCGCACGAAGGCTGCCGCCTTCCGTTTAATATCGGGCTCCTCGCGACCCGGAAGCGCCGACTGCCGGCCCGGCGGGTCCGCTTATTGAGGTGGATCTGCCGCGCTGACGAATTGAGCGGCACCGCGGTGACCAGCTCCGCCGCTTCCATGGCGATCGATATGGCAACGCACGGACTGTCATAGAACCATCTGTATCGACGGCCGCGCGTGCTCTTAGCAAATCTGCAACGCACGGAAAAAGAGCGCTTCGATCTGGTCGAAAAAGTAACGAGGCCGGGCTGGGCCGTAAGCTTTCCACAGCCCTTGTGGCCGCTCTCCCCCACGTGCCATCCTTATTTTTCATTCCCCCCAACTAGGAACCAGCTATGCGCCTTTTCGCGACCGCCTTCGTCCTCGTGATCGGTTTCGCGCCGGCCGCGGTCCACGCTGAGGCCTTCGACTGGCCAGGGCACGGCACTGTCAGCGTGGCCGTACCGACCGGCTGGAGCGTCCGCACGCAGCCTACCAACGAGGTGGGGTTCTATCTCATCGCCGAGCCCCAAGCGGGCCCCGTGGTAAGCGCCCAGTTCTCGCTCATCGTCTCGCCGTCTGAGCAGCCTCTCGGGGTGGAGCAGGTGAAAGGTCGGCTGGAAGACATGACCCGCCAGTTCCTCGACGGCTCGGTCGAGAAGGCGTTTGATCCGAAACAGCTCACACTTTCCCGCGGCTCGGGCTGGGTGGTCGAACTCACCGACGCGTCGCTGGTGGGCAACTCACCGACGCGTCGCTGGTGGGCAAGCCCGCGGAGGCAGGCAACTATAAAATCACGCGCAGCGCCCTGGCGCTCCTCGATGACCGAGTGATGCTCATCGCAACGATCCTGTTCGACGATCCCTCGCTGCCCGAAGTCGGAAGGGCGATGTCGCTGCTCTCCTCTCTGCGCTTTGAGCGGGGTACCACGGACGGCCAAGCTCCCTCCACACCCGGCGGGCCTTTCACATTCACGGTGCCGCAGAGCCGAGTCGTCGTGAATGTGTCTGACCCCTCGCTCCGCCCCGACGACGCGGCGAGCGCCGGGCGAAGCTACTTCAAGCTGGCGAGACGCGACCCGCAGCTCATTCTTAGCGGCTGGCTCGAGCCGGCCTCGAGCTACAAAGGGCTCAAGGAGTTCTGGCAGGCAGAGAGCCGATCCCCGGCCTATGCCGGCGCCCTCGCGCCGACGCGGGTCGAGATGCTCCGGAATGGTCCGTGGGAGGTGGTTGCGTTCGACGTGCCGGTGCCAGGCGGAGGCACCAGCGTTCACGTGCGTGCAGAGCGCGTCCAGGCCGGAACCTGGATCGACCTGCACCTCTCCACTACCTCAGCAAGGCCGCCTGCCACGCTTCGTGCCGAGCTGCTGGCCGCGCTGCGCCAAATCCAGGTGGTGGAAAAGTAGGCGCGGCAGGCGGTGGCCTAATCCCGAGGTGAGCTTGGGGGGCTACGGAAGGGCCGCTTCTGGTCCATCGCGACGGACGACGCTTTGACTGCCAGCCGTCGCTTTCGGGGCATTCCGGACATGGACCGATTTTCATCGCGCAACGATCTGTAGCTAATGACCCAAAGGCGAAGTCACCGTCGTGCGAGTGCCACAATGCCGAACTATCGGTCGCCACACGCGTGAGGTTCGTTCTTTCAATTTGAAGGACGCAATTTTGAAGCTTTCAAGCTGGCGCTGGCCCATGCGAATCCCGCTCATCGCAACGATCCTTGTGATCGTTGGCGTCGGGTGCATACCTTTGTTGTCGCCCGCTATGGCGGCCTATGCTTGTCCAGCTTGCTATGGACTGCTGCGCGTAACGGCCAATTTGTTTGTCGATCCCGCAATGTCGGTCGAGGACAGGACAAAGCTACAAGAGGCCATCTCTCGCGCAGCGGCCCAGGTGACTGCTTTCTATGGCTCGTTTGATCATACCCCGACTCTTCTCGCGTGCGCGAGCGAGGAATGCGACCATAGGCTTGGTGGTAAAGGAGCCAGGGCCAATACCTACGGAACCACATTCATCAGGGTCTCACCCAACGGCCTTAATCAAACGATCTTGGCTCACGAGTTCTCTCATGTGGAACTCCACACACGTATCAGGCTCATGAGATTCCTGGTAGGCGCGATCCCCGCCTGGTTTGACGAAGGCCTTGCGGTCATCGTTTCGGATGATGCTCGTTATCTGAAACCCGGCACAACAAGCGCAATGAGATGTCTAGTGGAGCCCGAAGATGGCCTGCCGTCGAGCCCGTCCCAGTGGAGGCCATTGGCCGCTAAAACGCCCGGCGTTTACGCACAGGCGGCCTGCCGTGTGATGCGATGGATGGAAGCGAACGGAGGGACGGCGAGATTGCTTACCATGATCACACAGATCGCCGACGGCACGCGTCAATTTCCTTGAGTGTAGGTGCCAAACGGTCAGATTTGATTTGTTGGACATGGCGGTGCTCCGTTTGACACTCGCCCCATCCCAGCATCACTCGCCGGTGGGGCAGGAGCACGGCCGGACCATTCCATTAGCAGGCATTCGATAATGCTGGCCAATCGGGGGAGCCTACAGTGCTCACCGAGCTTTGATCCCACGGGCGACTATCTTCCTTGAGCAATGAGGAGGATATACGGTTGTGTTTCGTGGATTGGTCGCCAAAACTCTTCGCCTTCTTTGGCCACTGCTTGCGGCGTGGCGGTCATCGACTTCCACGCGACGTTCATTCCAGCTACGGCAGCAGCCTGCTCATATTCGGCTTCCATGTACTGGCGCTTAAAGAGCGGCTCTCGCAGCCCAGGCTCTCCGGTTCTTGTGATGAACTCCATCTTTACCGAGTTGCCTTCGAGCTTCGTCATGCGTCGAATGAAAAAGTTTGTTTGAAATTTCGTAAATCGAGGATTCAGGGTGACTGACACAAACTTTCCGCCTGCGGCGAGGCGTTGATTCGCAGACTGGAAAAAAGTTCCTAACTCGGCCACATTCTCTGCGTATGGCAATACCATAACCGACGTTGCCGAATCGAACTGGCGACGATCAGAGAATGTTTGCGGTGTCGCAACGACGTATTCGATGCCAAGGCTTCGTGCATTTTCGTGCGCCCGCGCCAACTCTATTTGTGTTGGGGATTTGTCGTAGCCCACAACGACCGCACCTTTCTTAGCCAATAGATGCGGAAGGTAGCTGTTGCCGGTTCCGATATCTAAGATTCGCTTCCCGCGAAGCTCGCCCAGTTCTCTGATGACAGCGGGGTAATGGAGGCCCGAACGATACTCATCAGTAGCGACGTACGGTCCGTACTCTGGAATATTACCGAAGTCCGTCATGTTACTCTCAAAGGGCTGCTCGGCGTGCGGCCAAAGAATTACGCGATCGAGTGCGCGTTCATGGATGATGTTCTCAGTGGCGAGAAGCAGCTCCGTAAAGAGACCGCTTACTCATGACAAACCCCACCCCTCCGGCTCAGACGCGAGCGAACCTATTTATTTACCTGACGCCATCAGTCGCTTGCGCAGGGGCTTCAGCGCCACCAGCGCCAGGAAGGCCGCCACGAGGTCGAGCGCGGCAGCGATCATGAAAACGATCTTCCAGCTTCCTGTTCCGGCCGGCAGCAAGTTCGCGAGCGGAACGACAAACGCGGCCGTCCCTTTGGCGGTGTAAAGCAGCCCATAGTTGGCCGTGGCGAATTTTCCGCCGTAGAGATCCGCGCACATCGCCGGAAACAGTCCATAGATTTCTCCCCAGGCGAAAAACACCAAGCCCGATAGGATCACAAACAGCACCGGATCATGCGCGAAGGAGAGCAACCCATAAACAGCGAGCGCTTCCAAAAGGAAGGCGATGAACATCGTGTTCTCGCGGCCGATATGGTCGGAGATCCAGCCGAAGAACGGTCGCGTCAGTCCGTTCATCGCACGGTCGAGCGCAAGTGCAAATGTGAGCGCCGGCAACGTCAACCCGAGAATCGTGACGGGTATATTGTCGATTTTAAAGTCTTTTGCCATCGGTCCGAGTTGCGCCTGCGCCATCAGACCGCCAACACCCACCAGCACGAACATGGCGTACATGACCCAGAATGGCGGTGATTTGATCACCTCGGGCAATGCACAATCTCGCCGGCCCTGCTGCACCGCTGCCACGACTGGCACCGATACTTCGCCCGGTTCGGGAGCCCGCAGCAGCTGTGCGACCAAGAAGACGACAAGGCCTTGACCGAGCCCGAACCAAAAGAATGTCGCTTCATAACCATTCGTCTGGATCAGGCTTTGGATGGGCAGGACCGTAAGTGCTGAGCCCGCGCCGTAACCTGAAGCCGTCAAGCCTGCCGCTAGGCCGCGTCGGTCCGGGAACCATTTCAGTGCGTTACCGACCGCACCGCCATAGACGATGCCGACGCCGAGACCACCGATTACAGCCCCAACATAAAGCAGGAATAGCGAGTCGGCATAGGAATTGAGGACCCACGCCGCGCCAACGAGAATGCCCGCGCCACTGATCATCACGCGCGGACCGAATCGATCGACCAGGTATCCGTGGAGTGGTACCAGCCAGGTTTGCGTGAGAACGAAAATCGTAAACGCCCATTGGATCGCATAGCGGCCCCAGTGATATTTTTGATCGATGGGATCAACGAAGGGCGTCCAACCGAGCTGCAGATTGGCCACCATCACCATACAGACGATTCCGAATGCCAGCTGTCCCCAACGCGATCCGCCGGATGTTGCAAGGCGGATTTCCGCTGTGCCTAATGCCGTCACGACCGTTGTCCCCTCTCCACGTTGCCATTTTCCACTTTGTCGATCACTGCACCGTAGTGAGGGGACAATCCCTGCACCCGCTCCGGCTCAAGGATTGCGCTCGGCCAGCTGCACACTGGAGCAGCAGGAGTCGCAAACCGGATCGTTGATCCGGGCATTGCTATTTTCCACCCTGCTTTTGCCACCTGAGAAATTGTTGAAAGAGTTGCTGACCCGACGGATCGCGATTTTGCGTCGCCTCGGTCGGTGCGACTTCTTTTTGCATCGCGGCAAGCTTGTCCGCGGCTAGCCAGTAGCGGTTCCAGCCGGGCACTTTTGCCGCCAAGTTGACGTCTCTCCACTTAGGATGAAACGAAGGTTGTAAGAGCTTATCGAATCGTTCGAAATAGTATTGGATGAAGCGCTCCAACCGCCTTGCCCGGTCGCTGCCCTTGGGAAAGTTGTAGACTGCGAGGACGGCTGACATGCACAAGGTATCGACCATTTGTCCTGCAGGGATAAGCTGGGGATAGTCGTCGTGGGATAGCGGGCAGGGGAGGTAATAGTCCGCGAGCTTCGGGCCGAACTCGATGGGAAGGAAGTGGAACCCGGGTTCCGGTTTGAGCTTGACGAACAGGTCGTTGGGTTTGCCACCGGTGGAGACGATGGCCGCGATCTCGCCCGCCTTCATCTTTTCGAGCGCAATGGTGTTATTGACGTAGACCAACTCGGGGTGGACGCCCAAGCGTTCGAACACGATGGGTCCAGTGGTCGTGGCGCTCCCACCCTTCGTACCCAAGCTGACCTTCTTGCTCTCCAAGTCCTTGAGTGTCGTTATTTCTGGGCGGGCGAAAACATAAAGCTCACCCAGCAGCAGTTCGGAGATGTAGTTGATCCGCTGCTCAATGTTTCTGACCCGACCTGATTTTTTGTAAAGTTCGAAAGTGTCGGTATAGGTGATAGCGATATCGACCCCCTTGAGGTACAAGAGGTCATTGATATTCTCGTTGCCTCCGTAGCTGACGATTGGCAGAATTCGAAGGTTCTCTCCATCATCCAGCCCCTTCCCCAATTCCACGGCAAAACGGATGAAGGTACCTTCGAAGAAGCCGCCCGCGATACCCACGGTCCAGTTGTTGACCTCGGCAGATTTCGACTGCTCACCGGCAGCGGCGGCGGTCGGCGCGCCGCGGGCCTCGGCGACCGCCCATGACGCCGGTCCGGTCTGCGCCTCGGACGGCCTCGTTCCCACGACCAGGATAAGAAACAACGAGACGACTAACCCGAGCGACGCATATCCCGACCTAAGCATTTTTCACCCTCCCATCGGATTTTCGGCCGATGCCTTTTGAGAGACGATCCATACTGGCGGCGGGCCCGCCGGTTCACTCGGGTATCCGTGCAAGCCTCTCCAGGCGCTCCGGGGCCAACGTGGAGCCCAGCTTCTTTGCCCTTTCATACCAACTGTGAGCCAGCGCGATGTCAGACGTGACTCCCCCTTTGGCGCCCAATTTCCTGAGCACCAAGGGGTCGTAGGTTTCGGCAAGCGCGAAGGCGGCCGCGGGCTCGCCGGCTTCCGCGGCGGCTTGGAACATCATGCGGGCTGCGCCGATGCTTCCGTTCGCCATGTACTCGGTGCCGTTCTTGACCATCAGCGCAATTTCGCTTGCCGAAAGCTGCCGCGGTTGAGACTTGGCAGGAGCAAGAGCGGCGTTGCCTGACCACTCTAGTCGCAGGCTCCTGCGGTCGGCCGCAGTGTTGTCAGCAAGACGCAGTTCCAGCGTTAGATCCATGACGCCGACAAAGCCGCGGGGTGGAGTGATTGCTGCACCGGTAAGCTCCCCGACCGAGAGTCGCCACGTATTCGGCCCGACCGGCGTGCCGGTTGATACAGTCGATCCGGGCGCAAGACCGCCGATCACCACGGCTGCGTCGGCACCGACATCGGAAGCCGAAACCGCCAACCTGGCGGTCTCGTCCGCCTGTTGCGGCCGCGCTGTATCGACCCTAAGCCGCGGAGATGCAGCTCGCGACGACGCGGCATCGCGTGACTTTCGTTCGCCGGACTGTGGCACGAGCGCGGCCGCTGCCACGGGAGAAGCGAATGGGGGGTCCGCGGATTGGAGCGGACGCGCGGTCGGTGCCGACCGTTCCGACGGCAATCCCTGTTTAGATTGGCTAGAATGGAGTGCGAGCTGCGGCGGTGAGGCTGGCGGAGCGGAACCCAGTTGGTATCCGATGACACCGACGGCCGTTAATACGGCGACACCTGCGAGCCGGCTCGCCAACCCGTATTTCACGCCGGTCGAAGGCGGTGGCTCCGGAAGCCGGTGGGGTGCCAGTGCAAGCTTGTTGCGCAGTTCCACAGCCGCAACATCACCGACGAATGGCTCGCGTCGCTTCGATCGTTTCCAGGGCAGTTGTCCCGATTCCGGCACCGCGTTCTGCGGAGCGGCATCGCCTTCGCGATGCGCGTCAGCAGGAGTTAGGTCTGGTGCGGGACGTCGAACCTTCTTCGGGGCATAATTCAATGGCCCATCTTTCGATGGCCCGTCATCGAGATCTCGAACCGGCGGACTCATAATCCCCTCCCCGGCATCTAGATGCTGGTTTGTATCTGGCCGATTGTCGGCGCCATCCAGGCGCATTCTTTTTGGAGCCGCCTCCGCAACCTCACTATACCCCTGGTTGAATTATCTCAAAGCACATTGCGCGTTATTTGACCGAATTGTGATTTTTTCGGGTTCGATCTAGGCCCTTCACTTCCCCTGGCCATCAGGATCGATGCTCTTGAGTGTGGACAAATGACCAATACTCGTTGAGCGCCAACGTTCATTCCCCCGCCAGGTGCGCCGGCTGGTATTGGAACCGGGCCCCATGTCGCCGGCGAACTATTCAAGATGATGACCGGCGTCAACATGATTCACGTGCCATATCGCGGAGGCGCGCCCGCGCTCACCGATCTTCTCGGCGGGCAAATGCAGGTCATATTCATCGGGCCGGTGGAAACGATCGGGCACATCCGGGCCGGCAGGCTGCGCGCGCTCGCGGTGTCGACAGCGACGCGTTCGGACGCCTTGCCGCACCTCCCGACCGTGGGCGAATTCGTGCCGGGTTACGAGACGAGTACGTGGTTCGGCGTTGGCGTGCCGAGGAACACGTCCGCCGACATCGTCGACAAGCTCAACATAGAGATCAACGCCGCTCTGACGGACCCCAAATTTAAAGCGCGGCTGGCCGACTTGGGCGCGACGGTACTTTCCGGCTCGTCTGCCGATTTCCGCAAGCTCATTGCCGAGGAAACCGAGAAGTGGGGCAAGGTGATCCGGGCGGCCAACATCAAAGCGGAGTAGGCCGACCACCCGCGCGGCCCGACATTCCATAACGTTCCGTTCCGCGATTCCGACCTGGCCCATGTCTCCTACGGGTCAATACCAGACATCCAAACACATGCGAGCCGAACCCGGAACGCTTCGCTCAGGAGGAACGTTCGCTGGCAGTTCGTTTTTCGGGAAATAGTCCTGTCGGCGGTCGGGAGTACGGGTCGCGTGCCAACCAAGAGCTTCAAGCGCTTGTTCGCATCTTGACTTTGCCAGCCGCACTGTCAGTTCGACTTTCTCCTTCGCCCTGAGATTTGCGCGGGTTCCCAGTACTCGAGCCCGTTCATTGCCGAGCAGGTTAGGCGACTGTAAGTAGGCTGCTTTGGTGGGTCGCGACGGCTCGATCGATTGGCTATGCTGGCCGCGTTTGGTTCGGCCGCTCGCCCTTATTGCCCAGAATTGCATCATGCCTTCCGTGGGTCTAGTAGCACCTTGCCGCCTCGTCCGACGTGGGCGACCGCCTCTTTGAATGCGGAGAGCGGATATGTCGCAGCGATGGGAAAATGCAGCGTTCCGGCCGCGATCATTGGCGCTGCTTCCCGGAGAATTCCGGGGATTTTGGCGTCGTACTCAGAGCGACCCTCGTAGAAGCTATGGAGAGTAATGTCCTTGTTCATGAGCGGCCGAAGATCGCCCGGCGCAGCATAGTCGGCCATATAAGCATATCCGACGAGGTCACCGTGCTGTGATAGCGCACTTGCCAGCCGCGCGGTTGCTGCGCCACCCACCCCATCCAAAGCAAGACGAACCCTTCCGCCACCGACGGCCTTTGTAATTTGATCGAGCGCTCGTTCGTCATCGACCAATACCACTTCGCCACCCGCCGCCTTGACCTCGGCAACGGCGTCTTGACGGCGGACGAGATTGATGAGGCGCAGTCCACGCGCCTTTCCGAAGGCGATTACAGCGCGTCCGACGCCTGAGTTGGAAGCGTTCTGGATGACCCAATCGCCTGGTTTGAGGTCGACGTACTCACTGAGCAGCAGGCCAGCGGCGGTCGGATTAATCCGCAGCATGGCCAACTGCTGCACATCGGCTTCGGGCGGAAGGGCGACCAGACCATGTGCGGAAACCAAGACGCGCTCCCGCCACGTACCGCTGTAAATCGGCAGAAGGACCCGATCGCCAACCTTCACGGTGGAAACCCTCGGACCAACGGCCAGGACACGGCCAACACCCTCATTGCCGACCAAATATGGAAGCGAAGGCGTCCAGTGGAATGTTCCCTTGATGAGGAGCATGTCGTTGTGATTGACGGGCGCAAATTCCACGCCGATCAACGCCAGACCCACATCAGGCCGAGGCTCCGGGATATCAATCAATTCGACGACGTCGGTTGGATTCCCAAACGACGAGATCTGCATTGCACGCACTCTTTGATCTCCTTTAGATGGCTACTGTGCCGGCACCTTCACCTCCAATCACTGAAGGTAGCGGCGGATTTAAGGGCCACCGGCGCATACTCGCGTTTGGTTCCGACACTTCGATCATCCTTAAGTTCGGAGCTGCATTACAGTACGCACTGAGATGAATGACCCTCATTTATATTCTCCTCGCTCCAACAAATCTCGCCCTGCGAGAGGGCCGCCTGCTTGCTGGATCAGGCCTCCATCGCGAAGATCTCCAAGATCGATGACCGAATAGCCGAAAGTTTTGAGTAAAGTTTCAACGCGCTTCTTCGCGTCGTTATCATCGGCCGAAACAAATGCAACACGTCTGGCCCCATTGACGATTGGGCCCTCCTCCAAGTTGGGAACGATCATGTGATTAAAGGCCTTGACCACTCGTGCTCCAGGGGCTAGGGCCGCAACGAGCTGGCTAGTGGATAGATTTCCAACATCGGCCGGCGTGAACTTTCCGGCCTTGCCGTGAAAAGGATTAGTCCCATCGATCAGGATCTGGTTTT
>WNFR01006502.1_pt1 | contig 11952 bp, 13 predicted proteins | sample 5400221 | NCBI WGS metagenome assembly WNFR01 (sample SAMN13153357, study PRJNA577476) | soil metagenome | isolation source: 40 cm soil under Madrone tree | place: USA:California | collected 2016-06-14 | reverse complement strand
CGCGGGCCGAGCGGGATACGCCGCCGGTGATGGTCTGGCATGTCAAGCATAACCGTGCATTGCACGCGCATGTATTGGTGCTGCGGGTGGAAATCCTGTCGGTGCCGTGGGTCGCGCCGCGCAACCGGATGACAATCGAGAAAGTCGCGCCAAATTTCTGGCGCGCGGAAGCCCGTTTCGGCTTCATGGAACGTCCGCATCTTCCGGAACTGCTCACCACCAGCAAGTCGCTGGGGTGCACGGTCGACCTCGACGACCTCACCTATTATGTCGGTCGAGAAACGGTCGTCCGCCGCGAGGACGGGCTGGGCTTGCCGGCCTGGCAGGAACGGTTGTTCGCTGTGATGGAGCGCAACGCTGTCCATGTCAGCGACTTCTTCAGTCTCCCCACCGATCAGGTCGTCGAGATCGGGCGGCAGATTGCGATTTGAGCTGCGCGCGTGAAGTAGCAGCAACTGCTCTCCGCCACCAAAACCACTTACAAAGCCAAGGACGACCCGATCAACGCAATCACAGCCAACGCCATCAGCCCGATGCCGACCCAACCCAGAGCGATCAGCCAGGGCCTGGCTCTGAACCGCCCCATCAGTCTGGAATTTGCGACGATCACCATCATCATCGCCATGATCGGAACCGCGACAATGCCGTTGAGCACGGCACTCCACACCAGCATGTGAATGGCGCTTATCCCGGTAAAGCCAAGTCCGAATCCGATAACGGTAGCGGCTGCGATAATCGTGTAGAATCCGACAGCGTCCGGCGCCTTTGCCTGGAGCGTCGCGTGCCATCCGAAGGCTTCGGACACCCCATAGGCGGCCGAGCCGGCCAGCACCGGTATTGCCAGCATGCCTGTTCCGATAATACCGAGGGCAAAAAGCAGAAAAGTAAAATCCCCCGCCAGCGGCCGCAACGCTTCGGCGGCCTGGGTTGCCGAATTGATATTGGTGACACCATGGGCATTCAAAACTGCGGCGGTGGTCAGGATAATGAAAAAGGCAATCGCGTTGGAGAAGATCATTCCAACTGTCGTATCGATCTTGATGCGGTCGAGCTCGGGATGGCCACCTTTGGTCAGTTCGCGAAGCGGGCGGCTGATCTTGCCCTGATTCATTTCCTCGACTTCCTGCGAGGCCTGCCAGAAAAACAGATAGGGGCTGATCGTGGTCCCCAGCACAGCCACCACCATCAGGAAATAGTCCGCATTGATGGTGGGCTTGGGCCAGATTGCCGCCAACAGCGCGGTACTCCAGGGAATGTTCACGGTCAGGGCGGTTGCAACATATGCGAACAGCGTGAGCGTCAGAAATTTGAGCACCGGCGCATATCGGCGATACGGTACGAACACCTGCAGCAAGGTCGACGTCGACGCGAAAATCAGCGCATGTTCGTGATTGAGGCCACCAATAACCAGCGAGAGGGATTCTCCCATCGCAGCGATATCGGCCGCGATGTTAAATGTATTTGCAACGACCAGCAGAAAAACCAGCGCCAGTACCAGCCAACGCGGCGCCAGCTGCATGATATTGGCCGCGAGGCCCTTGCCGGTTACTCTGCCGATCCGCGCACTCACCAGCTGGATTGCGATCATGAACGGCGTCGTCAGAAACACCGTCCAAAGCAAGCCGTAACCGAACTGCGCCCCGGCTTGCGAATAGGTGGCAATGCCCGACGGGTCGTCGTCGGCAGCGCCGGTCACCAATCCCGGACCGAGCAACCGAAGCACCATGTTCCTGGGTTTATGGGCTTCTGAGCGATTGGTTTTGGCCATGAAATCTTTGATGTTCGAGATCAATTGAATCAGTAAACCCAGGCGATAATCGTTACATAGGCTCGAAAAAGCTCCTACGAACATGGCAACGCTATGCTTCTCTGCGAGTTCCCCACTGTCTTGCATTGTTTCCACGCGCACGCTGGCGAGGGAAATGAATAACCATTAAGATGATCTGACATTTGTCCATCCCGGCAATCGAAACTTGCGCGTATAAGACCAAAGCTGATCTTTCTATCCGTCCGGGATGGCACACGGGGATCTACCGCACCTAGCACAGGGGGTTGCCATGCTTTCAGTCTTGATCGGGGTTTTGATTATTTGCGTCGTCGGTGCAATTTGTTTTTGGGCCATCGATAAATTTGTCAGAGAAGCCCGCCTGGCAAATCTTCTCAAACTGCTTGTGGTGCTGATTTGCCTGGCGTCGATCTTGCAACGGGTGCTGCCGTTGGCGGGAGTTAACATGTAGCCGCGGCTCCCGAACCACCCTATCGATTCTCCGGATTGCTTTGCAGAACCCTTCGTCGGGCGCGCATTCGCGTGAGCCGCTGGCGTAAAAAAGGATCGCAGAAAGCTTGACACGTCGGGCAAATCACCGGCATACCGACAACATCGCAAGAATTGAGCCCGCGCCGGGAAACCGGCCGCGGGCTTTTTTGATCCGACGATAGTCAGGGCCCGTCATCGGCATCACCTTCGTGCCGCCGCAATTTCGGAGTCCCGTGCGCCTGCGACGCACTCGAGGGGAACCGCGATGAAGAAACTGTTTGTTGCCGCCCTGATCGCAGGGGCATTTGTGTCGTTCGACGCAAGGGCTCAGGATCGTGCTGGAGATGCTGCCTTGGGCGCCGTGTCGGGAGCGGTGGTTCTGGGACCCGTGGGTGCGGTGGCCGGTGCGCTCATTGGATATACGGCAGGGCCCTCGATCGCGCGTTCCTGGGGAATGCGGCGGTCCGCATCGCGACCTCGGCATGCAACTCAATCCAGCGTTGGAACCCGGGAGCAAGAGGCCGCAAAGGCAAGTCCGCCACCAGCTGTCAAAATGCCCGAAACGGTTGCCAGCATAAAGGTCGCGCCGCCAGCTGCCAAAACACCCGAAACGGTTGCCAGCACAAAGTCCGCGCCACCAGTTCAGGGATTTGACTAGGAACGCGTTGGCGAGGGTCACGCAAAAAATTTGACACGTCGGGCAAATCACCGGCATAAGTTCAACGTCGCAAGAATTGAGCCCGCGCCGGGAGACCGGTCGCGGGCTTTTTGAATCGGACGGCGGCCGCACGTCACGGCGCCACATCCTCCCCACGCGTCGTCGCCTGAGCGTCGCAAGCGAGCTGCCGTCCGAGCCTTTGGAGTTAAGCATGGTCTCCGGGCAACGCTTTGCGTTCCCGGCAGAAACTCGTTTCCACCCATCGGGTCGTGGCCCGAGGGCATGCTTCTCCGGATCATGCTCATTAGCCGGCACGCGAACGTGCCGGCAGGCGGCGTGACTTCAAGTCCACGTCCGCCCGCGGCCCCGCCACAACGATCCGCGTCTTGCGGATCGCGCCTGGAGGGATAGGGTTCGCGCCTGAAATGATCGCTTGATACACGATCATGCCACATATTTTAAATCGTCGTTGCGAGCCAACGGGTCGCGCGAATGCACGCGAGGTGACGGGCTCCGTGAAGCAATCCAGAGTCCGGCTTGCCGCAGGATTGCTTTACAAACGCGTTCAGGATCACGGCGGGCAATCCAACGCGCAGGAATATTATCGTGAAGGGCAGCGTCTTGATCAGGACTGCCGCAAAGAAAAATGAATCGCCCCATAGAACAGACAGCAGCAACAGCGCGAGCCATTCGCTTCTGTTGATGCGGTGATTCATAAGGATGTCACCCGCGATTCGGTTTCGCCACCATTGACATCGACCATCCAGGAGTGTTGGCCGAGACTTCATCGGAAGGCGTGTCGAGAGTGTTGTCCGACATGAGATTGCAATCGCGCCACCCGATTCCCGCCAGGCGGCGCGCGGCTGGCTTAGGAAACGCAAATTCCAGATGCCCAAAACTCTCACCGAAATCAGCTCGCTGGCACGGAGCCATACCAAGACCGCGCTCAATGTCCTTGTCGGCGTCATGCGAAGCAAGGATGCAACGGCGACAGCACGGGTATCCGCAGCCAACGCCATTCTGGATCGCGGCTGGGGCAAGGCCACACAACCGATCGAGAATGGCGACGACGGCGCTCTCGAACTGATCCACAGAATCGAGCGCGTCATTGTCCATCCTGAGAATCCCGACAGCTAGAATATTCGAGCCGCTGCTGCTCGCGCCCGCGCGGTACAAGGCTGCCTATGGAGGCCGTGGCTCTGGAAAATCGCACTTCTTCGGTGAATTTCTCGTCGAGACTTGCCAGGCCGAAAGGGCCACGCTCGCGGTCTGCATTCGCGAAGCCCAGCGGACACTGGCGCAATCAAGCAAACGCCTGATCGAAAGCAAGATCGCCGCCTTGGGGCTGGGCCACCAATTCAAGATATTCAACGACAAGATCGAGGCGCCCGGCGACGGCATCATCATCTTTCGCGGCATGCAGGATCACACATCGGAATCGATCAAGTCGCTGGAGGGTTTTAGAATTGCCTGGGTCGATGAGGCGCAGAATTTAAGCGCGCGCAGTCTGTCGCTGCTGCGTCCTACCATCCGCGCCGAAGGCTCGCAGTTGTGGGCCAGCTGGAACGCTCTTCAATTGCGCCTGATGCGCGCGCTGGAATCGCGTGCGCGACACAATGGATGGTGTTGCATCGTTTCGGATACTACCGACAACCTCGCCTCCGCCAATAACTTTATCCGGGGTGGCTATCGGCTGTATCAGCCGCACTTCCCATGGGCCTGGCCGAATACACTATATTGGCGTAAATCCATTAAATGAGCGCGCGTGATCACTCCTATAACCGGCTGCTCGCCGTCGTTATGTAACAGTGGCTGCGACGGGTGCATTACTTCCAGCTCGGATACACCGCAATGACTTGATCGTTTGAACCGTGCCCTCATGGCGCGGCATAGCGCGTAGCATACTCCCCGAAATTACAAGACTCGCCCGGTGGCCTAACGGCCATCGGGCTTTTTTCGTTTTTAGGGGCTGTGAGCATTCGATGCTTGCATTTCGCAGGGTCGGCACTCGCCCGCATCTACAAGCCTTGTATTTATTGTTCAGCCCGGTCGTTTGGCTCTTGAGAGCGGATCGGGCCCATACGTGTTCGACCCGACGGTGCCGCGCAGGCATCCGATTTCAACAAATCCCCAGATCGTGAGCGCAAAACCTGCCAGTGCCAGGATGGAGTGCAACGCTGTCCCCGCGGGCTCCGCAAACCATGCAGCTTTCGCAAGCTGGCCAAGCACGGCCGAAAGCCCGAAGAATACCAACAGCCACCACGCGCTCTTGTCGCGATCATGCAGCCGCTCCGTGGTGATGGAGAATCCCCAAAGTAGCCATGGGATGAGGACGAGAACGACCATGATGATGAAGAGCGGCGCGGCGATACCAGCGGCGGTGAACAGCATCACGGCGGCCAACAGCCCCGCGACGATATAGATGAGGAACGAGCGCCAGTATTTGGCCCGGTTGATGCGCACGCTGGCGCCGAACAGGAATTCGAACAGGTCTTCCATGGTACCCCCTGCATGCCAATGCAACCGCGGACCCGGCACGAGATTGTGTCGCTCCGAAACGAACAAGGGTTCAAGGCCGGCTTGCACGATCAGGTTGCCGAGGCGACTTCATTTCCTGTCAAGCGACCATCTTTCGGCGTAAGGCCTAGCCGAATAGCGGCCTGCTATGCTTTGATACAGGCAAGTTGAGGCCTGAACCTAAGCCGCGCAAAATGGTGATAAGCGGCGGATGCTGCGGCCTGCGAAGGCAAAAAGGGAGGACACGCTGTTGGAACAGCCCGGCCGTACGATGCTGGCCAAAATCTGGGATCAGCATATCATCGCCCAAATTGGCGATGATACCGATCTCCTTCATGTCGATCGTCATTTGCTCCACGATCTCGGCGGCTCGCGCGGCCTGCTCGATCTCAAGAGCCGTAATCTGTCGGTCCACAATCCGGAACTGACGTTCGCGACGCCCGACCACGCGATTTCGACGGCGCGCAGGCGGGCGGGAACCATCAAGATCGGGCAGGAGCTGCTGGCGGCTCTCAGGGTCGAAACCTCCGCCAACGGCATCGAGATGTTCGACATCGACGAGCCCGGTCAGGGTATCGTCCATGTCATCGGACCCGAGCTTGGCCTCAGCCTCCCCGGTTGTCTGATCGTCTGTGGCGACAGTCATACCTGCACACATGGCGGGCTGGGCGCCCTGGCGTTCGGTATCGGATCCAGCGAACTGACGCATGTGCTGGCAACGCAGGCGATCATCCAGCGCCGGCCAAAAACCTTGCGCGTGATGTTCGAGGGCCGGTTGCCATTCGGCGTGACCGCTAAGGATCTCATCCTCGCGTTGATCGGTCACATTGGAGCATCTGGTGGTGCCGGCTATGCCGTCGAATATGCCGGTAGTGCTATCAGAGATATGCCGATCGAAGGGCGGCTTACGATCTGCAACCTTTCGATCGAACTCGGCGCCAAAATGGGCCTGATCGCGCCGGATGAGAAGACATATGATTATATCCGCGGCAGGCGCTATGCGCCGCAAGGTGAGATGTGGGAGCGGGCTGTCAAGGCGTGGCGCCAGCTTCCGAGCGATGCCGACGCCGTGTTCGACCGGGAGGTCGTCATCGATGCCGCGGCGATTATTCCACAGGTGACCTGGGGCATCAGCCCGGAACACGTCATCGGGATCGATGGCCATGTGCCCGATCCGCAGGCGATCGCCGATCCGGCGCTCCGCGCCGCGATCGAAACCGCGCTCGACTACATGGGTCTCAAGCCCGGAGCGCCGATCATGGGCACGCCGGTCGATTGGGTCTTCATCGGATCTTGCACCAATAGCCGCTTGAGCGATTTACGTGCCGCTGCTGAGGTCGCGCGTGGCCGCAAGGTTGCGCCCGGCGTGCGCGCCTGGGTCGTGCCGGGCTCGGAGACGGTCAAGCGGGATGCCGTTGCCGAAGGGCTCGACAAGCTTTTCACTGATGCAGGTTTCGAATGGCGCGAGCCCGGATGCTCGATGTGCCTTGCTGCCAATGGCGAAACCGTACCTCCCGGCCAGCGCTCGGTTTCGACGTCGAATCGCAATTTCATCGGCCGCCAGGGCCCGCGTGCTCGTACCCATCTGGCGAGTCCGGCTACGGCTGCAGCAGCAGCGATAGCAGGCGCAATTGCCGACGTGCGGACCATGGAGCGTTAGATGCCGGAACCATTCACCAAACTGACGGCGATCGCTGCGCCGATCATGCGAACCAACATTGATACCGACGTCATTATCCGCATCGATCGCATCGTTGGAAACTCGGTTCGCGGCAATCTCGGCAAATGGGCGTTCGGCTCCCTGCGCTATCTGCCGGACGGCTCGGAAAACCCCGAATTCATTCTGAACCGCGAGCCCTACCGGCAGGCGGAAATCCTTGTCACCGGACCGAACTTCGGCTGCGGCTCCTCCCGTGAAGCCGCGGTGTGGTCGCTGCAGGAGATGGGCATCCGCGCCATCATCGGCTCGGGCTTCGGCGACATTTTTTTCGCCAACTGTTTTCAGAACGGAGTCCTCCCGATCGTTGTGGATAAGGAGATTGTCGACGGGCTTGCTGCGGAGGTCGCGAACACCCAGGGCGCCGGACGTATCGGCATCGACCTGCAGGAACAGACTATCACGTCGCCCTCCGGTAAGCCACACAGTTTCGAGATCGATCCACGCCGGCGCGCCGGACTTCTCGAGGGTCTCGACGAAGTCGCATTGACGCTGCAGCGCGACGACGAGATCCGTGCCTTTCAGGCGTCCGACCGGGCAGAGCGGCCCTGGATACACTTCGCAAGGAAATCGGCATGAATAATTTGTCCAACTTGATCAAAGTGGCCGTGGTCGGCGGTGAGGGTATCGGCCCGGAAGTGACGGCGCAGTCGCATCGGGTTCTCAACTGGTTTGCGACGAGGCGCGGCGTTCCGATGATCCTGCGCGAGGCGCAATACGGCCTCATTCCCTATCTCGCGACCGGCAAGGTGCTGCCGCAAGACACTATCGAGGCGATGGACGAAGCCGACGCGATTCTTTGGGGAGCCACCGGCGGCCCGGAGACGACGGAGGTTCCTGCCGCCGCGCGCAAGGCAGGGAGCCTGTTGTCGTTGCGCAGAAAATACGACCTTTACGCCAACCTGAGGCCTATCCTGGCCAATCCGGCTTTGGCCGAGTCGGCGCCGCTCAAGGCCAGTGTGCTCAGGGGCGTCGACTTCGTGATCATCCGCGAGCTCACGAGCGGCATCTATTTCGGTGAACCGCGCGGCATCGAAGCGCTCGCCGACGGTCAGCGCCGCGGTTTCAACACCGAACAATACACCACCAACCAAATCCACCGCGTGGCGCGGGCTGCTTTCGAACTGGCTCGAACGCGAAAAGGCCGGGTCTGCTCGGTGGACAAGGCGAATGTGCTTGAAACCAGCGTATTGTGGCGTGAGGAGGTCATTGCACTCCACGCCGCGGAATTTTCCGATGTTGCGCTCAGCCATTTGTACGTCGATAACGCCGCTATGCAGATCGTTCGGGAGCCGTCGCAGTTCGATGTGATGGTGACCGGCAATATCTTCGGCGACATCCTTTCCGATTGCGCGGCGATGGCCTCGGGCTCCCTCGGAATGCTGCCGTCAGCCTCGCTGGGTGCGGTCGACCGGTCCGGTCGTCGCAAAGCGCTCTATGAACCGGTACATGGCAGCGCGCCCGATATCGCGGGCAAGGGCATCGCCAATCCGCTCGGCTCCATTCTCAGCGTAGCCATGATGCTGCGCCTGACGCTGAATCGATCCGATGATGCAGCCCTGCTCGAAAAAGCCGTGGAAACCGCCTTGGCAGCCGGCGCGAGAACGGCCGATATTGCCGAACCCGGGGTAACAAGACTTTCGACCCAGGAAATGGGCGATGCGGTGCTGAATGCCCTGGAGAAGGTCGCTGGCAAGGAGAGGGAGCACGCGTGATGACAAAGCATTTTACAAGACGCTCGGCGCTGACGGTCATCGGCTGCGGCGGCGCCTCGATGGCGACGGGGCGGGCATGGGCTGAAGACAAGACGGGCCGCGTGATCTATCCCGTCGCGGTGCCCATCTATCAGACCCAGTTCGTCGCCGACAGGATCGGCTTCTTCAAGGAAGCAGGCCTCGACTGCAAACTGCTTCAGGGCGGCAGCGGCGTCAAGACGCGCGAGATCATTGCCTCTTCGCAAGGTGATATAGGTATCGGCGATATCACCCATCCGATGCAGCTCAGCAATCATGGCCGCAACGGGCGTGTGCTGATGCCGGTCGATACCCGGAGCAGTTCGGTAATGTTCATCATACGCAAGGATTTAAAGGATCAGGGCATCACGACGCTGGAAGAGCTAACGGCGTGGAAAAGGCCGGATGGGCGCAAGCCCATTATCTCGGTGTCGTCGTTAGGGGGCACCAACCACGTCTGGGCTTCCTACTATATGGAAACGATGGGGCTGGACCAGAAGGTCACCTGGATCGGAACCGGAAATGTCGATACCATGCTGGGCTCGCTGAAGACCAAACAGGTCGATGTACTGGTGAGCTCGCTTTCATTGCTGAACGAGGCGGCCGAACAGGGCTGGGGATCCCTGTTATTCGATGGAACGGACGAAGCAATCTGGAACAAATATATCGGCGGCAAAGTCCCGGTCACGGCTCATTTCACCCTGCAGTCGACGATCGACAAGGACCCGCCCAAGATGCAGGCGTTCGTCACGGCTTTGTGGCGGGCCACCCAATGGATCAAGGCGCATTCGCCAGACGAAATCTACGGAGCCATCGAGCCCTATGTTGGCAGCACTTCGCGCAGCGCCAACGTCATCGAAATCACTGCGCTGCAAAAAGTCACCGACTATGAAGCCACCATCGATGCGGCCGGCTTCGCGCGTGGCGAAAAGGTCTGGTTTAGAGAAATGACCGGCATCAAGCCGCTCACCATTGCCGATGTTGTCAGTCCCACCTTCATCGAGGCGGCGCGAAAAGCGTATCCGGCTTGAAAGCGGGAATCATGTCTGCGACGCCGCTTGATCGGCCGACGGAGGTACGGCGTATCGACGTCAGGAGATTGAGCAAATCGTTCCAGCTGGCGGGCACAGCCATCGAGGCGGTGCGCGATGTCTCCTTCGGTGTCCGGCGCGGCGAGTTCGTTGCCTTGCTGGGGCCGTCCGGCTCCGGCAAGAGCACCGTCCTCAACATGATCGCAACCTTGGTAAAGCCGAGCAGCGGTCAAATCCTGATTGACGGTACGCCGGTCATTCCCGGCAAGGCGACCCCCAATGTCGGCTATGTCTTCCAACGCGACACTTTGTTCCCCTGGCGCACGGTGGTCGACAACATCGGTTACGGGTTGCAACTGGCCGGCGTTCCCGATGCGGAGCGCAAGGCGCGCATTGCGGCCTGCGTGGCGCAAGCAGGCCTCCAGGGCTTCGAACAGGCTTACCCCTCGGCGCTATCGGGCGGAATGCGCCAGCGCGCGGCACTGATGCGAACGCTGGTCGTCGAACCGCAGATTCTGTTGATGGACGAGCCGTTCGGTGCGCTCGATACCCACACCAAGATCGACATGCACGACGTTCTGCTCCGAATCTGGGAACGCGAGCAGCAGACGGTCTTATTCGTGACGCACGATCTCGGCGAAGCCTTGACACTGGCCGACCGCATCATCCTGTTTTCCGCGCGGCCCGGTATGATCAAGGATATGTTCGAGGTGGATTTTGCGCGGCCGCGCGATGCGGTGAAGGTGCGCGAAACGCCGCACTACGCCGAATTGTTTCAGCATATCTGGCACTCGCTCGGCGAAGAATTCGTCAAAGGCCGCAGCCCATGAGGACGCGTCGACGCGCCAGTACATTGCTTTGGCAGGCGTTGATCTGCGCCACCGTGCTTTCGGTCTGGCAATGGGGATATGATCTGCATGCCCGCGTTCCCTGGCTGGTGCCCGATCTGCTCGATCCTTATTTCGTGTCAAAGCCTTCCGAAATCTTCGAACACTTTCTCATCCTGAGCTGCCTTAAATCCAAGCTGGGCGTGTTCAATGGCTGGTTCAACGGCGATTTCGCCAAGTGCATGGTTCGTAACGAAAATAATCTTTGGATTGCGACCGCCATCACGCTGAAGAATACCTTTTTCGGCTTCGTCACCGGCGTATCCAGTGGCTTTGTGGCGGGGCTAATTCTCGGACGTTCGGACCGGCTCAGCGCCATTTTTCAACCCTTCATCACCGCTGTGAACTCCATTCCCAGGATCGCGCTGGCGCCGATCATCGTGCTGGCGTTCGGGATCGGCGACACTTCGAAGGTCGTGACGTCGTGGATCGTGGTCGTGTTCCTGGTGTTTTTCAATACATTCGAGGGCGCGCGTTCGATCGACGAGGGCTTCGTCAATGTGGCGCGGCTGCTTGGCGCCAGCGAATGGCAGATCACCCGCACGGTGGTGATCCCCTCGACGATGGCATGGGTATTTGCTTCGCTTTCGCCCGCGATCTCCTTTGCGCTGATCGGCGTCATCGTCGGCGAATTCATCGGCGCGGAGCGAGGAATCGGCCGTCTGATTATCGAGTCGGAGGCGCGAGCGGAAGCGTCGGGGATGATGGTCGCGGTGATCGTGCTGATGCTGGTGGGGGTAGCGCTTTCGGCCATGATCTGGCGGCTGCAGGCCTATCTGTTGCGTTGGCAGCAGCATAATATGGTGGAGTAAGCGAACGCCGAATATTGGACAAGCAAGGATCTTCAATGGGCATACAAGTCTACGGATTTTGGCGCTCGATTGCATCATTTCGTGTAAGGGTTGCCCTCAGGCTCAAGGGACTGCCGTTCGAGGAAATCCCGATCGACATTCTTTCCGGCGAACAGTTCAAGCCGGGTTATGAAGCTGTCAATGCCGAGCGTGTGGTGCCGACGTTTATTCATAACGGCCATTCCGTGTTTCAGTCGCTGGCGATCATCGAATATCTTGACGATATCCAGCCCACACCGCGGCTGATACCGGAGGACTCAAAGGAGCGGGCCTATGCGCGCTCGCTGGCGCTGATGACAAT
>WNFR01006501.1_pt1 | contig 11953 bp, 16 predicted proteins | sample 5400221 | NCBI WGS metagenome assembly WNFR01 (sample SAMN13153357, study PRJNA577476) | soil metagenome | isolation source: 40 cm soil under Madrone tree | place: USA:California | collected 2016-06-14 | reverse complement strand
ATTCTGCCGCTGGGGATAACAGCAGGACCTCTACGTTATGTGGTCGATGCGAGCTCGGCTACTGCGCCGCGTGAGTTCCATCCGTCCACCATGCATTTCCTCAAGTACTTACCGCGCGAGCAATCAGGCATCGCGATGCATCCCAACACGCCTGTCCTGCACCCGAACCTACGCATCCACCCAAGAACGAAGCTGCTCATGCCTTACTGGCGAAGCACTTCCCCAACACTGGCAGCAACAGAGCAGCTGCTGCATCCACGCCCACGTCAACGCGCAAGATGCCTACTGACCCGAAGAAACTGGCGCAGCTTCAGCGGGTCGAGCTTATGAGGATGCGCCATCGCGCGTTGCCGGCCGATCCGAAAGACAAACCGGGTTCTGTTGGGGTTGACCAACGCCTGCACGTAAAAGCACGCTGTAGAAGCGATCGCGAAGAGGCTGAGAAGATCTTTTGGTTCCGCAAGGTCACTATTTGTATTTTCCTTTGTCCATTTACTGATACTTTAACTTAGAGCGTGGGCACTGGGAGGGCAATAGATATGCTCGCCCGTCATTTCAACGTTCCGACCAATGGGGTATGTCCGTGGGCACGACCGTCTTGAATTGTTATTCATTGTGTTGCAGCCCCTGCGGTTATATCGACGCAATATGACGAATCAAGGAGAACTTGTATTGTTAGAAACGGACCGGCTTCTCAGGGAACAGGCTGAGGACGGATGTGAACTTGTATTAAGCTTAGAATGATGTGAAGGTCCCATATTTTCTCTCGTGTGATATTCTATAGTCTAACCCGAAGTCGAAACACGGTCACCCTGCCATCATAGAGTATCCAAATGCAAAGTGGAGTGAGGTATATTATAAATAGTATGAGAAAAGAGAGCACTGGGTAAGTATGGAATGGCAGTGGTACGGTATCCCAAGCGTTTCATGCGACCAGCGCAGCAAGTCGACGAAGGTGGGAAACGTTAAGGTAGGCAGGGACATATGTTTCAAGTCCGTTCACCTCCCGGGGTAATGGTAGCTCATACGGACCAACTTCTTCTGCTTCTGGCAGCAGAAGGTGGTCATTCCGGTCGTTCGCAATGACACGCGACGCGACAATGCGCAGAATCTCGGGTGAGATAGGATTCTAAGCTTTCGTTAGGGATTTCTTAGTGAGTAGTTAAGTACTCGTCATACCTCGTAATCAGCGACATGATAGTTTGTGCACATGCGTTGAATCTGCATGGGGCTCAGCATCCAGCAAACGTCGTAAATGATCTCGATGTCTTCGGCCGTTGCCTGTACAATTTGGTGAGTCCAAAGCCGAAGAATCCAAATTCTGAAAAAAGTCACCGACCTTCTTGAGTTGCAGTAATTTCGTGGCCTGCATCAAGTGCTCCAGTTGCAATGTGCCCTCTGGCATATCATGAGACTTGCACCATTCTTCTATCCGCGTGATGTTATACTGAATTTGCATCGCTAGATTAGGTGTAATTAGCCAGGGCTGTGGAAATTTCGGATGAAAGTGTACCCCGTTTCCAAGAGGAGAAGTTTCTTCGCATGAGAAGATCGTTGAAACTAGTCACCCCGATGAGCTTGAGGAGTTCTGTCACCACTTGCTGCACGACACTCTCCTCAAGGTAGTAGCTCTTCAGACTCTTCCACGCTTTGTTGAGCAAGTTGAGAATGTCATCCATGCTGAACGCTGGCTGGCTATTTGAATGGAAGACACGATTGAACAACCGACCACCGCCATCACTTGCGATAAAGCCTGGTAATGACTGGCTTTCTATCAGAGCGGGGACAACCATTTTCGTGAGCTTTTTCTTCGTCTCCGTCATCCACGTATGGTAAATGTTGTATTCCAGGCTGTCCAAATCATGCTTCACGACAGAGACCAGGCGCTCGTAGTCGGACCAGTCGAATGGGCGTACGGCGTTCTCCTCACCTGGGCCAATGCCTTGTAACATGTCCGACTCAGCCACGCAGATGAAAGAGAGCATTTCGTGGACGTTCGACAGCCAAAATATACCAGGGATGACGGCGTCTTCGCTAGTGAAAGTCTGTGAAGGCATGAAATAATCCAACCTCCTCGCTGAGCCAAGACGCACTAACCATCACATGGGCTTGTATGGTCTGCATGATGTTCGCTAGGAACCGTTCGCTTTCGGGTATTAGACCATACTTCCACATCTCGTTCGTGACCAAGCTGATGAGATTTGCGGGGAATAAGATCTCCTTAACAGCCGACGGATTTGTAAGGCTTGGAAGAGGAATCTTGAGGCCTTTGATAAGACCTTCCAAAACATCTTCGTCGAGGTTGCGAATGTCTTGGAGAAGGCGGATCTTCTCCTCTGCGGGATCATCGTAGATGTCCGATAAGCCGTTCGCACCACGTAAGCGCGGGATTCCTTCTTCCCCGTTGTATGCCACAGAAACGGCACGCGGATTCGCGGCTTGGGTACGTTTCACATATGTCATTAGTTCATCGACAGAGGTACGGTTGTCTTGTCCACCTAGTGCATAAACACCAGCAGAACTGTGCCGTCTTTGGTGCCTTACGGCAGCAGAGGGACTGCCATTAGCACCCTGGGCAGCCTCTTCCGGTATTCCATTTTCCAGGTGGCGTAGGGTAGGGGCAAATGTGGGAGACACGGGTGGGTCCCGTGCGCCGCGGGTAAGAGACTGCAAGGCATGCGCACGGTTGAGTTGCTCGCGCAGACCGCTCACTTCGTTCTTAAGTGTAAGGATTACGGAAGTGTCGTCTGCAGTACGGACAGGCATGCTGTCAATCTGTCTGGCCCGGGATTCGAGTTCCGTGGCCTGACGTATCAAATCTTCTTCAAGCCTATGGATCGTCTGGTCTCGCTCTTGGACAGTGGCGATCGCTTCCTCGAGGCGCTTCTCGTTAGCTCCCTTCTGGCGAAGTAGTTCGTCGCGGCGAGTAAGTTCGGTCTGGGACGCGGCAAGGTCTGAGGAGAGTTGTTTAGCACGTGCGTCAACATCTTCGTGCCGTGACATCCATGACTTAAGCTGCAGTTCAACTGAGGCCAGTTTAGCGAGGACTTTGTTCCTTTCTTCCGTCCGCTTCTGCAATGTTTGCGTGAGCTCGACAACTTTATTCTCCAGACGGTAAGAGATCTCCTTGAACTTGGAGACAGAGCGAGCCTCGGCTTTAAGAACCTTGAGCTGCTTGCGCGCCAATCTTCTACGGACGCAAGATTGCAAATAAATGACATGGCGGACATCCGAACGGAAGATTCTTCGAACGAGGCTACATACGTATTTATGAGTATGCATAATGGACTATGAGGTAGATAGAAACGTACACTCCACGAAACAAGCTCTGCAAAAGTACGGTCGCCTGGGATCGTTGGCGTTCCTGGTATGCGCGACGAGCCTGAACCCCCCGGACTCCTACACAGTGACCCTGCAATCAGTACAGATCGAGAATGTACAAAGACCGCACGTACGGCTCTGCAAGCGAATGACGGCTGTTCGAACTTCTGTGAAGCGCTTTCGTTGTACGTATCGCCGCGCAGCCTTTTGGAGACGGATAGCGGCGGTCTCTCTACGAACTTGGGCGACAAAGCGCCTTGCCAAAATTCCGCGCCACCATGTTTGGATTCTAATGGTAGCGACTCGCATCTCGCGGTAGCGTTTCATAGCCATATGCCGCCGCATATTCTTTTGCACAACGGTGACCATACCATTGAGCCGATCAGCACGTAACGTTTCCAGGGCAGCAAGCATGCCTGCACGGAAGAAAATCTTCGTCTTGCCATTCTGATATTTATCAGGGTCATTGATCGTCTTCTCCAGAATAAGTGAACAAAGAGAATTCAGCTCCAAGTTACGAATCATCGGACCCCATTGAGAAGAAGGTACAAGCATGTAATACCTGCATGCTGTGAGTCACATGCGAAAATCGAAAAATGAATGCACAAACCGTTCTGCGAATTCCTCATAGGTCCATCGCGTAGGGTAGCCGGCACAACTGATTCGAATGGTCTCGAGTACACCACAAGCGCGGAGTTGGCTCAGAACTTGCTGAGGGACAAACTTCCATGCCTCCTTTTGTTCGTTTGGCTTTATACACCGAATATAATGGCCATTTGTGATGCTAAGTGTGTGCATCAAGTTCGTCAACGACGCTTTGAAGATAGATGCCTGGGTTGGCTTGCGCGCAGCTGCGCCAGGCCGTTTGGGACCAGCGGCCGCTGAGTTCACCAGAGACGTTCGCCCTGGGTCAGGAATGAGTGACTGGCGACGGGAAACGGCGCTCGAGTCTGAGACCGCTGGAGAATTGGGTGGCATAGGACTCTCAGGTCGCTTAGTCGATGCCAACGCCACGTCAAGAACCTCCCGAAGGAATGTGTTCTTTGTCAATGCCAGAAGATTCATGTGCTCGTCCGGAACTGTATCGCGATTCTTCTCCAAAAACCCTTCGGCTTCATAAGTGACATCGTGAGCATAGTGCGCGATAGTAAAGGCACTGTTGCCAAAGCGGGGCTTCTTGAAAACATCTTTCGTCTCTGGTTTGGCGATCTGGGCGTACAGCTTCTGAAGAAACGAAACATCTGTTCCGGCCGGGAGGCGTGACTCCTCGTCCAGAAGGGCGAGTACACCTAGTTTGCCTTCGATGACATCGATACAAGGTTGGTTGTCAGAGAACTCGATGAAAGTCCAGTTGATCTCTTCTTTCATGTATTCCTCTTGTTCGAGTTTGAAGACATGTGCATTGAACTACGCAGCTCGTCAATTGATGCGCGCGAAAGTATGGTTTCGACTGACCTCCTGCTGCAGCTTTTCGTTGGCGTAGTTGATGCTGAATTGTTCAAAGGAATTCTATAAACGAACACGTCACCACGATTAGCCATGCACGATCCGACCTTGTTACCTTTTGGAAGTGCTCGAAACCATAAATGTCAAGGACGCCAATGAACATCTCGGCGCGTTTCTCTGCCTCGCCATTTTCCCCGGCCAAGCTCTCGTTGATAATGGCAACGAGCCACTCGAAAAGACAAACGTATACGAATTTTGCAACTGAGTCACGAACAACGATTGCCTGAGTAGCATTCAGGGCTGTTACGATCTTCTCTGTACGTGTATTAATCTGCTTCTTGACGGTCCATTTCTTGAACTCTGCCTTGTCGATGCCCAAAAAGCGTGTTGCCAGGAGTAGCGCTGGATCGTCATCATTTATGGCAGCGTCCGACCGCATTTGTGTAACCTTCACGTTGCCGAGGTGGAGAAGGGCAGAAAGAAGGCGGAAGACCGCCCATTGCTGTTCGACGGAGATACCAATGGTTGAGAGAGCATGCTGAGTCGTCCGAAACTCCTCCGCATCGTCGACTCCGGGTATAGGGGCGGACTGGGGGCCACCCTGCCTCAAATAGTGAAACTTAGTGATATCAGTGTCTAGGCCAAGGTCCTTGCGTTCCTTCAGAGGTGCGCCAGCACAGAGTTGATAGAAGATATGATAGTTACGTTCCGTCAGTGGCTGGAAGACGATGCGGGAACGCTCCAACAGGTAAGTTCGAATCCTTGCCCCGACGATCTCTTGTCTTCCGTCGAAGAGAATCTACGCGATAAGATCTGTAATGTATGCACAACACAACAATTGCACGTGGCACGAACCTGGATATACTTGCCGAATCGAGAAGAATTGTCATTGCGTGTTGTCTTTGCATTGCCAAATGCCTCCAGGACAGGATTGGTAGCCAGGATTTGACGCTCGACCTCGCTTGATTCATCTAAGGAAACCTTTGTTTTCGTCTTTGCGTTGGAGTCGGGAGGGTTGATAGATGCAAGGTAACGCATTATGTATTTAGCCTGAGCAACATCAAATAAATAGGTGAAAAAAATCGTCAGCAAGAAACTCACGGATTCAGTCTTACCCGCACCACTGGGGAATAGTGATAAACTGATCTTCTATGCGTGCTGGGACTACGTACCTCTCTCCAGACACAATGATTGTCTGGCCAATACCCTCCTTCCTCATAGCGGTATATGCATCCTCTGCGATAGCAAAGAGGTGCGGCTCAAGTTCCCCTCGCCTTCGCCCACTGTATGCCTGAACGATTTCGGGGCCGTACTGTGTGATGCGCTGAAACGGGTTCATGGCAATCAAAACGATACCACTGTAGGTGTAAATACTATGCTGTGCATAGCGGTTTCGGATGGTGTGAAGGACTGAAGAAAGGTTGATGGGAGATGACCGTGCGAAGAGGGATGTAGCGCACCTGAGGGCTCATTAAGATGGGATAGGGTAGCAAGATCGTCAGCCGTCTCCAGTAGAGGTGGATTTCGTAAAGGTGGTAAATCGTCTTGACCGTCTCTGACGGCCTTGGCAGTTGTATCGATTGTGATTTCCTGAGATCAGGACCGCATTCGACCCAGTCAGAACTTGCGTAAGTAGCAAAAAAAATAAACGCGTAGTAACTCACCTTGCCGCGGTCATCGACGAATGAGAGCTTGATTTTGTCGTCTGACTTCCTGACGACATTGGTGACCTCAGCTGAGATCCATCCTTGTTCTTTGTCGGTCAACCAGACCCTGGTTCCCTTGCTGTAAATGTTCTCTGCCATAGGCCACGTTGTGGTGAATGCTTGTCCGTTATCCTTGGCAAATATTCCCCGGGTTTTCGCACGGCCACCTGATCAATGATGTGAAAACCATAGATGGCACAGGCACAGCCAACAGGCACTTTTTTTCATGTCTTACCCCTTCAATCTCATTTCTTCTTTTTTCACGTTGCGCGTCCTTGCTCGCTTGCTTTCTACTTTCTTATGTTGTATCGTTCTTGTCATCAAACCCTGGTCAAAATTCGGAGGCCCTTCTGCCTTCCTACTGCTCACGCTGAAGGAGCTCGTTTTCTCAGCTCAAGATACGCTTGCTCAACACCTGGAAGCGACTATTCTTAACATCACGGGTGCTTTGTTTGGTATCGGTCTCTCCACTTTCGCGAAATACCTTGCTTCTTTACGACCCGATTATTCCGCGTCATCAAGGGCAATACCCGCTGTCTTCCTTGTCGTCATAGCTTTCTTGGGCAAGCACCACTCCTCGGTCACTCGCCTCCTTACTAATGGCTCATTAGCTGGCTGGGCTAAAAGTCGTTTGCCCAGACTGCAACTCTCCGCTCGTATTTCATGCTTCGTATCGATATGGCTTCTGACAACTGACGCCGGTGTATCGAATGTCCGTATGCGTCAACTGTGACCGTATGCATGTGAATTGAACCCAAAATTGAGTAGCACACCGTTCACGCCGCCATTTTTTTTGTTTGGATCACACTTTCGGCTGTATTTATCTGCCTTATCAGCAATATTCTCCTCCTGCGTTGGTTCACGACTCATTTTGCGCAAAAAATCGTCGACTCACTCTCAAAGCTTCGCGAATCCCTCATTATATCTTTGGATGCGGCTCCAAGTGCTGGTTGCGAAGGAGAACATGGTTTCTTGAGCGCCGCTGCTCGTCAAAAAGAACTATTGAATGAGCTGCTTGCAGAATCCATTCAACTGGAGTTGGCCTACTCGATAGCCGCTTTCGAGCTTCGCTTGGGCCGGGTAGATGGTAGGCTAATTCTTAATTTCCTTGGGACTATCTAAGTACTTCCCCAGTTGCATCTATCAAGCCCCTCATCGGTGTCGTGGAAAACGTACGCAGAGAACTATCATGGGGTTGTTCACACGTCGGAACGAGTCCTAGGAAAGGGTTAATATATCCAAGTATGAAGCCAGCATTGGACCTTGGGCAGGCAATTCTGCGATCAATGAAACATGTTGAGGGTACACTTTTGTTTGTGTTCGAACGTACTGCAAACGCGTTCGGGCCTCAAAAAATCGAAGCAGCGAATCAAATCCTGCATCAGTTAGATGTCGCACGAGAAGCTGCAAGAAAAGAACTTGCCGATTTGTTTCGACAAGTCAACGAGGGTTCAACAAAAATTGACATCTCTTCGGAGGCTTCCAATTACTCCCGCTTCTTTGTCTCGCTGATAGAGGTCGGTAACTATATGTTCATTGTACCAGCAGGTGCGGTTAAGTCTTTATCTAGATGGCTGAAGAAATGCACAATGCGCTTGTCGTCGCTGATAGGATTCTTCTGCTTCACAATACCTCCCGCACTCGCATGTGGTACCCTCGCCTTTCCTTGGCGTGGTTGGGCGTTGCTCCTCCCACCATTATCGATGATACTAACGCGGTATCTGATGACGGCGACCCGGAACGCTTCGAGGCTGAACATTACATGAGTATGGCCGAGGCCCGAGAAGGGCTGTCGGAACTTGCTAGATGGAGAGAGGCTAATTCGACCACATCGTTGGCCCGATCATCCACCTTTAAACCCGCCAAGGAAAAGGGTCTCTTATATATGCGCAGTGTCATCTATGGCCCTAGGATAACTAATTCCCGGCTTATTTTTGCCGCATGCGTCCGTGCTGTTGCACACTCCAGCCATTTAAAACACGCAATTAAGAACTCAATTGGCGTAGCTCTTCTCAGCCTGCCAGCTTTCCTCCCGACACAGAGTTCAGGTAAGCTCCAAAGCCTACCTCAGGCAATTTCCTTTCAATCTGTTCGAAGGTCAGAGATGGTTTACTCGTACACATGGGCAATGGATGATTGTCAGCTATGTGTGGGTATTAGAAACGAATACTGGGGCAACGTGGCGAGTGTCATACCTTCGTATCGTACGTTAGTATTCTCTGGTTAGGTCTTTCACCTTTACTCGTTTCTCAGATTGGTACGATATTGGGAGCCATATACGCATATATTGTGAGTGATTTTAGATGATTCGGCGCCCTTTGCACCAACCGATCATGAATCCTCCCCAGACCTGGTTGATCTGCCATGCGAATCCATATGGTCTCGTGATCATGGTAACGGTTCGTCTGTACCAAATAGCTTGTCCGGGATATTCGTCTCAATGTCTCTAGCTCGCCGACGTTCCAATCAGCTGGATCATCACCAGGACGGATGTGCCTTCACTGGGCGTAGTCGCGTCAGTACATTCGCCCACATAGCACTGCTTTTGAAATTTATTCCCTACGCAATCCCAGAGCTGTAACACTACCACCAATAGTATTTTCCGGCTATCTCGACAGTAATGCAAACACCCCGATCATCGGTGTGCTTCATTCTTTCATACGCCTGCTTGGGCTAATTCTTCCCACCAGTTCTCGCGGGCTGGAGAGCGGCTATGATCGCCCTTGGGGTCTTAGCGGCCCTAGCAATGAATACTTTTGTCTTCCCAACGCACTGCAGGGTAAATATTGTCGAGACGTGGAACGGAGTGTTCGTGTTCTGACTATGATAAATCCGGATCCAGATGCTCTTCCTACGAAATACGAGCCGTACGCTAGGCTTGTTGAGCCAGTTGTATTTGACACGAAGCAGGCACGCTCGATTTCCCGCTGACTCGGGATCACTGATCTCACCACATGAGAACAGGGAGCTATTCAAACGCAATCGGGTTTATACCCCTGATGACAGAAGACGGTCCCTAAAACTCGAACTCGAGATACGCAACTCTTTGATTCGGCTATCCCGTCTCATCGTTGCGCTGCACGATGAAATGAGCCTTCTACCCGTGTGTCCAGCTGCCTACTCTGCTTGGAGACCTTACATGAACTTACACTCAGAAACCTATGATGCGGTATCGCAACACCATTGGTTCCATGCAAACAATCCTCGATCTTATGACAGGCCTTCGCCAAATAAGAGAACATATACCTGTTCGAGAGGCTATTTCAAAGGTCATGAAAGACAGGCGCGAGTTTGTACGCGGACGTCCTCTTTGATATCACCAGGTGTTCTGACTCATTTAACTAATATCTGGCGCCGCGGATCGGTAATCAGGTATCGTGCGTATGCGTCTCGCTATACGCTTGCGAAAACGCTTTTCGCTGCCGCCAGCCTTTACCGCAGTTTCTCCCATCAGCTCGGCACGCGTGCACCGCGCTAGTTTCGCGCATCGCACAGTCCATGGGCCACTCGAAGCGGGTACTTGGGCTGTCGCACATGTATAGCATTGCAGAAGGCGAGGTGTTAGAAAACCTGGTGGACACGCTTGAGCGATTGCTTGACATCAGTCGAACCTTGTTCGGTACGGCTGAGTGGTTGACCGGGGAAGGCGCGTCCGTGGCAAGGGCCCGTGCTGACCCTATGGTTCTCCATGAGTGGGACGGTGTGGAATAGACGTTTATGATCCGCTGTGGGCGGGGAAGAGCATAATTCATTTACGGTCCGATGTCTTTGCGCCACTTTGATAGACGATAGACTATTACAGCTGGCTCACTCCCTCTTCCAACATACCGCAACTGGGACATTAGCGCACATCAGAAAGGATTTGTGAGAGTGTGAATTCGCTCTTCATTCGATTCGGAATAAAACGGGCTGACAACGACTGCGATAGCCTTGTCTTATAGTATTGGGTGTCTCTTAAATGGCAGGCAGGACTACAGTGGACGGCATATATTGCCGGAGGTGTCACCAACTCAGGTATGCCAACGACAGACCTGTCATTTACTGTTTTTTCGGGTGTGCGAGAAAGGATGCTTACTGTACAACCGCAGGATCTGAATGATCGAGCGAGGCATCGATGAGCGTCAGAACCTGGAAACAATACAACACAGCTTACTTGAATGCCACATGGGAGATAAAGGCCGGTGCCAATTAGTCCGTCCGGTGCTTAGTTTAGGTACCGGCACGGATGACAGTGCGTGATTCCGGCGAGAAGCAATGTTGTGTTTGATGGGAAATACGCTGCAACATACCTTTTCTGGCCATCAGATAAGGTGATTCCAATTGATCTACGTCCGGCATATATCTCCGCTTTAAATTGCAGGCCAAACTCCCGGCGTCGTCTGTTGATTGAGTATTGGAGGAGGCATGCCCAATGAGCGAATAATGACACTAATACGACGTAAACATTTGTGCTCTGATGAATGAACTACTTTCTCTGAAGACAGGGATACTGGCACACACAACAGGTTTCGAAATTTTTATTTCGTTACTCGGAAAGGTACCACCGGTCATCATGAATGATGAACGTGCCAGGGAAAAAATATCCCCGAAATGTCACAAAGGAAAGAAGTCACAAGGAAAGAAGATCAAATGGTGTTGCTAATATTCTGCGCAAGGATATCGTGGTGCGAGCGATAGGTTGTCCATGTGCATCTACCACAGAGAAATCCAAATGCTTATCTTCAAGTTCAAGAAGGATGTTACCCCACAACCAATCAAGTACAAACGTCGGGTTTCGATTCGTCGCACAAGGAGGGAACTTCCAAGAAGCTGACTGGTAGTTTTCATTGCCTGTCCTCTCGTTAGCGGTGCCTCAGTTCGCGGTTGCGTGGATTTCATTAATACGGAAGAAAGCAGGGTGTTTCAAATTGAAAGTAATATAGTAGGGCATCGAGTTCATTTTCGGTCCAGTCGCTGGCTGACGTTGCTGTGTAGAGACCAACTTCACGGAAGAGTTCACGTGACCATAATGATCTGCGTCTGCATATCTCCGCTTCAAAGTACAAGACCCAACGACCTGGACCGGAATTACAGTGGATTATAGAGGGTTTCAGCACGGAAACATTGGAAATGCTCCTTCTTTTTCAAAAAAAAAAGTGTAAAAATACGATGGCCTATCGAGGAGTGGAGAAACGGTCGAAAAGAAAGCTTCTGTTCTCCTGTAAGGAAGTTGGGGGTAATTATATTATAATGAAAATTTCATGGTATCATTAAGGTGCAGTTACAGTAAATGGCCTTGGTGCGATCGCATCTCGATACGGCCACCTCCCATGTAGTAACCGCAACCGCGGCAGGCTCACCGGCCGCGGAATCGAGGCACGACCGGGGGCCAAAATTGGGGACAAACCGGTGCGATGAACAAGAATAAGGTACCCGGAAGGGGGGAGATGTGAGGGTAAGGGGGAAAAAGATTGAAAACAACGGAGGGACGGGGATGGAGG
>WNFR01006500.1_pt1 | contig 11953 bp, 8 predicted proteins | sample 5400221 | NCBI WGS metagenome assembly WNFR01 (sample SAMN13153357, study PRJNA577476) | soil metagenome | isolation source: 40 cm soil under Madrone tree | place: USA:California | collected 2016-06-14 | reverse complement strand
CAGAACGCGGAGTGGATGAGCTCTCGCGGGATCGCGCGCTGGAGGTCACAGTCAAGACTGGGTTGAGCGAGCGCGAACTCGTCGCGCTCATTCCGTCGTTCAGTGCGCTAGTCGTGCGGAGCCAGACAAAAATCACGGCAGCGATTTTGAATGCCGGCGTAAAACTTCGCGTCGTTGGCCGCGCGGGGGTTGGCGTGGATAATGTCGATGTTGAGACGGCGACACGCCGCGGGATCGTTGTGCTCAACGCGCCGGGGGGAAACACCCTTTCCACTGCCGAACATGCGTTTTCGTTGTTGCTCTGCCTCGCGCGCAAGATTTCGCAGGCTGACGCAAATGTTCGCACCAAGAGTTGGGATAAAAAAAACTTTGAAGGCGTTGAAGTGTACAACAAAACGCTGGGCGTAATCGGAATGGGCCGAATCGGCAGTGAATTGAGTCGGCGCGCGATTGCGTTTGGGATGCGTGTGGTCGCCTACGATCCGTACCTCTCCGCGACACGCGCCCGGAGTCTGCAGGTAGAACTCGTGGATGAACTCGACGATTTGCTCGCTGGCGCCGATTTCGTCTCGCTGCACACGCCGCTTACTGCTGAAACACGCCACATTCTTGATGCCGCGCGGCTAAGCAAAACAAAGCGCGGTGTCCGTATTATCAATTGTGCACGCGGCGGTCTGATTGATGAAGCGGCGCTTACTCAGGCGTTGCGGGACGGGCAGGTCGCCGGCGCGGCGCTCGATGTTTTCGAAGTCGAACCGCTGCCGGCCGATTCGCCTTTGCGTGATGCGCCCAATGTTGTGCTCACCCCGCATCTCGGCGCATCAACGGCGGAGGCGCAGGAAAGCGTCGGCATCGAGATTGCCCACTCGATTCGCGCCGTTCTGCTCGAAGGCACGATCCGCAATGCAGTGAACATGCCAAACCTTGATGCGAAGACGCTGGCAGTCATCGGACCGCATCTGAGGTTCGGCGAGAAGCTGGGCAAATTTCTCTCGCAGATCGCTCCGAAACGAGCGGAGTCGCTCAACATCAATTACAGCGGGAAAGTCAACGAGGTCGATACGACAGCGATCACGCGAGCAGTGTTGAAAGGGTTTCTTCAAATCGCAGGTGGCAGCGAAGTCAACGAAGTGAACGCGCCCGCGTTCGCCGAGACTCTTGGTTTAAAGGTGAGCGAATCGCGGCTAAGCGTGCCCGGCGATTATACCGACATGCTCGAAACTTCTGCGATGGGCGAAGGAAAAAGCGTTTCAGTTGGTGGCGCATTCTTCGGCGCCACGCCACGAATTGTGAGCATCAACAGCCGACCGGTGGAAGCCCGACCGCAGGGGGTAGTGCTGGTGCTGGAGAACACGGACCGGCCCGGGATGGTCGGGCGGATCGGAACGCTGCTCGGCGAGCATGGCGTCAACATTGCTACGATGTCACTCAGTCGAAATCAGGCTGGCGGTACCGCGCTTACGGTGTTGAATCTCGACACTGCCCCGAACGAACAATTGCTCCGCGACATTCGCGCGAGTGAGGACATTCACTCGGCGCAAATAATTCAATTGTAGATTTGGGACATCGCGCGGCGATGTCCGGACGGCGCGGCAAGCCGTCCCTGCCAAACCAAACCAATTTCCTTCCCTAACACGAATAAGCTCGATACAACTGAGCTCATTATGGACTTTGGCTCTCATTCAATCATTTGGATCATTCTTGTCGGTCTTGTCATCGGCGCGATCGCAAAGCTGCTGATGCCGGGTCGGGATCCCGGCGGTTGCATCGTTACGATTTTGCTTGGCATCGCAGGCGCATTGGTTGGCACCTGGGTCGGTCGCATCTTTGCCGGCGAGAACTACGTCGCCGGCTGGATCATGTCGATTGTCGGCGCCATGATCCTGTTGCTGCTGTATCGGTTGCTTTTCAAACGGAGGCCGTAGGGAACGTGGGCATTCGGCCCGCTGCCGCGGGCATATTGCCAGCGGACCTCTTTTGCCCCATTAGTCCGGGGTCTGAAAACAGAAGCTGTCCGGCAACATGCCGGACAGAGCGGGCAGAATGCCGGCGCTCCCCCTGAACGTTTCAACGTTGCGCGGTTGCTCTACGTGTTGAATGCGACATTGTCATCCCTCATGGCCGCGCCGAAGAAAACGCTCGTGATCGTCGCTTTCGCCGCGCTGTACCTAATCTGGGGCTCCACTTATCTCGGCATCCGGTTCTCGATCGAAACGATTCCGCCTTTTTTGATGGCAGGAGCGCGATTCGTGTTGGCGGGCATGATCATGTATGCGGTTGCCTGGTCACAAGGCATCGGCGACTCGAATTGGAGGAACTGGCGGACCTCACTGATTATTGGTGCGTGCTTGCTGCTCGGCGGCAATGGCGGCGTAACGATTTCAGAAAAATATATCGACTCGGGCTTGGCGGCACTGATCGTGGCGATCGTTCCCATTTACATTGTGCTGTTGGGATGGTTAACGGGAATGGCGCCGCGACCGACGGCGGTCATGTGGATGGGACTTGCCGGCGGTTTCCTGGGCGTCGGGACTTTGTTCGGACCAGGTTTGCATGTTCACTCCACCGCCGGACGAAATCCAGCAATTGGAATATCGATCCTGCTCGTCACGAGTTTCATTTGGTCGGCAGGTTCGCTTTATTCGCGAGTCGCGAAACATGCGGCCTCGCCGTTTCTCACCGCTGCTCAACAAATGGTCTGTGGCGGAATCTTGCTTTTGCTTGCAGGCATCATCACGGGCGAACTACCGCGATTTCATCCCGGTTCCGTTTCGCTGTTGTCGCTCGGTTCATTCATTTACCTTGTGCTTATCGGAGCTGTCGTCGGCTACACTGCGTATATCTGGCTGCTGCGTCATTGCGATCCGGCGAAGGTGGCCACTTACGCGTATGTGAATCCAATCGTCGCCGTTTTGCTTGGTACTTTCTTTGCGGGTGAAACGGTGACCGTGCGCACGTTGATTGCCGCTGCTCTCATCATCGGTTCGGTAGCTCTGATCATCACCGCGCAACAACTGCGAGGGCGTGTCGCGCCTGCTTTGAGCCCTGCGCTCGAGCCTGCTGATTGAAATAGGGGGCGAACAGTTTTCGACAACCTACCGCGGGCAAGTTGGAAAGCGCCTCTCGTTGCGCTTTAATTCGGCATGGCCCCCGAGCAAAAAAATCCTCAGCAAACAATCGAAGTCGCAAAGCGCAATTGGCAGGCGGAAGTCGAGACCGCACAAACGTATCGCGATCTGGCGGAACGGGAGCGTGACGAAAAACGCAAAGGCATTCTTTTGCGCATGGCAGAGGCAGAAGAACGTCATGCGCAGCGTTGGGAAGCAAAGCTAAGGGAACTCGGCGCGCAACCGCCTGTTTACAACAACACTTTTGCGCGGCGGCTAAATCGTTGGTGGAACAGGATTGCCGGAGCCGAGATCGCGATTCGGCGGATGGAAGCGACCGAAGAAAAGCAGGAAGCCGAATTTCACGACCAGGCCGAGCGCACGTTCGCTGGTGAACAAGAAGTTCAGGAATTTCTTCGAAAAAGCGCGCTTGAAGAAAAAGCTCATGCGCGTGCGCTGAGCGCGATGGCGCAGCCCGTGAGTCCTCGCACTGCGTTGGACAAAATTCTCAAGCGTGAACGCTGGCACGGACGCGGCGGTAGCTGGGTGGCCGACGCAATTTACGGCGCGAACGACGGGCTTGGCGCGGTGTTTGGAATTGTTTCAGGCGTGGCTGGCGCCACAAATAATCAACAGCATTACATTTTGATCTCTGGCCTTGCCGGCATGCTCGCTTCCACGCTGTCGATGGGCGCAGGCGCATACCTTGCCGCTAAAAGCGAAGCGGAAGTGTACGAGGCCGAAATCTCGCGTGAACGCGCTGAGGTTGAGGAAAATCCCGAGGAGGAAATCGAGGAGATGTCGCTTTTCTATCAGTTACAAGGATTCACACCCGAGGAATCCCAAAAAATGGCGCAGCGCCTGGCGCAACAACCCGAGCAATTTGTGCAGGCGATGGCGCAAAGCGAGCTCGGCTTATCCGAACATCGCTTTCCCAACCAATGGAGCGCGGCGTTGTCGGCGGGCATTTCCACGGCCATCGGTGCGTTTGTCCCGGTAATTCCGTTCTTTTTCTCCGGCGGGCTCGACGCGGTTATCGCTTCCTTCGGCATCAGCCTGGTAGCGCACTTTGCCGTCGGCGCATTGAAATCGCTCATTACCATCCGCTCGTGGTGGGCGTCGGGCCTGGAGATGACCTGGATTGGCATCATCGTTGCTGCAGTAACATATGGCCTCGGGCTCGCCTTTGGTGCTCTGGGGTAGAAAAAATTTAGCCGTGGCTCGAATTCTTCTTGCTGACGATCAACGTGATGTGCTCGAAGCACTGCGCATCTTGCTGAAGAGCGAAGGCTATCAGACTGAAGGAGTCACCTCGCTCCCCGGCATCTTTCACGCGCTGGAAAAGAAGGAGTATGCGCTGTTGCTGATGGACCTGAACTACACTCGGGAAACGACCTCAGGCCAGGAAGGCCTCTCAGCGATCTCAAAAATTCAGGAGATCGACCCGACGCTCCCAGTCGTGGTGATGACGGCCTGGGCAACGATCGAACTGGCGGTGGAAGCGATGAAGCGCGGCGCGCGCGATTTTGTCACCAAGCCATGGGACAACCAGCGATTGCTGACGATTGCGAAGACACAGATTGAGCTCGCAGCCGCGCTGCGCCGGGAGCGCAAGCTCGAAGCGGAGAACGAAATGCTGCGCGGCACCGTGCCGGATTTGATCGCGCAATCGCCGGCGATGCGACCGGTGATCGAAATGATTTCACGCGTCGCGCCGTCGGATGCGAATGTTTTGATTACCGGCGAAAATGGGACCGGGAAAAGTTTGATCGCGCAGGCGATTCACGCTCTGTCGCCGCGCTCGGGCCGAACGATGATCACCGTTAACATGGGCGGCTTGTCGGAGACATTGTTCGAGAGCGAACTATTCGGACACGTAAAGGGCGCTTTTACTGACGCAAAAACGGATCGAACAGGACGCTTCGAGCTCGCCGATGAGAGCACACTATTCATGGATGAGATCGCGAACATCCCCCTTGCTCAGCAAGCAAAACTCCTTCGTGTGATCGAAACAGGCGATTTCGAGCGGGTTGGCTCATCGAAAACGCTTCACGCAAACGTGCGAATCATCTCCGCCACAAATGCAAATCTGGAAAGCGAGATCGCAGCCGGCCGTTTTCGACAGGACCTCCTTTTTCGCCTCAATACGATCGAGATCGAATTGCCGCCCTTGCGCGATCGACGCGAGGACATCATGCCGCTGGCGAACAGCTTTCTTCGTCAACATGGAGAGCGTTATCGCAAAGATGTTGGCGGCTTCGATGAAAACGCGCGTGAGCGTTTGCTACAGCATCGGTTTCCCGGAAACATCCGGGAGCTGGATCACATCGTCGAACGTGCGGTGCTTATGACGCAAGATCGGCAGGTTCGCTCAGCGGACCTTGGCCTAACGATTGGCGGTCCCGAATCGCGGAATCTCGAGGAGATGAGTCTCGAAGAGGTCGAGGCGTTCTTGATCAAAAAAGCGCTGGCCCGAAACGATGGCAACGCACGCAAGGCCGCAGAGGCGCTGGGCTTGAGCAGAAGCGCATTCTACCGGCGCCTGCAACAATATGGTTTGTGACCGGCTAGCGCACGCGTCTCGCGTGCTGGCGAGCGCGTCCCCGCGATCGCGAACTTTTCATTCACCTTCGGAATGGCCAATGCGGCGACGCATAACGAAAGATTGTTTCGGCGCGACGCCGCTGCAACGGATGCGAAGCAACGGCCAGGCTTTCCAACCAACACGCGACACGCGTGCGCTACCCGGACGCGGTGAACACGCATGAATCGCGCCCAAAAAACGAAAAGACCAGCGCGGCTTTCCTACGAAGGGAAGATTACCTGGCTCACGTTTGTCGCGGTTGCGCCTGCGATGATCACTGCGCTTGCGCTGCTTTGGTTCGGCGATCACACACCGAAAGTACAGTGGACGTTTACGATTCTGATTGCTGGCTTCCTCACTGCGCTCATGTGGAGCATACGCGAACACGCCGTTCGCCCATTGCAGACCCTGTCGAACCTGCTGGCGGCATTACGCGAGGGAGACTATTCGATCCGCGCGAGAGGCGCCCGCGAAGGTAGCGCATTGGGCGAAGTCCTCCTCGAAGTCAATTCGCTCGGCGAAACATTGCGTCAGCAGCGACTTGGCGCGTTTGAAGCCACTGCGCTGTTGCGCACGATCATGAGCGAAATCGATGTGTCGATCTTTACATTCGATCCGGAACGACGTCTCCGCCTGATCAATCGCGCTGGTGAGACTTTGCTGGGACGAGCAATGGACAAGTTGTTAGGCAAAACTGCGCAGGAACTTGGACTTCACGCATGTTTTAGTGCGGACGATGACGAACCACTGACGTTGAATTTCCCCGGCGGATCAGGGCGTTGGGGCATCCGTCGCAGCACATTTCGCGAACAAGGATTGCCGCACGAACTACTCGTTTTGACGGATCTGAGTCGCACACTGCGTGAAGAAGAACGTCGCGCATGGCAGCGGCTGGTGCGTGTACTCGGTCATGAGATGAACAACTCGCTGGCGCCGATCAAATCGCTTGCCGCCAGTCTTGAATCGCTGCTGCGGCGCGACCCGCTTCCATCGGACTGGAAAGATGACGCAGGCTCGGGGTTGAATTCCATCGCGTCGCGCGCCGATTCACTGAGCCGCTTTTTGCAAGCCTACACCCGGCTCACAAAACTTCCGCCGCCACAAAAACAAGATGTCGATGTTGCCCAACTTATTCAGCGTGTCGTCGATTTGGAACCCCGGCTCGAGGTGAAAGTCCTGCCGGGTCCGAAGACAGTAATTCGCGCAGATGCGGCGCAGGTTGAGCAAGCACTAATCAATCTGGTGCACAACGCTGTTGACGCCGCGCTTGAAACGCATGGAAGCGTCACGCTTGGATGGCGTGAGAAAGGAAATTGCGTCGAGATCCTCGTTGAAGACGACGGTCCCGGGATCATGAACCCCGCTAATCTCTTCGTTCCATTCTTTACCACAAAGCCCGAGGGCTCTGGGATTGGTCTGCCATTGAGCCGTCAAATTGCTGAAGCGCACGACGGAACTTTGGTGCTCATGAATCGAGAGGATCGCCCGGGCGCGCAAGCTTTGCTGCGCCTACCGCGCAATTGAGTAGCGCATGCGTCTCGCTTGCGACTGTTGACGGCGCAAGCCGGAGGCTCGCGCCACATTTGTCCCAAAGTTGGGACGCCATAATCCCACAAGCGGATAACTCAAACGAGCGCGCCGAAAAGATCGACAAATTTTAACTGCTGAGCATCAGCAGCTTATGACTTTGTTTTCTGGCATGGCATGGCCATTGCAATAGCCCGAAGAAGATCACGATATGGTTCGTCGCCTTACGGAAAAATTTTTGAATCCAATGAATATGCCAAACACCTCTCACCTATAGGAGCTGAAAGAAAATGAAACCATTGCCAAATACCCAACCGAACGCGCGGAAGTTTCCGGTCATCGACTATCATTATCACGCGCCGATGCTCAACGGTCCGAGCGCGCCATGCCTCCAGAGATCGAAATCATTGCGCGATATCAGCCGCGATTACTTCGATGCTGAAGCGGACCGCGAATTCATCAGCGAAGCGGCTGTATTCACGGCGCTCATTGTCATGGCAATCATGCCGATTGTGACCGGGATATCCGCGGTGCTCCAACTCCTTCGCACTCTCCCTCTGTTCTGATCGAAACGAAACCGTGATTCCAGAGCGAAAAACAACAGATCAAAGAATTGTGCGTCCGGCCGGCTTTGCGCCAAATCTTTCCTCGATGGACGTACCGCGCGCCGGTGTTGCGGCGAAAAAACGCAAGCGTCGCATTATGATCATCGCTGGCTCTGCGCTCGGGTTAATTCTGGCGACGATTGCAATTTCGCGCCTGAAACCGGCAGTGCCGAGCGTAGATCGCTCGACAGTGTGGATCGACACCGTCAAGCGCGGTCCGATGGTGCGTCAGGTACGCGGGCTTGGCACGCTGGTGCCGGAAGACATTCGTTGGATTCCTGCAAATACCGAAGGTCGGGTTGAAAAAATAAACATCTGGCCTGGCACGCACGTGGAACCGGACTCGGTGATTTTGGAATTAACCAGCCCTGAGGTGGAACAAGCCGCTCATGACGCCGAACTACAGTCGACAGCCGCAGAAGCGGAGCTAACTACTTTGCGCGCGACGCTTCAGCGCGCGTTGCTCGATCAGGAAGCAACCACAGCGAAAGTTAAATCAGATTACGAGCAGGCGAAGATGGAGCGCGAGACGAACGATCAGTTGGCGAAAAACGGTTTGATCGCAGAGCTACAATACAAGACGTCAAAGGTAAAAGAGGCCGAACTGGCGAATCGCAATGAGATCGAACAAAAACGGCTGCAATTTGCGCACGAGTCCATTGATCCGCAGTTAGCGTCCAAGCAGGCGGCGGTCGATCAAGCCAAGCAACTTGCGAAGTTGAAAGCTGACCAGGTGGAAGCGTTGCATGTACGCGCCGGCATGTCCGGCGTCCTGCAACAGCTGCCTGTGCAAATCGGCCAGCACATGAAGCTCGGCGATAATCTCGCGCGCGTCGCGGACCCGACGAAGTTGAAAGCGCAAGTCAAGATCGCGGAGACACAGGCAAAAGACATTCAGATTGATCAAAAAGCCGTGATCGACACGCGCAACGGCGTCGCGAATGGCCACGTCACGCGTGTGGATCCGGCAGTGGAGCAGGGGACTGTGACGGTCGAGGTCGCCTTCGATGAAGCGCTGCCGAAAGGCGCGCGGCCCGATCTCAGCGTTGATGGCACAATTGAGCTCGAACATCTCGATGACGTCATTTACGTCGGCCGTCCGGCATTCGGGCAGGAAAACAACACCGTAGGGATGTTCAAGCTGGTTAACGGCACTTCGGAAGCTATGCGAACCCCGGTGAAGCTGGGCAAAAGCTCAGTGAACACGATTCAAATCGTCGGTGGGCTCCAACCGGGGGATCAAGTGATCCTTTCCGATACGAGTGCGTGGGACGCACACGACAGGATCAGGCTGAACTAACTTCTGATTTCTGAATCTGATTTCTGATTTGAAACAATCAAAGCAACATGAACAACATGAAATCGACTGAAGTAATTGCAGAGGAATCGACCAAGGAATTCGACGGAAATGGGTTCGCTCCGTTGATCCGGCTCACCGGTGTGACCAAAGTGTTTCTCACTGATGAAGTAGAAACGCACGCGCTTTCCGGAATTCATCTCGATATTCGCGAAGGCGAATATATTTCCATTGCGGGACCGTCCGGCTGCGGCAAGACGACGCTGCTGTCGATTCTCGGTCTATTGGATACTGCTTCCGACGGCAGTTACGCCCTGAAGGGTCATGAGGTCGCGAATCTTTCGTTCGCGGAGCGCGCACGCGTTCGTAATCGCGAAATCGGTTTCATCTTCCAAAGTTTTAATTTGATCGGCGACCTCACGGTTTTTGAGAACGTCGAATTGCCACTCACATATCGCGGCACCGGTGCCGCTGATCGCAAAGCGCTGGTGACCGAAGCGCTGGAGCGCGTCGGCATGGCGCATCGGGCAAAACATCTGCCGAGCCAGCTCTCCGGTGGGCAACAGCAACGTGTTGCGGTCGCCCGCGCGCTCGCTGGCAGACCGGCGATCCTGCTTGCCGACGAGCCGACCGGTAACCTTGATTCGCACAATGGCGAAGCTGTGATGCATCTGCTCCGCGAACTGCATCAGGGCGGCGCCACGATTTGCATGGTTACGCACGACGAGCGTTTCGCACAACACGCAGACCGCACAGTGCACTTATTCGACGGTCGCGTCGTCGAAGATCGAATTGCCGCGTAGGAACACTGAAGATGGTCCAGGACCTTAGATTTGCTGTTCGACAGTTATTTAAGGCACCAGGGTTCACGATTGCGGCGGTCACGGTGCTCGCACTCGGTATTGGCGTGAACACGGCCGTATTCAGCCTGGTGAACACGCTTTTCTTTGCGACACCAGCTTACGCCAAGCCGCACGAAATGGTGCAGCTCTTTTCGCAGGATAAGAAGGATCCGAAAAAGTTTCGCGGGTTTTCTTACCCGACTTATCGGGATATCCGCGAGCAAAACGCCGTCTTCAGCGACACCATGGCTTACAATCTCGCGTTGGTCGGTCTCGGCCAGAAAGGCGATACGCGCCGCGCCTTTGCCGCCGTCGTCAGCTCGAACTATTTTTCTGTGCTCGGTGTTCCCCTCGCGCGAGGCCGCGAATTTTTGCCAGAAGAGGAAACGCCCGGCCGCAACGCGCCGGTCGCGATCGTTAGTTACAGTTACTGGCAGAAGCACGACCTCGATCCGACGGTGCTCGGTTCGCAGGTTTTGATCAACGGCCGGCCGTTCACAATCGTCGGAATCACGCCGAAGGGTTTCTCCGGCACGTTGCAGATTTTGTCACCGGAAGTTTGGTTGCCGATGAGCGTTTACGATCAGGTCGCGAACGATTTTGGGTCGAAAAACAAGACCGGCATGGACGATCGCAACGGTACCCCGTTGCGCATCCTCGGGCGGCTGAAACCTGGGGTGACGGCGGCCGCGGCCAAGCCTGCGCTCGAAGGGTTGGCGGCCAATTTGGAAAAAGCATATCCACTCGCCCAGAAAAACCAGACGTTCATAACCGCACCGGTATCGCGTATTGCGGTAAGCACGAATCCAACAGCTGCCAGCGGAGTGAAATCGATCGCGCCGTTATTGCTCGGGATGGCGGTAGTGGTCCTCCTGGTCGCCTGCCTCAATCTTGCAAACATGTTGCTCGCGCGCGGCGCCGCACGCCGAAAGGAGATCGCGATCCGCCTCGCGCTTGGCGGTACCCGTTGGCAGATCGTGCGCCAGCTTCTCAGTGAAGGTTTTGTGCTCGCGCTGCTCGGCGGCTTGGGCGGACTCATTCTTGGATTGTGGTCGTCGGGTTTGCTGATTGGCTCAATGCGTAAGTTGATGCCTTTCGAGATTGTGTGGTCGACCGGAGCGAACCCCGCAATTTTGGTCGCAACGTTTGGATTTTGCCTGCTCGGGACGCTGATGTTCGCGCTCGGACCGGCCTTAAAGATTTCTCGCAGCGCGGTGATCACCGATCTGAAGCAACATGCCGGGGAAGATCTGATGCGACGTCGCTGGAAATTTTTACCGCGTAACCCGCTCGTCGTTGCGCAGATCGCGTTCTCGCTCGCTCTGCTTACCGCAGCCGCTTTGTTCGTGCGTGGCGCGGGCAAAGCTGCCTCCGTCGAGAGCGGGCTAAAACCGGGCGCAAGCTACCTGCTCGAAGTTGACGCGAGCCTGGCCGGCTACGAACCGAGACGCGCGCAGGCTCTTTATCAGAACTTGAACGCGCGCCTGGCGGCGCTGCCGGGCGTAGAGCACGTGAGCATTTCGGCAACCGTTCCGTTCGGATTAACTTCGTCGGACAAGAACGTTCAACGCGCGGGTGTACATCCCGTTGCAGACGCCAAGCCGTCGAACGCCGCTGAAGGCCTTGCTTTCAAGGCAGCTTGGAACAGCGTGGGCGCGGATTATTTTTCAACCGTTGGATTGCCGGTGCTGCGTGGTCGCACGTTTACCGAGGCGGAAGCAACACAAGCTGGTCCGAGGGTGGCAATTATTGATGAACCCCTGGCCAAAAAGCTCTGGCCGGACGGTGACGCGCTTGGACAAAGTGTTCAGTATGCGGGCGAAAATACGCCGTCGGGCGAGCGCGGCGAAAGCGCCGCCGGAGGTGCGAGCGCCGAGTTGAGTAAGGAGGAAAAGCAGGATGAGACGATCGAAATAATCGGCATCGTGCCTGTAACCCGCCACGATCTTTTTGCCAACGAAGAGCCGGACGGCTCGATTTACCTCCCGTTT
>WNFR01006499.1_pt1 | contig 11955 bp, 9 predicted proteins | sample 5400221 | NCBI WGS metagenome assembly WNFR01 (sample SAMN13153357, study PRJNA577476) | soil metagenome | isolation source: 40 cm soil under Madrone tree | place: USA:California | collected 2016-06-14 | reverse complement strand
CCATGGAAACCAACCTGCGTGCACGCACGCTTTCGGAGACCCGCGGGTTCGTGAAGGCCCTCGTGGAGGCTGATAGCGATCGCATCCTCGGGTTCACAGCCTTCGGTGTCGGTGCGGGGGAGATCCTGGCCGCCGTCCAGATTGCGATGATCGCAGGGCTGCCCTACACCGCGCTGCGCGATGCGGTCCTGACTCACCCGACACTGGTCGAAGGTCTCATACTTCTGTTCTCATCCGCGGCGTCAGCGCACAATGTTGTCGAGACAAGACGAGCCCAGACCTCCGCCGCATGAGATGAACTGCAACAGCGATAAGAAAAATAGGAACTCGGGGTCTGGTCGTTGCGCGACATCTTTCGCTACTTGCGCAGCACTATTGGTACCGAAAATCGGCATGTCGGAAGCAATCGTTATAAGTAGGACATCCCTTCGACAACTCCCAGATTACGGACAACCCGGAAGTTATCAACTCGCCGGTCGGGTTAGTACCGACAAACGCCTTTGTATTGACTGGTCTGGCCACCTTCCGGGTGGTCGGCAACTCGGAAGTTAGACCGGTCAGGCACGCGAAGGCTCCTGTTGAGCACCGTGGCGACCCGGCGCTACAATCTCTAATCTGATCGGAAGACTTAGAATTCTGTGAGCCAACATGTTGGCATGGAAGGAATGTCCTCTACGCACCCTGGGGGAATGGGAACAAATTGAATATAGTTAGAGGACCCGTTCTCGGTCTCGGAATCAAACTTGGCGCAATTCTAGCTTTGACCACACTGCTCGGTGCGGTTACCCATGTGCTGCTGTTCGCGGGCCAGGCTCAAAAGCCGCAGCAGGCCGCCATTCCGGTTCGTTACACCGACGTTCGCAAAGAGGCGGGAATCACTTTTCTTCAAGACGCCACGCAAACCGAGGAAAAATATTATCTGGAGACCATGGGCACGGGTGTGGGCTGGCTTGACTACGACCAGGACGGCTTGATGGATCTTTTCTTAGTGCAATCTGCCGCAACGGACATTTACAAGCCGACGCGCCCCTTGCGCTCCGCGCTGTACCACAACAATGGCGATGGAACGTTCACCGACGTCACGGAGAAGGCCGGCGTCAGCGGCGAAGGACACTACGGCCAGGGCGTGGCCATCGGTGACTACGACAATGACGGCTACCCTGACATCTACGTCACCGGCTACCGCCGCGCCATTCTTTATCACAATAACGGCGACGGGACCTTCACTGACGTCACCGCAAAAGCCGCCGTCGCTGATGAAGGCGGATGGTCCACCAGCGCCGGATGGTTTGACTATGACAAAGATGGCTGGCTCGATCTCCTGGTCACCAACTACATCGAATGGTCGCCCAAGAATAATCTTTACTGCGGCGAGCATCGCCCCGCCTACCGTTCTTACTGCCATCCAGGAAATTACAAAGGCCAGAAGACCAAGCTCTATCACAACAATCGTGACGGCACGTTTACTGACGTAAGCGACGCCTCTGGAGTCGGCAAACCCGAATCAAAAGGCATGGGCGTGGTTCTCGCCGACTTCAACAATGACGGATGGCCGGACATCGCTATCGCTAACGACTCCTGGCCTAATTTTCTCTTTCTCAATAAACACGACGGCACGTTTCAAGACGCCTCCCTCGTTTCCGGAATCGCCGCCAGCGAAGACGGCCGCTACGAAGCCGGCATGGGCATCGACGCCGCGGACGTCGACGGCGATGGCTGGCAAGACGTGTATATCACGCACCTCGATTTCGAATTGAATCGCCTGTATCACAATAATCACGATGGGACGTTCAATGACGACACCTATCGCTCAGGCATCGGCAACAAAGCCATTCTTCTCAGCGGCGTCTCCGCGAAATTTCTCGATTACGACAACGACGGCTGGCCCGATATCCTGCAATTGAATGGCGCCATGCTCGACAACGTGCAGCTTTACCATGGCGAAGTTTCGTACAAAGAGCCGCTGCTGATGTTCCGCAACTTGGGCAAGGGCCAGTTTGAAAAAGTCTCCGACTCGCTTGGCCCGGATTTCATGCGCCCCATTGCCGGGCGCGGCCTGGCCACCGCCGATTACGACAACGATGGCGACATCGATATCGTCACCAACAGTCGCGGCGACTATCCCTCTCTGCTGCGCAACGACGGCGGCAACGCCAATCACTGGCTGGAGATTCTGCTCATCGGAACGAAATCGAATCGCGACGGCATCGGCGCGTCACTGAAGCTGACCGCCGAAGGAATTTCCCACGTCGAGCAAGCGAAAGGCGGCACGAGCTACATGTCGGCAAGTGATCCGCGTATTTCCTTTGGCCTCGGCAAGCGCACCAAAATCGATTCCCTGGAAATTATTTGGCCCAGCGGCTTGGTGGAAAAATTGACCAACGTGCCCATCGACAAAATTATCGCTGTGAAAGAAGGTGCAGGAATTGTCCCTCACCCATTTCCGAAAATCCCGCCAAAGACAGCCAGCAAATGAATTCCCCGCGACGACGATTCCTCGGCTTCTCCGCAATTCTCCTCGGCGGCACGCTGCTGGACGCGCTTGCCACTCCGCTCTGGAAATGGAAACGCAGCGCCTTGCTCGAAGTCGCCACCGATTCGAATGCAGCAGCCACATCAACGGTCACTTTCGTTGACGTTGCAAAAGAAGCCGGACTCAATTCTCCCAACGTGTGGGGCGGCGTCGATCGCAAACGCTACATCATCGAAGCCAAAGGCAGCGGCCTCGCATTTGTTGATTACGATCAGGACGGCTGGCTCGATATTTATTTGACCAACGGAACGCGCCTGGACGCCAAGTGGCCGGAAGGAAAAGCGCCGACTTCGCATCTCTATAAAAATAATCGCAACGGAACATTTACGGACGTCACGCAAAAATCCGGGCTCGCGCGCACCGGCTGGCAAACCGGCGTCTGCGTTGGCGATTACGACAACGATGGATGGGACGATCTGTTCTGCTGCTTCTGGGGCCACAACATTTTATTTCACAACAATGGCGATGGCACCTTCACCGATGTGACCAAGAAAGCCGGCGTGTACGACGAAAAGGCTCGCTGGGGCGCCGGCTGCACTTTTCTTGATTACGATCGCGACGGCCATCTCGATCTTTTTGTGTGCAATTACATTCGCCTCGATCCCGAAAAAGCGCCGTCTCCCACCGCTCCGTTGTGCCAATGGAAAGGAATTCCGGTGATGTGCGGCCCGCGCGGGATGCCGGGAGATACCAACGTTTTGTTTCACAACAACGGCGACGGTACTTTCACCGATGTTTCCGAAAAATCCGGCATCTTGAAACTGGGGCCGAAATATTCCATCACCGCGGTTTCTTACGATTTCGACAACGACGGCTGGCCGGATATTTATGTCGCGGTGGATTCGCAGCCGAGCATCTTATTTCGCAACAATCATGACGGCACGTTCACCGATGTGGCGATGATTGCCGGCGTCGCTTACAGCGAAAATGGCCACGAGCAAGCGGGCATGGGCATCGGCGTCGCCGATTACGATTGCGACGGATGGCTCGACATTTTCAAAACCAATTTTGCGGACGACACTTGCAACCTCTATCACAACAACGGCGACGGCACTTTCAGCGACGTGACGTTTGCGTCGGGCGTCGGAATCAATAATCAGTATGTCGCGTGGGGTTGCGGCTTTATCGATTACGACAACGACGGCTGGCCGGATATCATGCAAGTCAACGGTCATGTGTATCCCGAAATTGACGGGCAAAATATCGGGCAAACCTTCAAGAACCCGCGCCTGGTTTACAGAAATCTCGGCAAAGGGCAATTCAAAGACGTTTCGGCTGAGATGGGGCCGGGGATTTCGGAGCGCTTCTCTAGCCGTGGCGCCGCGTTTGGCGATTACGACAACGATGGCGATATTGATGCGCTGATTCTAAACATGAATGACTTCCCTTCCCTGCTGCGCAACGACGGCGGAAATTTGCAGAACTGGATCAAGATCAAATTGATTGGAACAAAGTGCAATCGCACGGCGATTGGAGCGCGGGTGCGCGCGGTTACCGGAACGCACGCGCAGATGGATGAAGTGCACAGCGGAGCGAGCGTGATGTCGCAGAGCGATTTGCGGCTGCACTTCGGGGTGGGAAAAGCGCAGACGATTGATGTGATTGAAGTGAAATGGCCGACGACGCAAAAGGTCGAGCGATTCACGGCGGTGAAGGTCAACCAGATTCTCACCATTCGCGAAGGCAGCGGGATCGTTGCGTCGGCTAGGCCCAAAACGAAGTGACCGCTTAGTTGAACTCTTCACGCTTCTCATTATTGCTTCTCTGGCTGCGGCCTCTGCGGCTGGTCCTGCAGGATGATGAGGAATTGACGGATTTCGCGGCGCTGCTGCTCGATGGCGGCGGCTTCGGTTTTATCGGCTTGCTTGTAGAGTTGCAGTTCCTGCTCTGATTTTGCGTCCTCACCGGTTCGTTTGTAGGCGAGCGCCAGGCGGTAGTGGGCTTCGCCGGATTGCGGATTTACTTCGATGGCTTTTTTGTAGACGCTGATGGCTTGCGGAAAATTGCCTCGCGCTGAATACAAGACTCCGAGTTGAACGTAGGCTTCGTCGAGTTTGGGGTCGGCAGTGACAGCTTTCTGGAGCAGCGCTTCGGCTTGCTGCAAGGCGGAAGAATTTTCCGAGTCTCTCGATTGTTTCCAAAGCGCGACAGCGTAGTAGTAGTTGCCGAGGGCGTTTGCGGGTTGGTCTTGCGTGAAGCACGCGAGTTTTTGCTCGGCGCAGGGCAACGGATCGGGCGCAGCCTTTTCCATTTTGCCAAGGAAAAGATAGGGAGTCGGATCTGCCGGTCGCAAATCAGAGGCTTCGCAGACGCGGCGCGCGGCGTCGGCATACGCGCCGCTGGCGTAGAGAGCGGCGCCGAGGCCGGCGAGCATTCGCGCGGATTTCGAGTGGGCGACAGAACCTTTCGTGAAAACTTCGGTGGCAGGTTTGAGGGCGCGGTGGAGAAGCAGCTCGGTGCCCCAGGCGAAATAATTTTGCTCGCTGGGATTGAGGCGAACGGCCTGTTCGTATTCGCGGACGGCGGCGAGAGGATCGCCGGAATGCTCGGCGCGGTCGCCCGCCAAACGATGCGCGTCCGCCGCGCGCGCCGACTCGGATGAGTTTGCGGAGGGTTCGCCAGGCTCGGCGGATTTCAGCGTGGCGGTTTCCTTGGCGAGCGATTCGCTGGTGCGCAGCTTGGTATCGGAGCCGTGGCCGCCGACGTTGGTCCAATCTGTGACACCTGCGACGGTGAAGCTGGGCTTATCGTCAAATTCCATTGCCGCGGAGGTTGCGTCGGATTTTTTGTCGTTGGGAGACGGTGATTCGTTGGGTTGCGAGGTTTCCAAGACTAGGTCGACTTGTTTTTTTTCTCCCAAGGAGAGAAGGAGCGAGGCGGAGGCGGGCGCGCGCATGCCGGTTTTTTCTGCTCTGACGGTGTAGGTGCCGGGGCGAAGGGCCAGGAAGGAGAAGGCGCCGTCGGCTTTCGTTTTCGTCTCGACGGAGGCAGCGGTGGCTTTCTCTTCAAAGAAGACGGAGGCGTCGGCGACTGGATTGCCGGCGGAGTAGCGTATGGTGCCGAATACGATTATCACCGGACGCGGCTCGGCGGCGGGAGTTTGTCCGAGTGTTGCCGGCGAGACGCACAGCCACAACGCGGCGGTCGCTAAGGAGCGCAACATCCGAGTGCGGTGCATCTGCAAGTGACTCATCGGTGGCATTTTACGCTTCAAATTGGGAGAGTGGGTAGTGGGCGGTGAGTAGTGGGTAGTGCGCGGGAGGAGTACACACACCCCCCGTGGCGACGGAAAGTATGCGCAATCGACTGAGGGGACAGGGGATAGAGGCGCCACGTGGCGCATGTGACGGCGGGAGCGAAGGTCGGCGCGGAAGTGTTGGGGTACCCCCACCCGGGTGTTTTGGGAAAAGAGGCTGCAAGCTGTTGAAAACAAAGGACGGGAGTCGAAAAAAAGAGAAATGCGGCTACTCCCCACGAGGTGAAGATCGCCAGCATAAAAGCTATTGGCAGAGCCGGGGTGTGGATGGCGGGGATAGCGTTCTCGAGTGCAATGTTCAGCGCCTCGACGATTCCACTCAAGATGCCGAATAGAAACGCGACTCTTAGAATTGCGTCCCAGCTTGCGCTCTTGCTCCTTCCAACCCGCAGAGCAGCAACCGCATAAGCAGCCAGAGCAGACGTCGACTCCAACACGAAGATGCGCGCTCCGGGCTGGTAGAAAAATGGGGGATACTGCGCGACGGCGACAGCGATCATCGTAAGATTCGCGAGGATGAGCGCGAGCATCGCGATAGTAGAGGACCGCAAGGTCACAGCGCCCACATCATCTCACGAAGGCTGAGCGCCTGGCGCCTTATGCAGCGCCAGACGCGAGAGCCTCGTTATTGCTTATTACTTCTGCGTTGGATACACAAACTCCACGCCGAAGTTATCACCCGGGTAGAACCACGCCTTTAGGGCTTCTGGTTGGCCCTCGGGCCGATCTTCGAGCTGAAGGATGGCCTTTTCTGGGGCTTCCATCCGATAGTCCGGAATACCTTGGATCGTGGTAATCAGATGCCTCCCGTCAGCATTGTAAATTGCAACGAGGGTGCGATCGTTGGAATCCAGCAGTTTTAATGTGTAGGTGCCTGCGGGAAGCACTTTCCCGGGAACCTGAATGGGTTCGTTGACCGTCATAATCGTTTTCTTATCTGATTCGTCGGCCCGAACCTTTGGGACAAAGAAGGTCGCCCCGAACAGCATCAGGCAGATCATGCCAGTGGACATTTTGCGGTACATGTTTACATCTCCTTATTTTTAGACATCCGCGCCAAACTTCATATCGCCGCGGTATTTTGTTCGTGAAATAGAAAGGCATTCTCTATACCAAACGGCATCGAAGATGAATTGCCCGGAAGGAACGCCATTTCAGTGACTTACGCCGGCTGGGCTTTTTTTAAACCGCGGCTCTAGCGCCGCGCGTCCGGTATCCTGGAAGCGGTGTCAGAATGATGTCGCGAAGGAAAGGAAGGGGAGCGAGAAATTAGCTCGATTTCTGGCAAGGACGAGTTGAATCCATTCGGCCTGCACAGCGCGAGGAAACGTGACAAAATAAACCAACGTGAGACTCCTGCCTAAACTCCTGTGGCTCATGCTCGCGCTCTTCGCTTTTGTGAACGCGCTCGGAGCCCTTCGTTACCTGCTGCCGCACGTGCCCTTTCCCGCGGAACTGGACAACTTCAGCCAGCGACGCATAGCGCTTTCGCTGCACGCCTTGGGTGGCGCGATCGCCTTGCTGGCGGGTCCGTTGCAGTTTGTCCCTCGCTTCCGTGAAAGCAACTGGAATCGCCATCGCCTCTTGGGATGGATCTACTGCGGCGCCGTCTTGCTTGGCTGGTGCGCTTCCCTCTGGATCGCGCCGCATTCGCAGACCGGTTGGATCGCTTCCGCGGGATTTCTCGCCCTCGGCGCGGCTTGGATTGTAGCGACCGGGCTCGCTGTGCAGTTCATTTTGCGAGGCGATGCGCTCACCCACCGGCGCTGGATGATTCGCAGCTATGCCCTCGCCGCCGCCGCCATCACTCTGCGCATCTACCTGCCTCTTAGTGTCGCGTTCCATTGGCCTTTTTCGATCGTTTACCCCGCCATCGCGTGGCTCTGTTGGATCCCCAACGCGATCGCCGCGGAGGTGTACTTGCGCTTCGTGCCAACGCCTTCGGGCATAACTCTGCCACCCAACCTCGCCAGAGTTGCCTAACGCTTTACATTGTCCTTCGCGTCGAGGCGAGCCGAAAACGCCCTGAGCTGCACAGAAATCGCAATTCCGCACCATCCTTGGTCTGCCTGGCTGGAACTGCAGCTCCGGGTCTGCTGGATCGGATCTTATGGGCACTCTGGGTATCACGTTATGAGTTAGCCCACCCTGAGAGCGCCGCGCCGAATTTATTGGCACTACCTTACCTTGCGTCGCCACTGACCGTTTTGCGGATTTTTTGGGCGGATGTGGCGCAGTTTTTGGTTGTGGAGTGGAGAGCCTAGCTATAGCGAGAGAGAAGTCAACGGCCCAGGGCCGGCGGCGTAGACAGGTCCATGGCTTTGGCATATTCCAAAGCGAATACTTCGTTACCTGGATATTGCTCGCTCAATTCGCGGAACAATCTTTGCGCCAAGGCATCCTGTTTCTCACGGCGCGCGGCGAGGGCAAGGATAATCTTGGCGAACGGCCGGAGATAGCGGCCGTTTTCCGCAGTCCGGGCGACTTGCTCCATACCGAGCTTTTTGTCTCCGTGAATTCCACCAAACCAGAGCGCGAAGCGGGAACCACCGCTCTGTGACCCGATAATGTAATTGGCGATGCCGGGGGCGATGTACGCGTCTGTGGCTTCCGGATGCTGCTCGAGCAATTGCTTCGCATAGCCATTGGCTTTTTTCATGCGCTTCAAGCCGGCAAGATGCTTTCTCTGGAGAATGGCTTCCGCGTCCGATTCCATTCCGGCGGCCAGCGTCAGCGCAAGAAGGGCTTCTCCATCCTTGGGATTTGTTTTCTGGCGCTCCGCGGCAAGTTCGCGGGCGTGAGCCACGGCATCGCGAAAATGGTTCATGCGCTCCGGATCCGGGCTGCCGTCAATCCCGTGCAGGAATTTCTTTTCGTTGAGGAAAAAATCGCTGGTGAGCACGCCTTGGCGGGATAGCTCCTCAAAGAGATAGCTGGCGGCGACGGCCACCTCGCCAAAAGGCTGTTGCGGATTGCGGGATTCCCAGTTTGCGAAACCTTCGCGTGCTGCCGTGAACTTTTGCTGGTAGAGGAGATCGAATCCGGCGCTGAGCTCTGGGTCGGTTGTGAAGGACGGGGAGGCGAGGTCTGATGCTTCTCGCGCAAAAGCGGCGATTGGGCTTAACAGCAGTAACAGCGCGAGAAAATAAGAGTGACGGAGCATTTATATATATACCTGTCTGTTGGTTGTTTGCGGCCGGTCGCCGAGCGTGCTGCGGTCGAGGACTGTGTTAATGCGCCGGCGCCAAACCTCCTATTGCAGTCTGCGTTGAAAGATGCTCGTCCAAGCCACCCACAGCCACCGCTGAACAAGGCAATCACTGTGCCAGAGGTGTAGATGACAAAAATGACTTGGAGGTTGCTGGGAGAAGGGGGGATGGGTCTAGCTCACTCCCTTCTTAGCCATGTCAGTGGTCGTGCACGTGTCGGAGTGTTGGCACTCTGTCCGTTCGACTGGACTGTCGCGGCCGGAGTGTCCGTCCCTTCACCCCTTATGTTCTTGACCCGTCTTTTTTTTGGGTGTAAGGAAAGGCGAATACGTTCGATTCCTTCCATTCCCCAAAGAAGGAGGAGCAAGACTATGTCGCTAAAGGGAAAGCATGCCCTGATCACAGGAGGCTCGCGAGGCATTGGCAGAGGCATCGGACTGAAGTTGGCGGAAAGCGGCGTCAAGATCGCCATTCATTATTACAGGAACGTTGACGCGGCGAATGACACGCTGGCGAAGGTTCGGGAGCGGGGCTCGAGTGGATTCATCGTCCCCGCGGACGTCAATCAGCCCGAAGAAATCCGCCAGATGATGGATCGAGTGAAGCAAGAGTTCGGAACTCTGGACTTCTTCGTCAGTAACGCGCGACCTGAAATTCCTGGATTCTACAAGCCGCCGCTGGAAATCAACGTCGAGCAGTGGCAGTTGGCGATCAATTCCCAGGCAACGGCTTTCCTGGTCGCGGCCCAATTGGCCGTTCCCCTTATGGGCGAGGGCGGCAGGATCATCGCCATCACGCACGCGCCGGGCGCGCGCACGGGGAGCTGGCAGCCTTGGGTGGGGATGGGATCGGCGAAAGCCGCGATGGAGTCGCTCGTGCGCTACTTCGCTGTTGCTCTCGCGCGGCGCGGCATCACGGTGAACTCCGTCAGCCCGGGGGTCATCTTCGGGGCGCCGAATAACGTGGACGGAGGCGTGCTCGTCAGCCTTCCCGCCGAGGTGCAGCGCGCTATCAAGTCCTGGCATGAGAGCGGGTGGTGCCCGGCCCGCCGAGCGGGAACACCACAGGACGTGGCCAACGCCGTAATGCTCCTCTGTATGGAAGAATCGAGCTGGATGACAGGGCAGATCTTTCACGTGGATGGTGGCGCGTCGGTCATGGACACCGTCTTCCCTCTCGAAATTCAGGGAGCGGCGTGACTCTTGCGGAAGGACGCGTGGCGCATCCCTTTCGGCTCCGTTTTTTCACGGCGTCGCACGATGAGAGGATGCAATCTTTGTATTTCACCATCGACTTCCGAAGAGTGGGGCTTCCATGGAACTGAAATGGTTTGCTGGGGTGTGCGCGGCCGGTGCGCTGGGATTACTCACGTTATCGAGCGATCGTGCAAAGGTTGCCGCAAACCCGGCGGGGTCGGATGAGCCAGCCGTCCTTGTTGGAGCCGGTGACATCGCCGACTGCACAGATCTTTCGGGGGCGGAAGCCACGGCGAAATTGTTGGAGCAGATTGCGGGCACGGTGATGGCGGTGGGCGATCTCGCTTACCCCGATGGTTCGAAAGAAAACTTGGCGTGTTATGACAAAACGTGGGGTCGCGTGAAGGCGCGAACGCGGCCTGCGCCGGGCAACCACGAATTCCACGCCGCGGGCGCGAGGCCGTACTTCGATTACTTCGGCGCGGCGGCGGGACCCAAGGGTGGCTATTACAGTTATGAGCTGGGAACGTGGCACATCGTGGTGCTGAACAGCGAGTGCAAGGACATTGGGGGTTGCGACGCGGGTTCGCGCGAGGTTCGGTGGCTGCGCGCCGATTTGGCTGCTCACCCAGCGGCCTGCACGTTGGCGTATTGGCACAAGCCGCTGTTCAGCTCCGGCAGCGCGCACGGGAATGATCCGGAGATGAGGCCTCTATGGCAGGCGCTTTACGATGCGAATGCAGAAGTGATCGTCAACGGTCACGACCACAACTATGAGCGCTTCGCTCCGCAGAACCCGGACGGAGGAAGCGACGCGGCACGCGGAATTCGCGAATTCGTCGTGGGCACTGGCGGGAAAAATCACCGGCCGATGGCACTCTCCAAGCCAAACAGCGAATCGCAAAACGCCGATACCTTCGGGGTGCTTAAGCTGACCTTGCAAGCGGGGGCGTACGACTGGCAGTTCATCCCTGAAGCTGGAAAAAGTTTCATGGATTCGGGTACCGGGAAGTGCCACTAGAGCAGCCGCACACACAGCCTGAAGGACGTGCTACCCAGAGGCTGCTACTTGGACGTTTAGATCGTGTCGCTTTGACGCGGTTGGCCCTGGAGGTCGCCATCGCCAGATCCGGTGATGAGACGCGCGCCGCGGCTGAAGGTCAGAAACTCGAAGCCCCACTGGACAAAAACCAGCACACGATTCTGGAATTCCACGATGTACATGAGGTGAATGAATAGCCAGATGAGCCAGGCGGGCAAGCCCGAGAAATGCATGCCGAAGATATTGGCCACAGCGGCGGCACGTCCGATGACGGCCATGTCGCCTTTGTCGAAATAGCGAAAGGGCGGCAGATTTTTCTCGCCTTCTAGGCGCGCACGAATCGCTTTCGCCACATAGGTGCCGCCCTGAATCGCCACTTGCGCAACTCCCGGGAGAGGCTTGCCATCTTTTCCTTGTGCCGCGGCGAGATCGCCGACGACAAAAATATCCGGATAATTCGGGATGGTGAGATCGCGCTGGACCTTCATGCGGCCGCCGCGATCCGTTTCCGCTTTGGTGCGCTCGGCTAGTTTTTTGCCGAAACTGGTGGTCATCACGCCGCCTGCCCAGAGGACGGTTTTGGCGGCAAGCTTTTCGGTCGCGTCGCCGCGTTTGTATGTGACGCCGCTGCCGTCGATGGCGGTGGCCATCACACCCTTCATTACCTCGACGCCAAGGCGCTTCACTAGATTTTCGGCTTTTTCCGAAAGATCCGGAGG
>WNFR01006498.1_pt1 | contig 11955 bp, 14 predicted proteins | sample 5400221 | NCBI WGS metagenome assembly WNFR01 (sample SAMN13153357, study PRJNA577476) | soil metagenome | isolation source: 40 cm soil under Madrone tree | place: USA:California | collected 2016-06-14 | reverse complement strand
AAAACGCTGTCTTGCATGTGGGCGGCCTATGGTCTTGAGAGTGTCGTCACTTGGACTCTCACCCCTACAACCACGGGGACCCACCTGCGCATGGAGCAGTCGGGCTTCCGGCCGGATCAGCAGCAGGCCTACCGGGGCGCCAAGGGCGGCTGGCAGCAGTTCTTTGCGAACCTGGAGCAGGTCTTGGCGCGGGCAGATTGAACTCTGCCAGCACAATTCGCCCGATCCGCTTCGGCGCATAATCATAAGGAGGTCCGATTGAATATGAACATATGGGTTCGGCAGGTCCACCGCTGGCTGTCCATTGCTTTTACGGTGACCGTCATCGCCAATTTCGTCGCCCGGGTACTGGGGGAACCTCCCCTCTGGGTGATCTACTCGCCGCTGGTCCCGCTCTTCTTGCTCCTGTTCAGCGGTCTGCACATGTTCGTGCTGCCCTATGCCGCCAAGTGGCGCAGCGGGTGACGCGCCGGCGCACAGGAGTGAACGCAATGAGCAAGAGCGAGTCCCAGAAAGAAATGTCTCCATCGGAGATGATCGACGCGAGAATCAAGGAGCTGGGTGATTGGCGGGGCGAGACGCTCGCTCGGGTCCGAATTCTCATCAAGCAGGCCGACCCCGAAGTGGTCGAGGAGTGGAAGTGGAGAGGGGTTCCGGTGTGGTCGCACGCCGGAATAATCTGCACGGGTGAGACGTACAAGAATGTCGTGAAGATGACCTTTGCCAAGGGCGCCTCGTTGGAGGACCCTTCAGGCCTCTTCAACTCCAGCCTCGAAGGCAACACCAGGCGTGCCATCGATTTCCATGAGGGCGACAAGATTGATGAAAAGGCGTTGAAGGCGCTCATTCGCTCCGCCGTGGCACTGAACACGTCGGTGCGAGCGACCGCTGGCCCCGTTCGCTCTGAGAACAGACCAAAGAGCGTTTGAGGACAAGCCAAATGGCCAGCTTCTGCGAAACCCGGGCCAGGGCGCCAAGGGCGGCTGGCAGCAGCTCTTTGCAAACCTGGAGCAGGTCTTGGCGCGGATAGACTGAAGTCCGCCGGCACAATTCAAAGCTAGCTCGAAAGGCCGCTTTCCCTGGTCTCGGACCAATCGATGGCTTCGAAGATCATTCCGCGCCTGAGCATTTCGGCTTCGAGCTCACCCGCGTGTTGCTTCCACTCCGGCGTCTCCCGAACACGGAATCTGGCTTCCTCGCCGAGACCGCTGAGCGCATCGTCAGACGCGAGCGCACCGCGGATGCCCTCGTACATCATGGTGAGGCTGTCGTTTGTGAACGCCGGATAATTCATCGGGCCCCGCCCCACGAAAAAGCCGCCGGGTTTGATATCTGCGACGGCGTGCCCGGTGCGCTCACAGCGTCCACCAGAGGGTCTGGCATTGCCCTGAACTTTCAGTCTTGATGAGCAGTTTATTGGCCTGAAGACCGCCCGCCTTGGGGACAAGGCGGGCCAAGTCGCTAAAGGCCAGGCATGTCGGACAGCGCTAAGGGCCCATCAGACGCCGGCCGTCTCATACCGAGCTGTTGGTTGAGGCGTCTTAGTCTTTTCTTCGATTGGGCTTGCAGGCAATTGCAAAACCGTAGCCCGTTGCCCGACAGTGAGATCGGTTACAAGAACAATTGCCCCGTTTGAGAATTCCAGCGCGTCGTGATGGCGGGCGGGCTGGTTGAGGGCTATCTGGCGAAACCGCGCTAGCCGATCGCCGATGTTCTTGCGAAACATCACGCCATCAGTTTGAACGTCATTCTCGAATGCGATCTCGGTCCCGGGACGAAGGCAGACCGCGACCTGCAGATTGTCAGGACTCGCAAAGCCGCGAGTGGTCGTAGATTGGAATTTGGTCGAAACCAACGTTTCCGCGACCTCAGCGGGACGCGTTGCGACCGCATGTAAGCTGTAATCGCACATGGAGCGCTCCTATAAATCGCCACCCAGCCAACCATGAACCCTCGCAGTCCTATTTGGTTGCGATCCCGCCGAAAAAACCCTCGGGCAGGCTGGCGCGGCCCTGAGATTCCAAAATGAGATCTGACGGGCACGACCCCCTCTCTCTGCGGGGATAAGCCGCTGGTGTGCCGGACTGACCGAGCCGCTTCGTTCTTCGTCGGCAACGAGTATTAGAAAATCCGTCAATGCTTGCCGGGCCGCCAGTGAGCGGCCCTAGTGGCCGGGCAGCGTCACCGGCGATGTTTCTGGAAATTCGTTGATCTCAAGAACGAGCACGTTGTCGCTGGGCGGGGTAGCGGTACTTTAAGCGGTGAATGAAAGGTCACCGGCACGTCGTCGGACCATCGGCTGAGTTCAGTTCAAGTCGCCGACAGTCAAAATCGGCGCGGCACCGGCCACGGCTGTTAGGCATCGGCTGGGCGACGCCAACGCTGTGCTTGGGCGACGGGGGTATGAGGCGCTCCGAGAAGGAAGCTGTCAGCTGGTTCCCGATCCCCGGCAGAAAAAGGGCGCGCTCTGGATTCAATTGCAGGCATGCGATTTTCAGGACGGGAAATCGGCTTGCTTGGCCTGGATTCTGTCGGCATGCAGCGACCAGTCGCAAAGTGCCTCCGTTTCGCAGAATTTTCTCTTTGCCAGTTCCATTGCCTGCCCCTCACTTGAAGCATCGACTTCCAGGCAACTCTGACAAATTTCGATCTCTCGGCCGTTTTCGCCGAGCACGTCCTTCATGAATCGAACGACAAATCGTGACATGGAACCTTCCTCCCGCGTCCGTAGCGCCAAGATAGGCCGATATAATTTCGTTGTGGAGATGGTTTCGACGCGGATCAAACCGCGGGCGGGTTTGCGACCGGCCCCGGAGCTCGCGTGATCGACGGTATCGGGTGCAGCAGCCTAGGCGCCGGCAGCCGGCAGGCTGGCGGCCGCGATGGCGACGATCAGGGCCATACGGCGTCCTATCCGGGACGGCGCGGAGCGCAGCAATGAACTGAATTTTCGCATATCGCAAAGTCCTTCTGCGCCAGCCGAAACCATCGTTCCGCGAAGGGAAGCGCACGATAAAAGGATGGTCCCGCCCGAGAGGCGTGTCGAGGGCGCGGCAAAAATAGCAACGCGCCTATCGTCCGAGCGGCAAATGGCAGTGGTTTTGTTGCCGCGGCCGCTCCAGCAACGGTCGAAATCTTCTCTCCGGAAATTCCGCGTGGTGCTCGATGCCGGTCCGAACCTCTACGTCGGTGCAAACCCGAAAGCCCGCTCGAAGCGCTTGGCGTAGCGGGGCCACACCTCGGGGTTGATAATGCGCGGCGGCCGCTTGCCGTCAAGCGCGTCGAGAATTTGCTCGGCGGCTATCTTGCCCATGTTCGCCCGCGCTTCCCTGGTCACTCCCGCCGTATGCGGGCTCGCAAGCACATTATCGAACTGCAACAGCGGATGGTCCGGCGGTGGCGGTTCTTTGGACCAAACATCCAGGCCAGCGCCGGCGATCAATTTGTTGCGCAACGCGCCGACCAGCGCGGCCTCATCGTGGATAAAGCCTCGGGCCGTCGTGATGAAATACGCATGCGGCTGCATCAGCGCGAATTCGCGCGCGCCGATCATGCCTCGGCTTTCCTTCGTCAGCGGACAACTGATCGACACATAGTCCGAGCGCCGCAGCAGTTCATCCAGTTCGACCTTTTCGGCACTGCGTGCCGCAATTTCAGCCTGCGAAAGATAGGGATCGTAGGCCACGACCTTCATGTCGAGCAGGCCCTTGCAAAGCGCGGCGATGCGGCGGCCGACATTACCGAGTCCGACGATGCCGATGGTCTTGCCCTGCGCCTCGGTTCCCATCAAGGCGTTGCGGTTCACATTCGCCTCGCGCCGCAACGCGCGGTCGGCTTCGAGGATCCGTTTCGACAAGGTGAGCAGCATTCCCAACGCGTGTTCGGCCACGGAGTGGGCATTGCCGCCCGACTGATTGACGACAAGCACGCCCGCTTCCGTGCAGGCCTCGACATCTACAGGGTCGTAGCCCGCGCCGTTGCTCGAGACGATCAGCAGGTTCGGCGCCCGCCGCAGCAAGTCCTGATCGACGTGGAAATGCTTCGCAAGCTCATCGCGAGCCGCACCAATTTGATAGGCGTGCGCAGCCCCCAGGATCGGCGCTGAGATCTCCTCGGCGCTTTCGTTCTCGAGCCGGTCCAGGCGCACATCGGGCCGCGCCCGCAGGATGTCGGCATAGATCTCATGCGCCAGATACTTGACGTAAAACACACGCTTATTGTTGACGGACATCGTTGACGGACTTTCAGTTCGGGAATCCATAGAGGTTTGCGGGATTGGTCACGAGGATGCGCTGCCGTGTCGCCCGGTCCGGCGTCCACAGATGCGTATCGCAGGCGTTCGGCGGCGGCAGCACTTTCGGCCGGCTGACGTGGCGCGGCGGCAGACAGGCCGGAATCATCAGCGTATCCCGCGCATCATTCGGCCTTCATGCCGGCGGCCTCTATGATCGGCCCCCATTTCTTGTAATCGGCACGAATCTTGGCATCGAATTGCGGCGGCGAGCTGCCGATCGGCGATGCGCCAAGTTTGGTCAGGCGTTCCTTGACGGCCTCAGTGTTCAAAGCCGCAACGAAATCATGCGAGAGTTTTTCAACCAGGTCGCGAGGCATGCCGGCCGGTCCGAGCAGCCCCCACCAAACCTCGGTGTCGTAGCCCGGCACGGTTTCGGCCATGCTGGGCACGTTGGGCAGAAACGGCGCCCGCGAAGCGGTCGTGACGGCGAGCGCCCGGAGAGTGCCGGCCTCAAGCTGCCCCACCGATTCCGGCCCGTTGTTGAACGACATCGGAATTTGCCCGCCCAACAGATCGTTGATCGCGAGCGCACCGCCCTTGTAGGGAATGGCATTGATATCGATCCTGGCGAGGTTTTTCAGAAGCTCGCCGGCAAGATGCGTCGATGTTCCCGTCCCCGCGTGACCGAAGGACAGGCTTCCCGGTTTCGACCGCGCCTGCGCGATTAAATCAGCGAGTGTCTTGAACGGAGAATCGGCGCGCACCAGCAAGATATTGGGAGACGAGGCCAGCAGCGAAATCGGCGTGAAGTCCTTGAAGGTGTCGTAGGGAATTTTAGGGTACAGAAACGGATTGGTGGCGTGACCGCTCGCGACAACAATGAGGGTGTATCCGTCAGGCGGCGATGTCGCGAGTGCCTGCGACGCGACCAGGCCGCCCGCACCGGGCCGGTTTTCAACGACGACTGTTTGGCCCCACTGCCGAGAGACCACATCGCCCAGCGTGCGGGCGAGGATGTCCACTCCGCCACCGGCTGCATACGGCACGAAAATATGCACAGGTTTGGACGGAAATGGCGACTGAGCGGACGCGCCACCAAGTGCGGTAAACATCGCCACTGCTGTGGCAGCTATCCCGAACCACCTGCCCATGGCATCTCTCCCGATATTATTGTTACGTCTCTTATCACACGCCAGCATACCGATGGCATCGCCGTGAGGCGCAGACCACGGTAATTGCCAGGGCATGTTGACAATCCCGCGGATCGCGTCAAGTTTCGGCGCCTCGACAGGACGGCCGCGAACACGTTGCGAACAAAGACCGTCGCGAAGTAAGGGAGAATTCGATGGCGGCTGCCGAGGGACAAACCTCGCCCAAGGCTTTGGATGAGAAGGCATCTCATGAGAGGGCATCTCAAGAGAAGGCCTGGCACGAGGTGGTGCTGCAAACGCTCAAGCGCAACGACATCAGGCTCGTGCCATACGTTCCCGACCGCGTGCTGACGACACTGATCAAGAATATCCACGCCGATCCGTTCTTCACCACCTTCCCGACCGCGCGCGAGGAAGAAGCGGTCGGCATCGTCTCCGGTGCGTGGATGGGCGGCATGCGCGGCGCCGTGCTGATGCAGACCTCTGGCTTCGCCACGCTGGCAAATGTTCTGGCGTCGCTGGCAATGCCCTATCAAATTCCACTGATCATGTTCGTGTCTGAACGCGGCACCCTCGGCGAATTCAATTATGGGCAGTCGCTGGTTTGCCGCACCATGCGGCCGGTGCTCGACTCGCTGGCGATGGAACATCACACCGCAACCCGGCTCGATGAGTTCGAGTTCATTGTCGATCGATCGATCAAGCAAGCCATCACGACGCAGGCGCCGGTGGCGCTGATCCTGTCGCCGCTTTTGACCGGCGGCAAAGTGTTCGAGAAGTGAGCGATAGCATGAGCACGGAGACAAACAGCCCTGCCCGCAACACCAAGGTGATGAACCGGTTCGATCTGACCTCGCGGCTGCTCGCGAAGCTGAAGAACGAGGAAGCCGTGATCGGCGGAATCGGCAATACAAATTTCGATCTGTGGGCGGCCGGCCATCGCCCGCAGAATTTCTACATGCTGGGCAGCATGGGCCTCGCCTTCCCGATTGCACTCGGCGTCGCGCTGGCTCAGCCCAAGCGTCGCATTTTCGCGCTTGAGGGAGATGGCTCGCTTTTGATGCAAATGGGCTGCCTGTCGACCATCGCCACGCTAGCGCCGAAAAACCTCTGCATGATCGTGATGGACAACGGCATTTACCAGATCACCGGCGCACAACCGACCCCCGCCGCCGCGGTTTCGGATATCGTTGCTATCGCAACCGGCTGTGGCCTCACCAATTGCGCCTGGGCAGCCGACGAAGAGGATTTTGAGCGTCTTGTCGAGCAGTCCATGTCAGCCTCCGGACCGACGCTGATTGGGGTGCGCATCGACGACAAGCCAGGGGTCGGGACAACCCGCCGGGATCCCGTGCAGATCAGGGAGCGCTTTATGCTCGGGCTCGGCGTGCGCCAAGCGTTATGAGTTCCACCACGCCTAAACTGCAAGAGCTCAAGTTCGCGTGAGGAGGTATCCGAACGATGAATCGTGGTATCTCGTTCCAATGATAACCATGCTCAGAATATTCGCCTGGCTCTTGACCGCCGCCGTCACGTTCGCAACTCTGGGGCCGCCGCGCTTCCGGCCATATTCCAACCTCGGTCAGGATGGCGAGCATGCGCTCGCATTCGTCCTGATTGGCCTGGCATTTGGTCTGGCCTACACGCGGAATCGGCTGCTCACCTCGGCGATCTCTGTCGTGATGATCGGCGTAATCGAGATCCTGCAATTATGGGCTCCGGGAAGGCATGCGAGGTTTGAAGACTTCGCGGTCGACGCGCTCGCGGCCTGTGTCGGCCTCACCGTCACTGCCGGGCTGGATTGGGCAATTCAGCGATCGCGGCGAGCCAACGCCGACGCCTCCTGACATAGAAAATCCTCGCGGGAAGTATCCCGCGAGGATAGGTGCATAAGCGTCTTGTGCGTTTGGTCGATGATCCTGTTAATCGATGATCCTGATGATCTTGCGCGTCCGCGGCTCAACGATCACCCGGCGGTCATTCACGACCGCGTAGCGATATTCGGTGTAACGGGGGACAGGCCGCAGTTCGACACTCGGCGGCAGTGGCTCACCCACAACGACCCGCTCTCGCACGGTCACGGAAGGCACGCGCTCACCCTGGATCGACGTGATCACGGCGTTCGGGATTTCCAAGCCGGCGCCGACAGCCGCGCCCACGGTGCCTCCGACGACCTCGCCGAGCGGACCGGCGACTTCGCCGCCCGCCCTGGCGCCGCTCGCCGCACCAGTCGCAGTGGTCGATTGAGCATAGGCGGCGCCGGACGCGAACAGCGACGCGGCGATCAACGAAACGGCAAAACGGCTCTTCATCATATCCTCCGACGAAATTGCTGACACTCGTCAACAAACGGACAGGAGAGACGTTCCGACTTTTTGAGACAGTTCCGTTTTTCCGCTCTTTTCGCTTGCCGCCAGCAAAGTTCCAGAGACCGGAACAATGCCACGTGAAAACTGGAACGGCGCCACATAAAAAATGCCGCCCGGAAAACCGGACGGCATTTTAGGCACTTTGTTTTATTTCAGAATTTTACAGCAGGCCCGCGCCACGCGCCCATTTGTACTTGGCGCCGAGCACGGCGACCGGGATTTCGGTCGAATAGGCGTAAGCGACGATGCCGTTCTGGTAGAGATAGTCGGCGGCTTCCTCGACCTCGATATCGCCTGCCAGCGATGCCACGATCGGCTTCTCGATGCCCTTGGCCTTCATTTCGTTCTTCACTTCGACCATGTTCCTCGCAAACACCATCGGCGGCGTCACGATGGTGTGCCAGTAACCGAGGATCAGCGCGTGGATGCGCGGATCTTCGAGCCCGAGCTTCACCGTGTTGACGTAGGTGATCGGCGGCTCGCCGCCAGTGATATCGACCGGGTTGCCCGCCGCACCAAACGGCGGGATGAATTTGCGGAACGCCGCATCAAGATCCGGCGGGATCGTCATCAGCGAGAGTTTGTTGTCGACGCATGCGTCCGACAGCAGCACGCCCGAGCCGCCCGCCCCCGTGATGATGACGACGTTCTCGCCCTTCGGCGTGGGCAGCACCGGAATGCCGCGGGCGAACTCCAGCATGTCGCGCAGCGACCGCGCGCGGATAACGCCCGACTGGTTGAGCACGTCCTCGTAGATCTTGTCATCGCCCGCCAGCGCGCCGGTGTGGGAGCTCGCGGCTTTGGCGCCGGCCGATGTGCGGCCTGCCTTCAGCACCACGATCGGCTTTTTCTTCGATACCCGTTTGGCGACTTCCGCGAAGGCACGGCCGTCCTTCAGGTCCTCGCAGTGCTGCGCGATGATCTGGGTATTGTCGTCCTGCTCGAAGAACGTCAGCAGGTCGTCCTCGTCGATATCGGACTTGTTGCCGAGGCCGACGATCGCGGAGACGCCCATCTTGGCGGAGCGCGAAAAGCCGATGATCGCCATGCCGATTCCGCCGGACTGCGAGGACAGCGCCGCGGAGCCTTTGACGTCGTAGGCGGTGCAGAACGTCGCGCAGAGATTCGCGTGGGTATAATAGAAGCCGTAGATATTCGGCCCCATCAGGCGAATGCCGTATTTCTGTCCGATCGCCTGAATTTCCTCCTGGCCTTTCATATTGCCGGTTTCGGCATAGCCCGAGGGAATCAGGATCGCACCGACGACTTTTTTCTCGCCGCATTCGATCAGAGCCGCAGCCACAAAATTTGCCGGAATCGCGAACACCGCAATATCGACCTCGCCGGGCACATCCTTGACCGACTTGTAGACCTTCTTGCCCATGATCTCATCGGCCTTCGGATGGATCGGGTAGATCTCGCCCTTGTAGCCGCCGTTGATGAGATTTTTCATCACCGAGTTGCCGATCTTGCCGTTCTCGGCGGACGCGCCGATGACCGCAACCGCTTTCGGCTTCATGATCCGGTTCATCTGGCGCACGATGTCGTCATGGTTGGGGCGCGGACGCGGCGGCTTCGGCGCGAAGTCGACGACGATGCGCACATCGGCCGCGATCGCGCCATCCTTGGTCGCGAACACCGGGTTCAGATCCATCTCGGCGATTTCGGGAAAATCAGTGATCAGCTTCGAGACGTTGACGATGATATCGGCGATTGCATCGCGGTTGGCCGGATCGCTGCCACGCACGCCCTTGAGCATCTCGTGGGCCTGGATGCCGTCCAGCATCGAGAGCGCGTCTTGCTTGGTTGCCGGTGCGAGCCGGAACGTGATGTCTTTGAGAACCTCGACCAGCACTCCGCCAAGGCCGAAGGCCACGAGTTTGCCGAACGATCCGTCGGTGACGGCGCCGACGATGACTTCCTGTCCGCCGAGCAGCATCTGCTGAACCTGAATGCCTTCGATCTTGGCATCGGATTTATATTTTTTGGCATTCGCCAGAATGGTCGCGTAATTCTTTTCGACGTCGGCGGCGCTCTTCACTCCCACCATCACGCCGCCGGCTTCAGTCTTGTGAAGAATATCCGGCGAGACAATCTTCATAACGACCGGAAAGCCCATGTCGGTCGCGATCTTCGACGCTTCCGCTGCGGATTTGGCCACCCCCTCCTTCGGAACCGGGATGCCGTAGGCATCGCACACCAGTTTGCCTTCCGGCGCCGTCAGACTTGTACGTTTGTCCGCCTTTACCAGATCGAGTATTTTGCGGACCGCATCTTTGGAATTGGACATTGGCTTCCTCCTTGGCGTCAATTTTTTGGTTCGTCGACAGCGTGTGGGCTTTTCAGGACCGTGATTACCTGCGGTGATCGCAAACACGCATCCGCGCTTTGCTGCGGCATGATTCCGGTCGCCGAATAATTGGCTGGTTTTGGCATTTGGTATGCCAGAAGCGAAGTTGTCAAGGCAAGGCATCAGATGGAAGTGCCGAAAAGACGCGCAACTTGACATTCTGGCATTTGGTATGCCAATAATTAATTCGATATTCTCTGATGAGAGACATCTCCTGCGAAGGAGATCAGTCGTGCCCGTACGGAAACCAACCAAGGCGTCGCACACCATGGCCGAGGCAGAGATTGCAATCGTCCGAATTGTCCCGGAGACCAGCTTCAAGAACAAGGCTTATGAAGCCTTGAAGGAAGCCATCCTGAAGATGGACATCTATGCAACGCCTGAACCGGTCATGCTCGACGAGCGCGCCCTGTCGGAGCGCCTTGGCGTCAGCCGGACCCCTATCCGCGAAGCGATCGCGATGCTGGAGCAGGACGGTTTCGTCAAGACCGTGCCACGCCGCGGCATTGTCGTGGTACGTCGGACCAAAAGCGAGATTGTCGACATGATCCGGGCCTGGGCCGCGCTCGAGAGCATGGCCGCGCGGCTGATCACGACTACCGCGCGCAAAAAGGACATTTCCGCGTTGCGCGACTTTTTCAAAGATTTTGGCAAGGATCGCCTGCCGCAGGATCACGTCGAGGAATATTCCAAGGCCAACATCGCCTTTCACCAAGCGCTGATCTCGCTCAGCGAGTCGCCGGTGCTGGTCGATATGACCAACGATATCCTCTTGCACGTTCGCGGCTACCGGCAACTGACGATCGGACGCGTCGAACGCACCGCGACGTCATTGCCGGAGCATCTGGCTATTATCGAAGCGCTCGAAGAGCGCGATACCGAGCTTGCGGAAAAGCGCGCACGCGATCACACGCTCGGCCTTGCCGCTTATGTCGAAGCGCACGGGCAAGAGCTCTTTTAATAAACCACGGCCTCTTTTAACAAACCACGGCCTCGCACTTCAAACGACGAACAGAAGACGACGCACTCGGTCAAAAAACGATCAGGGAGAAAGCGGAATGTCCGCAATAGTACAGAGCATTGATACAAATAAAGCCGAAGCCGAGCGCGAGCAGACCGATGGCTTTAATCTCATCATCGATGCGCTCAAGCTTAACGGCCTCAACACGATCTACGGCGTGCCCGGCATTCCGATCACGGACTTCGGCCGAATGGCACAGGCCGCGGGCATTCGCGTCATCTCGTTCCGCCACGAGCAGAATGCCGGTTATGCGGCATCAATCGCCGGTTTTCTGACCAAGAAACCCGGCGTCTGCCTGACGGTGTCGGCGCCCGGCTTTCTGAATGGCCTGACCGCTATCGCCCACGCTACGACCAACTGCTTTCCGATGATCCTGATCTCGGGCTCGTCCGAGCGCGAGATCGTCGACCTGCAGCAGGGCGACTACGAAGAGATGGACCAGCTCGCCATCGCCAAACCGCTGTGCAAGGCAGCATTCCGTGTGCTGCATGCCGCCGACATCGGCATCGGCCTGGCGCGCGCGATCCGCGCCGCCGTCTCGGGCCGTCCGGGCGGCGTCTATCTCGATCTGCCGGCCAAGCTGTTCGGGCAAGTGATGGATGCGGAGGCTGGAAAGAAGTCGCTGGTGAAGGTGATCGACGCGGCGCCGGCTCAGATTCCGGCACCCGAAGCGGTCAAGCGCGCGCTGGACGTATTGAAGAGCGCCAGGAAGCCGCTGATCATTCTCGGCAAGGGCGCGGCCTACGCGCAGGCCGATGACGATATCCGCGCGCTGATCGAAAAGAGCGGCATTCCTTTCCTGCCGATGAGCATGGCCAAGGGCCTGTTGC
>WNFR01006495.1_pt1 | contig 11956 bp, 16 predicted proteins | sample 5400221 | NCBI WGS metagenome assembly WNFR01 (sample SAMN13153357, study PRJNA577476) | soil metagenome | isolation source: 40 cm soil under Madrone tree | place: USA:California | collected 2016-06-14 | reverse complement strand
CTGCTCGCCACTGGCTACGATGCGGTCTACTTGCAACGCTGGACGCGCGAGCTCGGGCTCGATACCTTATTACGGGAGTGTTTGCATGACTGATACGCCACCGGAAATCGGAAAAATGGTGCGCGACAAGATTATGGCGCGCTCGGGCGAAGAGCGTTTCGTAATGGGAGCGCAGATGTTCGATGCGGCTCGCGCGATGATAATGGCGTCGCTGCCGTCGAGGTTGTCTAAAACCGAGCAGAAACGCCAGTTATTCAAACGTATCTACGGCATGGAGTTGCCGACCTGATTGTCGATCTTACGCGAGCCGCATGGGTGACTTCATCGCTCGCTTTCCGGGTAACCCTTCGCCTGAGGCTGCCGCCCTGCACAAGAGACGACTCGCGCGGGCACTCGTGGCGGCGCCGGGGATCATTCTAATACTGTTGGCTCTGCGTGGGAGTTTCACGGATTATCGGCACATTCAAGATGCGAGGCGGCGCGCGGAAGCGCGAACGGCGCCGGCAGAGGCGACGATTGTCGAGACGCACGGCCTGGTTTCTGGGAAAGGTCACCGGATCGCGGAAGGAGCCGGAACGTTCAGCTTTACCACTGCTTCCGGCCAGGAGGTCCGGGTCCCATATCGAGGCTTCAGCGGCAGCCCCGGCACGAAGCTTCCCGTCCGCTATGATCCTCGTAACCCTGAGAACTGCGCAGGGGGAAACAACCTGTTCGGGTTCTCCGACCTTCTTTTCGATAACGCGCCGTTTTTCGTTATGGGCCTGTACTTTTTGTTCCTCGCGATGATGCTGGGACGCCGAATCAAAGTGACGAGTGACATGTGACCAGTGACAAGTGAGACGAGCGCTGATGCGCGCGGAGATTGGAGCCAAGAGGTTTCCTAACGAGCCTAACTCCAACGCCTGAAGACCTTTTTTGCGCTTTGACCGAGGTGCCACGGCGACTCGCAAGTAATTAGCGTGTTTCATTGTGCCAGATACAGCTAATCTTAGCTCGTGTCGGCTGTTGGTTTCCGCAACCTGATCAAAATCTTGGTGCGTTCCCGCTCATTGCGCTTCACCACCGACATGGTGCGCCAATCTCCGACCTCATCGCTGGCCCGCTTGCGTTGGTCCGGCCAAGATGTTTTTTATCGATCAGGTACGGCCGATCCATTTGTTCTGTATCAAGTGCTGCTCAAGAGCGGCAAGAAAGCAGAATATTATGTGCCTCCGGCCCTCAGACCGAAAATCATTCTCGACATCGGCAGCAACATCGGTGCTTCCATTATTTATTTTCATCGCCAGTTCCCCGACGCCAATATTTTCGGGTTTGAACCTCATCCCGACACCTTTCGGATATTGCAAGAAAATGTCGCGCATCTGCGTCGTGTCACGATTTTCAACTATGGCCTCGGCGCGACTCATCAACGCATTGCGGTCCGCGCTGATAAGGTAAATTTCGGCGCGTTTAGCACTGGCGGCCGGTTCAAGGATCGTGGCCACCCTGCCGCCACAGTAGAGTGCCAGGTTCGGCGATTAGGTGACGTCTTGCGCGAAATCGGGATCGCGCAGGTCGACCTGATCAAGATCGACTGCGAGGGTGCCGAAGCCGATGTTTTTTCGACCTTGCCCGATGAGATTTTGAATCAGTGCCAATGGATTGTTGGCGAATTTCACGATCACACCGGCTTCGGGGTGCTCGCACGTTTGGCACCACATTTTCATTTGGATTTGAAAAAAAAGATGTTTCGTTCGCGATTTCGTTTTCACGCATGCAACCTCAGCAAAGTGCACCAGCTGTCTCGCTCCGATCTCGATGCGTTGCAGCGTTGAGCCTATATGGAAGAAGAAACGGGTCGCATCTAAACAACGCGAGCGACGCGCTCGCGAGTTATTTGTTATTCGTTAATCGTTAGCGCGGTTGAGGAGTTCTAGAGAATGAACGGAATGAGGCGCTTCACGCGCTGCTGATAAGCCGCGTACTCATTAGGGAACTGCTCAAGCATGAGCTTTTCTTCGTAGCACAATTTTATCCAGAGGCTCACGAACACGAACGGCATAGCGATAATTCCGGCGACGTGGCCGAGCACGATCACGGTCGCCACGAACATGGCTAGCAATCCGGTATAAATTGGATGGCGCACCAACGCATAGGGCCCAGAGGTAATCAGCTCGTGTCCTCCTTTTAATGTGACCACACCGCTCCAGTTGCGTCCGAGCGTGAACCGGGCCCAGATACAAAAGAATAAGCCGGCGACGCACAACACGACGCCGGTCCACGCCAGCGCCTCAACGTCTGGAATGACGCGGTAGTTGAGCGGATCGGACAGCCGATGGCCTTTCGCCAGCAAAAAACCGCCCAAGAGTATCGGTATCGTGTAACGCAATCGTTGCACTCTGCTTTCCCGATAGACCGACTTCTTGGTCGCGAACGCGGCCAATAACCAGATGACAGCAAACAGTGTCCAGCAAACGCTGATGATATTGAGGGCCAAAGGATAGGTCTGCATGAGCGGCTCCGCCGCCATTATCGGTTATTTGTTCATCGCTCGCCACGCCGAAACCTTTTGCTTGATCGAATCACGACGTTCTGGCGCAATAAAGGCCAATTCAAATCGAAAGGAACACCATGCTCTGGACTATAGTTGTTATCCTGCTCGTGCTCTGGCTTCTCGGCTTCATCGGCCACGTTGGCGGCGGTCTAATCCATCTCCTGATCGTGATTGCCGTCATCGTCATAATTATTAACCTGCTCCAAGGCAGACGAGGGCTCTGATTTGATGTTGTGGGAAAAGTTGAGGCGTTGAGCAGTTGAGGACGTAAAAGCTTCGCACACGTCCCGAGGAAGTTGCGCTCAATCGCCGTGAGCGGCGGGCGATGGAAGCGGCAGAGGCGATGAAATGGTCACGTGCGTTATTTTGGCGCCGGCTTTGCGTTCCGCTTCCATTCTTACCGCGGCGCCGTCCTCGCTATTTCTGAAGCTGACGAAAAGATCGGCTGAATGGTTGATCTCGGAGCCGGTGCGCTCGTGACTGAACTTGGGATTTGAGAATTTATCCCACGCATCGGCAAGCGCAGCTGGAGGAAGCGGCGAGGTTCCAGTGACGATGATCTTTGGTTCGCCGTCGACCAACTTGCGCGCGGGCGGACCGGACGGCGTGAATTGCGGGACCTGCGGTGTCCAATCGGGCAACGAGACCGGACCTTTTACATCTACCACCGCCTGCGCCGCGGCTTTTCGTTTCGCGGCCTCGGCCTTCTCTTCCGCTTCCGCCTTGGCGATATCTGCCATCGCTTCCTTTTCCATCTGCTTCATGTTCGGATTTTTCGGAGCCGGCTTGTTCGCATTCTCCATCGCCTTTTTGATCTGCGCGTCGATGTCATCGTCCTGCGCGAAACCTGGAGTTGCCGTGATGAGGGCCAAAGCCGCAAGCAGAAACAAATGTCTTATCATGGTCCGAGATTAGAGGGAGGCGAACGGAAGGAAAGCGCCATTAACTGGAGGTCGGAATTGGAGATCGGAGATTGACGTAAAGATCGGAAATCCACAAAATCGAAACGTTCGGTCGTGATACCTGGGAGTTCGGAGCGAGAAGCTCGGAGCTAGGAGATGGCAGCTGGGCGCTGCCTACTAACTTCTAATTACTAACTACTAACTTCTAACTCTCGAAAACGGATGAATAGGATACTCGGGGTTTTTGCCGGTGTTGCACTGTTGGTATCGCTTTTTGAGGTGGCACGCGTGCTCCAAATTCTGCCGGGCAAGTTGCCTATTGCGGGAGTGATCGCGCTCCATGTGCTTCCATTGCTGGTTTTCGCGCTGATTCATGGCGCCATGTTTTACGGCCGGCGCGGCATTCTGATCTTCTTTGTAATCTGTTTCATCGTAGGAAACGTTTTCGAGAACTTGGGCGTGGCGACGGGTTTCCCATTCGGCCGCTTTTACTACACCGACGCGATGGGACCAAAACTCTTTCACGTTCCGATTCTGGTCGGTTCGGCCTACGCGTGGATGGGCTATCTTTCGTGGACGCTCGGCCGTGTGATCTTGGGAAATCTGCGATCTCCGCTTGTTGGAACGCGAGTCATCACGCTGCCTTTGGTGGCGGCGTTCATCATGATTGCATGGGATTTCGCCAATGATCCGGTCTGGGCCAACCTCGACCGGCTATGGGTGTGGCAGGACCGCGGAGCGTATTTTGGCGTGCCGGTAACCAACTTTCTTGCCTTGTATTGGGTGTATTACCTGATGCATCAGTCGTTCGCGATTTATTTGCGTGGACGCTCTGCCATACCCAGTCCATTGCCTGCCGGTTACTGGCGTTGGCCGATAATCGTTTACGCGTTGTGCGCCGCGGGAGGCACAATCTTTGTTCTTTCCAAGCGCGCGCCAGCGGTGGTTGTCGATCCCACGGGCACGCCTTGGAATACTAGTGCTATCACCGGCGCCTGTGTATTGGTCTCTACTTTTGTGATGGGCGCATTCGCTCTTATCGCGTGGGTTAGGCTCTCAGACCAAACCGGCGAGATTAACCGTCTATAAACGAAAAGATTTTGAAGATCGAAACCGTGAAGCGGGTTGAGTTGATCACTGCGATCCTGCTCTCGGCGGTTGTGCTGTTTCTTTTAATCGCCCGGGCAACACATGCAGGGGGACTTTGGCGGGACGAGAGCGACTCTGTGCAATTGGCTCTCATGTCGACATGGGGGGACATGCTTGAGCATCTGCAATTCACGTCGTTCCCGGTTCTTTTTCCAGCTGTTATCCGCGTTTACGCAACGCTATTTGGAGCGAGTGACATCAGCTTACGATGTTTTGGTCTGATGGTGGGGGTGGCCTTCGTTGGCATCGTCTGGTGGCACTCGCGAACGCTCTTCAATGAAGCGCCTTTGCTCTCGCTGGCGCTCATCGGACTGAACACAACTTTCCTTACAGTGGGAACCTCGATCCGCGGTTATGGACTCGGCTGCGTCCTCATGGTTCTCGCGTTTACTTTGACTGCGAAACTGTTGTTGCAACCGACAGCTCGATGGTTTGCAGCAGCGTTCCTTGCCTATCTCGCCAGCATGCAATGTCTTTTTTTTGATGGCGTGTTGGTTTTTGCAATGGCCTTAGCTGCAGCCGTGGTGTGGGTGTCTCGCGGTCGACTGAAATTAGCGCTGACTCTTACCGGCGTAGTCGCAATTTGTGTAATCACCTACATTCCTTATATCAAAACAGTTTCGCGGGCCAAAGAGTGGGGCGACGTGCAAAAATACCCGACATCTTTCGAAATGTTGTGGAACAATTTGAACGCTGCTTGCGGCCCGCCTCCCTGGATCACGCCATGCGTCTGGTATATTATCTTTCTCGCAACAGTGATCGGAGCCGTCTGGCGCCTCAAAGTTATCTGGCGTCACCAACCCGGCATTGAATCAAGCCTGCTGCTTTTCGGTTTGTTAACCAGTCTGATATCGATCGCGGGGTACTATGCATTTCTGCACTGGTTGCATACCCTTCCCTGGCCCCGTTATTATCTAGCGCTGATTTGTCTAGTTGCTGTCAGCGTTGATCTAATTATCGCAAATCTATCTCGCTTTCATTGGGTTCGGATCGCCCGTGTAACCTTGGTCATTGCACTCCTCATTCTCCTACCTTGGGCGGCCTGGCCTCAGATCATCTTGCGCCAGACAAATGTCGATCTTGTTGCTGAAATGATCCATCGCCAGGCGAGTCCAAACGACCTGGTCGTTGTAAACCCGTGGTATTTAGGGGTGTCATTCAATCGTTACTATCACGGACATACCCGCTGGATGACTTTGCCTGAATTGAGCGAACATCGAATCCATCGCTACGATCTGTTGAAGGCGAAGATGCTGGAATCGGACCCGCTCGTGGACATTAAGTCTGCGATCCGTCAAACATTGGAATCCGGAAATCGCGTCTGGATCGTGGGCGGTGCGCCGCCACCGGTCGACGGTCTGCCGTTGTGGCTTCATCCAGCGCCCGATCCAATATACGGCTGGAATGTAGTCTCTTATACGAATGTCTGGTCCATGCAGTTGGGAGCACTTCTGCGGACGCATGTCGTAGAAGGCGACGTTGTTCTTGGCCGTGCCACTGGCATTAACGCCAACGAAAACGTGCCGCTCTTGGTCGCCCACGGATGGCGGGATTAGGCGCGGTGGTGAATGAATTCGAGAAAGTTCCATTGTGGGCTTTGCAAGGTTGGCGCGATTAGATTCTCGAAGCCCTTAGCAAAATATCTTAAACAATAATGTCCCGATCTCCGCGAATTTTTCTCTCGCTGTTTCGACTCATCCGATACGACGAAGTCTTCGTTCTCCAGGGAACGCCTCTGATGGGGGCGGCGTTCTCGATTGGCGGCGTTACCACTGAGAAGCTAAGAATGTTTCTCTTTTTTGTGGTCGCCAGTTTTCTGCTCGTCGCTCACATTTTTACCTTCAACGACTGGGCCGAGACCTGTGATCTAAAAAATTCGAACAACGCGACGGCACGGACCGGCAGCGAAGACTCTCATCCGCGGCGGCTGCTTCTCTTTTCGTTATTCCTTTTGCTCGCGAGCGTGCTTCTTTTCGCTTACCTGCCGCGACCGACGCTCGTGCTAGCAGTAATTACTGCCGGGCTTGGGATTTTTTATTCGCACCCGGTCTTGAATGGGAAGTCCATCCCGATCGTTTGTTCGCTGACGCATTTTTCCGGCGGGCTGCTTCATTTTTTGTTGGGCTACACGCTCTTTGCCCCGCTAGATGAACGCGGCGTTCTGATCGCAGTATTTTTCGCGCTCACATTTGCTGCCGGCCACCTCAATCATGAGGTGAGTGACTTCGATGCCGATCGACAGAACGGTCTTAACACCAACGCTGTCGCGTTCGGAAAACGGCGGGTATTTTTGGCGGGTCTCACCGTTTTTACTTTCGCATATGTTTGGATGCTGATTCTGGCCAGAAGCGGGTTAGTGCCGCGACCGCTCGCGCTTCTGCCAATTCTCCTTTATCCGCTCCATGTTTTTTGGTCAGCGCGCGCGCTTCGAGAAGGGCTCAACTCAGATAGCCTCAGTCGACTCCAGATTCGATATCGATTGCTCTACGCAATCATCGGACTCGGAGTGTTGTTTGCCCTGTTTGCCGGCCGTGGTCGTCAAGAGAAGCGGGAGTCAACCTCATATTCTTTCGATCACGGCCGGCGGGCCGAGATAAGCAGAAGCGGCGTGCAGTTCGAGAATCGCGAATAGGATTGAACATGGCCACAACGTCAATTTTTGAGGCGCGCTGCGTCGTTATTGGTGGTGGACCGGCCGGAATGATGCTCGGGTTTCTGCTCGCCCGCGCCGGTGTCCGGGTCATCGTTCTCGAGAAGCACGCGGATTTTCTTCGCGACTTTCGCGGCGACACCATCCATCCATCCACTTTCGAATTGATGCATGAACTCGGGTTGCTCGATCAATTCCTTCAAATCCCGCATCAAGAGCTGTCGCGAATGAAATATATCTTCGACGGTCATGTCGTGTGCATGGCCGATTTCTCCCGCCTGCCGACCAAGTGCAAATTCATGGGGTTCATGCCGCAATGGCATTTTCTTAATTTTCTAGCGGCGCAGGCGAAGCAGTTCCCGGCCTTCGAATTGCGGATGGAGTCCAGAGTTGTCGACCTTCTGCGCGACGGAGATCGGATCGCAGGAGTGCGCGCAAAGACGCCACTGGGGGACCTGGAAGTGCGCGCCGATCTGGTTGTTGGTTGTGATGGTCGCAATTCCATTGTCCGCCAACTGGCGAAGCTTGAGATCAAGGAAGTCGGAGTGCCAATCGATGTCGTTTGGATGCATATTTCCAAGCGCGATCGCGATCCGGAGCAATTATTCGGCTTCTTCGCGCGTGGCAAGGGGCTCGGATTGATAGACCGGGGTGACTATTTTCAGGCTGCCTTCGTCATTCCAAAGGGTGGAATCGAAAAAATCAAAGAACGCGGACTATCTGCTTTGCATGACGACATTGTCGCGCTTGCCTCATTTCTTAAAGATCGCATCGCTGAACTGGACGACTGGTCGAAAATCAAACTGCTTACGGTGCAGATCAACCGTTTGCAGAAGTGGTGCCGGGAAGGTTTGCTTTGCATTGGCGATGCCGCCCACGCGATGTCACCAGCCGCCGGTGTCGGAATCAATCTCGCAATCCAGGATGCGGTTGCAGCCGCAAACGTGCTCGCGGTAAAATTGAAGGCTGGGACCATCTCGATTGCTGACTTGGCCGCAGTCCAAAAACGCCGGGAATGGCCCACGCGCCTAATTCAAGCCATGCAAGCTTCGGTTCACCGCTACACCATCGCAAGAATCATGATTGTTAACGCGCTCCGGTGGCTTCCGGGATTACAATTTCTTACCGCGCGCTTCATCGGCATCGGTCCGAGGCCGGAGCACGTGCGCAGTCCAACTGCCTGATTTCTGTATCATCGCCATTCGAGATTCGTAATACGGATCGTTTTCGCGCGAAGGTTTTTCTGCATCCTCGCAATCAGTTGAACGCTTTGGTGTCCAACAGGTCGAAGGTCGTATGAAAAGAACACGAATGTTTAGTCTCACCCTCGGGATGGTTTTTGGGTTCGCTGCTCCCATTTTCGCGACGCAACCAAGCGAGGCCGAGTTAATGAAGCAGGCGAAGATCACAAAGACGGAGGCCGAACAGATCGCGCTCGCGAAAGTTTCCCACGGGATTGTGAAAAGTGCGGAGATCGAAAAAGAGAAGGGTCATCTCGTGTGGTCGTTCGATATCGCGCGGCCCGGCACACGCGACATCACCGAAATCCTGGTCGATGCCAAAACGGGAAAAATCATTTCGAACCAGATTGAATCACCACGCGACCAAGCCAAAGAGGCCGCTGCTGATAAGAAGTGACCAGTGACCAGTGACGAGTGACGAGATTGGAGCGGAAAAGTGGAAGCGCTGAGAGCGTAAAGCTCCGTGGGAGCCACGCTCCTTTACGGAGTTGAGTCGGTGAGGTGCGAGGTCCGAGGTGCGAGCCGCACTGGCTTTGACTGACATTGCAGCGGCATTGTTGAGAAGTTGAGCGGACGGCACGAAGGTTGAAGTTATGTGTCAGCCGTGACTGGACAGTTCCTTCTTGTTTCCGGTGCGCTACTACTAGTGTTCGCGAATGTCGCGCTTGGCGACGGAACTTATCAGCGCACGAAAAACGGCAGGACGTTAGTCTGGAATAACCGTCCCAAACCTGGTGACGAAGCGACCTGGTCGGGTGGCCGAGACGGGGAAGGGTACGCCCGCGGGTTTGGCACGCTCATCTGGTACACGAAAGAATCCCGCTTCGCCAGGCCAGCGCTTTATGCGCGCTACTGGGGCAACATGGTGCAAGGGAAATTAAACGGACCAGTGAATGTTCATTCGAAGAAAAAAACACATCACGCTATTTTCGCCGACGGCGCTCGAACGACGCGTTGGGTGACCGGTACAGCGCCGTCCCGAGCAGGTGTTGAGAAGCGCGCGGCAATTGCGCGACAAAGTCCGAGCCGGACTGGCGAAATCGGGCTGGAGCCGCCCGCACAAGGACCGAGCCGGCCTGGCGGGGCAGCTCAACCTTCTGAACGTTGGCCCGAACCCGGCATCGATGATTCTCTCCAATTATTGGTTTGGCCGCCGCGCTCTTTGCGCGTGCGATCTGCCGGCACCAAGTCCGCGCCGCCCTTTGCCAACGCGCGCCTAACGAAAGAGGAAGTTGTCGATATCGCCGACGCAGTAGCTCGCTCGCGCGGCTACGATCTGGCCGACTACCAGCGTCCGGAGCCGCAGTACGATCCGGCCGACCAGACCTGGTCGCTCTTGTACGATCAGAAACCGATCGATGGAACAGCGGACATTGGGAAACATTTCAGCGTCGCAGTGAGCGATAAAACGAAGCGCACAGTGCTTGTGACAAGTAAGTGAGCGGAGAGACTGCCGCTGGTTCGCGTTTTCGGTGGCTAGCGTGACTAGTTATTCGTTATTGGTTATTCGCGAGAAGACCTCCCAACCTGCCGAACTTCGTGTTTGTTCGCGTCGCCTGATTCCGATTTAATCCAAAGCGATGGAACCAGGTGAAGCCCTCACAACCGCTGCTCAAATCGCGGTGGCGCTGGCCGGATTCGCCGGGGTGGTGGTGGCGTTTCGCAGCAGCTCGCTGCACGACTAGTCACCTAGAGATAAGTTTCGCTTGTGGCTTTTGCTCGGCAATGCCCTGGTCCCCCTCTTCGATTGTTTACTCGGCATGCTCTTGTTGACGATCGAACCGACGCCGCTTTCCATCTGGCATTGGTGCAGCGGGTTCTCGCTCCTTTTGGGTTTTGCTTTTGGTTTTTTGAGCTGGCGACGCCTATCAGAACTAAGGCCGGCAATCAAGGACATGGGGGCCTACCGCTATCTTTTTTATTTGTTTGGGATCATCGGTGCAGCGGTCGGTCTATTGCAGGTTTACAATGCTCTGGCCTCCGGCGTTTTCTGGCTCTTTTATGCCGCCGTCATTTTTCCACTGGCCGTCGGCACTTTGCAATTTGCTCTAATGGTTCTTCTGCCGCCGCACACGAGCGAGACTTGAACTTCAACAGTTGAGTGGTTGAGAAGTTGAGTAGCCAGCGCGAATGTTGAGGTTATGGGACACAGCAAAGGCAGAGATAACTTTAAGAAACGGGCAAGACGCCGAAAAAAGACAGAGCGCCTCGCGCTGGCCAAGCACAAGAAGAAGGCAGCAGGCGGGAAAAGTTGAGGGTTGGGGGTTGAGTCAGAGGACAGAGGTCGGAGGTCAGAGAACAGGTCTCCAGCGATCAAGAGATTGCGGCCGACACGGCCGCCACTACAGTTAAGTCGGCAATCAGGCGGCGAGGCGGTCGACGGCGGAGCGGAGCGCGCCGATGTCGAACGGTTTGCCGAACATGACGTGCACGTCCATGCGTTCGTAGGCTTCGCGGATTTCCGACGAAAGGTGCGCGGATACCACGATGATTTTGCTGGCGATGCCGCGGTCACGTATCGCACTCACCAATTCTACACCGGTCAGGTTCGGCATTTTTTGGTCGACAATGATGACGTCGTACGGGTCCGAGTCGGCATCGAGCCTGGCCAACGCGTCAATGCCGCTTTCGACGCCGGTCAGTTCGTAACGCGGGCCGGCAAAGATGTAGCGCAAGGAAAGTGTGACCGATGACTCGTTGTCCACGGCCAAGATCTTGAGAGGTGCGTCCATCACCACATCCAAAAAGAGCAACGTTTGTGCCCGCGGCTCAAAGTAGAAAGTAGGATACGGGCGGCTTGCGTAATGCTTTGGTAAAACATAGTATTACAGCATGACCAAGACCGTTTCCAAGATCGGAAATTCCCAAGGCATCGTTTTTGACGCCGCGCTCATGGACCTCGCTCGAGTAAAAGTCGGCGATAAACTAACCGTCACCGTCCATGAAGGCGGCTCGATCGTGCTCACTCCCATCCATCCAACTCTCGACCCGGCCAAAGCTGCCGCCACGGCAAAGCGCTTGATTCGGAAGAACGCGGCTTTGTTTAAGCGGCTCTCGTGAGCAAATCGCTCACACATCTCACCACGTCGGCGGTAAGGCGATCCATACTGAGGTTCTCGCCGCGCACGGCGGTTCGGCCGGTCTCCGCGACGAAAATCTGCTCGAATCCGCGATCGCAGCACCACAAGCGACGATGATGGGCCGGCCGTTGATCTCCGATCCAATCGAGATTGCCGCGGCTTATCTTTTTTATCTTTGCCGGAATCATCCTTTCATCGACGGCAATAAGCGGACTGCGCTGGCTTCGTGTCTGGTCTTTCTCGAAACCAACGAGCTGCTTCCGGCGACGAAATTACCGATCGAAGATTGGGAAACGTTTGTTCTCGATATCGCGGCAAGCCGGTTAGATCGCGACCAAACCACGGCGCGTCTCCGCAAATTGCTAAAAAGGCGTGGCAGCCGGAAGTCGAAACGCTGAGGT
>WNFR01006494.1_pt1 | contig 11957 bp, 11 predicted proteins | sample 5400221 | NCBI WGS metagenome assembly WNFR01 (sample SAMN13153357, study PRJNA577476) | soil metagenome | isolation source: 40 cm soil under Madrone tree | place: USA:California | collected 2016-06-14 | reverse complement strand
ATGGCTTTCAACGAAACAATCTTTATCACTGGGTTCCCGGGATTTATCGCGAGTCGCTTAGTTAGACGTCTAGCAACTGAAGGCGCGCGCTTTATTCTGCTGGTACAGCCGTTGTTTCTTCGGACGGCCGCGGCCGAGTTGTCTGAGATCGCCGGCGCGACTGGAGTAGACCCGCGTAGTTTTCGAGTTGTCGAAGGCGATATCACCAAACGCGGCCTGGGCCTCTCAGTCAATGAACTGGAACGCGCGCGTCAGGAAACTACCACCATTTTTCATTTGGCCGCGATCTATGACCTGGCTGTCGCTTGTGACGTTGCGTCACATGTAAATGTAGAAGGCACGCTGAACGTGAACTTGTTTGCGAAGTCGGTTGCAGACTTGCGGCGATATCATTATGTCTCGACCTGCTATGTCGCGGGTAAACGCGAAGGCATGATTATGGAAAGCGAGCTGCACCACGATGCGGGCTTTAACAATCACTATGAAGAGACGAAGTATTTGGCTGAGCTGGAAGTCGACGCACTGAAATCGGAGTTGCCAGTAACAATTCATCGTCCCGCGGTAGTTTGCGGCGACTCAGTCACCGGAGAGACAGCAAAATACGATGGCATCTATTATTTGATTCATTACCTGCGCAAATGGCCCGCGGGATTGTCGCTGCTGAACATCGGGAATAGCGAAGTACGGCTCAATCTGGTGCCCGTTAATTTTGTCGTCGACGCGATGGTGGCGCTCGCCAAAGACGAGCGCGCGATCGGAGCGACGGTTCAGCTTGCCGATCCTGCGCCGTTAACTACGCATCAATTATTTGCCGAGATTGCGAAGGCGATAGGCGGACGTGATTCGTTTGCGACGGTCCCGGCGGGAATCGTTTATCCCGTATTAAGGATGCCACTGGCGCCGAAGCTGACCGGGCTGCCTCATTCGGCCGTGCCGTATTTCTTTCAAGAGCAAACTCACGACACGACCGTCGCGCGCCGGTTGCTGGAACCTCACGGTATTCGTTGCCCGAAGTTTCCGGAGTATGTGGGAGCGCTGGTGAATTTTGTTGCCGAGCATCCGCGGCTAAAATAGTTACAGTCCGGATGGAGAATTACATCATTTTCCATTTGTCATTTGCCATTGGGTTCAAGAAGGAACCTCTTCCGGCATTAACAATGAGAAATGAGAAATGGAAAATGAGATATGGAAAATACTTCTCCAACCCGTTCACAACACGAGCGGTCCTGTATCAGCTAAGGTCCAAGTCGTTCGATCGACCAACTGCCGTCGTCTTCAAGACCATAGCGCAGCCGATCATGTAGACGGTTATCCCGTCCTTGCCAGAACTCGATCGAATGCGCCTTCAGGCGATAACCACCCCAATGCTCTGGTCTGGGAACATGATCGCCAAAACGTTTTTCGAGTTCGGCAAACCGGGCTTCAAGAACTTCACGAGTGTCGACAACCTCACTCTGGTCCGAAGCCCATGCTCCCAGCCGGCTTCCCAGCGGCCGACTCTGGAAATACTCTTCAGACTCTGCGGTGGAAACTTTCGCAATATCACCTTCGATGCGTACCTGCCGCCAAAGTTGGGGCCAGTAAAAGAGCAGACACGCGCGCGGGTTGTCGCTCATCTCTTTGCCCTTGCGACTGTGATAGTTCGTATAAAAGACGAAACCGCGATCGTCAAAACTTTTTAGCAGCACGATGCGCGCCGACGGCTGACCATCTTTGTCAGCCGTGCCCAACGTCATTGAGATCGCATCCTGCTCTGACACGCCGCTCCCGCGCACTTCGTCAAGCCAAGCCTGAAATTGCCGGATTGGATTAGCGTCGATGTTGGATTTGGTAAGCGCGGAGAGTTCAGTCATGGGAAGTGCGCAGTTCAGAGTTCAAGCCTCAGCTTGTCGTTTTGCAAAGAGAAGGCGAGGACTTGATCCACGAACTCACACTAAATAAGAACTAACTTTGGTTTCGTGCTGCTTTCGTGTGATTTCGTGGATCGTGCCCTCGACATCGCTTCCACAGAACCTGAAAGAAAGACGGTGCTAGGCCCCTTCGGCTTCCTCTTTTTTCTTGGTCCACATGCCGCAGATCTGTTGGGCTTCGGCGAACGTCAGATTGTCATAGATATCCGCGTCGTTCTTAATTACGCCGTTCTCCAATTCGCATACCTGCCAATCAGGCGCTTGCGGATCAGTGCCCGCGGCGCCCGGAGCCACGCGGATTTCATAAGATACGTCAGTGTTTTCGTCACTCATCAAATATCACCTTCGCCATTGCACGGTTCAAACGGCCGGGCCTTTTGGTTTAAGAGCACGTGATTATGACTTACTGAGTAACGAGTCGCAACCGTTTGCGATATCATCGGTGCTGCTCGAGATTGAACAGAATGAAATCTCAAAGTGAGAAAAGCCCCAAGGCGGACATGCTGCCGCTGGTCGCCATCGTCGGCCGTCCCAACGTCGGCAAGTCGACGCTGTTCAATCGCCTGATTGGCGAGCGGCGCTCAATTGTCGGCGACGAGCCGGGCATTACCCGCGATCGTATTTACGGTGAAGCTAACTGGCGGACGAAACGATTTGCGATTGTCGACACGGGCGGCATCGTACCCGATGACGACGCGTTAATCCCCGCAAATATCCTGAAGCAAGCCGGCTTTGCCATTGACGCAGCGCAAGCGATCGTCTGGGTGGTTGACGCGCGCAAAGGCATCACGCCACTCGATCAGGAACTGGCACGCCTCCTACGCTCTACCGGAAAGCGCGTCCTGGTGGCCGCGAACAAAGCCGATGCTGTGAATTTGGAAAGTGACGCCGGTGAATTTCACAGTTTTGGTTTTGCCGATGTGTTTGCGATTTCAGCCGAGCATGGAAACGGCATTGGCGAATTGTTGGACACGCTGGAGCCGGAACTCCAGGGCAGTAGCCCGAGCGTAAGAGAGGGCGGAGCACCGGAGGAGACCGTAGCCTTCCCAGGCAAAGAGTTGCGCCTGGCGATCGTGGGCCGCCCAAACGTTGGCAAGTCGTCCTTGCTTAATCGTCTGCTCGGCGAAGAGCGCGCGATTGTCTCGCCGGTGGCCGGGACGACCCGCGATACAGTTGATACTTTGCTGGAGACAGAAGGCCAGAGCTTTCGCCTCATTGATACGGCCGGCATTCGCCGCAAAGGCAAGACCGAAGCGATGGCCGAAAAGCTTTCGGTAGTGATGGCGCGCAAGAGTCTGGAGCGCGCGGACGTGGCGATCGTAGTACTTGACGCCGAACAGGGAATCGCCGCGCTGGATGCAAACATCGCCAGTTATGCAGTCGAGGCCGGCTGTTCGATTATTCTGGTGGTAAACAAGTGGGACACGGTCGAGAACAAAGACACACATACGAACTCGGCTTTTGAACGCAAGGTGCGCGAGCAAATGAAATTCCTTAGTTGGGCGTCTGTGGTTACGATTTCCGCCTTAACCGGACAGCGCGTACCAAAGCTTTTGCCGCTGGTCATTGAGGCCAACCGGGCCCGCAACACTCGCATTTCGACTTCGCGCTTGAATGAATTCTTCGAACGGGAGATTACCCAGGGCTCGGGTATTATGCCGGCCAGGCCGCATGGCGGTTCGCGCTTGCACGTGCAGTACATCACGCAGATTGGAATTCGTCCTCCGACCTTTGTGGTATTCACTGCTGGAGGAAAAGCAGGTCTGCATTTTTCTTTCGTGCGGCATCTCGAGAATCGGATGCGCGAGGAATTTGGTTTCCTGGCCACGCCGATCAGGTTTGTTGAACGGCATAAATCGAAGCGCCGGCGTTGATTTGAAGTGGCCAAGAAACATTGCTAAGGAACAAGGACATTGGAGGGAAGCGGACAGAGGATCCACGAAGTAACACTAATCAATTCGAACCACGGCCGTGTTTTGCGATGTTTCGTGTGATTTAGTGGATCATCTTGCCTCCGCATCAGAATCCAGCATCCCTCAACCTGTTTTGTCCTCCTGACGAATGGCTGAGCAACCCCTCAATTTCGAAATCCAAGCTCGTGAAGGCGAGGCCCGCGCCGGAATCATGACCACGCGAAGAGGCGTGATCGAAACACCGGTGTTCATGCCCGTAGGCACCGCCGGCACGGTGAAGGGAATTCGTTTTGAAGAGCTCGAGTCGCCGGAACTCGATGCGCGAATCATTCTTGGGAATACCTACCATCTTTGGCTCAGACCAGGAATCGAAACGATTAGGGCGTGCGGTGGGCTGCACAAATTCATCGGCTGGGAGCGGGCCATGCTGACCGATTCCGGCGGCTTCCAGGTTTGGAGTTTGGGCGCGCTGCGGAAAATCACTGAAGCAGGAACCGAGTTTCGTTCCCACATTGACGGGGCAAAGTGTTTTCTTTCCCCGGAGATCTCGATGGAGATCCAGGCCGCGCTGGGGGCTGAGATCGTAATGGCTTTCGATGAGTGTGCGCCAGGAGAAGCAACTGCGGACGAAGCGCGGCAAAGCATGGAACTGACGCTGCGATGGGCTAAACGATCGCGGGAAGCTTTTGATCAGTTAGAACGGTACGGAACCGCTCGCGGTAGCGAGCGGGTACCCAATCGCCGGAGTGTCGTTGGCGTTGAAGTCGACCCGCTCGCTACCGCGAGTGGTTCTGTATCCGGCCAGGCGCTGTTTGGCATCGTGCAGGGCGCGTCGCATCTCGATCTGCGCCTGGATAGTTTGGAGCTCACCGTAGCAATAGGCTTTGATGGCTATGCTCTGGGCGGGCTCAGCGTTGGTGAAGAAAAGCCGGTAATGCTGGAAGTGATTGAAGATATCGCGGCCCGGATGCCCACCGACAAGCCGCGTTATCTGATGGGCGTCGGCACCCCCGAAGACTTAATCGACGCCGTCGCCCGCGGCCTGGACATGTTTGACTGTGTACTGCCGACCCGTAACGGGCGCAACGGACAAGCCTTTACCTCGCAAGGCCGATTGAATATTAAAAACGCGCGCTATCTTAATGACCAGCTACCTCTGGACGAGACCTGTGAGTGTTCGGTTTGCCGTCGCCACACGCGCGCCTTTATCAGGCACCTCTATCAATCCGGAGAGATGCTTGCCAGCATCCTTTTGACGCATCACAATCTGGCGTTCTTCCTTGACACCATGCGACGTGTCAGGCAAGCTATCCGTTCTGGCAAATTCGCGAAATTTCGGCGAGAGTACACTGAGCAACTAAGCTCCGGATTGGGATGAGCGTGAGCCTCGAATTGAGTCCGCTACTCGCCCGCCCCCGCGGGCAGTAAATAACCAAATTAATCAACTTTATGTCCTTATTTCTTTTTCAGGCTGGTGGGTTGGGTAGCCCCCTCGTTATGATGCTGTTGATCTTCGGCATCTTTTATTTTTTGCTCATTAGACCCCAGCAGAAGAAACAACGGCAGTTGCAGGCGACGATTGCTGAGTTAAAAGCGGGCGACAAGGTGATTACTACCGGCGGAGTTATCGGCGTCATCACAGCCGTGCGGGACGCGAGCTTCTTTATCCGCAGCGCCGATAAAACGATTCTGGAGATTGCGCGTTCGGCAGTGGCCGGAGTTGACTCAGAAGAGAAGCAATAGCATCACCAGGTCCGGCAGAAATACGTTTATCTAACAGGCGTTCATGAAGAAAAGGAACTTACTCCAGCGATCAATTATTATCGGGATCGTCACCCTGGTCGGTATTTACATAGTCATTGGACCTCACGGGCGGCGCCCGCATGCCCAGGACTTTACTCCTCAGGGCGTTAAAGCGAATCTGGCGAAGAACATTAATCTCGGGTTGGATCTCAGAGGTGGATCTCACCTGGTCATGCGGGTGAAAGTCGAAGAGTTTTTTAAGAAGCTTACCGAAGAAAGCGCGATCGCCGCGCAAAACGCGGCTAAAGAAGCAGGCTTCGATGTAAAGGAAGCGCACGCTGAAACTGCCAGCGGAAATTATCGAGTCGTCCTGCAGGTGGGTGATGCGTCCAAGCTGCAGGAGTTGCGAGAAGCGGTCGAGAAGAAAGCCGATCTCAGCGATCGTGTCGGTTGGTCCTTCTCGTCTTCCGGAAACACTCTCACCTGGACCTTGACCGGAGCCGCGCAGCGCACCCTGGCGGAGTCTGCGACGGATCAGGCGATGAAGATCATCGATACTCGCATCAACGCCGTCGGCGTGGCTGAGCCGACGCTGGCCCGCCACGGCGGCCAGAACTCTCATGAGATCCTCCTTCAGATGCCCGGCATCACCGATCCCGAGCGGCTCAAGCAATTGCTCAAAGGCCAGTCGCATCTCGAACTCGTTCACGTGATCAGTCCTCCCGCCGGTCAGGTGTCGAGTCCCCAAACTTATTCGTCCGAAGCCGAAGCGATAGCCTCTCTCAACAGCGGCGGAAAAGTCCCGACCAATCGCCGGGTGCTTCCATATACCGAACGTCCAGAACTCGCGGGTCAGGATGCGAACGCGAACACTAATCAACAGACGGCAAAGAAATGGGCCGTCATAGAGTCTCCGCCAATTATCGACGGCGCTCAACTGCGCAGCGCAACCGCGAATCAGTCTCGGGCCGGCGCGGATGAATACGAGATCGATTTCGCTTTGAAACAGGCGGGTTCACAGAAATTCGGAGAGTGGACTGGGGCGAACATTAACGAGTACATGGGTGTAGTCCTGGACGATCAGGTGAAGTCGATCGCTTTTATTAAGGGCCAGATTTTCGATCAAGGGCAAATCTCCGGCAGGTTCTCGAAGCAGTCCGCTGACGATTTGGCGCTGACTCTTCGTTCCGGCGCGTTGCCGGCGCCGATTGAATATCAGGAAGAGCGCACGGTCGGACCTAGCCTGGGGAGTGACTCGATTCGTTCCGGCGTACGGGCCTCTTTGCTTGGTTTGACGCTGGTCGTGCTCTTTATGCTGATTTATTACCGCGGATCGGGTATCAACGCAGTCATCGCTTTGTTATTAAATATGATCTTGATGCTGGCGGGGCTAATCATCTTTGGCGCCACTCTGACGCTGCCCGGGATTGCCGGCATAATTCTGACGATCGGCATGGCCGTGGATTCGAACGTCCTGATTTTTGAACGTATTCGGGAAGAGATACGCTCCGGCAAGACGATCCCATCGGGAGTTGAGCAGGGTTTCGGTCACGCCTTTGTGACGATCATCGACACCCACGTAACGACGATTGTTTCGTCGCTGTTTCTTTATGCGTTTGGCGCCGGACCGATCCGCGGTTTCGCCGTCACGCTGGTGCTGGGGCTGCTGGTTAACTTGTTCTCGGCCGTTTACGTTTCGCGGACGATCTTTATTTGGCTGCTCAGTCGCAAAGGAAAGCGGGTCGAGTCGCTTAGCATTTAAATCGCAGGAAGATAACCGGCCCCGGCGGGATTGGTAATTGCGATTCACGGTTAACGAAGTTCATGCTGCAAATATTTCACCAGATAAATATTGATTGGCTCGGTAAGCGGCGTTTCTTTATCGGGATCTCCATCGTGCTAATGCTGGCGGGAATGGGCACCGCTTTTTACCGGCACAAGTTCCATCCCAACGGTACGGAAGCCTTCAACCTGGGCGTCGATTTCAAAGGCGGCACTGTAATAACGGTGCGATTCAAGCAACCGCCTCCCGCAGACTCGCTGCGCGCTCAGATAAACAAGGCCGGTATCAAGGACGCCGTAATTCAATCGGTATTGAATAAGCCCGGAATGTTTCTGGTTAAGGTGCCGCACCAGGGATTTGAAGAAACAGCGACGGGCGAGAGTCAGGCCGGCGTAGACGCTGCTCGCGCAAAGATCAAACAGTCACTTAATACCTACGGCGCGGAAGCCGACCCCAATGCTAAGACGCTGGAAGATGATCCCAAAGCGGCATACAAGATTGAGGGCACCGAAGCGGTGGGCCAGGTCGCGAGCAAGCAGCTGCGCAACCAGGCGATCGCCGTCACGATTGCCGCCCTCGTCGGCATGTTGCTCTTCATTGCCTTTCGATTTGAATGGACTTATGGCGCGGCCGCGGTCATTGCGGTGTTCCACACCGTGCTGGTAACTCTGGGACTGTTCTCCATATTTCAGATTGAAATCAATCTAACCGTTATTGCCGCGCTCCTCACCCTGGTTGGTTTCGACGTGAACGATTCGATCGTAATCTTCGATCGAATTCGCGAAAATCGTAAGCTGTATCGACGGATGAACCTCTATGACGTGACGAACCTGTCGATCAACCAGACACTTTCGCGCACAGTAATTACTTCGGGTCTCGTGTTTCTGTCCGTGGTGGCTTTGGTGTTGCTGGGCGGTGAAACGCTCCGGCCATTTTCACTGGCCCTGTTGATGGGCATTATCTTTGGCACCTACGACACAATCGCGGTTGCCGGCCCGATCATGGTCTGGTGGGAAAAGAAAATCGCGGCGGCCAACAAAGTGTCCGCGACGAATCCGCGCGAAACCGGTCTTAAGCCGTCTCGTGGTGCCGCGCGCAACGAACGATCCCGTGACGGTGTCGGAAAGCCGTCGCAGGCGGCTTAGTTGGGAACCGATACGTCGACTTTGGGGTCTAATTTCCCGTGTTAGTTTTCCGGCAGCGGGTGCAGTTATGAAGCCTAAAGATGCTATTTCTGTTCGGATTTGTTCTTGACTTTGCGAGCACTTGCGGCATAGACTGCCAGACGTTGCTGGCCAATTAAATACGCTCGTTATCGTGCCTTGGCTTTTGAAGGTAGGACGCACGGTGGTTTGTACGTTGAGGGGCCAGTTTCTTTGTGTCTCGCATAGTGGCTGGGCGCAATGTGATGGCGCCGGGCAGGCGCCGGGCCTTTCCGCTGTAGTTCCTCTTCTAGCTGTTATCAAGCAGATTTTGAGCGATGGGTTGATGGTCGGATTTTGGGACGATTAATTTGTAGTCCCCTGACCCATTTGGCACCGATTTGGGAGGACAGAAAGATGTTCGAAAATCTGGTTGAGTCCGGTTCGCATTCGGCAGATATGAAGCGAAAAGGCTCGTTTCTCGCCGCGTTTGGCCTTGTCTACCTGGTCTTGATCGGGGCCGGCATTGTCGTCGCGATCATAATGGCGCCGGCCATAATCGATCAGCAGAATCTTGAGCTGACCGCTTTGATCGCTCCGGTCCCGGTGCCACAACAGCAGCAGCAAAAACAGGAAGCGCCGAAGCCCGAGAAGATGGATATCAGCAAGAATGTTGACGTGCGCAAAGAGCTGATTGCTGACGTGACCCGCACGGATCTGGTACCGAAAGAGATTTCCGCTAAGGCAAGCGACATCCCGCCGGTGCGCAAGGGAGTGGTGACGATGCAGGGCAGCGGCAATTCGAACGCCATCGCGCCGATGGCGCCGGGGAACGGCACTGGCTCGATCGTCTCCAACGCACCCGGGAAGGTGGAGATTAAGGATGAGCCGCCACCGCCGCCACCGAAGCCGACCCCGCACGCGCCGATATCCGGCGGGGTGCTGAATGGCAAAGCGGTTCACCTGGTCCAGCCGCCTTATCCGGCGATCGCTCGCAGCGCGCATGCATCGGGTCAGGTGGTCGTGCAGGTCTTGATAGACGAGAATGGCAACGTCGTTGCCGCGCATGCAACTTCGGGTCACCCCTTGCTGCAAGGCGCGGCCGTCAATGCGGCCCGTTCGTCAAAATTTACGCCGACAAAACTTTCCGGGCAACCGGTGAAAGTTAACGGCGTCATCATCTACAACTTTGTAGCGCAGTAAATATTCCGGCGCGCTGGTTCGCTCCAGAAAAACCGAGAGCTACCAGCGCTCGGTCTTATTGCCGGTACGGAATCAATGTAAGCAAAAACTTTTGGAGGAGTTACCGTGACTATTTTGACAAGCATCCTCGGAATGAAGGCAATGGGCTTTCTTCTCTTTCTCTGGCAGACTCCTAGTCCCGCGGCTCCGGCGGCGCCCGCGAGTAATGAGTTCACGCTCAGCGAGATGGTTCGGAACATGGGCCCGGTAGCGATTACCGTAGTGATCATTCTGCTCATCATGTCCGTGTATTCGATAGCCATCATGGTCGAGCGTTATCTGACCTACACGGCGGCCAAGAAGCAGTCGCGCGAGTTTGCTCCTCGCGTGGCCCAGGCGCTGAAGAACAATCGCATTGAAGAAGCCATCAATATCAGCGACAAGCATCGCAAATCGCACCTGGCGATGGTCGTCAACAGCGGATTGCAGGAGTTTCGCGCACACGAGCAATCGAATGAGATTTCGGGCGACGAGATCGAGGCGTCCAAGCGCGCGCTGCAGAGAGCTATTGCCATCAAGACGGCCGAGTTTCGCCGCGGCCTTTCCGGCCTGGCCACGATCGGCTCGACGGCGCCATTCGTGGGCTTGTTCGGTACCGTTTTCGGTATTATTAATGCGTTCCGCGGGATGAAAACTGCAGCTTCGCAAGGTATCGGTGCAGTCGCGGGCGGTATTTCCGAAGCGCTCTTTACCACGGCCCTCGGTCTGGTCGTGGCGGTGCCGGCGGTGTGGCTGTTCAACTACTTTACCGGCAAAGTTGATGGCTTCATCGTAGAGATGGACAACTCGGCTTCCGAACTGGTTGACTACTTCATCAAGAACCGCACGAAGCAGCTGAATCCGTAGCGGACGCGGACGAGTGAGATGCGCGGGGGCACCCGGCTCCGCGCTTACTCGGCCTCGAAAGGAGTTTGATTTATGGGAATGCAGGGCGGCGGCGGCGGCGGGCTGCAATCGGAAATTAACGTCACGCCGATGGTGGACGTCATGTTGGTGCTCCTAATCATCTTCATGGTCGTCACTCCATTTTTGCAGAAGGATGTTAGCGTCGCGATTCCGCGCGATATGAACTATGCCGACGAGGATCTGGTCATTAATCGAGAGGATTCGGTGATTATCTCGATTCCGAAGGACAATGATTATTACCTCGGCAAGAAACAGGTCAACCTCGAAGACCTCAAGAGCCAGGTGGAAAAGGCGCTGGCCAATAAGAAGGAAGAAGACAAGGTCGTCTACATCAAGAGCGGCATCGAGGTTAGCTACGGCGAAGTCGTGAAAGTGATCAACGCGGTGCGGGAAAAGGGCGTTGATAAGATCGGTCTGGTGGCCGACAAGAAGAAGAAAGGCGCGGAGGCGGCTCCGAGTCCGGCCGGTTAAGATCAGCGACGAATCTTTCAAACGGCGAGCCTGTCTTGGGTGCCCGCCGGTCCGAAACGAGGGTGAGTTATGGCAATGAGTGGTGGTGGGGGCAGCTCGCGGGCGGTCCCGTACATTAACGTTACGCCCCTGATAGATGTGTTGCTCGTAGTGCTGATCATCTTTATGGTGGTCACGCCGTTGAAACCCAGCAGTTTCAAGGCTGATGTTCCTACGCAAAGAGATCCGAACGAGGACGTGAGTAAGCTTAAGCCTAATCCGCTCACTCTCGTGGTTTCGATTTCGCAGGATTTGCAGATCAAACTCAACCAGGATTCAATGGGCTCAGTCAACGATACCAGTGCGCTGGCGGCTAAGCTGCAGCAAACGTTCCAGCAGCGGAAGGCGCAACATGCCTATAAGGTAGGGATGGAAACATCTACTGTGCCTGAAGATCAGAAGATTGAGAAGACCGTCTTCGTAAAGGCGCCGCGCGCCCTGCACTACGGCGATGTCGTGAAAGTGATCGATGCAATCAAAGGCGCCGGTGCTAGTCCGGTCGGCTTGCAGGTTGACGATCTGCCGTAGTAAAAACTGTGACGTATGCGCCGGTATTTCTTCCGCCCGGAAGTCTTTCCAGCTAACCGGAGAGCTCGGCGGCATCTTTCATTTAAAACGGAGCTAATAGAATGAGATTCTCCTGGTCCAGGATCGGCGCGATAGCGATCCTGGCTTTGTTTGTCGTCGCCGGTGCCGGCTGTACGCTCGCCAACAAGATCAGGGCCAAGAATGAACTGAACGAAACGGCCCGCTCATACAGAGATGGCCACTTCGAGGAAGCCGAGCAACACGCCCGGCGGGCGTTGGC
>WNFR01006492.1_pt1 | contig 11959 bp, 15 predicted proteins | sample 5400221 | NCBI WGS metagenome assembly WNFR01 (sample SAMN13153357, study PRJNA577476) | soil metagenome | isolation source: 40 cm soil under Madrone tree | place: USA:California | collected 2016-06-14 | reverse complement strand
CTGGATCAGGTGACCGGGTTCGGTCTCTTCACGCTCCGGGCGGTGCTGAGTGGTCGGGGGGACCAGATCGTCGATCTGGCCAAGGTCAACCTCTGGCGCTAGCCGGATCGTGCGGTGAATGCTCGCCGACGCGGGGGCGTCTCATGAGGTGAGAGGAGAAAGTGAGGTGTCACCGTGAACAAGATCAGAGGCTCTGGAAAGGTAACGGGCGTAGCGCTCGCCGTGTTGGCGATCGTGCTGGCGGTGATCGCGCCGGGCCCGGCGTGGGCGAGGGACGGCGGTCACGGGGGTGGGTTCGAGGGTCACCATGGCTTCGACGGTCACCATGGGTTCGAGGGTCACCATGGCTTCTTCAGACATGGTCCCTTCCGGTTTGGGGTCGCGCCTTTCTACCCGTACTACGGTTACTACCCGTACGCGACTTCGGGTTACTGGTACTACTGCCCGAGCTACGGGGCGTACTACCCGAGCGTCGGAACCTGCCCGGAATCCTGGGTACCGGTGGTACCGGGCTCCTGAGGCTCAGCGCGCGCCCACGCGCTCCGTCGACACGCGCGCCCGCCGCTCCGCGGCATCCTGACAGGCCACGCAGGTCGTGACCTCCGGGATCGCCCGGAGGCGGCCGGCCCCGATCGACTCTCCACAGATCCGGCAGGTCCCGTACTCGCCGAAGCGGAGGCGGTCCAGCGCCTCCGCGAGGCGGTTCGCCCGTTCCACGAGGCGGCCGCGAACCTCGAACGCCAGCTCGCGCTCCTCGCCGATGCTGGCCGCGTCGCTGCCCGCGTCGCCCTGGCTGTCGTCTTCCAGGGCGCCGGGGTAGTCCTCGAATACCACCGCGCCGCCCAGCCCCTTCAGGCGCTCGATCGTCTCCTCCAGCTGCTCCTGCAATGCGTACTTGATCGCGTCCATTGGTGTCGGCCCTCCTCCGGCCGGGTTGTCCTGTCAGATGCGGGCGGGGCGGGACCGGAACGAGGACGAGAGGGATTCGCGCAAGAATGCGCAGGCCCGAGGTGGCCCTTCCGAGTTCTTGCCGGAAAAGCGCCGCGGGGGTGCCCGAGCCCCGCGCCTGGGCCGTCTCAAGCGTGAGGACACCATGAACGGATATCGAGGATGGACCGGGGCGGTCGGCGTCGCGATCGTGATCGGGCTGGGCGGATGCGCCACGGTCGGGCATGGGCCGGTGGCGACCGAGCGGGTCCTGTCGGCGGCGGGCTTCCAGATGAAGCTCGCCGACACGCCCGAGACGCTCGCGACCCTCCATAGCCTGCCGCCGCGAACCCTGGTCCCCGAGCCGCGTGACGGGCAGATGCGCTACGTGTACGCGGATCCCCGGGGCTGTGGCTGCCTGTACGTGGGGACGGAGGGCCAGTACCAGGAGTACCAGCGGCTCGAGTTCGAGAAGCAGCTCGCCGACGAGCGGCTGAGCGCGGCTTGGGAGTACCGGAACGCCACCATCGGGTGGGGCGGCGGGTGGGGTCCGTGGCCATGGTAGCGCGGGGCGCGCGGCACGTGATCTGGGTCGGAGTCCGGCTCCTGATCGTCTCCGTGGTGATCGGGTTGGCCGGGTGAGGAGACGTGAGCGATGAGATCCGAAGCAGCTTCGGTGCCGCGGTGGGCCCGGTCCATCCTGTTCTGGCGCAAGGTCCTGGCGGTGGAGCGCGGCGGGATCCCGGGGAGTCGGTACGAGCCGTGCGGGCACCGCGGCGTCTGATCGGCCGCACGCGAAGGGTGATCGCTCTCGCCGGCGTGGTGATCGCGCTCGGCGGGTGCGCCACCATCCGACGCCACGCGACCCTCGATACCGAGCAGGTCCTCGCGGCGGCCGGCTTCGTCATGAAGCTCGGTGACACGCCCGAGAAGCTCGCCAACCTGCAGGCCCTGAAGCCCCGGACGCTCGTCCCCCAGGAGCGGGGAGGCCAGCTCTACTACGTCTACGCGGACCCGGAGGCGTGCCGCTGCCTGTACGTGGGCACCGAGTCTCAGTACCAGGAGTATCAGCGGCTCGTGCTCGCGCAGCGCCGAGCCGACGAGGAATTGATGGCGGCCCAGGACAACCTGAGCGCCACGTTGAACTGGGGGATCTGGGACCCGTGGCCCTGGTTCTGACCCGGGTGAGCGCGCGGCTCCTGCTCGTCTCGATGGCCATCGGGCTGGCCGGGTGCGCGTCCTACGCGCAGCGCTACGCCCAGGCGAACGAGGAAGGCCTCCGGGCCGCCGGCTTCGCGATGCGGCTCGCGGACACTCCCGAGAAGCTGGCCTCGCTGCAGGCGATGACCCAGCGGAGGATCCTCGTCTACAACCGGCTGGGTCAGCCCTACTACGTGTGGCCGGACGCCCGGTTCTGCCGATGCTTCTACATCGGGAGCGAGCCGCAGTACCAGGAGTACGCGAGGCTCGGGTTCGAGCAGAAGCTCGCGCGGGAGCGACAGACCGCGGCCGAGGAGAACGAGGCCGCCAGCCTGTTCGCGGAGTCCTGGGGGCCCTGGTGATCCCGCGCGCAAACAGACCCACCACCACCAAAAGGAGAGGGGCGTGACCACGACACTATCGACTCGTCCGCTGGGCCGCAGCGGATTGGGCATCACCCGAGTTGGATTCGGCTCCTGGGCGGTCGGCGGCGGCGGCTGGTCGTTCGGCTGGGGCCCGCAGGACGACGCGGAGTCGCTGGCCACCATGCGCCATGCGCTCGAGCGGGGAATCAACTGGATCGACACCGCCGCGGTCTACGGGCTCGGGCACTCCGAGGAGCTGGTGGGGCGGCTGCTCCGCGAGCTGCCGCCCGCAGAGCGTCCGCTCGTCTTCACCAAGTGCGGGATGGTCTGGGACGAGCAGGACCCGATGGCGACTCCGCGTCAAGTACTGAAGCCCGAGTCGATCCGGCGCGAATGCGAAGCGTCACTGCGGAGGCTCGGGGTGGAGCGCATCGACCTGTACCAGTTCCACTGGCCGGACGAGACCGGGACGTTCCTCGAGGATTCGTGGGCCGCCATGATCAAGCTCGTCGAGGAAGGAAAGGTCCGCGCGGCAGGGGTGTCGAACTTCGACTCGAGGCTGCTCGACCGGTGCGAAGCGATCCGCCACGTCGACTCGCTGCAGCCGCCCTTCTCGCTGATCAATCGCGGGGCGGGGAAGCGGGAGATCCCCTGGTGCGCGGCCCACGACGCCGGCGTCATCGTCTATAGCCCGATGCAGTCCGGCCTGTTGACCGACACCTTCACCGCCGAGCGCGGCGCCGCGCTGGCCCCGGACGACTGGCGGCATCGGTCGCCCGACTTTCGCCCGCCCCGGCTCGGCCGGAATCTGGCCCTGCGGGACGCGCTGCGGCCGATCGCGGCCCGGCACGGCACGTCGGTGTCGTCCATCGCCATCGCGTGGACCCTCGCGTGGCCGGGGGTGACCGGCGCGATCGTCGGGGCGCGCACGCCGGAGCAGGTCGACGGCTGGGTCGGAGCGGCCACGATCACGCTCACCCCCGAGGACCTCGGGGAGATCGCCTCCGCAATCGGGCGGACCAAGGCGGGGATGGGGCCGGTGCGGGCGAGCGATCCGCCAGCGTCCCGGCGAAAGGCCGAGCGGGATCACGCGGCTCGATAGTCGGGCCGGCACAGGGGGAACACATCGTGGCGTCGAACCATGGAGCGGTGGCAGCGGCTCTGTTGCTCGGGGCAGGCCTGGCGATGGCGCCCGGCGTGTCCCCGGGGGTCGCCGGAGCCCTCGACTACGATACCGGCACGTGGGACCTCTGGGCCCCCTGGCCCTGATGACCCCATCGCGTCGACCCGAGCATGTGACGTGGATCGCGCGCGCCTTCACCGCGACCGAGGACTTCGTCTACATCGGGCTCGGATGCCTGCTCGCGGCCAGCGCGGTCACCCTGCTCGCCAAGAGCGTCATCGCCTTCTGGCAGGGCCTCGTGGGAGGGAGGATCAGCACGATCGAGCTGCTGGACCGGATCCTGCTCATCCTGCTCATCGTCGAGCTGCTCTACACGGTGCAGGTCTCGCTGCGCGAGCACACCCTCGTGCCCGAGCCGTTCCTCCTCGTCGGGCTCATCTCCGCCATCCGGCGCGTGCTGGTGTTGACCGCGGAGTTCGACGGGATGCACGAGAAGGTGGTGCTCGCGCCCCAGCAGTTCGCGGTCGAGCTGGCCGTGCTCACCGTGCTCATCCTCGCCCTCGCGGTGGCCCTGATCCTGTTGCGGCGAAGGACCGCGGCGGTGGCGACCGGCCCGGGGTGAGCGGAGAAGTCTGTCACGTTCTTGCGGGATGACCGGGCGACCCGACACGAGGGCGGGGTCAACGGCATCTCAAGAGCGACAAGGGGGTGGCGGACATGCCGGTGATCCTCGACCATGTCGAGTGGGTGCTGTTCGGCTGGGTGCTGGCCAATCAGAGCGGCGTGCCGGTGCCGGTCGTTCCCGGGCTGCTCGCGGCGGGAGCGCTGGCCGCGAGCGGTCGGTTGAGCATCGTCGAGATCTTCACCGTCGCCGTCGTGGCCACCCTCTGCGCGGATGTCGGCTGGTACGGCCTGGGCCGGTGGCGCGGGGCGGGCGTGCTGGCGCTGCTCGGCCGGCTCTCGCCCCGGGCCAAGGCGCTCGTCCGGCGGGCTCAGGATGGCTTCCTCGCTCACGCGGGGAAGTTCCAGGTCACCGCCCGCTTCCTGCCCGAGCTGAATCCCGTGGCGGCCGGCCTGGCCGGCGCGACCCGGGTGGGCGTCGCGCGCTTCCTCGGCTACGGAGCGGTCAGCGCCCTCGCGTGGGCCGGGATCTGGACCGGGCTCGGGTACGTGCTGGGCGACGCGCTGGTGGATCTCGCGATGCGCTTCGGCATCCGGCTGACCGGCTTCCTGCTCGCCGCCGTGCTTCTCTACCTGATCGTCCGGCGCGCTCGACGGCATCACATGCTGCGGATGCTGCAGAGGGCCCGGATCACCTGCGATGACCTGAAGGCGCGGCTCGACCGGGGCGAGCGGGTCACCATCCTCGACCTCCGGGGCGCCGCCGACGTGGCGTCCCACCCCTACCTGCTTCCGGGCGCGCTCTGGGTGGAATCGGGCGAGCTGTGGCGGCGACTCCGGGAGCTCCCGCGGGACGCCATGGTGGTGGTGTACGGTCGCCGCCTCAAACGGGCGCGGGGCGAGCGGGCGACTCCGCACACGAACGTGGCGCTGGGACTGCGCCGCGTCGGGTTCGGGAGGGTGCGACCTCTCGCCGGCGGCCTGCCCGCCTGGCGCCGACGCGGCTATCCCGTCCAGGCGCCCCCCGCCGCGACCCCGCCATCGCGAGGCGGACTCGGCAACGGCCACCGCGCACCCGTCGAGTGGCACGGGAGCCCGGTTCCCCGCGCGGATGAGCTGGCGACGAGAGGAGCCTGAGGCGTGAGGCTCTGGCTCAAGGAATGGCTCCCGGTCGGCGCGGTCATCGCCATCGCCGGGGGACTGCTGTGGCTGCTGGTGGAGCGCGACGTGGGCCGGGCCGCGCTGCTCCGGAGCACGCTGTGGGCCCTCGCGGTGTGGGCCGTGTCCGGGGTGGTGTGGATCGGTCTGCAGTACGGCCAGTGGCACGAGGCGGACACCCCCTGACGCGACGGTCGTAGCCGGCCGCCGGGCCTGTACAATGGCGGGGCATGCCCGGACCCGCGGTCGAGCTCCTCCACGTCGGCAAGACCTACCGCGAGGGCGACTCCGAGCGGGCCGTGCTGAGCGACGTCTCGGTCGCGATCGAGCCCGGGGAGATCGTGGTCCTCGTCGGGCGGAGCGGGTCGGGCAAGTCCACGCTGCTGAACCTGATCGCGGGCATCGACCGCCCGACCTCCGGTCGCGTGGTGGTCGACGGCACCGACCTCACCGCGCTCGACGAGGACGCGCGCACCCGATTCCGCCGCCGCCGCATCGGGTTCGTCTTCCAGTTCTTCAACCTGATCCCCCTCCTCTCCGTCGAGGAGAACCTGCTCCTGCCCCTCGAGCTGAACGGCAAGGCCGACGCGGCGGGCGTGGCGCGGGCGCGCGGGCTCCTCGAGCGCGTCGGCCTCGGCGACCGAGGAGCGAGCCGGCCGGAGCGACTGTCCGGCGGCGAGCAGCAGCGGGTGGCCATCGCGCGGGCGCTGGTCCACGACCCCGGGCTGATCCTGGCCGACGAGCCCACCGGCACGCTGGACGCCGAGACCGCGGCGGCGGTGCTGGCGCTGCTCGACGGCCTCGCGCGGGAGGCCGGCAAGACGGTGGTCATGGTGACCCACAGCCGCGAGGTCGTCGGGGTGGCCGACCGCATCTTCGACGTGCAGCGCGGCCGGCTCGTCGAGGCGCCCGCCGCGGCCGGCGCCCCGGGCCGGACCGGAGCCCCGGCCCGGGGCGCTTGATGACGCGGCAGCTCGCCCGGATCGCCCTCCGCCATCTCGCGAGGCACCCGTGGCAGCTCGGTCTCGCGGTGCTCGGCATCGCGCTCGGCGTGGCGGTCGCGGTCTCGATCGATCTCGCCAACGAGAGCGCACGGCGGGCGTTCTCGCTGGCCACCGTGGCGGTCACCGGGCGGGCGACCCATCAGGTCGTCGGCGGCCCGTCCGGCCTGCCCGATGACTTCTACCGGGTCCTGAAGGTCGAGCTGGGCGCGCGCCTCGCCGCCCCGGTCCTGTCCGGGGACGTCGCGGCGGCCGACCGGCCCGGCCGGACCTTCACCGTCCTCGGCGTCGATCCGTTCGCGGAGGCCCCGTTCCGGCCGTACCTGGACGCCGAAGGGGTCCGGACGGTGGGGACCGCCGAGAGCGGATCGAGCCCTCCCGGCGCCGCGGCGGGCGAGCGCCGCGACCCGCCGCCGCGCGACCGCCTCTCCACGGTCGCCGAGCTCGTCACGCGCCCGGGTACGATCCTGGTGGCCCGGCGGACCGGGCGCGAATTGGGCATCGGGGTGGGCGATCGGCTCGCGGTCCGCGCCGCGGGCATCCGCCGCGAGCTGACGGTGGCGGGGCTGCTCGGCCCGGGCGATGAGGCGAGCGCCCGCGCCCTCGACGGCCTGCTCGTCACCGATATCTCGACCGCCCAGGAGATCTTCGGCGCGGCGGGGCGGCTCGGCCGCATCGATCTGATCGTCGCCGACGACGAGGCCGGGCGGGCGCTGCTCGGCCGCATCGCGGGGGCCCTGCCGCCCGGGGCGGAGCTGGTCGCCGCGGGCGCGCGGGCGGGCACCACCGCTCAGATGATCCGCGCCTTTCAGTGGAACCTGACCGCGCTGTCGCTCCTCGCCCTCGTCGTCGGGATGTTCCTCATCTACCAGACGATGACCTTCTCGGTGGTGCAGCGCCGCCCGCTGATCGGCGCCCTTCGCGCCATCGGCGTGACGCGGGCCGAGATCTTCGCGCTGGTGATGACCGAGGCCGCCCTGATCGGGGTGGCGGGGACCGCGGTGGGCCTCGGCCTGGCCCTGGCCCTCGCCCGCGGGCTGCTCTCGCTGGTGACGCGCACGATCAACGATCTCTACTTCGTGCTCTCGGTGCGCGACGTGGTGCTGGACCCACTCGCCCTCGCCAAGGGCGTGCTCCTGGGCCTCGGCGCGACGCTCGCCGCCGCGCTGGCGCCCGCGCTCGAGGCGACGGGGGCGCCGCCGCGGGTGGTGATGAGCCGCGGCGCGCTCGAGAGCGGCGCGCGGCGGATGGTCCCACGCGTGACCTGGCTCGGCGGCGGGCTGCTGGCGGGCGGCACCGGGATCCTGGCCCTGCCCGGCGGCATCGCGGGAGGCTTCGCCGGCCTGTTCGTGCTGATGATCGGGTGCGCTCTCGTCGCGCCGGCCGCCGCGCTCGGCCTGTTGCGGCTCCTCCACCCGGTGGCGGCGGCCGCGCTCGGCACGCTCGGGCGACTCGCCGCCCGCGGCATCGTGGCGTCGCTCTCCCGCACCGCGGTCGCCATCGCGGCCCTGATGATCGCGGTGTCGGCGGCCATCGGGGTCGGGATCATGATCGCGAGCTTCCGCGAGGCGGTGGTGAGCTGGCTCGAGGGCACCCTGCGCGCCGACGTGTACGTGTCGGCGCCGAGCCTGGTGGGCAACCGCCCGGACGCGACGCTCGATCCCGCGCTGGTGGCGCGCCTCGCCGCCACCCCGGGGGTGGCGCGCGCGGGCACGTCGCGCAGCGTCCTCGTCCCGGGCCCCGGCGGCCCGGTGCAGGTGGTCGCGCTCGACGTCGATCCCGCCCGGCCCCCGCGCTGGCGGTTTCGCGAGGGGAGCTCGGACGCGGTCTGGGGCGTGCGCGGCGCGGGCGCCATCGGGGATGTCATCGTGTCCGAGCCCTACGCCAACCGGCGCGCGGCGCGGCTAGGCGAGGCGGTCCGGCTGCACACCGACCGGGGCGGCCGCGACTTCCGGGTGGCCGGCGTGTTCTACGACTACGGCTCGAGCGCGGGAGTGGTGGTGATGAGCCGGCGGACCTACGACCGCTTCTGGGACGATCGCCGGGTCTCGGGCGTCGCGATCGAGGCCGCGCCCGGGGCCGACCTCGGCGCGCTGATGGCCGCGCTCCGGGAGCGGGCCGCCGGCGACCAGGTGGTCATGGTCCGCTCGAACCGCGCGCTGCGCGAGGCCTCGCTCGAGATCTTCGACCGCACCTTCGCGATCACCTCCGTGCTGCGCACGCTCACCGTCGCGGTCGCCTTCATCGGCATGCTCGCCGCGCTCCTGTCGCTCCAGCTCGAGCGCGCCCGCGAGATCGCGGTGCTCCGGACCCTCGGCCTGACCCCGCGCCAGGTGTGGGGGCTGGTCACCGCCGAGACCGGGCTGATGGGCCTGCTGGCCGGCGTGCTCGCGGTGCCCGGCGGGCTCATGCTGGCGGGAATTCTGGTATTCGTCATCAACCGCCGCTCGTTCGGCTGGACCATGCCCATCGATCCGTCGCCCGCGATCCTCCTCCAGGGCGTGGCGCTGTCGGCGCTGGCCGCGGTGCTGGCCGGGCTCTATCCCGCGTGGCGGATGGCGCGCGCGCTGCCCGCCGACGCGCTCCGCGATGAGTAGGAGCCGGCGCGCGGCCGCCCGGCTGGTGGTGACTCTCGTTGCGGTGGGGGCGGCGGCCGCCTACGCCCTCTGGCCCGGCGATGACGGCGCGGGGCGGGGCGGGGTCCAGGCGAGCCTGGCGGTGAGCGCGGCGCTCGGCTCGGGCGACCTGAGCGGCTTCGCGCGCGCGACCGCGCCGCGCCGATTCTCGTTTCCCGCCGACTCGGGGCCCCACCCGGAGTTCCGCACCGAGTGGTGGTACTACACCGGGAATCTCGAGACCGCGGCCGGGCGCCACTTCGGGTTCCAGCTCACGTTCTTCCGGACCGCCCTGGCGCCGCCTGCGGCGCGTGCCACCGACCGCTCCGTCCCATCCCCGTCTGCCTGGTCGGCCCGCCAGCTCTACCTCGCGCACTTCGCGCTCACCGACACCGCGGGTCGGCGCTTTCACGCGTGGAGCCGGCTCGACCGGGAAGCGCTCGGGCTGGCCGGGGCGCAGGCGAGCCCGTTCCGCGTCTGGCTCGAGGGCTGGTCGGCGGAGAGCGACGCGCCCGGCGGCCTGCCGGTCCAGCTCCGCGCCGCCGAGGGAGACGTCGCCATCGACCTGGTTCTCGCGAGCCAGAAGCCGGTGGCGCTCCAGGGCGACCGCGGGCTCAGCCAGAAGGGTCCCGAGCCGGGGAACGCGTCCTACTACTACTCGCTGTCCCGGATGACGGCCCGGGGCACCGTGAGGGCGGGTGGTGAGGCGCTCGCCGTTTCCGGGCTCGCGTGGATGGACCGCGAGTGGAGCACCAGCGCGCTCGGCCCGGACCTGGTCGGCTGGGACTGGGTCGCGCTCCAGCTCGACGACGGGCGCGACGTCATGCTCTACCGCCTCCGCCGGCGCGACGGCACCGCCGACGCCCACAGCGCCGGCACGCTGATCGCCACCGACGGCGCCACGCGGCCGCTCGCCGCCTCTGACCTGACGCTCGAGGCGCTCGACCACTGGACCAGCCCGCGGAGCCGCGTGCGCTACCCGAGCCGCTGGCGCCTCGTCATCCCGGACGCCGGGCTCGACCTCGAGATCACCCCGCGGCTGGCGGACCAGGAGCTGATCGTGGGCACTCGCTACTGGGAGGGCGCGGTCGGCGTCGTGGGCGCCGCGCACGGCCGCCCGATCGCGGGCCGCGGCTACGTGGAGCTGGTCGGCTACGGGGAGAGATGAGCCGCGAAGTCGCGGGTTGTTTCGTACGCGTCGACCGCGGTGGGTAGCATGACGTGGAAGCGCGCCCCGCGCGGAGAGTTGTCGGCGGCCCACAGGTGGCCGTGGTGCGATTCGACGATGGAGTGGCTGATGGACAGTCCCATCCCGGTCCCCTGGGCCTTGGTCGTGAAGAAGGCGTAGAAGATCTGGTCCGCCTGCTGCGGGGGCAGCCCCACGCCGGTATCGCTGACGCACACCGTGAGCTGCCCGCGGTCCGCCGGCTGTGACTTGATGACGAGCTCGCGCGCTCCCTCCACGTCCCTCATCGCGTCGATGCCGTTGACCATGAGGTTCATCATGACCTGCTGCAGCTGCACCCGATCCCCCATGACGCGGGGAAGATGCGCGGCCAGCTCGGTCCGGACCGAGATGGAGTGACGCGCGGTCTCGCTGCGCAGGAGGGCGATCATCTCGCGGATGACCTCGTTGAGATCGACCGGCGCCCGCTGCGGCGCGCTCTTCTTGAAGAGCAGGCGGGTCCGGTCGATGATGTCCGCCGCCCGCGTCCCATCCTCCACGATGCTCATCGCGGCCGCGCGGGCTTCCGCGAGATTCGGGGTCTCCCCCTCCAGCCAATGCAGGCAGGCATAAGCGTTGCTGACCACGGCGGTGATCGGTTGATTCACCTCGTGGGCCAGGGACGCGGTCAGCGCCCCCATGGTGGTCACCCGATTGACGTGGGCGAGATCGGCCCGCGCCTGACGCAGCGCCTCCTCCGCGCACCACTGCTCGAACAGGGAGGCGCTCAGCGCGAAGGCCAGCAGCACGAACGTGGTACCGGCCACCACCAGGGCCAGCGCGGTCTGATCGAGGCCCGCGGAGGTCCGGGGGTCCGGGACCGGGCCGTGAACGGTGAAGATGGCCGCGCGCATCGCGGTGTAGTGCATCCCGGAGATGGCCAGGCCCATGACGACGGCGGCGGCGAGCCGTTGCCCGAGATCCGGGGTCCGGAACGCCAGCCACAGGGCCGCGGTCGACGCGCCGATCGCGATGACCACGGAGAGCGCGACGAACGGACGCTCGTAGCTGAGGGTGGCGTGCCCCCGCATGCCCGCCATGCCGGTGTAGTGCATGGCGACGATGCCGGCGCCCATGAAGATGCCGCTGAGAGCGACGCGAAGCGGCGAGACGGCCGGCCGGCTGATGACATAGAACCCGGCGCTGGTCACGAAGATCGCCACCACGAGCGAGAGGGTGGTCAGGCCGACATCGTAGGAGAGGGTTACCGGCATGATGAATGCGAGCATCGCGACGAAGTGCATCGACCATATGCCGCCTCCCATCGTGATCGCGGCCCCCACCAGCCACAGGCGACGCGCGAGGCCCCGGGCGGCTGCCGCGCGCGCGGCGAGATCGAGGGCGGTATAGGACGCGAAGGAAGCGACGAGGATGGACAGGGCAACGAGGTAGGGATCGTGTGTTCCGATAACGAGCATCGGGTTGCCCCAATCGTCGGACCAGAGACCGGAGGGCGCCGCGGTCGCCGACTCGACCGAAGTCTACACCGGAAGGCCAGACCGCGCCCGCGAGCCCACCTCGGCTCCTTGGCCATGCACTTGCCGATTCTTGCGGAAAGCCGGGCCGTCGGGGCCCGCGGTGGCGCGGGCGGGATCACAAGCGCGTATCGATCAACCACCTCACGGAAAGGGGACAGACGCATGAGTTCAGCAACCGTACTTCGGATGGGGGTGCTGGCCGGACTTCTGATGCTCTCGACGGTCGCCTGTTCCAGCACGACCCGG
>WNFR01006491.1_pt1 | contig 11959 bp, 10 predicted proteins | sample 5400221 | NCBI WGS metagenome assembly WNFR01 (sample SAMN13153357, study PRJNA577476) | soil metagenome | isolation source: 40 cm soil under Madrone tree | place: USA:California | collected 2016-06-14 | reverse complement strand
AGCCCGGGGACACGGGCTATGCCGCGGCGGCGGCAGCGCGCGCCTATTCCACGATCTCAGGCAGCAAGGAGATCTCGGGACCGGGCTATGGCGGCTACACCCAGACCGAGCTTGCCGGCGTGAATGCCGGCGATCTGGTTGCCATGACGATGTTCAACAACACGCACGGCAACACCTATTGGGAGTTTTCCCAGGCAAACGAGACCCTAGGCGGTTCCTCGATCGCCCACGTCTGGAACTACGGCGTCAATACCATCGGCTGGGAAGACACCTATGGCGGCGGCGACCGCGACTATAACGACCTTATCGTCGGGGTCGACTTCACCAGCGCCTCGGGCCATGGCCTGCTGGTGTAGATCGGGCCGCGACCGCGCCTGGCGCGGGAGGTTCAAGGGTCTTGGACATCGACCCGCCTGGAGATGAACTTCGTCAGCGAAGGCCCGATGAACAGCACCGCGATCATGCGCACTGTCTGCATCGCCATCACGAAGGAGACGTCGACATTGCTCGACGCGGCGATGATCGCAATCGAGTCGGATCCGCCCGGACTGGTGGCGAGGTAGGCGGTCAGCGGGTCGATGCCGGCGGCGAAGACGAGGACGGCCGCGACGCCGCCGCACAGCGCGATCAGGGCGAGCGAGCCTGCCAGCACCTGCGGCAAGGCCCGCGCCGCATGCAGCAGCAGCGGATGGGTGAAGCGCAGGCCGATGTTCCAGCCGACAAGCGCATAGCTCGCGGCGAGCAACCAGATCGGCAACTCGATCGTCATCCAGCCGAAATGCGTGAGGACGATGCCCAGGACCAGCGGAACCAGGAAGGCTCCGCCGGGAATTTTCAGCACGCGGGCGAGCATCGGCCCTATCACGGCCAGTGCGACCGTCTCGGCGAGGGGCAACCAGGCGACTTCGGCGAACCAGACGATCGCGCCGGCGCCATGCGAGGCGCTGACGCCAAATACCTTCGCCACCAGGGAGGCCACCATCGCCACCATGACCACCCGCAGATATTGCATGAAGGCGACCAGCCGGATGTCGGCGCCGTAGGACTCGGCCATGATCGTCATCACCGATGCGGCACCCGGGCTCAGTCCCCACAAAGCCGTGGTACCGGGCAATACCCGCAGGCGGGTCATCAGCCATCCGAGAAAGGTGCTGGCTGCGACCACGGAAAGCACGCCGAAGGTAAAGAGCGGCCAATGGCCTAAAATGTCGCCGACGATTGTCAGCGGCACCATCTTGGCGATCATGCAGCCGACGATTCCCTGGGCAACGACGAAGGCGCGCAGGGGAAACCGCACCTTGCCGCCGCTGGCGGCGATCACGACGCCCGCCAGCAAGGGGCCGAGCATCAGCGCGGCGGGCGCATGGATCCAGAGCAGGAAGGCTCCGAGGCCGACCGAGAGGACAACGAGTGTGATCCACAGAGACGGCGCGTCGAGCCGGCCGATCCATCGCGAGAAGGTGCGGCCACTTTCGGGGACCATGATGACCTGCGGTTACTGCACGAACGCTTCCGCTTCGCCATTCATCTTGCGAATCGTCTCGATCAACTCGGCGGAGGCAGTGGCGAGACGTGCATCATCCGTGCCACGCAGGACAAGCGAGACGCTGACGCGGCCGTTGCGGAAGCCAGGATAGCTGCCGATGTCGAGATCCTCGTAGCGCTTCTGCAACGCGCCCAGCGGCTCGGCGATGATGCCCTCGGGGAGATTGGTGCGCACGGTGCGCGAAACCATCGGGGCGCCGCCCACCAGCCGGTGCTTCATGGCGCCGAACATGCCTTCGACGATCTTGGGGATGCCGGCGAAGGTGAAGACATTCTCCATCTGGAAGCCGGGCGCCACCGATACCGGATTGTCGACCAGGACGCCGCCATGGGGGATACGGGCCATGCGCCGGCGCGCCGGGGTAAAAAGCGCCGCATCGCCGTAATGGCGCGTCATGCGGTCCACCGCTTCGGCATTCTCCGAGATGCCGACGCCGAAGGCCTTGGCGATGCAATCGGCGGTGATGTCGTCATGGGTGGGGCCGATGCCGCCAGTGGTGAAGACATAGTCGAACTTCCGGCGCACATCGTTCACTGTGGCGACGATGGTCGCCTCGGTGTCGGGAATGACCCGGCATTCCATCAACCGCACGCCGATCTTGTTCAACTCGACCGCGAGATACTGGATGTTGGCGTCCTTGGTTCGCCCGCTCAAAATCTCGTTGCCGATGACCAGCACACAGGCGCTCACGGTTTTGGCTGTTTCGCTTGGGGACATTTCGGACATGCGGGCGCTCACTTTTTTCTTTTGATTTCAGTAGATTAGCCGAGGCTGCCGGTGTGGCCAAGCAGCGCCTGCCTTGTGAGCGGGGGCCTTGCATGCCAAATTGGGAACATGAGCAATTTGCGCGAAATGGCCGGCAGCGAGGATTACTGGAACCGCGACGAGCGCTCCATAAAACTGCATGCGCCGGAAGCCTTCGAGGGCATGCGCCGCGCCGGCAAGCTGGCGGCGGAGACCCTTGATTTCATCACCCCCCATGTCCAGCCCGGCATCACCACCGAGCAATTGGACAAGCTTTGCCACGATTTCATCCTGGGCCACCAGGCAGTGCCGGCGCCACTCGGCTATCGCGGCTATCCGAAGTCGATCTGCACGTCGATCAACCACGTCGTCTGTCACGGCATTCCCAGTGAAAAGGCCGTTTTGAAGAACGGCGACATCGTCAATATCGACGTGACGGTGATCCTCGACGGCTGGTATGGCGACACCAGCCGCATGTTTTTTGCCGGCGATGTCAGCGTCAAGGCGCGTCGCCTGTGCGACGTGACCCATGAGGCGATGATGCGCGGCATCGCAGCGGCCAAGCCCGGCGGCCATGTCGGCGATATCGGCCATGCCATCCAGAATTTCGTCGAAGCCCACAAATACTCGGTGGTCCGCGACTTCTGCGGCCATGGCCTCGGACGCATCTTCCACGACGCGCCCAACATCCTGCATTACGGCCGCCCCGACACCGGCCCGGAGCTGAGAACCGGCATGTTCTTTACCGTCGAGCCGATGGTAAACGCCGGCAAATGGACGGTGAAGGTATTGAGCGACGGCTGGACGGCGGAGACGCGCGACAAGTCCTTGTCGGCGCAGTTCGAGCATTCCGTCGGCATCACCTCCACCGGTGTCGAGATTTTTACCCTGTCACCGACCGGCCTGATCAAGCCGCCCTATGGTTGAGCGTAGACCGTATCGGTCGGCCCATAGCCCGTGATGTCGACCACCACCACCTCGGTGCCGGTTTGGGCAAAATGGCTCTGGCCTGCCGGCTCGGTGTAAAAACTGCCCGGCGGCAGCGGCTTCAGTGCCGCCTCGTCGAATTTGCTGCCATAGCCGATCCGCCAGATGCCCGAGACGACGGTCGCCGACCTTGTGTCGCGATGGCTGTGCGCCTCGATCCTGGTGTTCGCCGGAACACTGAGCCGGATCGTATAAAGACCTGATTCAGAAGGATTTCCCGCCAAAACGGTGGTCTGGATGCCGGCCACGCCCGAGGTCCCTGCGCCGCCACCTGTCTTTGCCAATACAGCCACTTCAGCCGGCGTGACGCGACGCTCCGCTGCCTCGTCGAGGAAGGCGCGGACGGCGGCGACGGTGGCTTTGGGCTGCTCTTCCATCAACCAGTGGCCGGCATCCGCGATCACCAGCCCGCGGACATTGCCGGCGGCAGCGTTCATGACGAGGGCCATGGTCGTGCCGAACGATTTCGCGCCGCCAATCGCCAGCACCGGCATGGTGAGCTTGCCCTTGGCAAGTAAGGCCTTGTTGTCGGTGGCGTCCTGGTCGAAGGCGGCGAACTGGGCGAAACCGGCATGCATGGCGCCCGGCTGGGCATAGAGCTTGGCGTAATGCTCGCGCGAGGCCTCGCTGAAGTGCTTGGGATCGGCCGAGAACTCATTCCAGAAGCGGTCGAGATAGATCCTCTCGCGGCCGGCGACCAGCCGCTCGGCGTCCGGTCCGCCGAAGGAGAAATGCCACAACGCCTTGGCGCGAACGATCTCGTCCCACGGCCCGATACCGGGCAACGGCGCGTCCATCAGCACGAACCGCGTCACCCGCGCCGGATAAAGGGCGGCAAAGGCGTAGCCCACCATGTTGCCGATATCGTGGGTAACGAGGTCGGTCCTGTCGATCTTGAGCGCATCGAGAACGCCCGCGATGTCACCGGCCTGGGTCTTCTTGTCGTAGCCGCCCTCGGAACGCGACGAAAGGCCGATGCCGCGCAGGTCGGGCACGACGACGGTATGGTCGCGCATCAGGTCGGCCGCCAGCGGCGCCCACATATCGCCGGTCTCGCCATAACCGTGCAGCAAGGTGACCGCCGGGCCCGTGCCGCCGACGCGGACGTGGATCGTGGCGCCGTTGGTGGCGATTTCCTGGATCCGGAAATGAGCCGGAAAAGGCTCGACCTGTGCGAAGGCCGGCATAGAAATCAGCAGGGCGCCGAGGGCGGCGGTCATCATTCGAAGCATTTTTGGAATCTCCTCTGGCAGGTCATGGCCCAAAATTGGCGTTCGGGGTAGACGATGAATAACGAATACGGTTTTCGGGAATGCCGAACAATGAAACTGGACGGAATCGCGGCCTTCGTGGCCGTCGCGGAAGCCGGATCGATCAGCGAGGCGGCCCGTCGCCTGCACGTTTCCAAGTCGGTGGTCAGCGAACGCCGATCTGGAAGACCACCAGGCCATCGTCTACACCAACAGGGGGACCGTGGATTGGCGATTCCAGGGACGCGGCCACGCCGTCATCGTCCGGGCAGCCAGCAGCCTGCGTATCAATAACGGCCTCGTCATGCGCGATGCCGCCATCGCCGGCCTCGGCGTGGCCCTGTTGCCCACTTTCATGGTCCACACTGCCTTGGCGGCGGAGACGCTATACGCGCTCGATGTTGGCGCCGAACCCGAAAGCGCCGTGGTCCATATCGTCTATCTGAAAGACCGGCGCGTTTCAGCCAAGCTGCGCGCGCTCACCGAATGCCTGCGCCGGACCTTCGGCGATCCGCCCTACTGGGATCGCTGATGCTGCAAGGACGTGGATCTTGATGCCGTTGAGGGGCGCCAGGCCGTTCTCACAACGTCAATATTGTTGCCGCTATTTCGCCCCGGTTGCATAAGATCATCGCGTACATGCCGAAAACGAGCCGCTCCCGGACCCTCGACGTAACGACGCAGCGGCCCCCAGAGGCGCCGGCGGACGACGCGGCGCTTTTGTCCCTGATCGCCGCCGGTCTTCGCCTGCAGGCCAAGAGTTCCGACACTGCGCAAGCGTTATGGCGCATCAGCGGCAACACGCTTGCCTATCGCGCGGCGTTGCGCGAGGCCGGCGGCACCTGGAACCGGCTCGACCAGTGTTGGGATTTTGCCGGCGACGATCCGAGCCCGAAACTCGCCGCATTGATCGAGGCGATGCCCACGGCCGCGGCGCCCGGACACAATAGCGGCGAGACGCCCCCTGAGAAGCCGCATTACTGGGGGCATCGCGCGCGGGTGCGCGAGCGTGTGATGAAATCGGGCGTCGAGGCGATGGCCGATTACGAGCTGCTCGAGCTGCTGCTGTTCTATTCGATCGAACGTGTCGACACCAAGCCGCTGGCCAAGCGGCTACTGGAGCGCTTCGGCACCCTGGGCGACATCTTTGCGGCCGATCCGGCGCAATTGCGCGAGTTCGAAATCGACCAGAAGACGATGATCCATTTCAGGGCGATGCGCGAGGTCGGCAGGCGGCTGGCGGAGCGCAAGGTCAAGGACATGCCTGTGCTGACCAACTGGCAGCAACTGATCGACTATTGCCACGCTGCCCTCGCCCACGAGAAGACCGAGCAGTTCCGCATCCTCTTCCTCGACCGCAAGAACGTGCTGATCGCCGATGAGGTCCAGCAGCGCGGCACCATCGACCACACGCCGGTCTATCCGCGCGAGGTCGTGAAGCGTGCTCTCGACCACAATGCCGCCGCGTTGATCCTCGTGCACAACCATCCCTCGGGCGATCCCAAGCCCTCGCGCGACGATATCGAGATGACGAAGGAGATCGCCAAGGCGGCCGAAGCGCTCGGCATCTCCATCCACGACCACCTGGTGATCGGCCGCAAGGGCCACGCCAGTTTCCGGTCGCTGGGGCTATTGTGAGGCGTTCCTCGACGCTTGGTGAGTCAGCAGAGACGCTCATTGAACAGCCTTTTCGCCAATCACATCCAATTTAGCGAGCGCTTCGTCCGACAGTTTGAGGTCAGCCGCCCGGAGGTTCTCGTGCAGGTGATCGAGCGAGGAGGTACCCGGGATGAGGAGAACATTTGATGCGCGCCGAAGCAGCCAGGCGAGCGCCGCCTGCATGGGCGTCGCGCCGAGCTCGCCCGCCACATTGGAAAGGGTCGACGACTGCAGCGGCGTGAAGCCGCCGAGAGGGAAGAAGGGCACGTAAGCGATGCCCAGGTCCGCGAGTTCGTCGATCAGGATGTCGTCAGCACGATGGACGAGATTGTAGTGGTTCTGCACGCAAACAACCTTCGCGATGCCGCGCGCCTGCGTGACTTGAGCAGGCGTGGCGTTGCTGATGCCGAGATGGCGGATCAGACCTTGTCTCTGCAGCTCCGCGAGCGCGGTGAATGGCTCCTCGATCGATCCTTCGCTTGGTCCGTGGCCTGGTCCTATGAACCGAAAGTTGACGACGTCCAGTACGTCGACGCCCAGGTTCCGAAGGTTGTCGTGGACGGCGCGGGTGAGATCTGTGGGCGTAGACGCCGGGATCCACGAGGCGTCATCGCCACGCACGGCGCCGACCTTCGTCACGATTACCAAGTCGTCCGGATATGGGTGGAGCGCCTCGCGGATAAGCCCATTGGTGATGTGGGGGCCATAGAAGTCGCTGGTATCGATGTGATCGACTCCGCTCGCGACCGCCTCGCGCAGAACTGCGAGCGCGGCGTCGCGATCCTTGGGCGGACCAAATACCCCGGGCCCGGCGAGCTGCATTGCACCATAGCCCATGCGTTTCACGGTTCGATTGCCGAGCGGGAATGCACCGGCGGCGGTGATGTCGGTCATAGAAAATCTCCGAAGTTGAACAGTCGACATATGGACACTGCGCATCCGACCGATAATCCTGCATAATCGGAACAGGCTGTGCGAGAATGTGAACAATGGCAGCGGACCTGAACGATCTCTCCGCCTTTGTAGCGGTAGCACACGCCGGCGGATTTCGTGATGCCGCGCGGCTAGGCGGCGTCTCCGCTTCCAGCCTGAGCGGAGCCGTGCGGCGGCTGGAGGCGAAGCTCGGCATGCGCCTCCTTAATCGTACCACGCGTAGCATCGCTCCAACCGAGGCGGGTGCCCGACTCCTTGAGCGGCTGAGACCGGCGCTCGACGAAGTTGAGGCCGCTATCGACATCGTGAACGCCTTTCGCGACCGGCCGATCGGAACACTCAAGCTCAACGTGCCGGGAACGGTTGCGCGTCTGGTGCTGCCATCGATCGTGGCGTCGTTTCTGAAGGCATATCCGGACATCCGGCTGGAGGTCATCGTCGAGGAAGGCTTCGTCGATGTACTGGCCGCGGGTTGCGATGCCGGGATCCGCTATGATGAGCGGCTAGAGCAGGACATGATCGCGGTCCCGATCGGCCCACGCATCCAGCGCTTCGCCACGGCCGCCTCACCCGACTATCTCGATGCGCGCGGCCGGCCGGAGCATCCTCGCGATCTGCTCAGTCACGCCTGCTTACGCGGGCAGTTCGCCAGTGGCGCGATGCCGACCTGGGAATTCGAGCGCGATGGCGAAGTGATGCGGGTCGATCCCGTCGGACCGTTGGTGGTGAGGCTCGGCGCGGCGGTGGACCTAGCGGTCAGCGCAGCCGTCGCGGGGCTCGGCATCATCCATCTCTTTGAAGAGTGGCTGCGCCCCCATCTCGACAGCGGCGCTTTGGAGCCGGTGCTGGCGTCTTGGTGGCAGAGCTTCTCGGGGCCCTTTCTCTACTATCCCGGTCGCCGCCATCTGCCTGCACCGCTCCGCGCTTTTGTCGATTTCATCAAGAATTAGGGCCGAGCCGTTCGTTACCGGCAGATTTGTGGATTGGCAAAGTCACGCCAGCGCTAACGCCGAGGCGCTGCGCATTGCGATCCACGAGTTCCACAAGCCCGGGAGCTTTATAAGGGCATTGCACCACGAGTATAAGCCATTGCACCCTAAGTATAAGGCTTGTTGAAGTGCGGACTCGCCAAACTATATGTTGGGCACGGGCCGGGGGGCGTGAACAGATCGAGGGTGCCATGTCGATTGACCCGGCCTTGAACTTGACGGCAATCAATGACGATGCCGTCACCGAGACTCCATTCTATATCCCTGCGACGGGAACAGCGACGCGGCCGCGCCGCACGCTCAAATACGGCGACACCTTTGCCGTGCTGGACACTCATGGCGACATCGGGGCCTCGGCTGGCGAGTCCGACGGGCTGTTTCACAACGACACGCGCTTCCTGTCACACCTCGCGCTTTTGGTAAACGGGCTGCAGCCGCTGCTGCTCGGGTCCAACCTGCGCGACGACAACACCCAGCTTTCGGTCGACCTGACCAATCCGGATTTCTTCGTCGATGGCCGCATCGTTTTGCAAAAAGACCTGCTGCATATCGCACGCACGACCTTTCTGTGGCGCGGCACGGCATATCAACGGCTGGCCGTGCGCAATCACGGCGATCGCGCCATCGCCCTCAGCCTCACGGTTCTCTACAGAAACGATTTTGCTGATCTGTTCGAGGTCCGGGGCTTGCACCGCGCACACCGCGGCAGCGCCACGCACCGCGTGATCGGCCCGGACCAGGCGGTGCTGACTTACCAAGGCCTCGACGGCAAGGTCCGGCGCACTGCACTTACATTCGATCCGCCGCCGACGGAACTGGGCGAAAGCAAGGCCACCTATCGACTTGACCTGGCGCCCGGAGAAATGTGCCCGATCTTCCTCGCCGTCAGCTGCAACGCGCCGCCCGAACAGCGCCCCGTGCCGTTCCTGGGGGGGCTCCTTGCGGCGCGGCGCGAACGGCGGGCAGCGACAAAAGGCGGGACCACGATCGAGACCTCAAACGAGCTCTTCAACGAGGTCCTGTGCCGCTCGGCAGCCGATCTCCAGATGCTCACGACCGACACTGCCGAAGGCCGGTATCCCTATGCCGGCATCCCTTGGTATTCGACGACCTTCGGACGGGACGGCCTTGTCACCGCGCTGCAAATGCTGTGGTGCGATCCGAGCGTCGCGCGCGGCGTCTTGCGCCGGCTTGCCGCGCACCAGGCCAAAACCACCGATCCGCTTTCCGATGCGCAGCCGGGAAAGATCCTGCATGAAATGCGCAAGGGTGAGATGGCTGCCCTGCGCGAGGTGCCCTTCGGCCTATATTACGGCAGCGTCGATGCCACGCCCCTCTTTGTGTTGCTCGCCGGCCTCTATGTCGAGCGCACGGACGACTGGGAGACCATGGAGGCTCTGTGGCCCGCGGTCCAGGCGGCGCTGCTTTGGATCGACGGCTTTGGCGATCCGGACCGGGATGGCTTTGTAGAGTATCGCAGCGCTACCGCGCAGGGCCTCGCCAACCAGGGATGGAAGGATTCCCAAGACGCCGTTTTTCACGCCGATGGCCGCCTGGCCGAGGGCCCCATCGCGCTCGCCGAAGTCCAAGGCTATGTCTATGCCGCGAAAAGAGCCATCGCGCGTTACGCGCGCCGGGCGCATATGGACGAGGAGGCGCGCCGGCTTGAAGCCGACGCCGAACACCTCGCTATGCGTTTCGAAGCCGCATTCTGGTGTCCGGAACTGGAAACCTATGCGCTGGCGCTTGATGGAGACAAGCAGCCATGCCGGGTTCGCACGTCGAATGCCGGTCAAGTGTTGTTCACCGGCATCGCCCGCCCGGACCGCGCCGCCAAGGTCGCGGCAGGATTAATGGGACCCCGATTCTTCTCGGGTTGGGGGATTCGCACGGTGGCAAAGGGGGAAGCGCGCTACAATCCGATGTCGTACCATAACGGCTCGATCTGGCCGCATGACAACGCCCTGATCGCGCTCGGGCTCGCACGCTACGGATTGAAGGGCTCGGTCGAGCATTTGTTCAAGGGCCTGTTCGACGCCGCTACTTATATGGAGCTGCGACGACTGCCGGAACTCTTCTGCGGATTCCAGCGTCAGCGTAGCCGGGGCCCGACACTTTATCCCGTCGCCTGTTCGCCGCAAGCCTGGGCGAGCGCCACACCCTTCTCTCTGATCGAAGCTACGCTGGGATTGGCGTTCGACCCGCGACGCCGCGAGATATGCCTGCTCGATCCGCGGCTGCCATCCTTCCTGGACGAAGTGACGTTTCGCAATCTGCAGCTCGGCGGATCAAGTGTCGACGTCAAGGTCCGCCGCCATCAAAATGACGTTTCGTTCGAACTTTTGCAGACGGACGGAAAGGTCCAGGTTTCCATCGTCTCTTCGCGCTGAACTTCACATCAAGGCGGCGTCGAGATACCTACTCCAACTGCCTCGCTGGAGGGTTCTATGGCCGACAAGTTTGGAATAGGTATGCTGGCGATGGCGCTGATTGCGCTCGCCGCGGCAGCCCCGTCTGTCATGGCTCAAAACAATTCCGAAAGCGCTCAGCCGCCACTCGCCCAGGCACCACCCGCCGAAGCGCCGCCTGTCCAGGCGCCCCCGGCCCCGGCGCCTCCAACCCCGGCGCCGCTTCCCCCAGCTCAGGCGTCAACCCCTCCAGCCCCACCGTCCCCAGCCCCGCCGCCCCCAGCTCAGGGAGGCAACGTGCCTGCTGCCCCCAGCAGTGGAGGTGTCGGATCGCCATCGGTCACCGTCCTTAATACGCAGGAGGTGCAAGGCATTCTCGGCAGGGAAGTGCGCAGCGCCGCCGATGAGGATATGGGGCGAATCGTCGACGTGATCGTCGATGGAGACGGACGTGTACGCGCTGCCATCATTGACTTCGGCGGCTTTCTCGGCGTCGGCAGTCGCAAAATCGCCGTCGATTGGAAAGCGCTGCACTTCGTCCCCACGGCAAGCAGACCGCATGGCATTGTCCTCGAACTTACGCGGGACCAGGTCAAACCTGCGCCCGAATACAAGGACGGCAAGCCTGTCGTCGTCCTGGGCCCATCGGGCAATCTGGAGCCGTTCCCATAGAATCCATCGATACGGGGGAGATAACGTTGTCGGCGAAGCCTTCACCACGCCCGACCGACGGACCCGATAGCGGCGAGAGCGGGACCGTACGAGGTCATGACCGGAGCCAGCCCCGCGAGCCGCGGTGCCCGGACACTCGCCCACGGCCACCCTGTCCCTCGCAACGCAGCTTGCGCGGACTCGATTGGTTCGTCTTCTTTGTCGCCGACGTTCAGACCGGTTTCGGACCCTTCGTCGCTGTTTATCTCACGACGCAGAAATGGACGCAGATCGACATCGGCCTGGTTCTGTCGGTCTCGGGCCTCATCGCGCTGATCGGCCAGATGCCGGGCGGGGCGCTGGTCGATGCCGTCCGCTCGGAACGGAATGTGGCGGCGGTGGCGGTTGCGATCATCGGCGCCAGCGCGCTCGCCTACGCGATGTGGCCGATCTTCCCGGTCGTGCTCGCCGCCGCAACGATGCACGCCGCCGCGAGTTGCGTGCTCGCGCCGGCCATCGCGGCAATCAGCCTCGGTCTCGTCGGAGTGGCTGCAATCGGCGAGCGGTTCGGACGCAATGCGCGCTTCGCGTCCATTGGGGCGGGTCTATCGGCTGCCGTGATGGGTGCGTCCGGATACTTCTTTTCAGCGAGGGCGGTCTTTTTCGTCACCGCTGCTCTGCTCATTCCCGCGTTGTTCGTGCTTCGCCGCATGTCTCCGGAAGAGATCGATCCGGAACGGGCTCATGGAAGCATACCGAAACGGCGCGCCGAGAAATCGCCGGTCGACCTCC
>WNFR01010519.1_pt1 | contig 11960 bp, 15 predicted proteins | sample 5400221 | NCBI WGS metagenome assembly WNFR01 (sample SAMN13153357, study PRJNA577476) | soil metagenome | isolation source: 40 cm soil under Madrone tree | place: USA:California | collected 2016-06-14 | reverse complement strand
AACCTTGTTCAGGACAAAGACGCCACCTGTCCGCACTGCTGGGAAACCATCACACTGACCCTCGACCTATCGGTACCCGAGCAATCGTATGTCGAGGATTGCCCGGTGTGCTGCAAGCCGATGTTGGTGACCTACATTGCCTCGGACGGTGAATTAGCGGAATTCAGCGTCGAGCCCACCGAGTGACACCGTCCCGTAGCGACGGGCCACGGCGCGGTGCCTCGTCTCCGCGTGATACCGCCCCGACGCGCCGCGGCGGTCCGCCGCGCGCTGCCGGACCTCGGCGCGGAGGATTCAGGATGTTGCGCATCCTGATCTTGCTGGTGATCTTGCTGCTGGTCTCGGTGAGGACTTGTCAGGATCAACTTTTCAGCACTCGCTGGCGTGACCCGCTGTTTGTGGCGATCTACCCCATCGCGGCGGACGACAGTCCGGTGACGCGAGCGTATCTCGCGGCGCTCGATGCCGAGCGCTTCAAACCCATCGATGGGTTCTTCGTGCGTGAGGCCGAGCGGTATCATCTGAGCACGAGTGAACCGTTCAGAACCCGGCTCAGACCCGAATTGCAAGATCGCCCACCGCAGCGAGCTGCGGGTGCCGGGGTTTTGTCGACGGCCCTTTGGAGTCTGCGGCTCCGATACTGGGCCTGGCGCGTGAGCGGACACGCGCATGACCCCGAGGATATTCGTATGTTCGTCCTCTATCACGACCCGGCATTGACGCCCAGCGTGCCTCATTCCCTGGGTCTCATGAAGGGACTCATCGGTGTCGTGTATGCGTTTGCGGCGCCCGAGATGAACGGCGCGAACAATGTGGTGATCGCCCACGAATTACTGCATACGGTGGGAGCCACCGACAAGTACAGCTTCGTCGATGACGCACCGCGTTTTCCGGATGGTTATGGCGACGCGGCGCAAAAGCCGCTTTTCCCCCAACTGACGGCGGAATTGATGGCGGGACGACGCATGCTGGCGCCGGACAAGTGGCAACAGGCGCCAAGTCTCGACGAAGTGGTCATTGGCCCCGTCACCGCGTTGGAAATTCGTTGGCCGCAGCATGCTCGCTGACGTCAGCTCCTTCGAAAGCGCGGCTCGAGGCCGTGGAGATCGGCGGCAGACAACTGTTCTATCAGGCTTAGCTCAGATCAGCTCAGCGCCGCCAATATCGGCCCGTGCATGCGCCCGTTGGTGGCCAGCACCGACGTGGACCGCAGGGTGATCGGCGCACCGTCGAGGTCCGTGAAACGTCCTCCCGCCTCGTTGACGATGGCGACGCAGGCCGCAATGTCGAGAATGTTCACATCGGATTCGATCACGGCGTCGATCTTGCCGCTCGCCAGCAAGTGATAGTGCAGAAAATCCCCATAGCCCCGGATACGGTTGACCTGCGATACGAGCGCGCCATATCGCGCCCATTTACCCCCGATGGCGAGCGTTTTCATGTTGCCCGTGGACAGCGCGGCCGACTCGATCGTTGCGATCTCGCTCACACCCACGGGTTTACCGTTCAGATACGCGCCGCAGCCACGCTCGGCGAAGCTGAGTTCACCGTACACCGGAGCGCTCGACACGCCCAGCACGATCTCCCCGCGGCGCATCAAAGCGATCTGCGTGGAGAACATCGGGTATTCGCGCACGAACGCCTTGGTGCCGTCGATGGGATCCACCAGCCACAGACTCTCGGCATTTTCGTCGCGCGATCCAGTTTCCTCCCCGTAGAACCCATAGGAGGGGAATCGCGCCTCGAGAATCTCGCGAATCGCGATTTCACAGCGCACATCGGCCTCCGTCACCGGCGATTTGTCAGCCTTGATGCGTATTTCGATGTTGCGCTGGAACAATGAGCGCGCAATGGCGGCGGCTTGCTCCGCCGCGTCGAGGGCGGCCCGCAGTTCTGCTGAAGGTTTCATCGGTTGTACGAGACGGCTCCAGACGGGCGAATTTCGGCTTGAGCGCTGTGTGGTGCCCTCTGTTCGGATGATTACAACACTTTTATCTTATCAGTTCCGCACGCAAATCGGCGTGCCGGCACTCCCCATTGGTCATCACGCGCATAGCATTCGTGGGACCATTCAAATCCCGCGTCAAATCGGCTGCCTGTACACCTCTCGAACACAAACGGCATTCGCCATGGCGGACTCGCTTGACTTATTCTACGGGCATGTTGCTGCCGCAAGCCGAAAATGCATTGGTCGATCAGAGTAAAGTCGAGGACTACTTGCTTTCCGTGACTCACCCGGATGGCCAGTCAAAGGCTCGGTTCTTTATCGGCTTTGGGTTTCACCCGGGCCAGTGGCGGCAGCTTGCGGACGCACTGCGGTCGGTAGGAACTTCCAACCCGGTATTCGCTAGCGTAGAGTCGTCACATGGAACTCGCTACGTTGTCGACGGACTGCTGACCACGCCAGTCAATCGTTCGCCGCGCGTTAGAACCGTTTGGATTCTGGAAGCGGGCAGCGCCGCACCGAGATTAGTTACCGCGTATCCGCTGGAGGATCGGTTATGAGCCAAGTCAAAGAACACCAGCGCGTAGTCCTTACAGCCAACTTGCCGGCGGAAAGATTGACCGTGGGCGACGTGGGTACGGTCGTGCATGTCTATCAAGGCGGAGACGCATTTGAAGTGGAGTTCTCGACTCTCACCGGTGAAACCGTCGCAGTCGTGACGTTGAAAGGGAATTTATACGCGCACCGGCGATGACGGCACCACCGGGCTGGGGGACGGGTCGCGCGTGCCCAAGGAAAACCTGCGCGTCGAGGCCTACGGCACCGTCGATGAGGCCAATAGCGCGATCGGCGTCGTTTTGAGCGTGGCCGGACTGCCGCCGCCGATCGCAGGCTGTCTCACCGAGGTTCAGCACGACCTCTTCGATCTGGGCGGTGAATTGTGCATCCCGGGGCATCGCATGATCGAGGCGACGCATGTCGAACGTCTGGAGACGGAGCTCGACGGATTCAACGAGGACTTGCCGCCCCTGAAGGAGTTCATTTTGCCGGGGGGCGGACCGGCGGCGGCGGCCTGCCATGTCGCCCGCACCGTCTGCCGGCGCGCCGAGCGCCGTTGTTGGTCGCTGGCGCGCGCCGAGCACGTCTCGCCCGAAACACTCCAATACCTGAATCGCCTGTCGGATCTCCTGTTCGTGCTCGCCCGCGTGCTCGCGCGCCACGAACACGGCAGCGAAGTGATCTGGCGGCGGCCGAAGAAGTAAAAGGCTGCCACGAAATCGTGTTGGTCAGGTGCACGCGGTCGGTGCGCCCCCGCAGACCTGCGCGAGGGTGTCCTTGAACCAGCGGTATGACGCAGCGGAAACATCCCTGATCAGAGCGTAGGCATTACCCTGAAGGGCGTCGATATGTGAGGCGTTTATTCGGTTTTGCGCCGAGTTACGTGATGTGATTCACCGTCAGGGGTGGCCGTCGGGAGCACCCTGAACCTGGCCGATATGGGATGACTACCAGCGTCAGCCTGACGCACACCGCTCAATGAGGAAGCGCGGCCCCGCGCTGCACGCGGGCATCTGGAGTTTTCCCCCGAGCGGTGAGTGAACGCGAAGACCTACGGAGCCACAAACGGATGATCGCTAGAGCACTGAACGTCGAATCGAAGCTGCCCGCCGAGCCAGGCCGCGCGCTCCGCGCGCACGCGGCGCTGGTTCTCCCGTCACGACTAGAGGATCGGTAAGGCTTATGGAAACGGCAAGGCTCCGCTCGCTTCAGCAACCGAGTCGGCTGGCGTTGTTGCTGGAGTCGCTCGTGATGAGTCAGTCCTGGGTGCCGGTGAACGCACCTCAAGTCATGGACCGTAGCGGTCTCCCTTCTGTATTGCAAAAGCTCGCCATCAAAGCCGTGAAGGATGAAGGTACCTGGCGTGCCTGGTTGGGCCACGACGGCGTCCGATTCTTTGTCAGCGAAATGTCGCTGGAGTTGTCCCGAGAGCGCGGCCGCGCTGCGCTCAAGGTCCGTTATTACAATGAGGAGGGCCTGTTACAGATGTATAGCCAGTGGATCCGGCTCGCCGACGGCGCCACGTGGCAACGCTGCGCCCCATGAACGTTCAAGCGACGGGTGCAGCCGCGGCTCGATAGCGAACGGCTCGGCACAAACACCCTCCAGTGATCAACATGCTGGACTCCTTGATCAGGATAATTCCCGAGAGACTCATAGCGTTGCAGGGCCCATCCTGCACGACACAGAAGCCCAAGCCAAGCTATTGCCCTGCGGCAACACAGGGTGAACCGGGAGCTGTGAAAAACCGGCGGCGATGCCCTACACTGTTACACAAATGTCACATGGCACCGCCTCGGGAAAACAGGAGGGACCCGGTCGAAAGGATGGACGAGAAGTGGAGTGGCAGCTCGCCTCCACGGATCTGGGCTCCGTTCGCCGCTGGCTGGCCGACCACGGCACGATCGGCGGGCTCGTCCTCGAGCCTCGCACCACTCAGCAGATCTTCGACACCTACCTGGATACCGATGACTGGCGGATCCATCGCGCGGGCTTCGCGCTGCGCATCCGCTCGGAGTCCGGGAAGGCGGAAGCGACGCTCAAGTCGCTCAAGTCCGCGAGCGCCGAGGTCGCAGACCGCCGGGAGTTGAGCGAAACGCTGGAGGATTCAGCGAGCGAGTCGCTTCGGCAATCGAATGGGCCGGTCGGAACGCGTGTCCATGCCGTGAGTGGTTCGCACGCTTTGCTGCCGCTGTTCGAAGTACGCACCTCGAGGCAGAGATTCGCGGTCCGCAGACAAGACGAGGCAGAGCAGCTGGGTGAGATCGCCCTCGATGAAACCGTCATCTCGCGCCCGCACGGCGAGCCCCAGACGAGCATGCAGCGTGTCGAGGTGGAAGCCCTCACCGAGGCCCACGCGCCGCTTCAGTCGCTGGTCAAGACGCTGCGCAGCGACTGCGCGCTCGAGGCGGCGTCCGACACGAAGTACTCGCGGGGCCTCCAATCCGTCGGTTTGGCGCCGGGGCCGGCACCGGAATTCGCGCCGACGGCGGTAGACGCTTCCATGTCCATCGTCGAGGTTGCGCTCGCGAACCTGCGCCGCTACTTGTCTGCCTGGTATCTCCACGAGCCCGGTGCCCGTTTGGGGGACAATCCGGAAGAACTTCACGACTTGCGTGTCGCCGGCCGCAGAGTGGATGCCCTCCTGCGCCAGTTCCGCTTGTCGCTGCCCACGCCGTATCTGGAAATCCGGCCGACGCTGAAAAAAATACTGCGCGCTCTCGGCGAGGCGCGCGACCTGGACGTCGCCCTGGGTGAATTGCAGACGTTCGGCCGCGACTTGCCGAAATCGGAGCGGGAGAGCATCGAACCCTTGAAACGGCACCTGGAATCGGAGCGCAGCCGGGCCCGCGCCCGCATGTTGAACGTGCTCGATTCGATCTCCGTGCAGAAGGATCTCCAGAACTTGGCATCGTTGCTGGCCGCGCCCTCTGCGGCATCGCAGCAGGCATCACCCGATCGGGCTCTGAGCGTGGCGCCGGAATGGATCCGACGCCGATACCGGAAGATTCGCAAGGCTGCGGACCTGCTGACGCCGGATTCCTCGACGGAGGCGTATCACGAAGTCCGCGGCCAAGTGAAAAAGTTGCGCTACGCACTGGAGGCGGTGGCCGTCATCTACGGGAAACCTGCTGATGAGATGCTGCGGGCGTTGCGCCGCTGGCAGGAAAGGCTGGGGGTGCAGCAGGATACCGCGGTCGCGGGCCGACGACTCAAGACACTCGCCGGCGCACCACCCAAGGGCATGCCGCCCGCGACGTTGTTCCTGATGGGCCGGTTTGCGGAGCACTATGCGAGCGCCGCTCTGCGGGCGCGCAAGCTGCATGCGAAAGCGTATCGAAAAGTTCGAGGACGATGGAAAAGGCTGCGAATGATGCTCGAGGATCTGCCTGTAGGCGACGCACCGAAGCTTCCCGACATCGGTCCGTGAAACGATGGATTTGTTGATCATTCGCCATGCCGTCGCGTTTGAGCGCGATCGCCACCGCTGGCGCGACGACGGCGCGAGACCCTTGTCGCCTGCGGGCATGAGGCGCGCGCGCAAGGCGGCGGCCGGACTCAAAGAGTTCACCGAGACACCCGATCGCGTTCTGACCAGTCCTCTGGTTCGCGCCAGGCAGACTGCGCAGATTCTGACCGACGTTGCCGGCTGGCCGCCGGCGGCGGAAGTTGCCGAGCTCTCCCCGCAGGCACCTGCGCCGTCGGTGTTGACTCTGCTCGGCAAGGATCGCAGCAAGGTGGTTGCGGTCGTCGGCCATCAACCGGGTCTGGGGGCTCTGCTCACGGCCTGCCTGCTCGGAGACGGCGAGGCTCTGCCCATCGAAATGAAGAAAAATGCAGTCGCATGCGTGTCGTTCGAGGGCCCGCCGCGCGCAGGGCGCGCAGCCCTCAAGTGGCTCGCCACACCGCGCATGCTCCGCGGGCTTCGCTATGCGTAGCGTATCGATCGCAGAAGGGAAGCGTGACGAACGTCACGTCTGCCCGAGGCTCGAGGACTTGGCCGTCTACCGGACTAGGGGTTGCCGTACCGCTTCGGCGATCAGGCGGCGCGCGCGCGGCCAGTCGAATGCCGGTCCCGGGTCGGTTTTACGGCCGGGCGCAATATCGCTGTGGCCGGCCAGCCGATCCGGAGACAATCGAGGATAGGCGGCACATAGAGCGGCCACCACCTCCGCCAGAGCGACGTACTGGGCGGGCTCGTACGGCAGCGTATCGGTCCCTTCCAGTTCCACGCCCACCGAGAAATCGTTGCAGGCTTCGCGGCCCTGATACATCGACTTGCCCGCATGCCAGGCGCGCTCGGTGAATCCGACGTATTGAGTCACGGCGCCGTCGCGCGTCACGACCAGGTGCGAGGACACGCGCAACGAGCTCACTTCGGCAAAATACGGGTGCACGTCCGCCGGCAAGGAATTGGTGAACAGCCGGTCGATCCAGGGACCACCGAATTCTCCGGGCGGCAGACTGATGCCATGGACGACGATCAGGTCCGCCTCGACCCCCGCCGGCCGCGCGTCCTGGTTGGGCGAAGCGATCTGTCTCACGCCGCGCATCAACCCGCTCTCGAGGTCGACCTCCAAGCCCAAGTCCTCCGGTTACCGATACCGGCACTAGCATATGCGACAATTCCAAGATTATGAACGGCATCCCCGAAACTCCAACTTCCGCCTCGCTCGCGGCGCGCGACCTGCGCGTCGTGTGGCATCCCTGCACGCAGATGAAGGACCATGAAACCCTGCCGATGGTCGCGATTCGACGCGGTTCGGGTGCGTGGCTCGAGGACTTCGACGGCAAACGCTATCTCGACGCCGTGAGCTCCTGGTGGGTCAATCTCTTCGGGCATGCCAACCCGCGCATCAACGCGGCGCTCACCGAACAGCTGGGACAGCTCGAGCACGTGATCTTCGCCGGCTTCACTCACGAGCCGGCCCTACGTCTGGCCGAGCGCCTGGTTGCGCTGACGCCGCCCGGCTTGACTCGCTGCTTCTTCGCGGACAATGGCTCCGCCGCCGTGGAAGTGGCCATCAAGATGAGCTACCACTACTGGCGTAACCGCGGATTCGCGCAAAAGACCCGCTTCATGACGCTGCAGAACAGCTACCACGGCGAGACGCTCGGTGCCTTGGCGGTCGGCAATGTCGAACTCTACAAGACTCTGTACAAGCCTCTGCTGATGGACGTGCTGACCGCACCGTCGCCCGATTGCTACTACCGCGACTCCGGCGAGTCCTGGGAAGCCCATTCGCTGCGGCAGTTCGCGCACATGGAGCGGCTGCTCGCGGAGCATGCCGACGAGCTGGCGGCGGTCATCGTCGAACCCCTGGTGCAATGCGCGGGCGGCATGCGCATGTATCATCCGGTGTATCTGACCCGGCTGCGCGAGGCCTGCACGCGCTACGGCGTGCATCTGATCGCCGATGAAATCGCCGTCGGCTTCGGGCGGACCGGGACCATGTTTGCCTGTGAGCAGGCGGCCATCTCGCCCGACTTTCTGTGTTTGTCGAAGGGCCTCACGGGCGGCTACCTGCCGCTCTCGGCGGTGATGACCACCGAGGACATCTACGCCGCCTTCTACGATGAATACACGAAGCTGACCGCCTTCCTGCACTCGCACAGTTACACCGGCAATCCACTGGCATGCACGGCTGCGCTGGCGACGCTCGACATATTTGCGTCCGACCAGACCATCGAGCGCAATCGAGCCAAGGCTGCCTATCTCGGCCGCCGCGCCCGCGAGCTTGAAAATCACCCGCACGTGAGCGAGGTTCGCCAGTGCGGAATGATCGTCGCGGTCGAATTCGTCAAGGACAGGCGCAGCCGCGAGCCCTATCCCTGGACGGAACGCCGAGGGCAGCGCATCTACCGGCACTCGCTGCAACGAGGGGTGTTGCTCCGCCCGATCGGCAATGTCGTGTACTTCATGCCGCCCTATATCGTCGATGAAGCGGAAATGGACTTGATGGTGCAGACCGCGGCGGACGGAATCGAGCTCGCCACGTGCGACTGACCCGGGTGTACGTCGACACCGTATTGACGCCGGGGAGCCTGATCGAGCTGCCCCCCGATACGGCGTCGCATCTGGCGAAGGTGCTGCGGGCGCGCAGCGGCAATGAGCTGATCTTGTTCAACGGCGACGGGCGCGAATTCAATGGGGCGATCGAGGCGGTGCGCGGCTCGCGGGTGTCGGCGTCGGTCGGCGACGGCCGGACGGTGGATCGGGAATCGCCGCTGGCCATCACGCTGGTGCAGTGCGTGCCGCGCGGCGACCGCATGGATTTCATCGTGCAAAAGGCCACGGAACTCGGTGTGGCACGGATCGTGCCGGTATTGAGCCAACGCAGCGTCGTTCGACTCGACAAGGCCCAGGCGGAGTCGAAAGCCATTCATTGGCGGGCCGTGGCGGTGAGCGCTTGCGAGCAGTGCGGCCGCAATCGCCTGCCGACAATCGAGGTTGCACAGCCGCTGCTCAACTACCTCGGCGCGTCATCGCCGGGCACCGGCCCCCGGCTGGTGTTCGAGCCGGAATCGACAGGGCACGCGCGCACCGCCGCGCCGGGCGCCGCCGAGAGGGCCGAGGCCGCGACCGTCGATGCGGAAATTGCGATCGGACCGGAAGGCGGCTTCGCCTCCGATGAACTCGAGGCCTTTCGGGTCGCGGGATTTTCCCAGGTGGGACTAGGACCCCGCATCTTGCGCACTGAGACCGCCGCCATCGCGGCGGCGGTGTGGCTGCAGGCGCGATTCGGCGATATGTAAGGTAATATCAGTCACCGACACATTGAAGGTAAGGCAGGAGCGGTATGCCTTCACATCCGTGGAACAGTTGATTCCGGATTTTTTGGCCGACGTGCGCGGCCTGCGAGATAAGCAATGAGCAAGCGCATCAAGGTACATGTTGGAACGCTCGACGACATGGGTCAGCGCTTCGTGAGCGCATGGCATCGACTCGAGCGTGGCGAGAAAGTACGGGAAAGACATCTCACTTTTTTGGATCTGTCGGCAATGCTGAACGCTTTGTCGCCTAAACGACTCGAGTTGCTGCGTGCGGTCCATAAGCAACCGGCGCGCTCGGTGAGGGCGCTTGCCGAACGTCTTGGCCGCGACTACAAACGTGTTCATGAAGACGTTGAGACATTGACTGCATCCGGGTTGTTGCACCGTGAGAATGGCAGCGTGATTGCGCCCTATGACGCAATCACGGCAGAAATGCGGCTCTGATATCTCGTACGGCCAAAATGACACCGTGAGCCAAGACCCGACCATCGGGCAATCCACCCCGCGGCAGTCCTCGCGGCGCTCCCAACAGCAGCCAGCGACGTTGCTCATCACCGGCGCCACCGGCGGCATCGGAGCAGCCCTGGCGCGACTCTATGCGAAGCCGCAGCGCACTCTGATCCTCCACGGCCGCGACCCCGGGCGCCTCGCCGCCCTGGCCCGCGACTGCGAAGCCCGCGGCGCGCACGTGGTGAGCACCTCGTTCGACTTGCGCGATGGCGCGGCCGCGGTGGCGGCGCTCCGGCAACTGTCCGGCACTCATAGGATCGATCTCGCCATCGTGAACGCCGGCGTCAGCAGCATGATCGGCCGCGGTGAGGAAGTGGAAGACTGGGAGACGGCGCGAGCGGTGCTCGCGGTCAACCTCGACGGCGCGCTCGCGACCATCGCCGGCGTTCTGCCCGAGATGCGCCGGCGCGGCGCCGGCCAGATCGCCCTGGTGAGTTCGCTGGAGGCGTACATCGGCATGCCGGTGACCCCGGTTTATAGCGCCAGCAAGGCCGCGTTGAAGGCGTACGGTGAAGCGCTGCGCGGTTGGCTGGCGCCGCAGGGCGTCCAAGTGAACGTGGTACTGCCCGGCTTCGTGCGCACGCCGATGAGCGATCGCTACACTGCCGCCAAACCCTGGATGATGTCGCCCGAGCGAGCAGCGCATCTGATCCTCAGGGGACTCGAGCGCAATCGCGCGCGCATCGCATTTCCGCGGCTGCTCGCGTGGGGGATGTGGTGGCTGTCGGTGCTGCCGCCGGCGCTGTCGCAGCGGATCCTGCGCACCCTCGGATACGGCGGATGAGCGCGGTGCAGCGGATCAATGACAGTGTGCTCGGACCTTTAGAGCGACCCGCGCTCGCCTGGCTGGTACGGCGCCTACCACCCAAAGTCGTGCCGGATCATCTCACCGCGTTCGGGGTGTTCGGCGCGTTGCTGACCGCGACGGGGTACGTGCTGAGTTGCCGGTCCCTGACGTGGTTGTGGTTGGCGAGTCTCGGTCTCATCATCAATTGGCTGGGCGACTCGCTGGATGGCAACCTCGCCCGCCTGCGGCACATCGAGCGGCCGCGCTATGGATTCTTCATCGATCACACCACCGATCTGTTCTGCCAGAGTCTCACGTTCATTGCGTTAGGGTTATCGCCCTTGGCGCACTTCGGCATGGCCTGCCTTGGACTCATCACCTTCCTGATGGCGTTCGTCTATACGCTCATCACTGCGCAAACGCGCGCCACCATGCGCATTACGTATCTTTATTTCGGACCGACGGAAATTCGGGCGCTGCTGCTGCTGGGCAACCTTCTCACGCTGGTCATCGGGGTAGTGGATCTCCGGCACTGGTTTCCAGTAATTCCCGGCACCGTTTCGGTCTCCATTCATGACGCCTTCATCGCGCTGTTGGTCGTGGTGGGCGTCGTAGTGATTGCGCTTCTCGCCTGGCGCGACGCGCGGGCGCTGAGCGTGGAGGACCCGCCACGGCGCTAACCGCGCCCCAGAGTGCCGACTCGGCCACAAAACAGGGATGTGGACCTCCCAAGTGTCAAATCGCTTGCTAATATGTAAACAACAACGGATTGGAGCCGCGACAAGCGACGCATGCATTTTCCACTCAAGTCGGCCAGCGTGGCCCTATGTGCCTTTCTGCTGGCCGGATGTGCGGCCTATTTCCCGTCGATCGGTCCCACCCGGCACGGAATCGAACATCAGGACGCCAAGGAGTCGATTCCGCCCATACCGGTCATCGACGTCAACGAGGAGGTCACGCGTCGGCTGGTGGCGCAGCGCACGCGGCTGCTGTTCTCCGAGGTGCTGACCGCCCGTCCGGATCAATTGCTTCCCATGGGCAAGGGCGACTTCCTGACCGTGACCATCTGGGAGGCCGCGCCGGCGACGCTGTTCGGCAGTGTGCAGTTGGACCCCCGCGGGATTCCCGCGCCGGCGCTCGCGACCACCTTGCCCGAGCAGCCCGTGGATGGTGAAGGCTGCATCACCGTCCCGTTTGCCGGCCGCGTGCCCGCAGCCGGCAAGACGCTGCCCGACATCTCGGCGGAGATCAAACGGCGCCTGACCGGAAAGGCCAATCAGCCCGAAGTGCTGGTGCTGCAGTCGAGGAATCTCTCCTCGTCGGTCACGGTGGTCGGCGAGGTCACCACCAGCACGCGCGTGCCCTTGACCCCCACGCACGAGCGGC
>WNFR01006489.1_pt1 | contig 11960 bp, 18 predicted proteins | sample 5400221 | NCBI WGS metagenome assembly WNFR01 (sample SAMN13153357, study PRJNA577476) | soil metagenome | isolation source: 40 cm soil under Madrone tree | place: USA:California | collected 2016-06-14 | reverse complement strand
CAAATTATACACCGACATCTATAAGAACGGCTATAAGATTTTGTATCTCACTTCTCGTGCTATTGGTCAAGCAGATTCCACGCGTTACTATCTGCAGGGTATCAAACAGAACGACTATCAGCTACCCGAAGGTCCTGTCATCATGAGTCCAGATCGACTAATGGCCTCGCTTCATAGGTGAGCTTTTTAAGTGGATTACGTTATGGCACTAACTGAAGAGAATACCGCAGGGAAGTAATAATGCGTAAGCCCGAGGTATTCAAAATGGCCTGCCTACGGGATATTCAGAGGCTATTTGGCCCTGCAACACCGTACCCGTTTTATGCGGGTTTCGGCAATCGTATCACCGATGCGTTATCGTACCGTAGCGTGAACATTCCAAGCTCACGAATATTCACGATCGATTCGGGTGGTGAGGTGAAGATGGAGTTACTGGACCTCGTTGGGCACAAGTCAGAGTAGGTGTCGCATACTAAATCCACGTGGCATACATATGAATCTGAGTTCACCTCTAGGTCTGTGCGGAGTTACATTCACATGACGGACCTTGTTGACCAAATGTTTCCCCCTATAACCCACAAGTGGGACAACGAATTCACTGACAGCAATTATTGGAAGGCACCACTCGTAGATTTTCCTTTACCAGACCTAACGCCACCGTCCCCAGCATTGAGCGCACGCTCTGAGTCGTCCAATAAGAACGCCTTTGCTCGCCTACGCAATTTCAGTCTGCGTAGTACAAGCAGTAGCCGTTCGCGTTCGTTTGCGCCGTCGCCGCCCCCTGTGGATGTCAAGCGTGGGCGTGACATGGACAGTATAGGCACACACAGCCACCAACGACAGTTATCAAGCATCGAACGCATCAGTAACATGTTGGCTGGTCCCGCTAGTCGCAGTGTTAGTCCGGGCACACCACCATCCTACGAATCGGAATCTGAAGGGGACGAGGATTCACATGGTGCTTCCGACGTTCCTGACCGCCGTCGTCGCACGAGGAAACGTAGTATCAGAAGTATGCCAGGATCTCTTCCCGGATCTCCGCCCTCATCGGATGATGATGAACTCGAGTTTGAGGTGACCGACAAGGGTGTAGAGGATACAACGACAGGACAGGCAGTAGACATGATAGAGCAGGAATTTGACGAAGACTTGTTTGCGACCATCAGCAAAATGGCGCACTACTAGGCTTGTTGGCACATGTTTTTATGTCCTTGGAAAACTTGTTCTCTATACTGTAGTAGTAGAGTAGTCACATAATAACTTACTTAGGATGGTGCATTCACGTGACTCTTTGTTCTTAACACCATATCTAACCACACAGTCTAGAATTATACTTCGTGCGACTGTGGTGTAAATTTGAACGGCGACCACCACCCATGGCAGATGTACCGACATTAAGCATTACTCTTCTAGGAGCAGGTCAAGAAGTGGGACGGTCATGCTGTGTTCTTCAATACAGAGATATAACCATCGTGTTGGATGCTGGTGTACATCCTGCCCACACTGGCATGGCATCCTTGCCGTTTATTGATGAGTTAGACTGGAGCACAGTGGATGCCATACTTGTGACACAGTGCGCACCTCCCTCCCCTCGCTGTTTAAGTTTGGTGTCAACCTCAACACACTTTCAGTTTCCATCTAGACCACGCAGCAGCATTGACATACATCACTGAGAAGGTGCGTAGGATACGATGAAATGGATTTGGAGAACACTCAATTGATTATTCCGCTGCATACAGACCAATTTTCGAGAAGGAAAAGGGAAAGTTTACATGACTCACCCAACAAAAGCGCTTCACAAGTTTATGATGCAGGATTTTGTCCGGATGAGGTGTGAAGCATCATTCCGCCCCTCTGTCGACTGCTCACGTCTGTTCAGCAATTCGTCGACTGATGCGTTAATATCACCTCTTGACCTCTCAATGTCCATTTCATCCATCATTCCTGTCTCTGTCCATCAGTTGATCACACCGTGCCCTGGTGTTACCTTTACGCCATACCATGCGGGACACGTTCTAGGCGCCTGTATGTACATGATCGATATAGCTGGCCTTAAAGTCCTTTACACGGGGGATTATTCTCGTGAGGAGGATCGCCATCTTGTCAAGGCCGAGGTACCGCCTATTCGCCCAGACGTGCTCATCGTGGAGAGTACGTACGGTGTACAAAGCCTAGAAGGACGCGAGGAAAAGGAATTGCGCTTTACGAACCTGGTACACTCGATTATACGTCGCGGTGGTCACGTATTACTGCCTACATTTGCCCTGGGGCGTGCACAAGAGCTCTTACTGATTCTTGACGAGTACTGGAAGAAGCACCCTGACTTGCATAACGTTCCTATCTACTACGCGTCGAGCCTTGCACGCAAGTGCATGGCCGTTTACCAAACGTATATTCACACCATGAATTCCAATATCCGAACGAGGTTTGCAAAGAGGGATAACCCATTTGTCTTCAAGTACGTCGTTAACCCCTTCAGCTACCTAGCTTTGAGCCCAGCATTTTTCTAGGCACATCTCGAATGTACCACAAGCGCGCGGTTGGGAGCGCAAAATCGCTGAGGGACCCCCTTGCGTCGTTCTTGCCAGTCCTGGAATGCTGCAACCCGGCACAAGCAGAGAACTTCTTGAGCTTTGGGCTCCCGACCCTCGAAACGGCCTCGTCGTGACGGGTTATTCCGTTGAGGGTACATTAGCCCGGGTGAGTCTGTCCTCTTTTTGCGATACGGTGGTGGTACGGCGCTTCGGAGAGGTTGTGTTATCTCTTGGGTGTGTATGTACGAAGCAATGGACGTTATTCTCCCATCGCGTGTGATCCTTGAGTTCTTTCGCACCCTCAACGAAAACCACATTTTTGCTAATATGCTTTTACACATAGGACATCATGAATGAACCGGAAGAAATTATGGGAGTGAAGGGCGGCACCATCCCACGCAAACTTTCCGTGGATTATATCTCCTTTAGTGCACATGTTGACTACTCCCAAAACTCAGAGTTTATTGACATGATCAAGGCTCCTCACATTGTGCGTTCTTCTGACCCTTCTTGTTTCTCCTCTGGACGTACACTGTAGGTTCTCGTGCACGGCGAGCAAACGGCTATGGGCCGTCTTAGGGCTGCCCTACAGGCGAAATACAAGAACCGAGACGAAGACATCAAGGTTCACTCGCCTCGCAACCTCGAGACATTGAATCTCACCTTCCGCCCCGAACGAGTGGCTAAAGTGATTGGCAGCCTGGCCTCACAACCACCCCAGACAAACGATGTCCTCTCTGGTCTGCTTGTATCGAAAGACTATTCGTACACGCTGTTGGACCCCCGTGATTTGAGAGACTTTGCTGGGCTTTCGACATGTGTTGTGACACAACGCCAGAAGATCGCGCTCGGGGTTGGAAGGGAGCTAGTAAGATGGCATTTGGAGGGTATGTACGGTCGTGTCGAAGAGGGACTTGACAAGGACGGAATCCTAACGATGCGGGTAAGTTTTTCAGACATGTAACGGTTGTTCTGACTTCGTGAAACCCAATCAGGTGATGGGTGCGGTAGATGTGAAACAGACATCCGAACACGAACTTACATTGGAGTGGGATTCGAGCGCTGCGAACGATATGATTGCCGATTCAACACTTGCAGTGATCACAGAGATCGATAAAAGTCCAGCATCCGCAAAGAGTATGATTTTTACGATTCCCCACGCGCGCGAGATTTGACCTTGATATTCAGTGACGTCCACACACAGCCAGCGACATGAGCACGAGCACCACCCTCATTCGGATCACGATTATCGTCACAACCCAATGGTACGCATTCAACGATTAGGCATGTTCCTTGAAGCACATTTTGGCGATGTTGAATACCACATGCCGGACGAGGATATGGGTGCCGAGCAAGAAGAACCAACACCCCGTGGCGAGCCGTCATTCTTGATTCAATTAGACGATGCTGAAGCTCGAATCAACCTGCTCTCCATGGTAACTTTACTCTCTAAACACATAGGTCGCCTTTCTTGCTGATGGAATGTGTGCAGACGGTTGATAGCAGCAGCGACGCGGTACGGAAGCGCGTCGAGGCTGTCCTTGAGATGGCGGCGTCGACAGTGAGCTCACTGAGCGAGTCTTTCGCATCCGGTGCACCTGAGGAATTCTCGGATGGACACATCCATCAAGCGAAAAGTGTTGCTTCGCCCACGGAAGAAGCAGGAGGACTGGAGGAAAGTGCTTCTTGAAAACATTCAAGTTACGGTACCAACTTGAGTAGAAAGCACACGCTATACTCTTAATGTAAATTCAAATAGAAAAATAAAAAGCCCCGGCAAGTGCCACCGACCCGTCAAAGTCAAGAGAGAGAAGACCGCCGCCCGCGGCACTGCTGGACGCTATTGCGAGCAGGCGCGCCGTTTTCCTTTGTTTTGAGTTGATACAGCCCGTTCGTTGCGCCGCGGGCGTCCCATGTCTCGTAGCCCCACGTCTTCGCCGCGCTCTGCTGTACCACCATCCTCTTTTCGATCAGGCCCTCACCCAAGCGGACCGAGAGATGACCGCAGTCGTAACCGCGTCGAAACCAACACAAGACGCACCTCCCGCGCCGACATGAGCTTCGAACAAGCGTTGCAGACCGATGGCACCGTCGTTATTAAGGAAGGGATTGACGTTGATAATTTGGGCCAAGATTTGACGCCCCCTGTCAGCGCCCTTTCCTCATCTCCCTCATCTCGACCGTACAGCATGGTTCATTCGACGGCCAACACCCCCGTCCTGGCTCGTCCTACATTCAAAATGTCACCCACGTCACCCGCTTCACGACCTCCAGCTTCTGCGTCGACTTCCGCATCTTCTTCATCGAATGACTTGTTCTATGACGCCGAAGACCCAGATTACCAGGCTAGGCGCCGCTCTATGTACAGGTCCCAGGGTACCGCAAGTAGCCCAGATCTTGCCACCCTTGTCCGCAAGGCTAAACAACGAGGGAGCATACTCCCCTCTCAAATTGCAGGCAAGGATAGGCGCCACGATAACGCGCCTCCTTTACCCTCAGGTCCGCACGCTGCCTCTAAACTTTCTCCCCGACCTCGTGACACCTCGTCCACCTCGTCATTAGGATATCCTGCCCCTCCAGTTCTCTCATCACCTCCTATGCCAAAGGGAAAACTACAGAAATCCTGGCAGTTCGCAGGCCCTTCCTCCGGCTCTGATTGGGTACTCGCAAACTCAATCCATGATGATGAATCCATCAAGGTACGTTTTTGGCGGCGTCTTGATGTGAGGGGTTCTTGACGGCGGCTCAGAATCCAAAGTCTTCGGTTCGACAAAAGACGAGTGCATTCTTGAGCAGGATGTTGGGACAGAACACCATGCGCGAGCGTTCGGTGCGTGCTTGTTTCATTTTCATTGCCTCTGATAGAACGTATAATCCTTGCAGAAGACGACATCTTCGCCTTCGCGGCAATTGACGCAGATAACTCTGCCTGTACCCCCAGTACTAACAGACTCCGCTTCCCCTCCCGTGTCACTGGCACCAGAGGCGCTCCCTACCTCGCCTCAAATGGCGCCTGTCTGCGCCACGCCAGACACAGTAAGGTTGCTGCCTCTCGAAAGTGAACCAAATATCAAAGGAAATGGCGCTATCACTGGCGAACCGCCACCTACGGCTGTCGAACGTGAACGATCAGGCTCTCCTGAAAGGACACTCCGTCCTCACGATGCGATGACGCCAGGAAAAACATTGGGACGTGTCAAACGTCGGAGTATGTCTGTCGGTGAAGTTGATCTCAAGAAGGCTGCCAAGGCTGCCTTGACAACCTTACCACCTCCCGCCCGCCCGCGCGAGAAGCCCAGCGAGGACTCAACTGGTTGGGACTCCACCATACGTGGTTTATTCTCAGACTTCGGGAAGGAACCATCCCAGCTTGATCAAGATTCCGCTGGGGCGAACAATCTTGGCCTTCGTGCACCCTCCGCGTCTTCTCAGCACACGCCCAGGTTACGTATGCGGAGCGCCGAGCCGAGCGCCATGCCCACAACGGAAGACGACGTTCGACAGATGACCTCTTCTCCCCCGCCTGTGGTGAAACCCAATCCAACTATCGTTGCCCACGCGCCAGACACACACTATGTGAACGTGCGTGGGGATAGCACGGACGTGCCTGAAACTAGCATATCATCACGGGCGACTCCGCTTTTTACTAGCCCGTCCATGCGTGCATTCTCCTATTCGCAGCGGTCTTTCCCTAGCGCGGGTTCTCGCCCATTGGGTCCACGCAGTGCATCGAGTGCGCATACGTCGTCAGAATCTCGTGAACGCCTATTATCGCATTCTCGACCATTAGCATTCAATTCGGAACCCTCGCTAGTACCGACTACCGGGAGTGCGATCTCTTCGCCGCTTTCTACGTTTTCTCAACATGATCTCCCTGGCCCAGCAGTTCAACAACTCCGTAGATTCCCGTCCGATACCTTGGGTCCTACAGATCCTGAAGTGATCGAGACTCGGGGCAAGGAGTCCGCAAGGCGCGCTTGGGAGGAAGATGAAGGCTTTCTGGCAAAGGAGAGGATTGCTGAGTGGCTCGGCGGAGTGTAAGTGCCTCTCCACTTTGATCAACGATGATTGCTGATGTCCGTCATGTAGTGGCCGAGTTAACAAGGCTGCGCTGCGACACTACATAACTAATTTCGACTTTTCTGGATTACGACTCGACCTTGCTTTCAGGTGTGACAGCCACGCCTTTGAATCAATATATGCTGACCAGTTCATTGTAGGCGCTTGTGCGCAAAGTTGTTTCTCAAAGCGGAGACCCAGCAAATGGACCGAATCCTGGAAGAGTTTTCGAGACGTTATTGGGATTGCAACCCAGGCAGCCTCTTTGGCAACCAAAGTAGGCCTAGCTTATAACAATCTGTTAGCCCTTGTTCACGCCATGGTACAGACGTCGTCCATGCAGTGGCTTACTCGCTGCTTCTCCTCAACACAGACCTCCACGTCGCTGATCTCGTAACCCGCATGTCACGTGGCCAGTTCGTTCGAAATACGCTCTTTACAATTCAGATGCAGCTCCAACCCAATCGTTCTGTGCAAGGCTCCACTTCGGACCTTGTACAGAGCGACCGAGATGCAGATAGCATCCGTGGACCCGGATCCGAAGGAAGCGATATTGGCGCCGGCACACTGCGCTCAGGGGCAAAGCGCAGTGACAGTATTACTAGCTGGAATAGCATCAGTCGTGATGCTGCTCTTGCAAACCTGTTCGTTGGATCGCAGGCTGCAGGGAACGCAGCGCCATTACCGAACGATAGCACTGCATCTGTGACGGCATCAGCAACTAGTGGAACAGAGGGGAAGACTCCAAGCACATTAGTGTCTTCCGTCGTCTACGACCGTAATTGGGAGAGTGACATGGAGAGTTTACTCAAGGTATGGGCATCCTATAGGGTGCGTACTCAATTTATAATTTTTGTAGGACATGTACAATGCAATCAAGAGTCAGCAAGTTCTGCAACCACTTAACTCGCGATCGTCGACCTCATCTTTAACCCCCAACACCCTGCTTCGAAATCGTAGCTTACGTGCCCCGCAAGACCGCGTAGCAAATATCAAGCGTGGCAGTATCCGTGGTATCCAGTCCATTCTTGGCGCTCCAAATGGGGTCAGTCCGTATAGTAGTAACAGCAGTGTCGACGGACGTGCTAGTCCTGCCCCTAGCTTTGCCACGTCTGCCCATGAGGTGAGTGTGTCATTGTGCTGTTATCTATAAAAAAAAGGTCTCAGATGTAATCACAGAATATCCAGGGCTCGGTGATGTCCTTCTTGACACCTGCTCTTGGTTTTGCCTCCAACTTATCTCACACGATCATACGTGAGACACAGGAGGACGAGGAACGGAGCGAGCATAGCGATGGGTCGGTGGATACCACAATCAGCATCACAGACGAAGAGCTTGCACTTCTCGGACCTCCATGGGCTAAAGAAGGAATGTTGTGCCGCAAGCAGTACAACGAATCTTCGGGAAAACGAGCAAAGAGTAAAGCTTGGTTGGACGTTTTCGTCGTCATCCAAAAGGGGGAACTGAACATGTTTACATTTGGTGAGCACGCCGCTGGTGGACAACGTGTCGTCGGCGGTGGAAATTGGCTGGTGCGTTTTCATTTGTTGACACGAGGCAAGGTATGATTAATGCACATTCGTAGGAAAATGCCAATCACGTCGGCACGCTGCAACTATCCCACTCACTGGCACACTCGCTACCTCCACCAGGCTATAACCGACAGCGCCCATATTGCATGGTTCTAACGCTTGCCAGTCGAGCCGTATACTTCTTCCATGCCGGAACAGAAGAGCTCGTGAACGAGTGGGTACAGACCTGCAACTACTGGGCAGCACGACAGAGCAGGGAGCCGCTGGCTGGAGGCGTATCGAATATGGAGTACGGCTGGAATCGCGTCAGCGACGTCTTTCAGCACGGGCGATCGCTATCCGATGATGAGTCTGCTCGCCCGCACGACTACACAGATAACGCCAGCGTACGTAGTGGACGTAGCAGCCACAGCCGATTCAGCCGCAAGGACGGTGTGGCAACAATGCGCGCTGGAAGTTCGTCATGGGTAGATCGCACGAATATCAGCGATTGGAAGCCACCACTCGCGCCATCTATATCCAGCACTCACGACGAAGAGACGCAACTAGAGGCGCTAAAGAAGCACGTCGCAGCGCTGACGCGAGAGCTACAGGAGCACAATGAACTGCGAGGACCAATGATGGCGCTGGTACTTTATCTTTCATCTCCGTTCACTCCTTTATGTTGATCTACTGCGCTTCCTTTGATAGTACGCCTCACGCTCTCAGAACGCAGCTAAGGCACTCGGCAACTGGGAAAAGAAATCGCAATACCTACTCGCCGAGCACGTCAAATACGAATCCTACGTCGATTCACTGCAGGCGGCTATGACGCTGCGCTTCAAGAAGCGTGGAGAGAAAGCCCTAGAACATGCGTTGCGGTCAGACGTTACTCAAGGCCCCTCCAAGGGCAAATGGAAGGGTCATCCGCACGCGAGGACCATCACCGAGGTCGACGAGCCTTCACCTGTCACTATCGAGCCGACATCACGTCCAAACGTGCGCCATCGCCGAGAAGTGGCGCAGGTGGATGGTGGCGAAGAGAGCGATGCCTAGACATCAGACGCCACGAGTACCTCAATTATATATTTTTTTCGTTTTCCTTATCTCATTCAGAGTGGCCATCTGTTTACCTTTCACTAGATGTGTCAGCTGGTGATTTATATACCACTTACTGATGATACGCACTTATTTATGTTCATGATACCCATTGATCAATTCGTGATTGTCGTGAGATATTGGAAAGTGAAGGAGTCACCACCGTACAGCGTGAGACAGGATGGGTGCCCAAGATAACATAATAGTTTGAGCGACTCTACAGTATCCAATTAAGGTAGCAACGTCAGTCGTACAGTCGTACATCATCATCACCTCAGACCTTAGCACTCCGGTAGAATGAATGGTACGTTTACAGGGCCCGGAACCTGCGACCCTCTCTAGCGTGACATGAAAAAAAAGGGAGGAAACATGGGGGATGGTAGATGGTAAAAGGGCATGAGAGATAACTAGCGCCACATGGCGCATTAACGTGAAATAAGCTCATGTTCCCGCTCCTTCGGTGGGGAGTCTGCGTAGCAGACCACCAGACCCACCCGTAGATGTCCGTCTTTGACGTTTCATGGCCAACGATCCTGTAACAGCTGTGGTTGCCATTCGACTACCAGGAGATAGTCGGGAGCCTGGAAGAGCGAGAGGCGTGTTGCTCGTTGTGGACGACCGTGGTCGAGTCGTGGACGGGACAGGTTTGGGGGGTCCAGGGTTGTTCTTGCGCGTACCCGAGTTTGGCGCGCCGGAAGCTCGGTTCCTGAAAGATAAGTGCCATTTCCATAATCAGCGACCCCTTGACGATAATACGAAATGGAACAGGAAGAGATATGGCCGTACCGCTTCTTAATCACGTCAGTCTTGAGAGATAGAGGCCTGACAACACCGTGCAATTTCTGTTTAATCGGCGCGGAACACGGGTTAGCACAATTTGGCGCTTGCAGATAAGAGAACGCACATAAAAAAGCCCACATGCGTTGCCTAGAGTAAAAACGAACTTTCTTTAGCGCTGTACCAATAGGCCGCTCTCTGTGGAAACCACTTACACAGAGGTTGCCCCTCCGGATCCCTCCGCCACAATGGCGTGTTCGTCGTCTGGCAATTTGTGCAGACGGTTGGTGCTGTCTCCCCATCTTCACACTTGACGCCGCCGTGACCCATCGCAGAGACGAGATCAGGAGTGCTCGTCGAAGAACGCAACTGTGTGATGGGAGAGGAGTCAACAGCCGTTGACTTCTTTCGGGCAACAACAGAACGAGTAACGGCGTCCTGAATTCGCTTTGTTGATACAATCCTGCGAACACCTGGGCGCCCGGCGGATGGACCTTCAGCTGAGGGTGGAGAAGAACCATTGGAGACATCGCGAGGTTCGGGGGAAGCCGCAGTACTAGAGATAAACCCATTTCCCCACCCGTCACTTGAGGGACTAGGGTGTAGACTCGTGAAGCCATTCTCTCCGTGCTCAGCCGGTAAGATTTGAGTAGGGTCCACGTGCGTAAAGGGCTGATGTGATAGGCTGGCGGCATCAACGCCATTGGCGTACATCATTCCCATACCCATCAAATTCGAATAATCCATAGAGGGGTCCTCCACTCCAGCCAAATTAGTCGCATTTAGACGCGCGTAACTCTCTGCCGCGGAAGCCGCTGCAGCTGCGGATAAGCCCTCTGTGGGCGCTAGAGGCGGGCTCGTATGAGGTGAGTACGGGGCCGTCGATAAACCAGTATGTGTGTGTTCTTGATATGGTGCGGCGTGTCGGGAGCCGTCAGGGGCAGCCAAAACGGTGGGATAATCATGGGGGAGCGAATGGTTAACATGCAAGTCGAAGAGCGCATCGTATCCAGGGAAGGCGAAGCTAAATGATGTCGAAGGGAACATGCCACCAGGAGCCTGATTAGAACTTGGAGTTGGGTGATGGTGAGACAGCGAGAACCGATGCACGGGATCTGGAGACTCGATTATGGGGGACGCTTGGACGCTAGGAGGATCAGCACGAAGCATGCTTTCAGCGTGGGGAGCATCGGCTCTGCGTTTGGTCCCTATAAGAGTGTCCGGCTGAGGGCGACCATTTACTTGATGCCTTCCTAATATGCCAGCCAAAATACCGTCTTTTGAGACCGTGTGATCGAAACTCGTCTTGCGCACGTGCCGGGGGAACGAGCGCTGCTCCAGTGGCGTGGCGACTGTTGATGCAGCGGCCCGCGATGGATTGTAGAGTCCGAAAGAAGGTAGAGACGAAGGGTGACCCGCATATGAGTGTAAGTCCGCCGAATGATGATCGGCAGGGATTGTATGAGAGTACCGAGCCTCATGAGGGCCGGAAGAAAGGGTTATTGCGTGAGAGTGGTGACCGGGGTGTTCGGGAACGATGGGAAGAGAAAATGGGTTGTGAGAGGTCCTCGATGTGGGGCTGTGTCGACCGGTGCCTATTGGGATGTGGGGGTCAGTAGAATGAGCGGATCCCAAGGATGAGAGGTCCAACTTGCCATCGACTGGGGGTCTGAGTAGGCCATGCATATGAGAAGGCTTGGAGTCAGATGGGTGTTCGAGAGACGGAAAGGCGAGGCGTTCGGGGTGCGATAAGACGCTATCGAACTGTATTCCTGTTGCTGGCGGCGGACGGGACCTTGAGCGGCTACTAGGTCTCCAGTCCATGGGAACTCGAGATCGAGATCGACTCATGGCCCTCCAGTCCATTGGAATAATCTCGCTGGGATGAGGAGTTAACGCGATATTAAAACGGTTTGAGCAAGGATGACGCCACTCACTCATCGTCTTCCATACCGTCCTGATTCTCACCGTCAAAACCCA
>WNFR01020295.1_pt1 | contig 11962 bp, 13 predicted proteins | sample 5400221 | NCBI WGS metagenome assembly WNFR01 (sample SAMN13153357, study PRJNA577476) | soil metagenome | isolation source: 40 cm soil under Madrone tree | place: USA:California | collected 2016-06-14 | reverse complement strand
CAGGCGGCTGCGCACCATGCCACCAACCTCTATCCAGGCCGTTACGTCGCCGTCTGCAAGCCAGCACCAATCATCGGCTGTTTGTGCTCCAGCGATTCGCAGGGCGAAATTTCGGTATTTCCTGAGCTTACCGGCGCCGCCGATCATCGTCCCGAGGTCGTAAAGGATACAGAGTATTTGCAAATGGTCACGTGGTTGCGACGGACCTGCGCCTTACTCACTAGGCCGACGAACATCGAGTGACCATCGCTCCAGCCTCACCTTGGGCAGAGTGAGTTGTGACAAGAGAGAAGAGAAAAGCCTGGTGCGGAAGCGCAAGCGGAGTTGGCGCGTGTCTTGCACCAACATCGAACTGCCTTGTTCGGTGTGCGCTTAAAGAGATGGCGCGCGTGAAAGTGCTCTAAAGCGCCGCATCTTCGGAAGATCGGTCAAGGGGAGATCATCGTTTTCGAACCGATGGAGACTCCCGTGATGCGCAAGTCGTTCCGAGGCCTGTTAACGGCGGAAGACCGCCGCGTGGTGAGAAATTGGACGCGGGGCGTGGTGATCGTGTATGGCGCCTTGGCACTCATTGTCTTGGGACTTGCAAGCCTGAGTCACTACTTCGCCAACGGATCAAAAGGTCCGGCGGCAACCGCAGTCACGTCAGCCGCAGCCGACAAAAATCAACGGCAACGTTAGCTCGCGGAAATTACTGGTCTGGGGCCAGAGGCTGCCGGCCGAGCCCCGATTCGTCGCCCCCCACTGGAGCCACAAGGTCGCCGGATGACCTGGATCGATTTTGTCGGATACCTGGCAGCGCTGACCGTGCTCGCAACTTTTTGCATGGATACGATCGTGCCGCTGCGTGGGCTTGCGATCGCAAGCAACGTCCTGTTCATCCTCTATGGCATCGCAGGACACCTTTATCCTGTGTTTTTTCTTCACGCTGTTCTGCTTCCGGTCAACATCGTGAAGATCGTCCGGCTTAGGCTGCAAGTGCGACGCGCTAATGGCAAGCAGATAAGAACGGACCGGCAGCGCAGCGCGCAATAGCGCGGTTCGAATTTTGCGGACGCTATCGAAGGTAGGTCTGGCGAGGCGGCAACGCTCGGCAGATCTCATCAACCGTGGACACCCAACCGAAGAATTTCTCAACGTTGAAAATCGTTGCGTCCATCATCGCGGCGGGGCCGGATTGGAAAGTGGCATCGGCGACCATGATGGCAAAGTATTCTCTGTGGTAGGCATCCCGAAGCGTCGACTCTACGCAAACGTTAGTATTGACCCCCACCATGAGGAGATTGTTGATACGATACGCTCGTAACGTTGTATCGAGGTTGGTCCCAGCGAATCCGCTGTAGCGGGCCTTATTGATGACGGTGTCGTATGCTGGTACGGGACGTGCACGGCGCGCCGCTGTCGTAGCCCCAGGAGTAAAGCGAAATCTGGTAAAATGGCCATTTGGCGCGACGGCGCAGACGGTGCCTTCTGTCATCCGTTCCATAACCTGTCAATATGCGAATCCGGTTTGCGCAATATCTGCGCCGTCGGGTTCGAATCGGCGAAAACAAGCCCGCCAAGCAATTAATGATTCCTAAAGCTACCGGGCAACCCATGTTGACGATGATTTGGACATGGCTACGTTTGCTCTCACGAGAGAACCTTCCCTACGAAGTAATATCGCGTGTTCACTAGCTAAATGGACGAAGGCTTATGACCGAATATACATTTATGCAACGCGCGGTCGCGCTAGCGCTTGAAAAAATGCGCGCGAATAGCGGTGGACCATTCGGTGCGGTCATTGTCCGCAACAACACGATTATCTCCGAGGGTTGGAATGAGGTCACGTCGAGCAATGACCCGACTGCGCATGCCGAGATCGTGGCCATTCGTCGCGCCTGCACGTTGCTCGGTACTTTCAACCTGCCGGACTGCGACATCTACACGAGCTGCGAGCCCTGCCCGATGTGCCTCGGCGCGATCTATTGGGCGCGACTGCGGCGCGTCTATTACGCCAACACGCGGGTCGAGGCGGCGCAGATCGGCTTCGACGATGGATTCATCTATGGCGAAGTTGCGCAGGCGCCGGAGCTGAGAAGGATCCCGCATCTCCGATTGATAACGGACGACGCTCAAGTCGCGTTCATGGAGTGGGCTGCCAGTCCGGAGAAAATTCGGTATTGATGGGTGCGTGCAGCCTGCCTTTAACTGTTACATCGGACGGTCTAGGTGAAAATCTCATCAAAAAAAGCACGCATTGCGACCCAAGACCGTGCGTCGGACTTCATGTTGTAGGCAGCTGGCTTCGAATGATCAGACTCGAGGCCCCAATTCGTAAAGCTATGCACCGTATTTCCATAGCTGATCAACTGCCAATCCACTTTTGCATCGCGCATCTCTTTCTCAAAGGCGAGCACTTCGACTTCCGGCACGATCGGATCGTCCGCGCCATGTAGGACCAAGACCTTACCCTTGATGTTCTTGGCATCTTCTGGACGCGGAGTGTTGAGGTTGGCATGAAACGTAACCACACCCGACAGGTCTGCACCATCGCGTGCAAGTTCCAGAACAAGCGTACCGCCGACGCAATAGCCAATCCCGGCAAGTTTGCTCTGCTCCACTTCAGGATGACTGCGCAATACATCCAAGCCAGCGCGACCGCGCCCTCGCATTAGCTGACGATCGCGTTGATACCTTGCAGCTTCGCGAGCGCAATCGTCGAACTCTGTGGGACGCACACCCTTTCCGTACATGTCGGCTGCGAACGCCACGTAACCTAGTTCCGCCAGCATTTTTGCGCGCGCCTTGGCGTGATGCGCTACGCCATACCACTCGGGAAACAACAAAATGCCTGGACGCCTGCCGGCCTTGTTATCATCGAAGGCGAGAAAGCCTTCGAGAAGATCGGGTCCGTGTTTGTACTCGACATCTCTGGTTTGCATGAGCAAATTCCAAGTTCTGTCTCGTCGATTGTGAAAATCAGGATCAGTTCAACTCTGCACGGAAGGTCGTTCTAGCTATGATGCAGCGGCGCGACCGTTTCGAACGCCTGATTCAACAATCTGATCTCCTCTTCGAATTCTCGCCTCAGTGAGGCTCGCTCGGGACCACCGAGCCAACTTGCCTCGACGCCATTCAAAGAAAACTGGATTGCTTGCTCCTTACCCCAGCCGCGCGCCTCGAAAAGGGTCCTGTAGGAGTGACCAATGTCGGTCTTGAACATCTGCGGGTCGTCGGTGTTGAGAGTGACCTTGAGTCCCAATTCGATCATCCGAGCGATACTCGCGTGCCGTCGCATAAGGTTTTGTCTCACACTCGTGATCGTACAAGTATTAAAATACAGGCCCTCGTCGCGCGCACGATTGATCATCCGGTCGTCGGCCAAAATGTTGTACCCGTGATCAAGTCGATCACACCCAAGAACATCACAACAGATGACGAAGTTCTGTGGCGGCGCCTCTGCTAAGGTCTGGTTGTCCTCGCATACGTGCGCGGTTCGCATCAAACCGGCTTCACCGGCGCGGCGATAGAGCTCATGAAATTGGCCCGGCGGACCTGCGCGCTCCGGTCCATCCAAGCCAATTCCGACGATCACATCGGGACGGTAATCGAGAACGTCCTGCAAAATCTCCAACGCGTGCGAGGGGTCGATCTGCCGATCGATCGACGGAATCAACAACGCCGTGGTGCCAAAGTCTTTTTGGGCAGCGTGAATGCCCTCCTGCAGACCGTCCACCATGGCGCGATAACTCATTCCGCCATCGTAAAAGTACTGTGGATTGAACATAAGTTCCGCATGCTTGAGATTTCCCGCGCGGTGACCATCTTCGAGCGCTTCATAGGCAACCCTTGCAAAATCATCCTGAGCCCGCATCACGGTTGCTGATAGTCGTAAAATCTCTATGAACGAATAGAAATCTTCAAAGTCGTAGAGTTGTTCCTCACTGCGGGGCAATGCTATCCCGTATTTGCGGGCTAGGTCGCCAAGTGTAGCCGGTCGAAGGGTCCCGACCAGGTGACAATGCAAGTCAACCTTGGGCAGGCGAGTGAGATACTCAGCAAAACTCCTAGGGCTGCCGCCGGATCCAGTATTTGACTGATTGCCGTCAGTCATGTCAGCGATGGGTCTCGTCCCCCGAGATCACGTTAGGTCCGATCGGCGATGACTGCGCTTATGCGGCCGTCTTGCCTGCGCTAGGCCAGAGATTTCTGTAGAAATTGTGCATATTCTCGCCGACATGATAGGGCCCGAACGGCGCTGGATGATCGTCATCGATGAAGTGAGGTAACGGCTCCAGTGTCACGTCATAGCTTGGATTGACGAAGAAGGGCACCGAGTAACGCTCACGTCCATAACGGTTGATTACCCGATGTAGTGCAGACGAAAAACGTCCATTTGTTACTCGCTTGAGCATCTCTGCGACATTAACAACGAACATGTCCTCAATCGGCGGCGCCACCACCCATTGGTTTGATTGGTTGGAGACCTCCAGGCCGCCCACTGAGTCCTGCAGCAGAATTGTAAAAAATCCAAAATCGCGGTGCGCGCGCGCGCCGATCATATTGTCCGTCACGACCTCTTGCGCTGGGTAATGCAACAGCCGCATTTGAGTCAAAGGCTTGCAAAACAAGTGGTCGAAGCCGTTGCGCGGAAGCTCCGCCGCCAATGCAAATCCCTGCAGCAAACGGCGCATCAACGTTTCCATTAGGCCGTAATAGTGGAGTATTGCATCACGGAAGGCCGGCAAATGGGCCGGCCATTGATTCGGACCATGCAATGGCTTGCCCTCCCTGACGTCGACATCGTCCGGACCAAGCTCCATGCCGATATTGAAGGACTCAAGCAGGTCGCGGGGGCGATCCAAATTCTTGCCCAGGGCGCCGATCGGAAGATAGCCCCGGTAATTCGGCGAATTGACCAAATAAATTCTGTCGCGCTCCGCCTGAGAAAGCGAGAAAAAGCGTTCGCACGCCTGGAAGATATTTTGCACTTCGCGATGCGGAATATCGTGATTGCAAATGTAGAAAAATCCGACGTGCACACTCGCGTCTTTGATAGCGGCGACGACTTTCGCCTCGTGGGCGCCCTCGCGGCCAAGCGGCTCAATGTCGATGATGGGAATCTCGCTAAAATCTGCGCGGCGGCTGAACTTCATGAGACGCTCCGGAGAAAAATTTTCTTGTTATGAATACAAGGGCGTGAGGTGCGAAACAAGCCTTAGGGAACGTGTTCCGTCCAATCCAGCCGGGGTAACTCCCTCTGCTAAAATTTAGGCTGGATGCTGGAGATTGCGACTTGCGCAGAGTAAATGTGCTTGCAAATATTCCCGAATAGCCGTGTGGGATCGCCGAGGGAAAGCAGCTCATGACACATCGCGTATTTGGATGCTTCTGGGGCTTAGCGACTATCTTATCCCTGGCTCGAAATGCCCGCCGCGCTGAAGTACTGGAGTCAGGAGGGATACGACGTCGAAGTGTTCATCGGTCAAAGCTCTCTGCAATCAATTCAGCTATTGGTCGCGGGACAAGCCGATCTGGCCCAGGTCAACTCGGGGCCACTCGTTCAGGCCGCAGCCAAGAATGCCATCCAGCTCCAGGACGTGATGATGAACACGATCATCGAATGGTCGCTGGTTGTCCCCGAGGATAGCCCAATTGCGTCAGTTAAGGACTTCAAGGGAAAAGCCATCGGCACATCTAGTCTGGGCACGGGCGGCGTCGCTTTGCTGAAGTCGTTCATGGAGGCGAATGGCGTTGACCCTGAAAAGGACATTCAGATATTGCCGGTCGGCATCGGGCCGCTCGCGTATCAGGCCCTGCAAACCGACAAAGTACAAGGTCTCATGTATTGGGGCTCGGCCATTGCCTCGTTCGAGAACTTCGGTGGCAAATTCCGCCGGTTTTACGATCCGAATTGGCGTCAAATGCCTGATTTCTCGTTGGTCGCGCTGAAGAGCACGATCGACCGAGATCCCAAGGCCATCGAAGCGGTCGTGCGTGGGGCCGCAAAAGGATCACTATTCGCCCTGACGAATCCCGATTGTGCGCGCAAGGTGCAATGGTCGTATCGTCGGGCGAGCAAACCGACCGGTGCTGACGAAGCTACGCTAATCAAACACGACATCCACTACCTCAATGCGACTTTGGACGCGATGAAGCTTGCGCTTAATCTCAGCGGCGGCAAGGAATGGGGGAAGACCACGCCCGCACAATTTGATCCGCTACAGGACTTCTTGCTTCGTACCAAACAGATCGATAAGAAGGTCCCCTCTACCGACCTCGTCATCGGAATCCCTAATTTCTTTGAACGTGCCAATAATTTTGACCACGAGGCCGTTGAGAAGCAGGCGAGCGCTTGCAACATCAAGATGTGATGCGAGCGGGAGCGAAGGCCATCCCACTCCGAGCGATATCGGCTAGGCGGCGGCGCCGCGATATTTCTGCACGTCCCGGAAGCGGCTCAACAGGTAGTCGCCGGATTTGATTGGTTGATATCTTGGCGGATTGTCGGCCGATTGACAAGTCGGTAGGCACGACACCTCGGTGTAATAGTCGAGATTAAAGAACGTCGGGATCGAATAGCGTTCCTTCCCAGTCCGGTTGATCACGCGGTGCAGATTTGAGCGATAGATATCGTTGGTCCAACGTTGAAACAGATCGCCGATATTGATTACGAGCGTTCCCGGGATGAAGGGCGCGCTGATCCACTCGCCGTCACGCTTCTGTAACTCGAGGCCGCCGATCGGATCCTGCGACAACAGCGTGATCATGCCGTAGTCGGAGTGTGGCGCGACGCCGAACGCCTTGTCGTCGGTCACGGGCGGCTGCGGCGGATAATGGAATAGCCGCATCTGCACCATTGGCTTCGTGCAGAACTGCAGAAAATAGTCCGGAGGCAATTCGAGGCTGACGGCAAACACGCGCAGCAATCGCTTGCCGAGTCCGATAGTCTCCGCGAAATAGGATTCGACGGCCTGCCGCAGCCATGGGCACTCTGCCGGCCAGCGATTGGGGCCGTGGAGTGGCAGTCCTGCGATCACGTCAGGATCGGTGAGCGGCAGATCGATTCCGATCTCGTAGCTCTCCTTGAGATCGGGCGCATAGCCGGGGTGCTGGTTGATCCCCTGGGGCATAAAGCCACGGCGGAAACGTTCATCCATTCGGTGCGTGAGACGTTGCGCTTCCGGCAAATCGAAATAGCGCTTCGTCGCCGCGAAAACCCCCTCGAAGATGGACGCGGGGATCCCGTGGTCGGCGACATAGAAAAAACCGATGGTCTCGCAAGCCTGGCGGAACTGCTTTCCCAACGGCCTGAGATCGCCGCCGGAATTCAACGGTCCGAGGTTGATGACGGGAACTTCATCCGTTCGCGCCGCGCGTATGGTTTGTTGCATCCTGCTCTCCGTTTCCGGTCGCGCCCTCTTTCTTTCACGCGCCTACGATGCGTTCACCCGCCATGTCCATCCAGAACACGATTCGACGCTGCGCGATACCGATCAAACCATGCAGCCCCACGCCGATCAACGAAAGGATGATCAGAATGGCGAAGGTGCCGGCCATGTCGAAGTTGAAGTTCTTCTGCAGGATGAGATATCCGAGACCTGCCTTGGCGCCGACGAATTCGCCGACGATCGCCCCGATGACTGAGAGCACGATGGCGACGTCGAGTCCAACGAAAATGTAGGGCAAAGCCTGCAGCAGGCGAACCATGCGAAACACTTGCCAGCGCGATGCCGTGTAGGAGACCATCATCTCCACCTGGTCCTGAGGAGCGGCGCGGAGGCCCATGATCGTGTTGGCCAGCAGCGGAAAGAACGCGATGGTCGCGGTGATGACTACCTTAGACGTAACGCCATAGCCGAACCAGATCACGATGATCGGCGCGATCGCTACTTTCGGAACGGTTTGGAAGGCCACCACGTAAGGATAGAAAATCCGCTCCATCGGCGGGGACAGCGCAATCACAAAGCCGAGGATCAGGCCGCCGGTGGATCCGACCAGGAAACCGGCGAGAACCTCGTATAGCGTGACTGCAAGGTGCCAGTGCAGTTCGCCTTCCTGCAAACTCTCCCAGAATGCGACTGCAACAGCCGACGGTGGCGGCAGCACGATCTTCGATATGCCGAGGCCGCGCACCGCCACCTCCCAGCCGGTGACAAAGATGACGAATGTCGTCAGCGAGAGCAGCAGGTTGCCCACTAGGCGATTAAGTGGTTTCGAATCGGCGCTCATGTGTTCTGAGCCCCTGCGGAAGTGAAGTGGCGGCGAATGCCGGCAACGAACCGGCCAAATTCCGCTGTGGTCTGCATCTCAAGTAAGCGCGGCCGCGGTAGATCGACTGGGATGATATCGACGATCCGGCCCGGCCGCGGGGTCATCACCACTACCCGGTCGGCCAGATAGACCGCTTCCGGAATGCTGTGAGTCACCAACAGAATGGTTTTGCGGCTTTCGCTCCAAATTCGCTGCAGCTCCTCGTTCATGGACTCGCGTGTCATGGCATCGAGGGCCCCGAACGGCTCATCCATCAGCAGGAACGACGGATCGTGGACGAGGGCGCGGCAAATGCCCACGCGTTGCTGCATGCCGCCTGAGAGCTCGGAGGGATACCGATTCTCAAAGCCGGAGAGACCTACCATCGCAATCAATTGCCGCGCCCGCGCTTCGAACTCGACGCGGTCGCGCTTCTGAACCTCGACTGGAACCATCACGTTCTGCAACACGGTGCGCCAGGGAAGCAGAACGGGTGCCTGGAACACCACGCCGAGCTCACGGCTGGGCCCGCTCAGGCTACGTCCCAGCATGACGACGTCGCCAGCCGATCGCTTGAGAATCCCCGCCAGGATCTTGAGTAGTGTGGTCTTGCCGCACCCGCTCGGTCCAACGATGCTGATGAACTCGGCAGGCCGGATGTCCAAATTGATGTCTTGCAGCGCGTGGATATGGTTGCCGTCCTTGGCCTGGTAGATCTTCTCCAAACCGGCGATTCGCACCAAGTATTCGCTGTTCACGCCGGAATCGGCGGCCACAGATGGCGAACGCCGCAACGAGGTCGACACGAACGGCATCACTGCATTCATCGCTCAGAACCTGCAAGCCTTGGCGCTGTCCTGGATGGCCTTGACATCAAATGCATTGACCTTGGTGAAGAAGTCGGGAATTCCGACCGTCATGTTCTTCGCTGGCATTGTCTTGTCGATCTGTTTAGCTGCAAGCATGAACGCCACGAGGCGGTCGAAGGCGGCCGGATCGGCATTACCCCAAAGCTTGCCGCCATTGAGCTTGTAGCCGTCCGACAACGAATCGAGCTGAGCCTGCTGATTGTGCATGTCCCACTTGATCAGTGTCGCCTCGTCCGCGCCCGTTGGTTTGGTCGATGGATAGCGCGCCCAATGCAGTTTGCGGGCACAGTCCGGATTGGCGAGCGCGAACACCGTCGCCTTGGCGGCGCCCCGCGCCATGGCGATCACCATGGCTGGATCCTTGTCGATTGTCGCCTGCATTGTGGACATTGAATAGTCGGGATAGCTGCGCCAGTCGTCACCGACGAGCTTGCGCAGTTTCAAGCCGGCATTTTCGAAAGTGGAGACCGCCGCGGCCCAATACAGCAGGCCTTGCGCCTTGTTGGTGCGCAGCGCCTCGACCGGCGGAGCGCCGAGACCGAGAGGCACCATTTCAACATCGCGCGCGGGATCGAGTCCGTTGGCGCGCAGATAGCTGTTAAGATAGGCGATGCCACCGGTCGCCAAACTAAACACGCCGAGAGTCTTGCCCTTGAGATCCTTGACCGACTTGATCGGGCCGTCAGCGTCGACCGCGATCGCCCAATCGATGACGCCGTTCGCCATCACGATGCGAACCGGCAGATCGTTCTTGACGTTAGATTGCACGATCACGCTGGCATTGACCTCGGCGAACTCCGCATTGCCGGCAACCATCTGCTGAATCGCTTGCAGCGACGCACCGACTGGCAATAGCTCGACATCGTAGCCCTCCTCTTTCCAGTAACCCAATGTCACTGCCAAGGTCAGCATCGGGTAGCCGACGTTGAGCACCGTAGTGCCGACCGCAAGGCGGACTTTTTGCGGAGGCTGTTGCTGTGCGAAGGACGGCGTGGTTGCCAATGCTATAACCACGGCGCAAATCCAGCCGACCAACCGGGTCGATCGACGATTCTCCATGAACCCCTCCTGTTGTTTTGAGCCGACTCAGCCGGGGAAAGCCGTGTGCTAAAAACGTTTTCAGCAAGGGCCATGCCACTTGTTCACCGAGCAGGAAGTGCCTGCCGACCCCGGATAACAGCTTGACTAATCTCACCTTGTTTGCCCAGCCGTTGGCTTGGACAACTCGTCGACGGCTAGCACGCGGTAGCAATCCCTCTTCCGTTGCCCCAAATTTAGGCGCGTGCAAAGGGGTTGATCTAGCAGCAAGACCAGAGCTCATGTCCGATATCCCCACGTTCATCGCCGCCCTGCCGAAGGCGGAGCTGCACATGCATCTGGAGGGCTCGCTCGAGCCCGAAATGCTGCTCGCCCTGGCGCAACGAAACGGTGTGCGATTGCCTTATGCCGATGCGGCGGCGCTGCGCCGTGCTTACACCTTCGATAACCTGCAGTCGTTCCTCGACCTCTATTATCTTGGCCTCACCGTGCTGCAGACAGGTGACGATTTCTACCAAATGACCGAGGCCTATTTGGCACGTGCAGCCCACGAGAACGTCAGGCATGCTGAGGTTTTCATTAGCCCGCAGGCGCATTTGCGCCGGGGACTGCCGATCGCAGCCATCATCGAAAATATCCTCGCCGCCTTCGATGCTGCCCACAATGTCCATGGCATTACCGGCGGATTGATCACGGGCATTCAGCGGCAATTCGACGAAGCCGACGCGTTGACCATGATCGCCGCACTTAAGCCGTGGCGAGACCATATCCTTGGCCTCGGTCTCGGAGGACCGGAGATCGGCCATCCGCCGTCAAAATTTCGCCGGGCGTTTGCGGTCGCGCGCGGGGATTATGGATGGGGCGCCGTCGCTCATGCTGGCGAGGAAGGCGGGGCCGAGTATGTCCGAGACGCCCTCGAAACGCTCGAGGTCGATCGCATTGACCACGGCGTGCGCTGCGATGCTGACCCAAATCTTGTGATCAGGCTCGCCGAGGAGCGTACGCCTCTGACTGTTTGCCCATGCTCCAACATTATGCTGCGCGTGTTTCCCGACATGAAGTCGCACAATATTCGCAAGCTGCACGCGGCCGGCCTCTGTATCACTATCAATTCTGATGATCCGTCTTATTTCGGAGGCTACGTTAACAAGAACTATGCCGCGATCCAGGCTGCGCTTGGCATTACCGACGAAGACCTGTGGCAGATGGCACGAAACAGTTTCACCGGCGCTTACATGTCGGAGGAATTGCGCACCCGCTATTTGTCCGAGCTCGACGGCTATCGCCCAAGACCCGAAATCCCATAACCTGTCATTATGCGAATCGCAGTGTCTTAAAAACGCTGGACTCATGCTGATGCACAGAGTCTGCGAGACAGACATTTTGCCGGATGACCGACGCTCGGGATCTTCAGAACTGGGCTGTCCTTCCTCTTGTTCCAGCTCCGCTTTCCGACGAGCAATGGCAGGAGGTTGTTCACTTTTCTGACTTCCGCCCCAAGCACGTCCCTTCATTATCGCGGCGGAGTTCGCACTTGCGTGTTTCGGGCAGCCAGCTCGCCTCGAAGAAGATTTCGGCGTGGCGGACGTTCCCGCGGCGGTGCAAGTCCTCGATGCATTCGTAGGCCACGCGAGCGAAGTTCTCCGGCCGGCGGACAAGCCAAGGCTCCGACCCGCAGGAGTTCCAGAAAGCCGTAAAAATCCTGCCACTGGTAGAGCATCTCCGCTGGCCGGGGCATCCGCACGCCGTTGGCGGTCGCGATGTCGATCAGCGTGCTCGCGCGCACGGCGCCCGCGATGGGCAGATGCAATTCGACTTTA
>WNFR01006488.1_pt1 | contig 11962 bp, 10 predicted proteins | sample 5400221 | NCBI WGS metagenome assembly WNFR01 (sample SAMN13153357, study PRJNA577476) | soil metagenome | isolation source: 40 cm soil under Madrone tree | place: USA:California | collected 2016-06-14 | reverse complement strand
CATAGTCGACGTCCGCGCTGTGGGTCGAGTCCTGGTCTCCGCCGGGGCAGCTGTGTACGCCGATCCGCTGTTGTTCCTCGGGCGTGAATCGCTCCAGGACGGCGTTGTTCAGGTCGAGGAACTGGCGCAGGAGCGCGCCGGAGGGATCGAGCTTGAGCGAGAGGCGACCCTCGGTGAAGTCGATCTGCACGCTGTCTGCTCCTCTTTCCAGCGAGCGCCTGATGTCCGCCTCGGCCTCGTCGAGCAGGTCGGCGATGAACTCGTCGCGCGAGTAGCCGTCGATGCTCTCGGCCGGGTAGAGCAAGCTGAGCGCGGATGCGGAAATCACTGCCTGCTTGACCGGTCGCGTCGCGTAGCGCTGTGCGCGCTCGAGGTATGAGTCCGCGTGCGTCTGGTAGCGGAACGGCCCCGCGGTGATGGCAGGCAGCTGCCGCGTGTGCCCGTCCGCGAATGGGATGACGACGCCGTTCGGGCTCAGGGTCGAGAGCCCCTGGATCGGGTACGTGACGAAACTCGGCTTGAGCTGCTCGCCGTCGGTGATCACCGGCGAGCCGGTCGCCTCGAACTCGGCAATCGTCTGTTCGAGCGCCTCCTCGCGTAGCGCCTCGAGCTCCTCGTCGGAGACCCGTCCCTCGACGGCGCCGCGCATAGCCGCGATCAGCTCCGCCGGCCGGGGGACACTCCCGATCGGCTCGGTCGGAATCGTCACGCGTCCATGTTCCGGCCTGTGATCGCGACGGTCAAGGCGGCCGCGCTGCTGTTATGCGGTTCGATTTCGGCTTAGAGCTCCTAACAGAATGAGTGTTGGAGTCGTTTGAAGCAGATCAAGCAGCAGGCGAGGTTGAGCAGTGCTTCATGTGTTTCGGCGCTGCGGTCGTAGCGGACGTGCAGGCGGTGGTATTGGTGGAGCCAGGCGAAGGTGCGCTCGACGACCCAGCGCCAGCTGCCGAGTCCGGAGCCGTGCGCGGTTCGGCGGCGAGCGATCAGTGGTGTGACGCCGAGCGCGCGGATCTGGCGGCGGTAGAGCTCTTGGTCGTAGCCGCGGTCAGCGACAAGACGACGCGGCCGGCGTTTCGGTGGCCCGGGTTGGCCGCGCACGGGCGGGATCGCCTCAAGCAACAACAGCAGTTGCGTGCCGTCGTTTCTGTTGGCGCCGGTGAGCGTCCAGGCGAGCGGGATGCCGCTCCCGTCGGTCAGCAGGTGGTACTTCGAGCCGCAACGGCCCCTGTCGACCGGGCTCGGGCCGGTCGCGGAGCCCCTTTTTTGGCCTGCACGTAGCTGGCGTCGACGACCGCCCGCGACCAGTCGATCTCACCGGCCGCACGCAACTCCGCGAGCAGCAACGCGTGCAGCCGCATCCACACACCCGCGTCCTGCCAGTCCCGCAGCCGCCGCCAACAGGTCATCCCCGAGCCGAAGCCGAGCTCTTTGGGAAGGCGCTCCCAACCGACCCCGGTCGCAAGCACAAACAGGATCCCCGACAGCACCAACCGATCATCCAGCGGCCGCCGGCCCGGATAGCGAAACCGGCGCGGCTTCTTCGGAAGCAGCGGCTTCAGCCGCACCCACAACTCCTCCGGCACCTCCCACGGCTGCGAAGACATCGACACGCCTCCCAGATCGTGACAACAGGTGCCGACGACTTCGCTACCCGCCAACGGGTCCCTTCATTTCTTTAGGAGCTCTTATGCGGATGAGAGGACTTGAACCTCCACGAGCTTTCGCCCACACGGACCTGAACCGTGCGCGTCTACCAATTCCGCCACATCCGCGCGGACGCACAGTCTAGCCGGGTACCGTGTCCGGCCTGCTCCGCCTCGCTCTCGCTTTCTGCTTGCCGGTCGCGCTCCTCGCGGGCGGTGCGAGCGCGCACACATCGGCCGCTACGAGCCTGACAGAGGTCGTCGTCACGCTCCCGCAGCCGCCGCTCGCGGAGGCCGCTTTCCGCGACCGGGCGCTCGCGGCGTCGGCGACGACGCACCATCGGCTCGACCTGCGGCGACCGGCTGCCGTCTCATATCTGCGCACGCTCGCGTCGGCGCAACGCGCGCTCCAGGCGCGCATCGAGAGCGCGATCCCGAGCGCTTCGGTGCGCTGGCACTACAGCGTCGTGCTGGACGGCCTCGCCGTCGTCCTCCCCCGTTCCGACGTCGCGCGGCTCGCCGGAATCCGCGGCGCCACCGTCTGGCCGAGCGTCACGTATCGCAGCTTCGGCACCACCGGCCCGCAGCTGGTCGGTGCGCCCGCCGTCTGGGGCCCGACGCTCTCCACCGCCGGGCACGGCCTCCGAATCGGGATCATCGACGACGGGCTCGACCAGACACACCCGTACTTCGACGCCGGCGCGTTCACCTACCCGGCCGGTTTCCCGAAGGGGAACGCCGCCTTCACGACGCCGAAGGTGATCGTCGCGCGCGCGTTCGCGCCGGCCGGCGAGACGTGGAAATACGCGACGACGCCGTTCGATCCGGTCAACTCGGAACACGCGACACACGTCGCCGGCATCGCGGCGGGCGACAACAACACGACGGCGATCCTCCAGGGCAACCGGCCGAAGGTCTCGGGCATCGCGCCGATGGCCTACCTCGGCAACTACAAGGTGCTGACGATCCCGACGGCGAACTTCGGGCTCGACGGCAACTCGCCGGAGATCGCCGCCGGGATCGAGGCTGCAGTCCGCGACGGCATGAACGTCATCAACCTCTCGCTCGGGGAGCCCGAGATCCAGCCCGCGCGCGATCTCGTGGCGAAGGCGATCCAAGCCGCGGCAGACGCAGGTGTCGCTCCCGTCATCGCCGCCGGCAACGAGTACGACTCTGCGGGCCACGGGTCGGTCGGCTCGCCCGGCTCCGCACCGGACGCGATCACGGTCGCTGCATCGACCGAGAGCGACGGATCGCCGCCGGACGAGATCGCGAGCTTCTCCTCCGGCGGCCCGACGCCGGTGACGCTGGAGATGAAGCCCGACGTGACAGCGCCCGGCGTCGAGGTCCTCTCCTCTCTGCCGCGCGCGCAGTGGGCGTCGTGGAGCGGAACGAGCATGGCGGCGCCGCAGGTCGCCGGCGCGGTTGCGGTGCTCATGCAGCGGCACCCGACGTGGACGGTGGCAGAGATCAAGTCGGCGCTCGAGTCCACCGGCGATCCGGTGCATGTGCCGGGAACGACGAACGAGTCGCTCGCCACGCGCGAAGGCGGCGGCCGCATCGACCTCCCGCGCGCCGACGCGCCGCTCGTCTTCACCGACCCGACCGGCCTCTCCTTCGGGCTCGTCGGCGTCGGCGACTCCGACGTGCGTACGCTGCAGGTGGCGGACGCGGGCGGCGGGCCCGCTCCTTGGACGGTGACCGTGCAGCCGCAACTGGCGCCGTCCGGCGTGCTGCTCACGCCGTCGGCTCCCGTCGTCGTCCCCGGTACCTCGATCGACCTCATGCTCTCCGTGTCGCCGACCGCCGCGGAAGGCGAGGCGACGGGCTTCGTCGTGCTCACGCGCGGCACGGAGATGCGCCGGGTCCCCTATTGGTTCCGGGTGGAGTCGCCGAAGCTCGGCACCGAGCCGGTCCGCACGATCACGCATGCGGGCACGTACACGGGCAACACCGCCGGCAAGACGTCCCTCGTGTCGAGCTATCGGTACCCGGACGGGTCGCTCGGCGCGCCGATCGCCCTCGACCTGAGCGGCCCCGAGCAGGTGTTCAAGTTCGTGCTCACGAAGTCGGTCGCGAACTTCGGTGTCGCGGTCGTCTCGCACGCGAAGGGCGCTCAGGTGTCGCCGCGCCTGGTCGTCGATGGCGACGAGAACCGCCTCGTCGGGAACACGGGACTACCCGTCGATCTCAACCCGTACTCGAACTTCGGGCGGGCCGAGCCTGTCGTCGGCGCGATCCTTCCAACGCCGGGAACGTACGACTTCGTGTTCGACACACCGTCGGGCGGCAAGCCGGGCCCGTTCACGTTCCGATTCTGGATCAACGACGCGAAGCCGCCGACGGTGCGCCTCCTCACCCGGACGGTGCGGTCGGGGCAGCCTCTGCGGGTCGCGATCACCGATGCAGGCGCCGGCGTCGACCCTGCCGGGATCCAGGTGACCGTCGACCGGACCCTCGCCGACTACCGCTTCCGGAACAGAATCCTGACGGTCACGCGCTCGCACCTTGCGCGCGGGAAACACCGGCTGAACGTCACGGTCGCCGATTACCAGGAGACGAAGAACATGGAGGACGTCGTGAACGGAGCCACGCCGAACACGCGCGTGTTCTCCACGACGTTCTCGGTCGGCTAGCGCCGGTCGGTCTCTTCGATCGTCGGCAGGTTGGCGAGGTCGCGCTCGACGCTCGCAGCGAAATCGTCGGCGTCCGTCTCGACGATCCGGAGCGTCGACTTGCGCTTCGCTCGCTGCCTGCGACGGCGGGCATCCGCCCCGAACCGCGGTGCAAACCGCGGCCATTCTGCACCCGCGAAAACCGCGACGGCCAACGCGAGCAGGGCGATGTACAGCCAGCTCACGACCAAGATCGTATCGAAGGCGCGGCGTCTTCGGATCAGGCGACGACGGCGCCGAAGAGCTCCTCCAGCTGGCGCTGGAGGTAGCCGAGATATGGCTCCGGGTCCATCGTCGACCCGACCGCGCGGCGCAGAAGCTCCTGCGGCTCGTACATCCGCCCGAAGCGGTGCACGTGCTCGCGCAGCCACTCCGCGAGCGGCGCGAACTCGCCCCGCTGGAACTGCTCGTCGAAATCGCCAAGGTCGGCCTCCGCGCGCTCCCACAGCTGGACGGACACGACGTTGCCGAGCGCGTACGTCGGGAAGTAGCCGAGGCTCATGTCCGACCAGTGGACGTCCTGGAGCACCCCTCTCCCGAGGTCCGGCGGTTGGAGGGCGAGGTATTCGCGCATCTTTGCGTCGAACGCCTCCGGCAGATCGCGCGGGAGCAGGCGCCCGGCGAGCAGGTCGCGCTCGATCTCGAAGCGGAGGATGACGTGGAGGCAGTACGTCACCTCGTCGGCGTCAACGCGGCGCAGCGTCGGCTGCACTTTGTTCAGCGCGCGATGGAACGCAACCAGCGGCACGTCGCGGAACGCCGGAAGCTCGCGCTGCAGCGCCGGATAGAAGTAGCGCCACGTCGACAAGCGGCGGCCGACGAGGTTCTCCCACATTCGGCTCTGCGACTCGTGGATCGCCGACGAGACGCCGTCGGCGAGCGACGTTCGGAAGTACGCGGGCGTGATCTGGCGCTCGTACAGACCGTGACCGAACTCGTGCAGGCACGAGAGGATCCCGTGGATGTTGTCCTCGTCGAAGCGCGTCGTCAGGCGTATGTCGTTGATCGCCATCGCCACCTCGAACGGGTGCACCGTGTAGTCGAGGCGCCACGCCTCGTCGTCCATCCCCCACGCCTGGAGAATCGCCATCGACACGCGATGCTGGGCGGGACGAGGAAACGAGCCGTGCAGGCACGAGTCGTCGATCGGCTCCTGCTCGGCGACGGCCCGGATCATCGGCACCAGCCGTTCCTTCAGGCGGTCGAAGATGACCTGGACCTCCGCCGTCTTCATCCCCGGCTCGTAGTCGTCGAGGACGACGTCGTACGGGTCGCCGTCGTAGTCGAAGCACTCGACGTAGCGCCGGCGCAGCTCGAGGTTGCTCTCGAAGTGCGGGAGGATGATCGAGTAGTCGTTCTCGGCGCGGGCGCGAAGCCACGCGCGGTAGCCGAGCGAGCCGGCGCGCTCGAGCGCCGCCTGCAGCTCAGGCGGAACCCGGATCGCCTTCTCGTAATCGCGGCGCGCGACGCGGACGACGCCGGCCTCGAACGAGTCTGGGTCGTGCGCGTCCTCGAACGGGCGCAGCTCCTCGAGCAGCTCGCCGAGTGCCGGGTCGACACGGTGCTCGTGCGTCACCGCTTCGACCGTGGCCCGCTGCTCCGCGCGCGAGTCGGCGCCGGCCGGGGGCATCTTCGTCTCTTCGTCCCAGCCGAGCAGCGTGCCGGCCCTGACGAGATCGTCGATCACCCCAAGCCGACGAAGGAGCTCGTCGAACCGGTTTTCCGCGCTCAAAGCTCCCCGGGTTGGACTCGAACCAACAACCCTCCGGTTAACAGCCGGATGCTCTGCCAATTGAGCTACCGGGGATCGGCGGCGGCCATTGTAGCCAGGCTCTCGATCTCCTCACGCAGCTCGGCGACCCGTCTTGCGAGCGGCTGCCGTCGCTCGGGCGGTGCCGCCTTCAGTTCTTCCTGCAATCGTCGCTCGCGCAGGCGAAGCAGCAGCTGCTTCGCGGTCGGCAGCGTGATCTCGTCTTCGTCGGCGCGGGCGTAGAGCTCGGCGAGAAGCGCGGTCAGCTCGTCGTCGACCGGCTCTTCGCCGAGCAGATGCGCACGCGCGCGCCGGTGGAGCGGGTCCGCGAAATGCTCGGGGCCGAGCTCGGTAAGCACGCGCTTCAGCTCCTCGTGCGCAGCGACGCCGGCGAGAGCGCTCCGCTCGAGCCGGAGGCCGGCGTCGAGGAGGCGTGGCGAGAGTGCGAGCCCGGTCGACCGCCCCCGTGGAGCGAGCGCGGCCTGCGTCTCGGGCGGCAGGTCGAGCAGGTCGGTCGCGAGCCGTCGCGCGTCGAGATGCTCCGGCGAGTCGGGCTGCGAATGGAGAAAGGCCTCGATCGAGCCGAAGGCTGCGCTCTTGTCCGGCGCACGCTGGTGCAGGAGGCGAACACGGTGGACGATGTAGCTGATCGGCGTCGCGAGCTGGCGCTCGAACGCGGCCGGGTCGTCGGCGGGATCGGTGCCCTTCGGCAGCGTGACGACGTGGACCGCGAAGCCCTGTTTCACCGCGAGCTCCATACCGCGCAACGTTGCGTCTTGGCCGGCGGCGTCGGCGTCGAAACAGAGGTACAGCCGCTTCGTCAGGCGGCCAAGCTCCCGCAGCTGCGCCTCGGTGAGCGTGGTTCCCATCGACGCCACGACCGGCTTGAAGCCGGCCTGGCGGAGCGCGAGCACGTCGGTGTTCCCCTCGACGACGACCGCCCGATCCTCCTTCGCGATCGGCTGCCTCGCAGAGTCGAGCCCGTACAGCAGGTCGCCTTTCTTGAAGAGATCGCTCTCGGCTGAGTTGACGTACTTCGCCTGGAGCGGGTCGTCGTCGTGGAGCCTCCGCGCCTGGAACCCGCGCACCTTTCCGCGGGCATCGGCGAGCGGGAAGACGAGCCGGCGCGAGAAGTAGTCGTTGCCGCGACGGTTGACGAGGCCGGCGGCCGTCAGCTCGTCGGAGCCGAATCCCTCCTGCCTCGCGCGGCGCGCGAGCGTCGGCCCACCGGGCGCGTAGCCGAGCCGGAACTGGCGCGAGATCTCCTCGCCGAGACCGCGGCTTTCGAGATACGCGCGCGCGAACGCTGCCTGCTCGGTCTCCCACAGCACCTTTTCGTAGTACGACGTCGCACGCTCGAGCAGCTGCTCGAGCCGGTCACGCCGCCGGCGTGCGCGGTCCGCTTCCGGTGAGATCTCCTCGTAGTCCAGCTGCACGCCGAAGCGATTCGCGAGGAACTCGATCGCGCCGACGAAGTCGACCTGCTCGATCTTCTCGACGAACGCGATTGCGTCGCCCCCCTCGCCGCAGCCGAAGCACTTGAAGGTTCCGCGCGCGGGCGTGACGATGAAGCTCGGCGTCCGCTCCTGGTGGAAGGGGCACAGGCCTTTGTACGTTCCGCCGGTCTTGCGGAGGCGGACGAAGTCCTCGACGAGCGGGAGAATCTCCGTCGCCGACTTGACCGCGTCGACCGAGCTGTCCTTGATCCTGGCCATCAGTACGCCAGTGCGAAGCGGTCGGTCATGCCGGCGATGTAGTCGGTCGCGTCGTCGACGCTGTACCCGTGGTTGTCGACGAGATCCTCGAAGATCCGCCGGATCGTCGCGTGGATGTGCGCGTGCTCTTGCGCGAGATAGACCCGCTCGAACATGAAGGAGCGGAGCGAAAGCATCGCCTCGCCGATCTCGTCGCTCTGCGCGATGTCGCCCACGCGCGCGGAGCTCTCGACCAGGTCGTGCACGAGCGTGTCGATGCGGCGCGACCCGTTGTCGCCGAGGAGCGCGATCTCGTCCTCCGGCAGGTCGTCCGCGGCGAGGATGCCCGCGCGCACGGCGTCGTCGATGTCGTGGTTGATGTAGGCGACACGGTCGACGATGCGGACGATCCTCCCCTCGAGGGTCTCGGGGTCCTCCGGCCCTGTGTGCTTGAGGATGCCGTCCCGCACCTCCCACGTCAGGTTGAGCCCGCGGCCGTCGCGCTCGAGCTTCTCGACGACGCGCAGGGAGTGCTCGTTGTGGCGGAAGCCGCGGCCGCCGCGTTCGCGCAGCAGCTCGTCGAGGGCCTCCTCGCCGGCGTGGCCGAACGGCGGGTGCCCGAGGTCGTGCCCGAGGCCGATCGCCTCGACGAGATCCTCGTTCAAGCGCAACGCGCGGGCGACGCCCCGGGCGATGCCGGTCGTCTCGAGCGTGTGCGTCAGGCGGGTGCGGAAATGGTCGCCCTCGGGGTCGACGAAGACCTGGGTCTTGAGCCGCAGCCGCCGAAACGCCTTCGAATGGACGATGCGGTCGCGGTCGCGCTGGAACGGCGTCCGCAGCCGGCACTCCTCCTGGGGGAGGTTGCGCCCGCGCGTTTCGTAGGAACGGACGGCAAGCGGCGACAGCCAGCGTTCCTCGTGCTCCCGCACGAGGCTTTCGAAGGCATCGGCAACATGACCGGCGAGCTCCGGCATCCCGCAGCCAGGGTAGTCGCTGAGGCGGCTTGCACAAGTGGCCGCCATGGACCTTGTACACGCGTCAAGAATGGGTCCCGACCCGACCCCCCTTACCCGCTACCGATCCTATTTCGACAGGTGTGACCAGACTGTCGCGGGTTCCGGTCAGATGATGATCGGAACCGTGCCGCCGTCCGCGCTCCAGGCGGCGCCGGTCACGTAGCTCGACCGAGGGGAGCAGAGGAATGCGATCACGGCTGCGATCTCCTCCGGCTCGGCGAGCCGACCGAGCGGCCTGCCTGCACCGACCTTGGCGAGAACGTCGTTTCGGCTTCCTTGCTGGTCGGCGAGCCCGCCTTCCCGCAGCCACGCGCCCGTGGCGGTCGGCCCCGGCGTGACCGCGTTGCAGCGCACGCCGTCCTTCGCGTAGAGGTCGGCGACGAGCCGCGAGAACGACAGCATCGCCGCCTTCATCACGGAGTAGTCCGGCATCGTCGTCGACGGCCGCTTCGCCGCCGTCGACGACACGTTCACGATGGTCCCGGCGCCACGCGCACGCATGCCCGGCAGCGCCGCCTGCGTCGCGCGGATCGCCGTCATCAGGTTCAATTCGAAGGACGCCTGCCAGTCGGCGTCGGTGAGATCCTCGAGCTTGCGGATGTCGGTACCGCCGACGTTGTTGACGAGGACGTCGAGGCGCCCGTGCCGCTCCTCGACCTCGCGGACGACGCGCTCCGGCTCCCCCGCCCGCGCGAGGTCGGCCTCGATGTCTCCCCCGCTTCGACCGGTGCTGACGACGGTCGCACCCTCTGCACGCAGGAGCTCTACCGTCTCGAGACCGATGCCGGCGGTCGAGCCTGTCACCAGACACACGCTGTCGCGCAATCCGAGATCCATCGCGCCGCTAGGTTAGTCGTGGATGACCACACTGCTGTTCGTTCGTCACGGCGAGACCGACTGGAACGCGCAGCGGCGCTGGCAGGGCCATGCCGACGTACCGCTGAACGATCGGGGACGCCAGCAGGCACACGAGCTCGCGGAGTCGCTCGCCGGCGAGCACATCGACGCGATCTACACGAGCGACCTGAGTCGCGCGCGCGACACCGCCGACGCCGTCGGCGCGCACCTCGGAGTCGACGTCGTCCTCGACGCCGACCTCCGCGAGATCGACGTCGGCCCGATCGAAGGCCTGACCGCCGACGAGGCTGCCGCGTACGAGGGCTGGCAGGGCGAGCCGACGGGGTCGCACGCCGAACGGGTGCTCGCCGCCGTCGGCCGCATCGCCGAACGGCATCCCGAGGGACGCGTCCTCGTCGTCACGCACGGCGGCTCGATGCGGCGCGTCCACGAGCATCTCGGGCTCGACGGCCGCGGCCCGTTCGACAACTGCGTCGTGTGGAGCTGCGCGCACGAGGACGGCGCGTTGCGGGCGATACACTGACCCTGCGGTGGAGGACTACACAGGGAAGTACAAGGGCGAGCAGGTCGAGGTCGCGCTCTTCGGCGGCGAGTATCAGGAAGGCGTGCTCACCGCCTATTGCTATGTCGACGAGGTCGCGCACATCGAGCTGAACGGCCACATCCTCGTCCCGCTCCAGAACATCGCCTCGCTCCACTGCTCGAGCCGGTGCGACGCACCGCAGAACGACGACTGGCCGCCCCGCGGCCTGCTGGACGACGACGGCCGGGGCGAGCCGGAAGACCAGTAGGGAGCCGCGCTGATCGCGGCGCGCAACATCCTCAAGGCGTGGTCCCTGCTCGTCGGAATCTGCGGGGTGCTCGCCTTCATCGGCTGGGCGATCGGCGGCCTCCGCCTTCTCTCGATCTTCGTGTTCTGCGCGCTTCTGCTCGTCGTCGGCGCGTACTGGACGTTCGACCGCGCAGTGCTCGGAATGGTGCGAGCTCGCGAGCTGCCGGTCGCGGAAGCGCCGCTGCTGCACTCGACCGTCGAGCGCCTCGCCGCGCGCGCCGGCGTGCTCAAGCCGAAGGTCTACCTCATCCCGGACGGCATGCCGCTGACGCTGGCAACCGGTCGCGGCCCGACGTACTCCTCGATCGCGGTCAGCTCCGGTTGCATCTCCGCGTGCCCGCCGGCCGAGCTCGAAGGAGTGCTCGCACACGAGATCGCGCACGTGAAGCACCGCGACGTCGCGCTGCAGACCTCGGTCGTCGTACTGGCGGCCTCGCTCATCGAGCTCACCCGCGTGGGTGGATGGCTGCAGCAACCGCTGCTGTTCGTGCTCGGCCCGGTCGCCGCAGCGTGCACGCATGTCCTCCTGTCCCCGAAGCGCGAGTTCGAGGCCGACCGACTCGCCACTGCGCTGTGCGAGTCGCCGCACGGGCTCGCCGACGCGCTCGTCCGCTTCGAGCAAGCAGCCGAGCTGGTCGCGTTCCAGGCGTCGCCGGCGACGGAGCCGCTTTGGCCGTTCAACCCGTTCATGGAAGAAGGCCTCGCGGCGCTCTTCGTGACGCATCCCAAGATCGAGGATCGGGTTCGACGTCTGCGCGGGCTCGACTCGACCGCCGAGGCGGCATAGGGCCAACTCGGACCATGAAAAAGGCCCGCTCTCGCGGGCCTTTTCGAAGATAAATCGGCGGCGACCTACTCTCCCGGGAGGTTGCCCTCCGAGTACCATCGGCCCTGGCGAGCTTAACTTCTCTGTTCGGAATGGGAAGAGGTGTTTCCCCGCCGGTATGACCGCCGAACTGTCAAGGGCGCGCCGAGCGCAGCACCCTCAAAACTCCATAGCGACTCCGTCCGGTGTTCAAATCAAGACCTCGGGCAATTAGTACGGCTCAGCTGAACGCATTGCTGCGCGTACACCGGCCGCCTATCGACGTGGTGGTCTCCCACGGCCCTTACTCCCTCGAGGGGATGGGAGCTCTCATCTCGAGGTGGGCTTCCCGCTTAGATGCTTTCAGCGGTTATCCCATCCAGACGTGGCTAATCAGCAGTGCCGTTGGCACGACAACTGATACACCAGCGGTCTGTTCGTCTCGGTCCTCTCGTACTAGAGACGACTCCTCTCAAAGCTCCAGCGCCCATGGTGGATAGGGACCGAACTGTCTCACGACGTTCTGAACCCAGCTCGCGTACCGCTTTAATGGGCGAACAGCCCAACCCTTGGGACCTGCTTCAGCCCCAGGATGCGACGAGCCGACATCGAGGTGCCAAACCCTTCCGTCGATGTGGACTCTTGGGAAGGATAAGCCTGTTATCCCCGGAGTACCTTTTATCCGTTGA
>WNFR01019688.1_pt1 | contig 11963 bp, 12 predicted proteins | sample 5400221 | NCBI WGS metagenome assembly WNFR01 (sample SAMN13153357, study PRJNA577476) | soil metagenome | isolation source: 40 cm soil under Madrone tree | place: USA:California | collected 2016-06-14 | reverse complement strand
GCGGGATCGACCCACATACCGTGCGCGACTATTGCTCGCGGCTGCTTAACTTCAGCCGCCATTAGAAACGCCGGCCAATAGACCGCGTGAAAACGCAGAATGTCTTTGCCCACCAGATGCAGCGCCGGCCAAAACTTTTCAAACCCTACGGCGCGGTCCTGTTGTTCGTTGCCGAAACCGATCGCCGTGACGTAGTTGGTCAAAGCCTCAAACCAAACATACATCGTATGATCGGGATCATCGGGAACCGGGATGCCCCAATTGACCGAAGACTTCGGACGACTGATCGAAAGGTCCTGCAGGCCGCCGCGAACGAAACTTCTTACTTCATTACGCCGCGCCTCAGGCTGCACAAAGTCGGGCCGCGCCTCATACAAGCCGAGCAACGCTTGATCGTAATCCGACAGCCGAAAAAAATAGCTGTCCTCAGAAACCCGATCGAGTTTGGTTTCATGAATCAGACAGGTCGGAGGCTCGTCCGGGTTCGCAGGCTTCAAATACTCATCTTCCGTTTTGTAAGCGGCGCAGGCGGCGCAAAACCAACCTTCGTAGTGGCCTTTGTAAAGCGCCTCGCGGCCTTTCGGGGTTTTCGCTTTGGCAACTCGCCGCCAAAACTCGCTGACGCCTTCATAGTGGAAACGGTTGGTCGTGCGCATGAAGATGTCGTAGCCGCCGTGCTCAGTATCGAGGCCGAAGGCTGCGGTCATCTGTTTGTAATAGCTGACGACGTAATCTGCTTGTTCCTGGGGAGTGCGTTGGTTGAGTTTCGCCGCTCTCTCGATGTTGATGCCGTGCTCGTCGGTGCCGGTGAGAAAGAAGGTCTCAATTCCCTGCTGTCTTTTGTGACGCGCAATCGTGTCAGCCACAATCATCGTGTACAGGTGACCCAGATGAGGGAGACTGTTGGCATAATAGATGGGGGTGGTGACGTAAAAAGTCTTCATCAATCGGCGCTCTTAGATAATGCCAATCAAGCTTGTCGAACGATTATTTAGTATCATACACTCCAACGACAAGGAGCAAACGTAATGCTGAAAGAAGAAGAGTTGGTTAGCGCACCAGCAGATTTGATTCTGGCGGATAGACTTGCATTCATCAGGCTGCCGATTGAAGAACGTCGCCGGATATTAACACAACAAGCGGACGATCTGATGGCGCATTACACCGACCAAACGGCAGCGTCGGAGCGAGAAGCTTGGCAGGGAGGTGACATTGTCGAACTCTAGTTCCTCCTCACCGTTGCGCGGCGAAATATGGTTGGTCAATCTTAATCCCACGATCGGAACAGAAATTAACAAAACCAGGCCGGCGCTGGTAATTAGCTCTGATGCCGTCGGCCGCTTACCGATTAAACTGGTAGCACCAATCACTGACTGGAAAGATTATTTTTCCGGCAACATTTGGCATGTTAAGCTTGAGCCAGATCCTGAAAATGGGCTCACGAAAACATCAAGCGTCGATGCGTTACAACTTCGAGGCGTTGACAATCAACGATTCATCCGACGCTTTGGACGCATTTCTGATTCAAAACTTCAGGAAGTCATACTAGCGGTCGCCGCGGTAATTGAGTATTCGTAAACCGGTGTGCGCGTTCAACGCTTACTATTCTTCGCGAACTCATCATTCGGATTGAACTTCGGCAGAGCGTTCAGATCCGCCACTCGGCGGCCGATAGCCATAGCAAAATCCGCTTCCTGAATCATGCCGCGAAAATCCCAATCGTCGTGGTATTCGTCCGAAGGTTGATGGTAATGGGCGTCGTTATATTCCTTGAATTTCTTTTCGCCCCAGCCTTTGGGCCGGCCCACATAATCGTCGCCTTCCTTCAAACTAATCGAAGGCACTCCGACCTTGGCGAAAGGAAAATGATCTGAGCGATAGAAAGAGCCCTGTTCGGGACGCGGGTCGGGTGAAATTCTCAGTCCGCGCTCACGCGCGATCGCCTCGACGACAGCTTGAAGCGACGAGCGCTCTGCGCCCAGTGGTACAAAGTCACGCGTCGGCCCCAGGATATTCATTGAATCAAGATTGATGTCCGCCGCAGTTTTATTGACGGGAACCAGAGGATGCTGCGAATACCACTCGGAGCCGATTAATCCCTGTTCCTCGGCAGTCGGAATCAGGAACAGGATCGAACGTCTAGGCCTTTCGGCAACCGGTAGATTTGACAGCACTCGCGCAATCTCGAGTATCGAAGCCACACCGGAAGCGTTGTCCAGGGCGCCGTTGTAAATAGTGTCGCCGGTTTTGTCAGGCGCGCCGATTCCCAGATGATCCCAGTGCGCCGAGAAGACGACGTACTCATCTTTCAACTTTGGGTCGCGGCCCGGCAGAATTGCGGCTACGTTCGGCGCTTCGACCCGTTTAACTTCGCTATTCAAATCGAGCGACGCACTCAGGCCGAGCTTCACCGGTTTGAAGTCTCTGGATGCCGCCTGCTTTCGCAGCTCATCAAGGTTCTGGCCCGCAAGCTGCAGCATGCGCCGCGCCGCATCGTCAGTCATCCACGAACGCACTTTCAGAAAAGGCGCTTTGTCACTCGAAGTGCGAGCAATATCAAATCGCCACGAACCATTCGAGGTGCGCACCACGCTCCATGGATAACCGGCGGATTCATTCGTGTGCAGCAGCAGCGCGCCCACGGCCCCGCGCCGCGCCGCCTCTTCGAATTTGTAAGTCCAACGGCCATAGTAAGTGAGCCGGCGGCCGCCGAAGAGGTCGGGCTCAGCCGCAGTGGCCGGCGGATCGTTGACGAGCATTACCAGAATCTTACCGCGGTAATCTTCGGCCGGACCCTTATAGTCGTTCCATTTCTGTTCCGGTGCATCGATGCCATAACCAACAAAGACCAGATCGGCGTTCACTGAAACATGATCTATCTGCGCGCCGGTAAAGGCGACGAAGTCGTCGGCAAACTTAAACGCTTCGGCTCTCTCGCGCCCATTGATGCGCAATTCAGTCTTCGAATCGGCTTTCACGCCCACCAGCGAGACGGGTTGCCAGAAACTTCCTTTGGCGCCGGCGCCCTTCAATCCCATCGCCTCAAACTGTTCGGCGATATAGAGCGCAGCGATCTCGCCGCCCTTAGCACCCGTGCCGCGGCCCTCCAGTCGATCGTCGGACAGAAACTTGATATGTGAACGCAGGGCGCTTTCACTGATGCGACTGGATAAAAGATTTTTTTGCTGGGCGGCTGACGTGATCACGATTGCGATGAATATTAGAGTAAGTGTGAGCTGAATTCTCATGTCGTTTCGAAAATCACTCTTGTTAAGCAAAATTGATATTCTGCCGAATTCCTTGCTCGCCCGCTTCGTCCAAGAGACGCAACAAAGCAACCCGTTCGCGGACGCGCGCACTGCGACGAATCAATATTATGAGGCCAGCATGCGAAATCTTCTGGGCAGCGACCAGAAAATCATCCCGGTTGCAAGTGATCAGCACGTAGTTGTTTTTGGCAGCTAAACGCAAAACCTCTTCATCGGTTGTTTGTGGATGAATCAGTTCGCGCAGCTTGAAAACCTCGTGTCCCAGAGTCGTAAGGCCATAGGCCATATCATCTGGCACATCGTGATCGAAAAGGAATTTCACAATGGTTCGCCAGCAGCCATCTGGCGAGCCACAAGCACGTCAATTTCGCCTTGATGATCCTCATAGTAGGCCAGGCACTCGTAAACTTGTGCACGCCGTAATTGCGGAAAACAGCGGGTAACGAGACTGTCAACAGTTTCGCCGTTTTGCAGCAAACCAACTACGTCATGCACTCCGATCCGAGTCCCGGCTACAATCGGATTTCCGCCTCTGACCGCGCTCTGCCTGGTGATATAAGCGTATTCCGTGATGACCCGTGAACTTGCATCAGCCTCATTCGAGGTTATCTGCTCCATAAGGTCCTCAGTTTATCGGGATTGCCGGCATAAAGCCACACAAAGGCTTTCCTGATGTGGTCGAGTCTATTTGCCGGTAATCAAGGCCATTGCCTCGGCGCGAGTCCGCGGGTCTTTGCGAAAGCCGCCCAGCACCGCTGAAGTCACGGTCGTCGCTCCGGGTTTCTTGACTCCGCGCAGAGTCATGCACGTGTGCTCTGCTTCGATCACTACCATCACGCCGAGGGGTTGCAGAAGATCGTAGAGCGTGTTCGCAATCTCTGAAGTCAGCCGCTCCTGCAATTGCAGCCGGCGCGCGAACGTTTCCGAAAGGCGCGCCAGCTTTGAAACGCCCAGGATCCGGCCGTCCCTGGGAATGTAGGCGATGTGACATTTGCCAACGAAAGGAGCCAGATGATGTTCGCACAACGACGCGATGCTGATGTCTTTTACGATCACCATCTCGTCGTGCTTGTTGCCGGACAGCGGCACGACATGCTGGCTTGGGTCTTCGCGCATCCCGGCGGTGAGTTCGGCATACATCTCAGCCACGCGCCGCGGAGTCTCGCGCAAGCCTTCTCGATCAGGATCTTCTCCAATCCCCTCGAGAATTAAGCGGACCCCGCGCGCCAGCCGATCGAGATCAATCTCAGCCGGTTTCTTTCGTCCTTCGATGTCAGTTACCTTGGCACTCATTTTTGTGCGGCAACTCGTCGCCGCTTTATTCAAGTGTCAGAAGCCAGCGCGTAAACAAGGGCGACTTCCTCAGGCTAGCCCTCCCTGACGGTCGGCCTTCTGACACGGCCCGATTGGCTACTGCTCGCTATTCTGCTTTTGATAAACAGACCGCGCTGCGTCTTGAACTTCACGCAATGGCACGCTGGCTTTTCTTGCCGCCGCCCGGCATTGTTCAAATTCCGGCATCGCGTTTACCACGCCATTATTCGTATGCGCAACTTTAACATCAATCGGCCCAAATTGCGTGTCGACTGTAATAGTCTCTCGAGCCAGCGCCCGGCGTGCGACTTCATAACTGCGGGCGCCGATCGTGGTTGTCTCGGCAAAGATCATTTGTAGAAACTTCTCTCGCTCATCGGGCCGGCACAAGATTGAAACGAGCAGGCCCGGCCGGTTTTTCTTCATCTGGGTGTGGGTCAGATAACAGTCCAGCGCGCCCATTTCAAAGGCCCGATCAATCACATAACCGAGCACCTGGGGGGAACTATCGTCAATATTCGTTTCAATCATCAGCAGCGTTTCGTCGGCCGGCGCCGCTCCGTCCTCAGTTTCACCCACAAAGACCCGCAGAGCGTTTGGGAAGCTCTGATGATCGCGTGTGCCGGCCCCGTAACCGGCCGCTGCAATCTTCATCGGCGGTAGTGGGCCAAAGTCATCGCAGACCGCACTGACGATCGCCGCGCCCGTTGGCGTGACAAACTCGCCCTCGATGTCGCCTGCGTAAATCGGCTTACCCTTCAGCAACTCGGCAACGGCGGGCGGTGGAATCGGGAAACGGCCATGGGCCATTTCAATCATCCCCGTGCCGACACGCAAGGGCGAGGAAACAAATCGTTCAATTCCAAGGAACTCGAAACCAATCGCAGCTCCACAAACGTCAATAATCGCATCCAGAGCTCCGACTTCATGAAAATGAATCGTCTCGATGGGTTTGTTGTGGACCCGCGCTTCAGCTTCGGCCAGCAGCGAAAAGATCCGAGCGGCCCGGTCCTTGACGCCGTCAGTCAAGCGAGATTCATTAATAATCTTAACAATGTCGTTGAGATGCCGATGCGCGTGTTCGTGCGCTGTCTTAACCCGAGCATGGGTCGCGCTAATCCCGGAGCGGTCAACCTTTTCGAAAGCAACCTGCCAACCGCTGATCCCCAACAATTCCAATTGCGCGATCAACGCGCGCGGCTCGACGCCGGCACTGATCAGCGCGCCGAGAATCATGTCGCCGCTGGCTCCGGCAAAACAGTCAAAGTAGAGTGTCTTCATCTAAAAATCATTCAGCCGCAAGAAGACGCGTATAATCAAACCCGAATAAGCATCGCCAAAAAGCTGAGGCATTGTCCTATCTTGCGAGATTGCGGCTCCAGTTAAAACGATCCACGAAAAGACACGAAGCGGAACTATTGGTTCGTGCGGTTTCGTGTGACTTCGTGGATCGTTCCTCTCCGAGAGGACAAAGAAACACGAACCCATAAACCTTATTTCCGCCTTATCATGGCATAAGAGTGCGGGTTGCTATCCGAACAAGGGAAGAACTTCTCCCGCTTTCCCGGTTAGCACCTCGTCAGACAAATCAGAAAGCGGAGTACGCTCCGGATTCACTTCTACCAGATAAGCCGAAGCCGATCGCGCAATCTCCGGAATTGAAGCCGCGGGATAGACAACGGCCGAAGTGCCTATCACAAAACAAAGCTCGCATGTCTGCGCTTTCATTGCTGCGGATTCGAACGCGCCCGCCGGTAGCATCTCACCAAACAATACGACGTCAGGTCTCAGATTGCCGCCGCAATCGAAACACAGCGGGACGGTATTATCAAATCTCAGCTCCCGCACATCGTGACGCGATCCGCATTCAAAACAACGCGCCCGCCAGATATTACCGTGGAGTTCGATGACATTGCGCGACCCCGCCGCTTGATGCAAGCCGTCGATGTTCTGTGTCACCAACTTCCAGCAGACGAAATCACGTCGAAGGGCAATCCATTCCACACGGTTGTGTTGCCCCCACCGCGAAATGTCGGTACGCCCGATTCGGCCGAAACACCGGCTCCGCTCAACACCAGGACGTTGTGAGCGTTCGCAAACCTCTCCCGCAGTTCGGCGGAGATCGATATTGTTTCGGCTAGGGCCATCGACGAATTCGGATCGTAGCAGAGCGCAAGACGCGGGTGTCAAGCACGCAAATATCGCGGAGTCATGCTGTTTGAAGAAATCACGTTCCGGCTAAGTGAGGTCAGTACCGAGAGCGGTAGCGACCGGGTCTCAAGTCTCCACACAGCTCGACGTCGCGAGGACGAGTACCCGGTCGCTATCGCTCCCGGTACTGACCTCATTACGGCGACTGCGGAGGTGTGAGAGTCCTGGCGGCTTTCAAAAAAACCATCTGAACGGTTAAGGTAATGCGCACTTCTCGTTGATCACGATTATCGACAAGACGGCTACCGACAAACCCGTGAACCTGATAGAACTCCAAAACAAAACCAAGACCGCCCTTCGCGACGCGGCTAAAGACTTGTTCCAGATAGAACTCGAACAGTTGGTTACCGAAGTGCCGCCGCGCACCGAACTCGGCGATCTGGCCTTTCCAATCGCTTTTGAACTCACCAAACAAATCAGGCAGAAGACCGGCGAGAAACGGGCGCCGCGAACTATTGCCGAATCGTTGAAGTCAGCTTTGGAAGCAATTGAAGAGGTGGCTCGGGTCGAGGTGGCCGGCGCCGGTTATCTAAATGTCTTCTTCGACCGCGCCCAGCTACTGTCTGAGATTTCAAACCCGCAGACTACCAGCAATACTTCGATCCCTGAGCGCAAGTTGATGGTCGAGCATACCAGCATCAATCCCAACAAGGCTGCGCACATCGGGCACGTCCGCAACGCAGTGCTCGGCGATACGTTTGTGCGGATCCTTCAGGCAGCAGCAAACAGAGTCGAAGTCCAAAATTACATCGACAATACCGGGGTCCAGGTCGCTGATGTCGTGGTGGGCTTTATGCACATCGAGCATATGACGCTCGCAGATATCAAGTCGCTTGACCGTTCTCTCCCCTCTGAACTTCCATTTGATTATTACTGCTGGGACCTCTACACAAAAGTTGGCGCCTTCTATCGAGAAGGCGGCGCCGCCGGCGAGCCAAACCCCGATCGTCTTAAACTGCGCATCGAAGTTCTGCATGCTATCGAAGCGGGAGACAATCCCATCGCTGAGTTGGCTGACTATGTAGCCACGCGCAACGTCCAGCAGATCCTGGACACAATGGAACGTCTGAGCATCCGTTACGATCTGCTAGCGCGCGAATCCGAGATCCTGCATCTGCATTTCTGGGAGCGCGCGTTTGAGTTAATGAAAGAGCGCGGCGTGATTCATTTTCAGCCCGAGGGACGAAATCACGGTTGCTGGGTCATGCCGTTCGAATCGCACACAGGCACCGATGACCACGAATCCGACAAGATTATCGTGCGCTCCAACGGCACAGTGACTTATACCGGCAAGGACATCGCTTATCAGCTTTGGAAGCTGGGACAGCTTGGGCTGGATTTCAATTATAAGCCGTTCCGTGCGCATGACGACGGCCACGCGACCTGGATAACGACGACTGAGCCAAATGCAGAAGCTCAGCCGGAGGTGCCGCGTCCCAATTTTGGCGGTGGCGAGATCGTCTACAACGTGATCGATTCACGCCAATCCTACCCGCAGGAAATAGTGCGAAAGGGAGTCGCTGCCGTCGTGCCTCAGCTAGGCGAAGGAGCCAGCGTGCATCTTTCTTACGAGATGGTCGCCCTTTCACCCACGGCCTGCGATGAACTCGGGATTGAACTCTCGGATGAAGATCGCAAGCGCCCCTACATAGAGATGAGCGGCCGTAAAGGTCTGGGCGTGAAAGCTGATGATCTGATCAGCCGGCTGGAAGCGGACGCGCTCGAAGAAGTGAAAACTCGCCATCCAGAGCTGTCTGAAAAAGAGATGCGGGAGACAGCGCACGCGATTGCAACCGGGGCGCTCAGATACTTCCTGCTTAAGTTCACGCGTAATTCGGTGATTGCTTTCGACTTCAAAGAGGCGCTGTCATTCGAGGGCGAGACCGGCCCGTACTGCCAGTATGCCGCCGTCCGAGCGAACTCGATCTTTCGAAAGCTCGACAAACAAGAGGTCATTACCGAGAGCGGCAGCGAGCGGGTCGCTTCCCTCCCCCTTGTCGAAGCACGGGAATTCATTCGCGAGCACAAGGAGGATGTAGCAAATGCTCTGAATGGAGAATCCGGAAATGAAATATGGTCTCTGTTGATGCTGGCCGGGCGTCTCGAAGATGCGAATGCTCAAGCCGCTATCAGCGCTGAGCCGGCATTCCTGGCGAAATACACATTCAATCTGGCGCGAGCATTTAATCTCTTCTATCACCGTCACCGGATTATCGCGGAAGAAAATGCGATCAAGCGTGCTGTCCTGATGGCCGTCGCTGATTACACTCGACAGCAATTGACTTCAGCGCTGGGCCGCTTGGGAATCACGGTACCGGAGCGGATGTAGCCAATGATTCGATTCGGACCTGCGGCTATGCCGCCTCGATGTGCCGAAAGCCTTTGGCTTTCCGTCAAGGCCCGAGCCTTCTCTTTGAGGCTCCGCCTCAAGATCCTGGAGGCGTAGCCTCCAGTGATTAAATTTCGAAGGCTCCCGGAAAGGCACAGCCTTTCCGCACATCAGACGGCTTAGCCGTTCGCTGCCCTTCTTACGATTTGAATTGGCCCGACTTTCATGCGCAAGGGCTGGCTGATAGAATGTCGGTTACAATGACGGCGGGAATGCAGTACTTAACAGATGTCGACGGCAAAAGAACCGGCGTAATTCTTTCGCTGGAGCAGTACGAGAAATTAGTAGAAGACGTCCATGATCTGGCGGTAGTGGGAGACCGGCTGGACGAAGAACCAATCACTTTCGAAGAATTCAAGGAACGACTAAGACTTTCACCATGTTAATTGTCATGAAAGCCGACGCCACCGATGCGCAGATTGCGTATGTCTGTGACGTCATCACGGAACTCGGACTGAAGCCGCACTCGATGCCGGGCGCTACCCGTACGGCGATTGGCATCACCGGTAACCAGGGCGCGGTCGATCCGACGCGTTTTGAAAACTTGCCGGGTGTGGCCGAGGCCATTCGCGTTAGCAAACCTTATAAACTGATCTCGCTTGATCTGCGGCCGGAGAAAACCATCGTCCGTGTAGGCGATGCCACCATCGGTGGAGACGAACTGGCGATCATCGCCGGCCCGTGTGCTATAGAAAGCCACGCGCAGGCTTTCGCCGTGGCCGAAGCCGTGCGACGGAGCGGCGCCAGGTTCTTCCGCGGCGGCGCTTTCAAACCCCGCACGTCTCCCTACGCTTTCCAGGGTCTGGGTGAAGAAGGACTAAAAATCCTCGCCGAGGTCCGTGACGTCTACGGATTGAAGATTGTGACCGAAGCACTTGATGAGGCTAGTGTCGATCTTGTCGAACGCTACGGCGACATGATCCAGATTGGCGCGCGCAACATGCAAAACTTTTCTTTGTTGCGACGCGTCGGCCGATCACAGCTGCCCGTCCTCCTCAAGCGCGGCCTGTCGGCTACCCTGGATGAATGGTTGCTCGCGGCTGAGTACATCATGTCTGAGGGAAATTACAACGTGGTTTTATGCGAACGCGGCGTGCGTACCTTTGCACAGCACACGCGCAACACCCTAGACCTCGCGTCGATTCCCGCGGTGCGACGCATCTCGCATCTGCCGGTCGTAGTCGATCCGTCGCACGGCACAGGCAAGAACTACATGGTTATTCCGCTGGCTTGCGCCGGTGTCGCCGTCGGTGCGGATGGTTTGATTGTCGAAGTTCACGATCAGCCCGATAAAGCTTTGTCCGACGGCGCGCAGGCACTGACTCTGGAACAATACCAACAATTGATTGAAGAGGTGCGTCCGATTCATGAAGTGGTCGCACCTCAACCCGTCCGCTAGATTCTCCGCGCCTAAGCCCGCTATGGAGCAGACCGCCGGGGCAGTAGCCCGCGCGTAAGCAAGGGCGTCCGCTGCGTCTTTTCGGTGCCTACCACTCTCACGCCCCCTCTCACGGTCGGGCTACTGCCCCGCGAGCCGCAACACTATTGACTCTGACCTTGCTCGGCGATATTGTGCGCGCAATTAAGAACGCCAGTCTGCCATGCAGCGCTTGACCGAGGACACCTGACATGCGAAACAACCGCCGAAGTCTTGTAACCGCACCAATGCTTTTGGGTTCGGTAATGCTCCTCATTGGAAGCCTGGGGATTAACGAACATTCGCTGGCGCAGGTCAATCAAGGCAACACAGAGTGTGAAGAACTCAAGAAACAAATCTCTACCTTGCAAGATGCGCTTGTCGAAGAAGCAGCGCAACTCAGCAAGATGGAGGAGGCTTCTTCGCGAATCGACAAAGGGATTGAGGAATTTAAAGGTAAATTCAGAGTCTATCTTAATAACACTAGCCTTTATCCTGCAGTCGGGGAGGACGACCGTGCCAAATTTCTTGAGAATCTCCGAAAGATGGTGGCCGCCAACCATGATCTTAAGAATGCCATCGAGTTAGCCAAACTCACAATCCAAGCATTCAAGGAAACGATTGCCGACCTCCTGAACAAACTGGGCACCTGCGGATCGAAAAGTTCGACGAATACACCAACATCAAACCCGCCCGAGAATAAGAAAGTCGCATTGCTCCCGGGCTATCATGTTGACAACAACACCGCCAACGGACTCTACGTCACCACGTTCGACACGCCGCAAGGCAAGATCAAAGTCAATCTCACGGATGATCTCGCTGCCGGCGATACCATCTCGGGCACGGTGGAGACAGAACCAGCCGGCAAGAACGATGCGGAACGCGCGCAGAATCAAACTGAACTCAACGGCTATGTAATCGAGTTGGAAGGGCAGAAAACTAAGGTCGGAGACAAGAAGTTTACGTGCAACATCCCAACTGTGCTTAGCCCGGCAGCAAAGACCATCGTCCTTCAACATAACGGCCAGACGGTAGCGACGACAGAGATTCCGATCTCCGCCACAGCGCCGCCGCCGCCGTCACAGTTCACGCTGCCGACGGGCGGTCAGCAGGGAAAACCGATTTACATCAAAGGTCCCTGTGACGGAGCCTTCTCTCCACAGGATCATATCAAGGTGGGTCCCACGATACTGCCGCCGGTGGCAGAGTCGCCAAGAAGTTTGGTCGTGCTGGATTTGAGCGATGTGGTTGGGCCGACAACAATCGATTGCAACGAGAATGGTGTGGAGACGCAGTGCCCATTCCGTAACATTCGCATCAACCTTTCAGCACTCATGCTGAACCTCCAGCGTGGACAGACGAC
>WNFR01007306.1_pt1 | contig 11963 bp, 10 predicted proteins | sample 5400221 | NCBI WGS metagenome assembly WNFR01 (sample SAMN13153357, study PRJNA577476) | soil metagenome | isolation source: 40 cm soil under Madrone tree | place: USA:California | collected 2016-06-14 | reverse complement strand
CCTGGAGTGCGTCCTCGGAGAATTCCAACTCCACGCCCTCCATCGCCAGCAGCTTGGCGTATTGCTTGGTCAGCGCGCTTTTGGTTTCGGTCAGGATTGAGACCAACTGCGCCTGGGTCAACTCCGCCAGCACCGTCACCATCGGCAACCTTCCGACGAACTCGGGAATAAAGCCGAAGCTGAGCAGATCTTCCGGCTCGACAAATTCCAGAATCTGCTGCCGATCAATGGCTGCCGTTCTGTCCTGGTCTTCGGCGGAGCGAAAACCAAGTACGTGTTTGCCCAGGCGCCGCTGGATCAGTCGTTCCAGGCCGACGAACGCGCCGCCGCAGATGAACAGAATGTCCGAAGTGTCCACCCGGATGTATTCCTGTTGTGGATGTTTGCGGCCGCCCTGGGGCGGCACGTTGCAGACCGTCCCTTCTAAAATCTTCAGCAGGGCCTGCTGCACGCCTTCGCCGGAAACATCGCGGGTGATGGAGACGTTCTCGGTCTTGCGAGCGATCTTGTCAATTTCGTCAATATAAACAATGCCGCGCTGGGCGCGCTTGACATCGTAATCCGCGTTTTGCAACAGCCGCAGAATGATATTTTCGACGTCTTCCCCGACGTAGCCGGCCTCGGTCAGCGTGGTGGCGTCGGCGATCGCGAACGGGACATCGAGGATCTGCGCCAGCGTGCGCGCAAGCAGGGTTTTGCCCGAGCCGGTCGGGCCGATCATGAGGATGTTGCTCTTGAGGGTCTTCTTGGCGTGGTCCTGGCCGACGCAGTGCAAATCGAGCTGGCGCTTGATCTCGGCTGGTTTGGCAATGCTGATGCGGGGCCTGTGCTTCCTGGCCTGAGTCGCCAGTTCTTTGTCGAGCACCTGCTTGCAGAGCACCACGCAGTTGTCGCAAATGTACACCCCCGGCCCCGCGATGAGCTTTTTGACTTCGGCGTGCGATTTACCGCAAAAACTGCACAGCGTCAGGTTGGTGGGCCGGCCCATCAGCTTATTCTTTCTTGTCGGCTAAACTCGTGACCCGCTGGTCGGCCAGTCCGGGGATTTCCTTGCGGGACTGGACGACTTCATCCACCAGGCCGTAAGCTTTGGCGTCGGCGGCGGACATAAAGCGATCGCGGTCGGTGTCTTTGGCGACGGCGTCAGCGCTCTTGCCGCAATGCTTGCCGAGGATCTCGTTGATGCGATCTTTCAACCGAAGAATTTCCTGCGCCTGAATGCTGATATCCGTGGCCTGGCCTTGGACTCCGCCCCAGGGCTGATGGATCATGATGCGGGCGTTGGGCAGCGCATAGCGTTTGCCCCTGGTGCCCGCGCAGAGCAGCACTGCGCCCATGCTTGCCGCCTGGCCGATGCAGTAGGTGTTCACGTCACATGTGATGAACTGCATCGTGTCATAGATGGCCAGGCCCGCCGTGACACTCCCGCCGGGCGAATTCAGATAAAGATGAATATCCTTCTTCGGATCAGTCATCTGCAGGAACAGCAGTTGTGCGATGATCAGATTCGACACCATGTCGTCCACAGGCGTCCCCAGGAACACAATCCGGTCCACCAGCAACCGCGAGTAAATATCATAGCCGCGCTCGCCGCGACCGGTCTGTTCGACCACCATTGGCACTAAAAAATTATCCATAAAAAAATTTCTTCACCGATGCCGCAACCTAACGGAGCGGCTGTGAGAGGTCAAGCCTTGCGCGAAAAACTTTTCTCTGAAAGAACTCTTTTCCAGATCACCAACAATGCGCTCGCAAACTCCTGCGGCCGCTGCGCCATCCACCGCGTCACCTCTTCCAGCGCAAACCAACCGCCCAGCTCAATTTCCTCCGGGTTCAGGCTGAACGGCCCTTCGGCCTCGCAGCGATAAACCCAGAGATGCTCCTGGTCCGTTTCAGCGGACGCGGCGAGTTTGAAGAGCCGCCGCGGAGGTGCGTTCAAGTGCAGTCCGATCTCCTCTCGCAACTCGCGCACCGCACAGCTATCATAATCCTCGCCGGAATCCACGTGGCCAGAGGCGGACGAATCCCACAAACCCGGCTGGCGATCCTTTTTCATCGAACGTTTCTGGAGAAAGACCTGGCCGCGCGCGTTGAACACGAGCACATGGACGGCCCGATGCTTCAGGCCCAGTCGGTGGACTTCGCTTCGGGTCTGGCTCCCGATGATCTCATCCCGCTCATTGACGACATCGAAGATTTCTTCAGGCATGGGTGGCCAGGTTTTCCGCCAGCATATTGCAAAAAAGCGCCCCTTGCTCAATGGCGTCGTCCAGCGCGCGATGGGTGTGGGGCAGGTTATCAAACCAGCGGGCGGGCATGTTTTTCTTGGTCGAATCCCGGTAACCGCGTTTCAGAAGCGCCATGGCATAGGTCTTTATGTCCAGCGCCGAGTGCGAGAACGGGCTCTCGCCGGTGAAGCGGATCAGGTACCAATGGACAAACAGGAAATCGAATGCGGCGGGATAGGCCACGAAAACAGGTTTGCCCGGCAGTTGTTTGAGCCAGGCGAGATAGTTGCCCATGGCGGTTTGAGGGGCCTGGAGGTCTCGCCGGCAGGCGGCCCAAGCCTCGGGCTGTTGCTGCCACCACGCCATCGTGCTCGCATCGGCGATGGCGTCGGGCAAGGTCTCGAGGTTCGCCGCGAAGGTGCCCACGAGTTTTTTGTCCGGACGATATGCTGCCGAGCCGAAGCTCAGCATCGAATGCGGGCCGGGGATCGGGCCATCGGCTTCGACATCCGTGCTGACGTAGATCTCACTCACGTTCGGAATCTGCGGTCAACATTTGAGTCAGTCTAATAAATTGTTCGAGAGTTACGGTTTCGGCTCGGGCTTGCAAAGGGAGAGCGAGTTGCGCGAAGGCGAATTCCAGGTGCTCCGAAGGCCAATCCTCTTTCAGCAGTTTGAGCATCATTTTGCGCCGCTGCGAAAAACTGCGCTTCACCACTTTGGTGAACGTTTCCCGCTGACTGGCGGCGAGCGGCGGCTGCGGACGGTGCGCAAAGCAGACGCAGGCCGAGTCCACCTCCGGCTCAGGAAAAAAACAACTGGCAGGAATCTTGAAAGAGGCTTGCGGCTGGTAATCGAGTTGAACCAGAAGCGTCAGCAGACCGTAATCCTCGTCGCCGGGCTTGGCCATGAGCCGCCTGGCCACTTCGAGTTGCACCGTGGCCACCAGGCGCTGCGGACCGCGTGGGTTTTGGGCCAGCTCAACCAAAATCGTGGACGCGACCGAGTAGGGCAAGTTGGCGACGAGCTTCCAACCGCTCCAATCGCGCTGCTCGCGCCTCAGGTAAACCAGCGCGTCCGCGTGGATCAAACGCAGGACAGGCATCCTGCCTGTCTGTGATGCGTTTTCTGACCGGCATCCAACCAAAGAGGTGTCAAAATCCACAGACAGGCCGGAGGCCGCTCTTGCGTTGAACCGTCTGCGGAGCGCCTCGACTAATCTCGCATCCTTCTCGATGGCCAGGACTTCGCCCGCCTGTTGCAACAGCAACTCGGTCAGCGGCCCCAGGCCCGGCCCGATTTCCAGGACGCGGTCTGTTTTTTTCAACTCCGCTGCTGCCACGATGCGCCGGAGTTGGTTGGCATCATGGAGAAAATTTTGACCGAGCGACTTCGTGAGCCGAATGCCGCCCTCCGCCAGGATTTGTTTTATCTCCGAAAGGTTCACGTTGCGATGCCGAAGTGCACCACCCCAATGACTAATCACAAATTAGCGATCACCTTTCCCAGTGCATCCACCGCGGAGCGGAGCTGGCTCTGGGATATGGTCAGCGGCGGCGTAAGGCTGACTACGTTGGAATGTTCGCCCTCCGGCAGAAAAATGTAACCGCGATGAACCATGGTCTTGATGGCCTTCAAGGCGGCCTCGGTCGCTGGCGAGCCATTGGGCCATGTGAGTTCGACACCGGCCAGAAGGCCCAAGCCTCGCACGTTCAAGTTGAGAGCCGAGGGTCGAGGATCGAGGGTCGAAAGGGCAGCCAGCAGAAACTCGCCACGTTCCGCGCTGCATCGCACGAGGTTCCGCCCCTCGATTTCCCTAATTTGCGCCAGCGCCGTGGCGCAACCGACCGGATGCCCCAAAAACGTGCTGGTATGAATCGCCTCTCCATTCGACGCCGGCCAAGCCGCATCCATCACGTCCGCCCGGCCAACACAAGCTGATAATGGGAACCCGCCCGTGAGCGCCTTGCCAAGGCAAATCACATCCGGCACGACCACCGAGTGTTCGCAGGCGAACCATTTGCCGGTGCGGCCGAAGCCGGTGTAAACCTCATCCAGAATCAGCAGCGTATGATGCTCGTCACAAAGCCGGCGCAGCAGGGGTAAAAACTCCAACGGGGGGACGTTGATGCCGCCTCTGCCTTGAATCGGTTCGACCAGGATCGCGCCGATTCTTTCACGGCGGAAGATGTGGCGTATTTGCGGCTCGATCACCTCGAGCTTAGGAAAGGCGTCTGGCCTGTCTGGGTTGGAATATTTTGTCTTCGGCTGGATTGGAGACGGGCTGGAAGGCTGTCCTGCGCTTGGGAACGGAACAAAGTGCGCGAACTGACGCAACTGATCGAGAAACGGTTTGCGGAAATGCTCGCGATGTGTGGCATTGAGCGCGCCGTAGCCCAGGCCGTGATAACCGCCCGTGAATGCGATCACGTCGGGCTGGCCGGTCGCCAGCATCGCCGTCTTAAGCGCCGCTTCGACCGCTTCAAAGCCGGAGTTGCAGAAAATCGTCTTGCCTGTGGCCTTTGACTTCAGAACTCCGACTGTTGACTTTTTGCTCGTCCACCGCTCAAACGTAATCCGGCTCAGAACCCGGGCCAGTTGTGCTTTCAAAGGGTGCGGATGAACGTCCCCCATCGCATGAAGCAGCTTGGTCATTTGCTTTTGTCCTGCCTGAACCACGCGGGGATTGGCATGACCCGCCGCCGCCACGCCAAACGCCGCCGTCAAATCCAAATACCGGTTCCCATCCGCGTCCCAAACGTGAACGCCCTTCGCCCGCTCCCAAACGATAGGCCACGAGCCATCTGGTTCCATGAACGTAACGTTGCGCGATTCATACGCGCGCAGCAGGTCGAGGATTTGGCGGCTGGTCATAGAGACCGACCACCGATGAACCTAACGCGGCTTACGCCGCAACCACAACGATGAGCAGACAGGACGCCGCCGGTGCGGTAGAACGTTGGTGTGAAAATCAAAGTCACTACCACAGCCAGCGCCGCCCCCTTGCTCTTTTGTAACTCAACACGCTGCCGATGGCGGCCTAAACTCCTTGCTAAAAACGCATGAACCTTCGTCATTGTATTACGAATGGGCTGGCCCCTATGGTATCACTCACAAGTTGTCCAACCAAACCCCTTCCCTCCTTTGGATCGTCGCCTCCACTCTCGGGACATACATCTGCGTCTCCGCAGGCAATCGTGTCGCAATCGCATCGAACGTCCGCGCCTTCCGGCCCTTCAATAATCTCTCCACCGTCCCTTCGCCGGCATTGTACGCCGCCAACGCGAGCCGCCAGTCCCGGAATTGGCTGTGCAGATATTGCAGATATTTGGCTGCGGCGCGCGCGCTTGGCTCGGGCTTGAGCCGGTCATCGGAAACCCCCGTGCTTAGCCCATAACGCCTAGCCGTGTCCGGCATGAGCTGAAAGAGCCCCGCCGCGCCATCGGGACTGCGCGCCCGCGGGTCGAACGAGGACTCCACCTCCGCAATCCACACCAGTTGCGAAGGAACTTTCTCCGCGGCGAAGATCGGCTTGAGTTGCGACACGTAGGGCTTGGCTGCCTTTGGCCAGGGACGCTCCGCCACTTTTTTGATCCAGACCTCCCGCTCCATCTGCGGTGGCGGATTGGGAATCGGCTTGGGCGGCTTGCCCGGCTCCGCCTTCGGCGGCGGAATGATCAGCCGCAACTGATTGGCCACTTCCAAATAGTCCAACTGGGTCTTGAGCCACACCGCGTACGGCAGCGTCTCCTCGTAGCGCTCCAGCAGTGGAATCATTGCCTTCGCACTGTCTTTCAGGCTCGCCAGGTCAATCACATACTCGCCATGGAACTCTTTCTGAATCTCCTTGAAGAACTGCTTTATCTTTTCCTGGTCGGCACTCTGCAACACCCGCAGCGCGTTTTCATCCAGGTTTTCCTTGGCCCAACGCTCCGCCGACTGCACCAACTCATCCAGCGTGATGGCCTCCTCCTGCCCCATCGCCCGCGATGGACTCCCCAATAGAAGTGCGAGGAGCCAGACGTTTTTCGACCGCCAGAAGCTTAAGCTCACATGGCAAAGATTTCGTCCATCTTCCCTGCGATCTGGGCGAGGCGGGCGGCGGGTTCCACGCCTTCGGGACGCCAGGCCGGTTCGGCAATCCCCCAGCCCTGATACCCAATTTCATTCAGCGCCTTCATCACCGCCGGCCAATCGTTGTCGCCTTGCAGGTATTCGACCGCGAAACCGGCGCCCAAGCCCTGCTCGTTCATTTTCTTGCGGCTGTATTCTTTGATGTGCAGTTTCTGGATGCGCTTGCCCAGAATACGAATCCACTGCTCAGGCCAGCCCAGATAAATCACGTTCCCAACATCAAAATGCCAGCCGACGGCCGGGCTATTGAACTCGTCCACGTAGCGCGCAGCTTCCAGGGGGCTGAGCAAAAAATGGTTCCAGACATTCTCGACCGCGATCTTCACCCCGAGCTCTTCGGCCAGCGGAATCGCCTTGCGGATTTCTGCCTGTGAACGCGAGTAGGCATCGGCGTAGGAAACCTCTTTGTTCACTACTGCGGGAACCAGAAGCACCGAACTGGCGCCGTAACGTTTCCCATCGCGCAACGTTTGCTTTAGCGCCTCCAGGCCTTCCGCGCAAACGTTTGGGTTCGGATCGGAAAGGGGCTTGGCCCAGTGGTGCTGGCCGCAGACGCTGGGGATGACCAGGCCCGTCTCATCCCGCGCGCGCAGCACTTCCTCCTGGTCCATGTGGCTCATCATCTCGACGCCCTCAAAACCGGCTGCCTTGATGGCCTTCATTTTCTCGAGCACGGACCCTTTCACGCTGACCGTAGCCCACATGATGCCCTTTTTGAGGCTGCGCTTGGGAGCGGCGGCGTTTCCGGCTTCGCTTGCTGCAACCGCGATCGGAGCCGCCGCTGTGAGGGCTAAAGCGCCCACCGCCTGCTTTAGGAACTCTCTACGTTTCAATTTGGGTAATCCAGCGCTCCGGCTTTCGTGCGAACCGCTTCCCTGAATCGAGCCGTCCAATTCTTTCGGTTCAAACCAACCTGGTGACTCCAGGCATTGCCATTGGCGCAATCTCGAGCTTCATCTTCCAATCCAGCTTTTCGGGAACAAGCTTTTCTTCGGATTTCATCGCGTCCTCCCACGTGATCTCCTGGCCCGTGTAAGCGGCCATGCGGCCCATCAGCCCCATCATCGTGCTCTGTGCCATCCAATGCCCGTCGTTGATCGGGTTTCCATTTCGGATGCTCGCAAAGAGTTCGTTGTGCTCGATCTGATACATTTCCACTTTGGGCCCGGAATCCTTATAGCGCCATTTTTCCCTCCCTTTAATGTAGGGCGGGTTCCAACCGGATTTCCCGACGCCGTCCGAACCCATGAGATAATCTGAATTATCAGTGTAAGTATTGCCAATCTGCCGCTGGCCGAGAAAGGCGCGGACATCATTTGGAAATTCGTACACCACAAACACATGGTCGAAAATGTTCCCTTGATTATTCGGAGTTTGGCGACCGCCAATGGCGACGGCTTTCAGCGGTGGCTGGTCTTTTAATGCCCAGGCGACCTTGTCCACGCTATGGCAGGCCTGCTCGAGGAATCCATCTCCCGAAAGCCAGACAAAATTGTACCAGTTGCGCAGTTGCCATTCCAGATCGCCCATGCCCGCCGGCCGTTCGGTCGCCGGCGGCATGGGTTTCACGTGGCCCGCGTAATAGGTAGCGTAAATCGCGCGGATCTCGCCGATGGCGCCATCATGAACGCGCTTGTAAAATTCCCGGCGCGGCGTGTCGTAACGCCAGCAAAAACCCGCCACCAGCGACAGGCCCTTTTCCTTTGCGGCCTTGGCTGACTCCATCACGGAGCGCACCCCAGGCGCGTCGGTCGCCATCGGCTTTTCGCAGAAAACATGTTTGCCGGCGTTAACTGCCGCGTTCAAATGCACTGGCCGAAATCCTGGCGGCGTCGCCAGTAGCACGACGTCCACGCCGCTATCAATCAGTTTTTGATAGGCGTCAAGTCCGACAAACCGCTTGTCCGGCGGCACCTTGACCTTATCCGGGTGGCCTGCTTCCAGGCTCTGCAGGCTCTTGGTCAATTGCTCCTCGAAAGCGTCCGCCATCGCGGTGAGTACGACGTTGTTGTCCGCTTTAAGAGCTTGGTCCGCCGCGCCCGAACCGCGTCCGCCGCAACCGATGAGGCCGACGCGCAAGGTTTCGGAATTTTCGCGAGCGAACAGCCGTGAAGGGATAATGGCCGGGGCGGCCAACGCTCCGCCGATCAAGGCGGAGCTCTTGATAAAGTCTCGTCGCGAGGTGACATTTTCGTTCGGCCTTTTCATGTGCAAGTTTTGACGCTTCATTGAGGAACCAAATTCGCTCCAAGTAAATCCCAAATTTTGGTCAATTTGCGGGGATGCGCGCGATGAGTTCTTGTGATGGTGGTGTGGGCGATGTTTGCCGCAGCGGTTCTTGTTTGGAATAAACGCCAATTGGGTTGAGTTGGGTTGGCAAGGTTATTGACTTGTTGAGCGGGTCTTCTCAAGCTGCGGACATGCGCCATGACCGAACCTTGTCCTTCTCGCTCGCGGCCGTAGCCCTGGTCCCGTTCGTTTTGGGCGGTCCGTCAGCGCGCGGGGATTGGCCGGAGTTCCGGGGGCCGTGGAGCGATGGGCATGTTTCAGCTCCAGGTGACAGCAAACCGATCGGACTGCCGCTGCATTGGAGCGAAACGAACAACGTGAAATGGAAAACGGAGATTCCATATAAAGGTTGGTCAACCCCCGTCGTGATGGGCGGCCAGGTGTGGATGACGACAGCGACGGAGGACGGGCATGATTTCTTTGCCATTGGCGTGGATGCGGACACAGGACAGGTCCGCTTCAACGAGAAGGTGTTTCATAGCGATAATCCTGAGCCGCTAGGAAACGGCGCCTCGATGAATTGTTACGCGACGCCCTCGCCGTTGATTGAGCCGGGCCGGGTCTACGTCCACTTCGGCAGCGTTGGGACGGCGTGTCTGGACACGGCGACGGGAAAGGCACTGTGGAAACGGGATGATTTGCGCTGCCGCCATTACCGCGGCCCGTCTTCGTCGCTGGTCTCGTTCGAGAATCTGCTGATACTGACGATGGACGGGGCGGACTTGCAGTATCACGCGGCGCTGGACAAGTTGACCGGCAAAACGGTTTGGAAGACAGATCGCTCAGTGGCGTGGAACGACGAGGATGTCCCGGGGCAAATGGCGAAGGATGGAGATATGCGCAAAGCGCACAGCACGCCGTTGATAGCAACGGTGGCGGAAAAACCTCAAATGCTCAGCGCCGGCGCCAAAGCCGCCTATGGCTACGACCCTCGAACCGGGCGCGAATTGTGGAGGGTTCAGTACCCCGATTGGTCAACGGCTCCCAGACCGCTCTTCGATCACGGTTTGGCGTTCTTTGTCACCGGCCTTACGAAACTGGAAATGTGGGCGGTGAAGACCGACGGGCAAGGGGACGTGACGGACACGAACGTGGTTTGGAAGCTCAAGACGCACATCGGAAGGTATGCCTCGCCGCTCCTGGTGGATGGTCTGATTTATACAGCCGCCGAGGAGAGTTTTGTCACCTGCATCGAAGCGGCAACGGGGCAAGTGGTTTGGACCGAACGCATCGGAGGCAAATATGCGGCTTCGCCGATTTACGCGGATGGGCGCCTCTACTTATTCAGCCAGGAGGGCACAACGACGGTCCTCAAACCTGGGCGCACCTTTGAGGTCTTGGCGACAAACACGCTGGCGAATGGCTTCATGGCCTCGCCAGCGGCGGCGGGCAAAGCATTTTTCCTGAGGACAAAAACGCATTTGTACCGGATTGAATCCACGCAGACCGAGGCCGGAGGGGATGTGAAGGCGAATTGAGTGAAGGCCTGAAGCCGAAATTGAGTTGCGCGAGATTGGGCCGCATGCTAAACACTCAACGGGGCGCGGGTGTGGTTCAATGGTAGAATGCGGGCTTCCCAAGCCTGAGACGAGGGTTCGATTCCCTTCACCCGCTCCAACATCACTTATCATCAATAGAATCAAAGTGTTATGAAGATCCGGCCTCTCCAAAAACGGCTAACTGCTAACGCCCACTGCTAACGTATTCAAGCAAGTTCAAGGTTTTCCAAGGTTGTCCCCGGCTGAAGGAATCGGTAACCGACGTCGGAAGATTCTCGAATGTTTTGAAACCGTTCCGCACCCGTCTCCAGCTTCGGTCGGTTGGTGGCCGCATCGTTTTGCGGAGGCAATCTCTTTCTGAGCGGCCCGGCGAGAGCCTCGGTATCGGGCCCCGCGGGGATCAGAGCGGGCGTGCCGGAGTCGGTCGGCAGCCGGGCCGGCGGCCTGGATCAGGCAACCGAGTATAAGAGAGATTCCAATCGCGATTATGGGCCGTTTCATGGGGCGCGAAAGTTAGTCCTTTCACGCTTTCCCGAACATCTCCCTATAATTGTCCAGGCATCGCTTGGCCGTTTCGAATTCCGAAAACCGGCTGCCTTCCTGCTCGATGAGAAAATACTCGATGCCACCCACGGATTCCGCCGCGGCGAGAAGCTCTTTCCACGGCGTCACGCCCTCGCCGAACAGGACGCGGTAGCCTTTTTCTTCCGCGCGCGAGCCCGGCGCCCAATCTTTGAGATGCATGATCTTGATCCGTGCTGGGTTGGCTTTAACCCAAGCGACCGGGTCCGCGCCGGCTTCCTCGCAGGTGCCGACATCCAACTGCAGCACAAATTCCTTGGGCGTGTTGGCAGCGATGACCTCGATAATGCGCTGGCCGTTTTCCAAATTGGCCCATTCGGCCTGGTGATTGTGGTACCCGGCACTCAATCCGTGCGGCTTCAATTGTTCCACCGCGACGGTGAGCTGATCGCAGAGGTTCTTCCACCCGTCAACTCCAGTGGTGCGACCCGGAGCGCTGGCCAGGACCACATAACGAGTGCCAAGAATCTGGTTCAGTTCGATGGCGTGGGCGATGTTTTCTCCCGGAGTGAACGACTCGAAACCGTTGTGCGTCGAATAACAGCGAAGGCCAAGATCCTCCATTTGCGCGCGGACGTCTTTGGTGTAAGCCGGCGTCCACTTGAAGTACGGCGAATAGAACTCGACCACCTCGTAGCCGAATTTCGCAACCGTCTTCAGAGTGTTGGGCAGGTCGCGCGCCAGCTCGCCACGCACCGAGTAGAGTTCCAAGCCAATAGGATACTTCTTGGCTCCCGCGGGTTCCGGCGTGGCCGGCTCCGCCGCCGAGCGACTGGTCGAGACGTCAGCGGCAATGGCCGCGGGAATCACACCGGAAATCGCGAGGAAGCTTCGCCGGGAAAGGGATGCGCCAGGGGAAAATGAATTTTTCATATTGATTCAAGATCGCCGATGGTGGTTCTTCCTCGGCAATGCTGGGAGAATACTCTTTTGCCACCGTGCTTCGCAATACCAAGCTGGTCAGGCTGCGGATGCGCAACTCGGAAAATCCCGGCATGCCCCTGCCCATACGTTCACAAGGCGCTCATTCCGGTCAACGAGATGAAGCCTGATTGTGCGTTAAACAGGAAAGTCGCCGCCAAAGGTCAGGCGACGTCTGGACTCGACCCGTAGATAGTTTTAGTCGGTTATTTCCTCCATTGGCACAGGCCACAGCGGTTCAGCGCACACAAGACACTGGTCGCGCCGAAAAGACGAGCCACTTGTATGAGCACGTCTGCAGCATCGAATT
>WNFR01027522.1_pt1 | contig 11964 bp, 11 predicted proteins | sample 5400221 | NCBI WGS metagenome assembly WNFR01 (sample SAMN13153357, study PRJNA577476) | soil metagenome | isolation source: 40 cm soil under Madrone tree | place: USA:California | collected 2016-06-14 | reverse complement strand
GAGCATCAAGCTGATAGGACGTGCCGCTGAATTCGGCGCGATAATTTGAAGCGCGGAAATCCGCCCGCGTTCCCACCCCGTACGTGACAACCGCGACGCGTTTGTCGATTTTGTCGAGCAGTCGTTGCCCGTAGCGGTCATCAATGTTCACAACTGCAACGGGTTTGCGCTTTCTTTTCTGGCTCACAAGTTCAGTGAAGAGCTTCGCTTTGGCATCGAAGTAGTTTTCCATTGTCCCGTGAAAATCGAGATGGTCCTGGGTGAGATTTGTAAACACGGCGACGTTCCATTCGAGGCCGCGCGTGCGATCCTGCGCGAGCGCGTGCGAAGAAACTTCCATCGCAGCCGCCTTACAGCCGGCATTTGCGATCTGCGCCAGCAACTCTTGCAGGTCGAGCGACTCCGGCGTGGTGCGAATGGCCGGCAGAATTCGCTCACCAATCTCGTAGCGCACCGTTCCTAGAAGTCCGCAACGCAAGCCGGCTCTTTCACAGATGTGCTTGATGAGAAAGGTTGTCGTGGTTTTGCCATTCGTGCCCGTGATCGCCGCCAGTTTTAGTTTCCCCGCTGGGTGCCCGTAAAAAGCTGCTGACAGATCAGCAAGCGCGGTGCGCGTGTTCTCAACAACGAGACAGGTAGCGCGCGGATCGTTGTTCTGGCGTTCGGCAACGATCACCGACGCGCCTTTGTCGATGGCTTGACCAATGAATTGATGACCATCGGTTTTCTCGCCCCGCAATGCCGCGAACAAGCTGTTTCTTTGCACTCGCCGCGAGTCATACGCGATGCTTTCCACTGGGCGATCATGTGGCCCAATGACCTGGCGAACTGGAGTCGCGGCGAGGAGAGTCTTGAGCTGCATGAGGTTTCAACATGCCGCGACGAGGCATTCAATGACGTGCGGCATTGGTTAGGGCGATTCGTTCCGCCGACGCAGTCTTGCGGGCTCGCTCTGCCGGCGGCGGTTTTTCGACGCGCTCCACGGGAAGCGCCTTGCGAATCTCCTCATGCGGCTCAAGATCAAGATAGCGGGCGGCCTTCTCCGCGAGACGGGAAAAGATCGGCCCTGCTACAAGCCCGCCGTAATTCAACTCTGGTTTGCTCGTGTGCGCATCATCGAGCACCACGAGACCGACAAACTCAGGGTGCTCGGCCGGAAGGTAGCCGGCGAAAGAAACCACGTACTTTCCCTCTTCATATCCGCCTCGGGGATTAACTTTCTGTGCGGTTCCGGTTTTTCCAGCAATGGTAAAACCTGGCACGGCCGCGGCGGCGGCTGTACCGCTGTCGCTCACGACGCCTCGGAGCGCATCACCAATTTCTTTTGCGGTTTCAGAAGAAATAACCTGGCGCAGCACCACTGGAGAAAGTGAACTGATGCTTTTGCCCTCCGATGTAGTGATCGATTTCACCATGCGCGGCATGATCAACTTGCCGCCATTGGCAATCGTCGCCATTGCCACTGTCATTTGCAGTGGCGTCACCCCTATCTCGTGTCCCATCGGAATACGTGTGATCGAGATTTTGCTCCAGGATTTCGGAGGCCGAATCAATCCGTTGATCTCGCCAGGCAGTTCAATTCCTGTGCGCTCGCCGAATCCGAAGCGTCTAATGTATTCGTAAAACTTTTGGTCGCCCACAGTGAGGGCGAGTTTGGCCGCTCCGATGTTGCTCGATTTGATGAGAATCTCGCGGACACTCAAATTCGAAAACGCGCGATGATCGTGCAGAGCGGCTCCGCCGAAATTCCAGAGACCGTTCTCACAAAAAATCGACGAATCAGGCCGCACCTTGCGTTCATTGAGAGCGGCGGCGGCCGCGACGATCTTGAAGGTGGAACCCGGCTCCATCATGTCGATGATCGCCCGGTTTTTCATCTGATCAGGCCGGGCCTCCGAACGGAGGTTCAAATCAAAATGCGGCCGATTCGCCATCGCCAGTATTTCGCCTGTCTGCGGCCGCATCAGAATAATGGTGGCTTTTTGCGGTGAATATTGCGCCATGGCGGCGTCGATTTCATTCTCAACGATGTTCTGCAGACCAAGATCGACGGTCAGATGGACCTGGTAACCATCGCGCGGAGCGCGCTCTTGCCCTCGGTAGGGTACGATCTCCTGCCCGGCCCGATTGTGCTCGATGAAACGATAACCGTCCTGCCCGTGGAGATATTCCTCCATCGAGGCTTCCACACCTTGGATGCCGTGATGATCAAAGTCGGTAAATCCGATGACATGACAAAGCATGGAGCCGTTTGGGTAGATGCGCGTGGCGTCGTGCTCGAAATAAATTCCGCGCAAATTGCCCGCCCGAAATTTCTCACGCAGCGCGTTTGCAGTGGCCGCGGGCACTTCCCGCTTGATCACAATGTAACGGCGTTCCCCCTCTAATTTTTCCGCGAGCTCCTTGGACGGGATGCCAAGTTCGTGGCTTACGAGAGCAACGATCGCTTGCCGGTTGTTAAAATGTGTTGCATCGGCGACCACGGTTTCCACAGGAACGTTGTGCGCAAGGACTTCGTTGTTCGCGTCGAGAATCATGCCTCGCTCTGCGTGGATGATTTGCTTGTAAACGTGCTTTTCAGCGGCAAGCCCGGCGTATTCGTCGTGCTTTATGGCCTGCAGATAAATCAAACGAAACGAAAAGATGCTGAAGAGTCCGATAAAACCAGTGCACACCAGCACGCAACGACTTCGGCTATTTGGATTCATCTTGCGGCAGAGGGGTTCACCACGGGTTGGATCGCGTCTTCGTCTGATCGTGGAGGAATAGTCAGCCGCACGATGTTTGCCTCCGAAATGGGGACCATTTTCAGGTAGCCTTCTTTCAATCGGCGTTGTAACGCCGAGCGCGAGGTCAAAGCCGCGATTTGCGCGCTGGCTATGTCATTTTGAGTGCGCAGACTAACAAGCTCGTTCTCCACCGCCTTCCTGCGCTCGCCCAGATGGTAGAGTTGCAGGGTCAAATAAACGTAGCTCAACCCAGCCAAGGCCACAAAGGCAGTCATCACAATCCAGCGCGCAAGCGAGGCCGCGTTTACCGCATTACAGTTTTTTCGACGTGAGCGCCTCATTTAGATTTCTCCGCCACGCGCAACTTTGCGCTCCGCGACCGCGGATTTGCGCGCTGTTCGTCATCGCTCGGTTCCACCGGTTTCGGCGTGACCAGTTCAAGATCGTAATCGGGATTGCGCTTCGGCTCGGGCCACTCCGGCTTGTCGAGCCATTCCTGGCTATGATCGCGAAAAAAGTTCTTTACGATCCGATCTTCCAGTGAGTGAAAAGTGATCACGGCAATGCGCCCGCCGGATGCAAGTCGCGCAGTTAAAACACGCAAGCCTTCCTCGAGCGCGCCAAGCTCATCGTTCACTTCCATCCGCAGCGCCTGAAAAACCTGGGTGGCAGGATGATGACGGCCATGCCGCCCGACCAACTTTTCGATCGCCCGCGCCAGCGGCAGAGTTTCGCGAAAGGGCGAAGTCCTGCGCATCTTCACGATCAAGCTCGCGATCCTGCGCGCGGCCGGTTCCTCACCGAGTTCACGAAACAGGCGAGTCAGTTCCTCTTCACCGTACTCGTTTACAATCTTCGCAGCAGTCAGCTTGGTTCGCGGGTCCATGCGCATGTCGAGCGGACCGTTTCGAACGAAGCTGAAACCGCGCTGCGCATTTTCCAATTGGCGAGACGAAACACCAAGATCAAGAAGCGCGCCGCCGATAGCGCCAAGGCCAAGCTCATCGAGAACGCTGGCTGCATGCCGGAAATTCGCCTGCCGCACGATCAGGCGCCGGCCAAAATGTGCCAGTTGCTCGCTCACATGCGCAACTGCATCAGGATCCTGATCGAGGGCCAGAACGTCAGCGCCGCTTTGCAAAAGCGCTTCGGTGTGGCCACCGCCGCCGGACGTTCCATCTACGATGAGCAAACCCGGTTTTGGCTTCAGTAGCCCCAACACTTCCCTCTGCAATACTGGACGGTGGTACGCGAAATCCTCGATTGGCTGCGGCTCCGGCTCCTCTTCGGCAGCCGGCGAATCGACAGCAAGCCAGAGAGCCCGCTGAATCCACTCCATCGTAATGAAGTTTTGACCAAGCATATGCTTACAATCCAATCACACCTGCCACGTGCTGGTAAGTGGGCGTTTCCTCCTCGTGCGCTCGTTTCCAGCGTTGCAAATTCCAAATCTCAAAGCGGCCCCGATTTCCAACGAGAGCGACTTCCCCTTTCAATCCGAGCTTTCGGCAAAGGTCTTCCGGCAAAACCAGGCGGCCTTGACGGTCCGCGCCTGCGTGCTGAGCGCGCGAATGCAGTTGGCGCAAAAAAACGCGGCGATCACGCGCGGAAACGCTCTGATTTGTTTCCGCGGCGGAACTCATTTTCGCGAACTCCTTTGGCGACATGACGAGCAAAAATTGATGTGTCGCCTCCGGCAAAAGAATGAATTCTTCAGGACGATCGCGTCGCCAGCGAGAAGGAATCGTGATTCGATTCTTGTCATCGATGGAATGCCGGAACTCTCCGGCATAGAAGCGTTCGGATGGGGAATCGGCGTCCATTGATCGAGTGGAGCGATCGTCCATTTTACTCCACTTGACCCCACTTTTAACCACCTTCCTAGCAGGAGGTCAATAAAAATTTTCAGCTTATTTGCACACGCGCGCCTTGACCGTAAGCTCCGCAGATCATGAAATTTTTACCGCTCGGGCTGGCGGTTCCTAGCGCACTCCTCGTCTGCGGCATCGCAATTGGGTTTGGCCAATCACCGGAGCAAGCTGGCAGTGACGCCGTGCGGGTAACCGTATCGATGCACCCGGACGGCTCGCGCACCATTTACAACTTCGATAACGCGCAGCATAAGGCGGTGGCGACGACCACTGATGTGGACGGCAGAGTTCGCGAGACAATTCGTTATGAGCTGGACGATGGGGGGCGTTTCGCTAGCGCGGAAATTTCCGGACCTGACGGCCGGCTTCGGCTCAAGAGTCGCTACAAGTACGACAATGCAGGCCGCATGCTTGAAGAAACCCAAAGCGCACCGGACGGCACTCTTCTGCATAAGATCGTTTACAACTACGATTCATCCGGGAAGCAGACCGGTTATTCCGTCTTCGACGCATCCGGCAAACTAGTCGGCGGAAAGGGCGCCGCCATCACTCGCCTATCTCCCTCGCCAAAACCGCGCGAAAAAAATCGGCGATAACTAGTCCCGCTGATATCGCGCGGAAGAGTGTGCATTTGGTTGTTGCCTTGCCACATTGGTGAAAGAGCGTTACAAAAACCGGCGTGATCGATTACATCCAAAAAGGCGGATTGTTAATGTGGCCAATTCTGGGCTGCAGCATTATCTCGATCGCTGTCTTCGCTGAGCGCCTGTTCTACTTGCACCGCGCCAGTATTCATGTCGGCGAATTTCTGAAGGGACTGTCGAATTTGATTCGGCGTCGTAATTTCGCTGAGGCGCTGCATGCTACAATCGCTTTTCTGACGCCGTTGCTCGGATTGCTTGGGACCGTCGCAGGAATGATCGATGCCTTCGGGACCATCGCTTCAAGCGGTGGTTATGCGACAGTGACTGAGCTTTCCGGCGGCGTGTATAAGAGTTTGCTGACCACCGCAGCCGGCCTGGTCGTAGCGACCCCGACTTTTGTCGCTTACAGCTATCTCTCTTCGCGCGTAAACACGATGCTTCATGATATGGAACGCGCAGGGATCGAGATCGTCCACATGTTAACTGAAAGCCGTCCCATCAGCGGCATCATCAGCTTTCAACAACCCGAAGAGATGGCGCGGGAGGTTGAAGCACGCCAGGATCTGTAGAATTTACCCTGTGCTCGGCGCTGTCATGTTGAGCGAAGCGAAACATCTCCAATTAATTTCTGTGGGGTCGATGGCGAAATAATCAGAGATTCCTCGACTTCGCTCGGAATGACATTGAGAGGTGGCCTTAATCATGAAACTTAGCCGGACAGTGAATTATGATTTCGGTTGGCTTGTGCTTATCGCGCTGGTGGACGTCACTTTCCTGCTTGTTTTCTTTCTCTTGCTCAGTTCGAATTTCATCCTGCAACAAGGCATCTCAGTTTCGATGCCGTTCTCGCGCTTTGCGCTCGGTCCGCAGACCAGCCGGCAAATCATCAGCATCACCGGCGGCGCAGTTCCGGCCATTTATTTCCAAGACCAGCGAGTAACCATGGAGCAACTCGGGCCGTTACTGGATGCAGCGAAGCGTAGGGACGAATCGATTATCATCAAGGCGGACCGTTCGACGTCCTACGAAACGGTTGCCGAAGTGGCAAACGCTGCACTTGAACACGGCATCACTTCCGTCGCGTTGGCTGCGACTCCACCACGATGAACAGCCTCATCTCGGAGAGCGCAGCCGAACCCCTTCTATTTAGCTGGGATTCGCCTCGTGGCGAAAAACTAGCGATTACAATCTTTCTGGCACTTTCTCTGGTCGCGCATGCCCTCTGCTTTTACATTTTTCAAATTGTTTATCCGCCAACGGTCGCGCTGCTGCCGCCGCCAGCGCGCGTTGCGTTGATCACGCCCGCCTCCGAAGAAGGTCGCACGCTGCTTCGCTGGATCGATGCGGAAGATCCCGCGCTTGCTTTCACAACTCGTCGTCCGCAGGAAACAAAGCTGCGTGCACTGCCAAAAGCTGAGCACGTGCCGTCCTATTCCGCGGTCGAGCCGACTTTGAAGAATATTCCACCGCTGGAGCGCGATCTGCGAATCCCGAGTTGCCAGCCCCCGGGCGCGGTACACTTTGCCCGGCAGAAACCCGCGCTCCGCATCACGGTTGCCAAAACGGCCCTTTCGTTTTCCAAAGAGCTTCAGGCTTTTGGCGCGCCGATCTTGCCAGATCCAGCTTTTGCTGCATCCAACGAAGAGATGCCTGAAACGATTCGGTTCCGGGTGGCCGTGAGCAAGCTTGGAGAGGTTCGTTACTGTTTTCCGATGAATTCATCAGGTGACTCCGCGCTGGACGAGCAGGCCCGCTTGTATGTTGCGCGTTGCCGTTTTCCCCAAAACACCGCAAACCCTGGCCAACCCGACCCGTTTCTGGCTTGGGGAATCGCAACAATTGTATGGGGCAATGACATCGCGCGCCCACAGTCGCCACGAGCAGCCAGCTTTACCCCGTGATTCGCGTTAGTCTTGCCACTTTGGTCACGATTTATCTGCTGCTTTTTCTTGCGGCGGTTTTCCTCTTCTGGATAGTTGGAGAATGGAATCGGAGGCGACGGGAGCGACGGGCTCTCGAGCACCGGTTGCGCTGCGTGATTTGCGCCTTCGAATTTGAGGATCGAACCGACGCGCTGCTTCCCCGGTGCCCGCATTGCGGAAGTTTAAACGAACGATTCAAGATGGAGCAGATTTAACATGGGAATGTGGATAGGCCGAAATCGCAAGGCGCGTGTGACCTACGGGTTCGATGAAATCGCGCTGGTGCCCGGGCGCGTGACCATCAACCCCAATGAAGTCGATATCGCGTTCCGTTTGCCGCGCAAAGAGGCAGAGCCTCTGGAATTGAAAACTCCCATCCTCGCCAGCGCCATGGATGGAGTGGTCGACGTACGTTTCGCCGTCGCTGGCCGTTCTGAATCTCGAAGGAGTGCAAACGCGCTACAAAAATCCGCAGGAAGTTCTGCAAAAAATCGTCGATGCAAATAAATCCGACATCACTGCGCTGCTACAACGGATCTACCAGGAACCGATTCAGGAGGATCTAATCGCGGCGCGTGTGCGCCAAATCAAAGATGGCGGTGTATTGGCTGCGGTCAGTTCTATTCCTCAGCGTGCCGCGGAATTTGGCAGGATCGCGCAAGAAGCGGGCGCGGATGTTTTCGTGGTGCAAAGCACGGTTTCTACCGTGCGGCATATTTCGTCGGAGTACAAGTCGCTTGATCTGGAAAAGTTTTGCCGGGACATGCGCATTCCGGTCATTGTTGGAAACACCGTCGGCTACGATGTGACTCTCGAGATCATGGAGTGTGGGCCGGCCGCGGTTTTGGTCGGGGTCGGGCCGGGAGCGGCTTGCACTTCGCGCGGCGTGCTTGGACTTGGTGTTCCGCAGGTGACCGCCACAGTCGATTGCGCTGCGGCCCGCGATGCTTACTTCAAGAAATCATATCGCTACGTCCCAATCATCACTGATGGCGGGATGAGCAGAGGAGGCGACGTGTGCAAGGCACTGGCCTGCGGCGCGGACGCCGTTATGGTAGGCAGCGCGTTCGCCAGAGCGCACGAAGCGCCTGGGCGCGGCTACCATTGGGGCATGGCCACTCCCCACGCAAATCTTCCGCGAGGCACCCGCATCAGGGTGGGTGCTACCGGGTCGCTGAAACAAATCCTGTTTGGTCCTGCGGAAGTGGACGACGGCAGCCAAAATCTGGTCGGCGCCATCACCACCTGCATGGGCAACGTCGGCGCTCGCAGTATTGCCGAATTTCAGCAAACGGAGATTATCATCGCGCCATCGATCAAGACCGAAGGAAAACTCTTCCAAACCGTTCAAAGCGTCGGAATGGGAACGAGCTAATTTATTTAGCGATTCAGTGATTCAGTGATTTAGCGATTGACCTTGCGCCACATCGTTGAACCGTTCCACGCTTGAATCGCTAAATCACTAAACCGTTAAATGAACAACGATCGCAGAGTTGTTATCACTGGTCTCGGTGCCATCACGCCGATTGGCAGTGACGTCGAGACGTTTTGGTCCAACCTGAAGAACGGGGTTAGCGGCATTCGTGCAATCGATGCATTTGATACCACCGCTTACGATTGCAAAATCGGTGGGCAAGTTCGCGATTTCGATCCGAAGCCGTTCTTCAAAAACCCGAAGGACGTCCGCCGGACCGATCGATTCACGCAGCTTGCAATGGCGGCAGCAAAAATGGCCGTCGCGGATAGCGCGATTGATATCGACAAACTCGAACGTCGAGACCGTTTTGGTGTGATCGTTAGCACAGGGATCGGCGGACTGAAAACGCTCCAGGATCAGCTGACGATCCTACTGACGAAAGGACCCTCGCGAAATTCGCCATTCACGATCCCGATGCTGATCAGCAACATGGCAAGCGGCGTCATCTCGATGGAGTTTAACCTGCACGGCCCGAATTTGTGTATCGTCACCGCCTGCGCCACATCGAACAACGCGATCGGTGAATCCTGGCGGATCATCAAATTTGGCGATGCCGATATCTTCCTCGCCGGCGGTTCGGAGGCGTCCATCGTCGAGATTGGGCTTGCCGGATTCTCGGCGATGAAAGCGCTCAGCACCCGCAACGACGAGCCCGAGCGTGCGTCCCGGCCGTTCGATCGTGATCGCGACGGTTTTGTGATGAGCGAAGGTGCAGGCGTTGTGGTGGTGGAGGAATTGGAACACGCCAAGGCGCGTGGCGCAAAAATTTACTGTGAGATCACGGGATACGGCGTGTCGGCCGACGCTTACCACATGACGGCGCCGCCGCCGGACGGCGAAGGCGCAGCGCGCGCCATGCAAATGGCGCTCGAGCACGCGCGCCTATCTCCGAACCAGGTGGATTACATCAATGCGCATGCTACCTCTACCGACATCGGTGACATTTGCGAGACCCGCGCCATCAAGCAGGTCTTCGGGGATTACGCTTACAAAGTCGCCATCAGTTCCACCAAATCGATGACCGGCCATTTGTTAGGCGGCGCCGGTGGGGTAGAGATGGCGGCGTGCGCGCTCGCCATTCGCGATTCCGTCATTCCGCCCACGATCAATCTGGAAAATCCGGGCGAAGAATGCGACCTCGATTACACGGCAAACGTCGCCCGCGAAAATAAAGTGCGCGTCGCTCTGAACAATTCCTTCGGTTTCGGCGGTCACAATGCCACGCTGCTTGCCGCCGCATTCGAAAAATAATCTTAGGGCGCGACTACAGCTCGCTCGCCGTGGCGACGGCGCGCCACAGCGCTTTGACTATTCACTAGTCACCAGTCACTATTTACTTCGTACAACACGCGGGCATAACTTAATGGTAAAGTTCCAGCCTTCCAAGCTGGCCATGCGGGTTCGATTCCCGTTGCCCGCTGTTCCCTGACAATCCCAAGAGAGCCAGATGGAACTTGGCTGGATCTCAGTAAACCTCGGCGACCATCATCGCTTCGTGGGATCGAATGTGTATCCCTGGGCCACGTCAATCAGGTTGAACAGCGAGCCGCCAATACCAAAGACGGGCGGGACGGTGTTGGCAGGCTGTTGAAGCGTCATTGTGCTGGCCGTGACTTCGTGCAGGCGGTTATCAATCGCGCCGGACTCGTTCACATTGGAAAGTGGCACGTCAATCGTGATCGTGCCGTCGTGGCCGGTCGTCACCCGGCAGTTCGCGGCAGGTAGTTGGGTGACGCCGGGATATGTCAGGGTCACCCCGCCGCCGACTACCTGCTCGGCGTTTTCGCCAGCAAAACACTGTAGCGCGGCGCCATTGAACGACTCGCCATAGACGAAGAAATTCTTTCCACCATTCGGATCCGTCGTGGATGGAACGAACCATTGGGTCTGCCAGACTAAATCAAGGTCCGGATCCTGAGCGGTTGTCGGCGCGAGAGACAGGTTGTTTAGCTTGATCACCACCTGATAACAAGGGGCGGCGGCGGAACAAGGCGCTGTAGTGAGCAGGCGGACGGTCGAGTTGATGATGTCTAGCTGAGGCATATTGGCGCTGCTAAGACCATTTACTTCATACTTGCCGTCGTTGGTTGGGTCGGACACGGCGTTGAACGGTGCCAATCCCGGAATGTTCACGGGCGAGCTCGCCACTAATAACCCGTTGCCGCCGTTCTGCCGGACGAACATGCCGTGCGGCGCAGAGGCTTCGTCAACATTATTCGAGTCGGCGTAACCGATTTCCGCCTCACCGTTTGGACCCATCCGCAACTGCAGAAAATCGCCGAGGGTTCGGTCGCCGTTCTGACCGCCAATGAGAGTGTTCATGGTGCCGCGATGGATAAAATGCTCACTCGCCAGGATTGGGGCGGTAAAGGTTGGAGTGGCAGCGTGCCCGTTCAATGTCTGCACCATCCACAAGCTCCAGTCGCACCCGGTGCAAGAGTCGGGGCCGTTAGAAGGATTCGGGGCGACGCCTGGCGTGCCGTACCAGGCAATGTCCACACGTCCATCATCTCCGGCTACGGTCCACGCAAACACGTTGTTGTGGAGGGTGCCCACGGGTGACCCCGATGTCTGAATTTGAATTGGAGCGGCCCAGTTGTTGCCTTGATCGGTAGAAAAAGAGTACTTGAGCACGGTGTCACCGATCACCTGACCGCTGTTATTGATAGGTGCTTGCTCCCACACGGCGTAGAGATTGCCAGCTTTGTCAATCGCCATCGTAGGGAAATTCGCGCCGGTCTTGTTCGACGAGCCAAGGTTCGCCACCGGCAGATCAACGCAATTCAAGCCGCTTGGATCGCTTACATTGGGGATAGGCGGGCCAAACGCCACCGGGAAACAGCGGCCGATCAAAATCCTGTTCAGGAGCGCATCATCGTGGATGACAAAAACATGCTTGACCGGTGTCGGGAGAACGGCGTATTGGCCCCCGCCTATAGGCTGACCCAGTGTGGTTGCCACAGGGCTTACCTCGTTGTTGCCCATAATGCCTTCGTCACAACCCAGCGGATTACTGACTAGATTTGCCGGGCCGAATTGGATCCCGGCAGTCGCCTCCGCGCCTGGCAGCGGCGAACGATACATGACCAGAACATTCTGACCGAAGTTCGTCGGTGAGCCGCACATTGCGGGGTCGTGTGCGAATTCGTCATTCGTCAGGTAGATGCTGCCGCCGTGGGTCGGGTCGCCGTCGAACGCGTACCATTGCCGGTCAACGACTGCGTCTGGGACGCCGGTGTTGCTGCAAGTGAAGGTCGCACCCTGGTCATCCGAGCGGGAGGTACTAAAGTTTGCGAGCGTCAGGTCAGCAAAATAGAGATG
>WNFR01023267.1_pt1 | contig 11965 bp, 13 predicted proteins | sample 5400221 | NCBI WGS metagenome assembly WNFR01 (sample SAMN13153357, study PRJNA577476) | soil metagenome | isolation source: 40 cm soil under Madrone tree | place: USA:California | collected 2016-06-14 | reverse complement strand
TGAGACGTCCCAGGTGGCGGCATCGTGGATCGTGAAGTGTCAGGCCGTGAGCCCATCCCCGGATTGTTTGCCGGTCCTGACCTCATGCCGCCCTGATTCATGCTGCCGCGGTTATCGAATCCACCCGCGCTCGGAGGCCGCGGAACTGATCGAGAGGCGATCGGCCCGCGGTCCTGCATCCGCCCTGTGTTGCCCTGAGGCATGCGAGCGGCGTCCTGAGGCGCGCGGTTGATGTTCCCAGAATTGACCGGGCCCCCAGTGCTCGCGCGGTTCGGAACATTGTCCCCGGGGCGTTGTATACCCCGGCCATTGCCCATTTGCGCGTTGCCCATCTGCGGTGACCCCGGTCTTCCGAGGTTACGGTCGGCATTTAAGCCTTCATTCCGGCCGGAGTTCCGAGCGACGTTCGCTGCCACTGGTGACGCCGCATTGAACGAACCACGGCCACCCGCCGGCGCTGCAACACGGCTCACAACCGGCCGCGCAAACGAGCGTGCGGGCGGAGCCGCAGCAGACCTGGCGTTTGCGCCTAGCATCGTGGTCCGCGTTGGGCGAGCATCGACCGTGTGCAACGGAGTCACCCGGCTCAACTGATTCGGCGATACCCGGATCGCATTCCGCGCAACGTTCTGAGAACCCACCAATGTGTTGCGTGATACCGCAGTAAATCCGTTCGGCGCGTGCATGTTGGCGTAACGAATCTGCTGGCCACTGTGAGGACCGTACGGGCCTCCACCGGTGGGCGGTTTGCCGGGTTTTCCCGGCTGTCCCGGATGATTATTGATGTAGGTGTTGTTGTAGATGTTTGTAATGTTCGTGATATTGGTGATGCGCGTGTTCGTAATGTTCACATTGTTGAAATAATTGCGGCTCACGCCATACCACGGGATGAACGGCTCGCCGAAGCCCAGTGCGCACCATCCCACTCCCCCGCCGTAACCGAAGCCTCCGCCGTAGCCGAAGCCGACGCCCCAGTTTCCGCCGCCAAACCACGCCACCAGCGCCGGAGAGTAATACGGACGGGCATAAATAGGTCCAGGCGCCCATCCCCAATAGTTGTCCGTGTACACCCAGCGTCCGTAGTGGAACGGAGCGTATCCCCAAGGTTCATCTTCGACCCAGGTCCATCCCCACGGATCAACCCAGATCCAGTTTCCGTTGCGATACGGGGCCCACCCCACGTCAACCCGGCTCGGCACCCATACGTGTCCGTAGCTCGGAGTGTCGCGCCATGAGCCGTACTCGTCAAGATCTTCATAGCCGACTACGTCGGGAGAAACGTAACGGGACGAAGCCGAATGGTCGAGGCGGTCGTCACGCAGACGCGACCACTGATCGAAAGAATCCGGCGACGGCGCGCTGTGGATGTCGTGCTGCATCGATGTGCCATTGGTAAATCGGGCCTGGATGTTTTCCCGGATACGAACTGACGGGCCGCTACCTGTGGATTCACCTTCGCCGCGCCAAACCGTGATCACGGTCGTGTCGGCATCGGGATTCACGTCGAAGCGGTAATCGCCAGGCTTCAATATAGTGAATGCCTGGTTGGCAGTGTCTACCTCGTAGGTCTCGCCGTCATACAAGCGGCGCACGTGCAGGTTCATTGCACCCTGGTGCAGTTGCAGCTGAATCGTGTTTTCAGAGATGTTGGTGAGCGTGAGGCTGGATTCCGCGTCAATCCGAATCAATCCGGTGCCTACGTTAATTTCAGCCCGCGAATTCTTGTCCGCCCAAATGTTGTCGGAATTGGTCAGCGGACGGTTCTGCGCGCCGGCAACCCACTCGTCGACCCCATGCGGCTGCACCGAAACCGAACCGCTCATATACTGCAAGCGCGCAGCTCGCGACGGCGGGTCAACTTGCGGCTCCTGATTTTGGGGTACCTGGCTCTGGGGTACCTGGGCGTCGTATTGCGGATCGTATTGGCGGTCGTCCGCCGTCTGAACCGGATATTGCGCGTCTTCATCGGATTGATCCTGCGCCAGCGCCACCAGCGCCGAACTCGAGATCATCGCGAGAAGAACGGACACGCTAAGAATACGGCTATAGAGCTTCATAATTCCCCCTCCCTGAAACACCGTCTGGGGACCTGCGCGAGGAGTGCCTGGTTGCAGGCTAGCAGCCCTCATTATTTCTGCCACTGATGCAAACCCTGCGTCGTATAAAGAGTTGCGCGGGATTTTAGGGCGTGTTTGGCCGGAAATGGGCCGAAACGCGAGGGTTACAAGAGTTGGGCTAATACACACGAACCCCGGCGACCGCGAAGCAAAGAAGATGCTCTCTTATCCGCCTCTAATTTGCCGAGTGTAGTAAAACTGTAATAGCCGGAGAGTTGGCCGAGCGGTTGATGGCACCGGTCTTGAAAACCGGCATACCTTAACGGGTATCGGGGGTTCGAATCCCTCACTCTCCGCCAGAGTTTCCATCGGCCGATAATCCGAAGCGTGGGGCAGCCCAGTTTTATTATGGTACAAACAGCTGGGCCAGACCCAAGAGAAATCCCTCTTGAATCCCTCTTGAATCCCTCCCTCTCTGTCATTCCTCCTCAGTTTCGCTAAGGTTTCTCGCCCGCTCGCTGTAATATTTCCCGCATGTTCATCGAGCTGGGTCTTGCCGTTGTCGGTCTTGCGCTTCTTGCGCGGCTTGCGAATAAATGGGGATTCTCGGCGATCCCTCTGTATCTTTTAGCCGGCCTCGTCTTCGGCAAGGGTGGCCTGGCGCCTCTTAAGCTGACGGAAGATTTCATTCGTACAGGTGCGGACATAGGCGTACTGCTGCTGTTGTTTATGCTGGGACTCGAATACAGCGGGGAAGAGTTAATGCTGGGTCTCCGCACCGGGTTTCCTGCGGGCATTGCAGACTTTGTCCTCAACTTTACGCCTGGCCTTGTGGCTGGGCTTCTGATGGGATGGAGGCTGTTGGCCGCGGTCCTGCTCGGTGGCATTACCTACATTTCGTCCTCTGGAGTGATTGCCAAGATGCTGACCGAGCTGCGTCGTCTCGACAATCCGGAGACCAAGGTCGTGCTCTCGGTGCTGGTATTTGAGGACCTGGCAATGGCCGTGTACCTGCCCGTAGTGGGAGCATTGCTTCTCGGCGGAGGCCCGTCAAAAATCGCCCTCGCAGTGTCAATTGCGCTCGCAGCAGTAATTTTCGTGCTGGTGATTGCGGCGCGCTACGGGGAACATCTGAGCCGCTTCGCCGCTCACGAGTCCGATGAAATTATTCTGCTTACAATTTTCGGCACCATACTGCTTGTTGCCGGCTTCGCGCAGCGCTTCCAGGTTTCTGCGGCAATCGGGGCATTTCTTGTTGGCATAGCAGTGTCCGGTCCCATCGCTGAACAGTCACACCGGCTGCTGGCTCCCCTTCGGGACCTGTTTGCGGCTACTTTCTTTTTCTTCTTCGGCCTGGAGATTGATCCCGCGACACTCCTGCCTGCGCTGCCCCTTGCAGTGGGATTAGGAGTTGTGACCGCCGCCACCAAGGTTGTGACTGGATACTGGGCAGCTCGCAGCGCAGGCATAGAGCAAACGCGGACGTCTGCGAGCTGGCGTGGCGCGAGTCGCGCGCGGCGAGTTCTCCATTGTGATTGCCGGCCTGGGCGTGGCCATGGAGCCGCGGCTGGGTCCGCTCTCGGCTGCTTACGTTCTGCTGTTGGCAATCGCCGGACCATTGCTGGCCCGGTTGGTCAGGTGAACTCCTCCCTCTCCGCCATCCATGGTGTTTGATCTATCGCTTATGCGATTACGCCGTGAACTGGGCTTGGTCCGGCTGTATGCGCCCAAGCTGAGCACAGATTGTCTCGACGTTCGTAAGCAAAGCATCGCCCGCGAATTCAAGGCTGGCGATTGAATGTGATGCGGCATCCCGATGCCCAAAACCGCAAGCGTCCCTGACAACCACAGGAATATAGCCCAGATCAGCTCCGTGACGCACGGTAGGTTCAATCCCGATTTCCATGGCTATGCCGATGATGGCGAATGCTTCAATACGACAGTCGCGCAGCGCGATATCCAGCGGTGTGCCTTCAAACGCCGACATCGTGATCTTATCGAAGACCGCTTCGCTCGGAAGAGGGTTCACCTCGGGAATGAGTTGAAATCCCGGCGAGTCGCGCAAAAACCAAGGCCTAACCTCTCCGACTGATTTGACCCGCTGCCAAGCCATGGCCATGCGTAGCTGAGACACGCCCATTAGTTCTTTCGGAAGCGACATGTGGCGGGTGAAGAAGACGCGAATTCCCGCGCCACGCCGCTTTGAGGACCTGAAGAACTCTGTCGGTGATCTGGTGCCCATTCTCGATCTGGTTCACAATCCCGACCTGCATGTCATACACAATCAGAGCCAGGCGCGTCGGGTCGCAAACGTCTTCCAGTGTTTGCGGAATATTTAGTCCGAATGCCTGCTGCGTCATGGATTCCGCCTTGTCAGGAAGTAGTGGAATTCCATTCTACTGAAAACAGTGATAGCTGAAATTTGGGAACTCAGGGGAGATGGTGCGCCACGGAGGCGTAACCGCCCAGCAGGGATTGCGCTATGCCATGAGTTTGCCGGTTGCAACTACGATTAGCGGTATCGAGTCGATGGAAGTTCTCGATCAGAACCTCGCTGTCGCCGCGAATTTCCAACCATTCACGGATACCGAATTGAAAGAGTTGCGAGACCAATGCCGTCAGTTTGCGGCTGACGGACGGTATGAACTCCTCAAAATGACTACCAAATATGACGGCAAAATTGGGCGCGAACAGCACCATTTCCCCAGCACTGAAGAATTACCTCTTTAAGCCGGCGCGTAACTCGTCACTCGATGATGAACCCGGGCGCGTTGTTCTATACCGTGATGTAGCTGTAATGTCCGTCCGTTTGCAGCAGTGCGATCGCTCCCACCATCGCCGCCACAACCAGCACTTCCGGCAGCGTATGAGCCAGCATCTCCTTTACAATCTCTTCCGGTTGTTGTGTGAGGTTGTTGTGTGCAATCAGCGCCCGCGCCTGCTCCTCGGTCGCAGTGTGGCAAGCCAGCAGCTTCAGTCCCCGGCGCTGCAGCGCCTGGATGCTCGTGTCCTGGTAGAGCGACTCGGGACTGTCCGGGTTTTCTGAGCTGGAGTGCAGGGCTGTCCCGGCCTTGCTCGGATAGAAGACGTTCTTCACCGCCGGCTGGCCCGTCGAGGGATCAGTGACCTTCAGCCATGCTCCAATTCGATACTTGTTCCATATGAAGTCATCGTAGTTCAGCATGTTCGCTGGCCCATGCAGGGCGGCAACAATCTTAATCTGTTCTACCGGTACGCCGAAACCGAAGTGCAGCCCATTCAGCGAGTTTTTGATATTGTTCAGGAACCCGCCTTCCGCAATCTGGGTGACGTCGTACACCTGTTTCACCTGTGCCGGGTTCTTCGCCAGTTGGTCGAACTCGCTAATCTTCCATTCGGATTTTGTGTACACCAACTGGCCTTCGGCGCGGTTCCCAGTTCCCATCGCGGCCAGTGCTGCGACGCCTGTGGCGGCAGTGCTTACAAATGACCTTCGGCTCATTCTGTTCATAATTTCCCATCACTGTTGCTGGTGAAACAGAGCAGAAGGCGGATCGATAGTTTCGCGGCTGTTAGAACAAACGAAGATAAGACTCAGCGAAAGTACGACAATCGCCAAGGCAGCGCAGACGAATACCGGCTGACTTTTATTTTTACTTTTTACAATCATTTGGTGACCTCTCTTTGAGGGACGCCGATGACCATCGGCACCGAAGGCGAACTTGCAAACGTGAATACTTGCGCTTCCATTCCGGCCCCTCTATCCAATGGCGGGTGCAAGTCCTGTACCAGTCAAGAGCAGGATCGAAGGAGAGCTGATAAGTCAATAGATCCGGTCACTTGAGAGAGTGGAATCAATCCTGGATGGAGGTTAATTGGTGTATTGATACTGTCCAAATGCCGACGTCTGTACCAACCTGCCGACACTCCGCGAGCTATGGATAGTCAGGCCACGAGGGCAATCGCCAAACCCCGGATTTCTGAACCGCTGCTTAGATATTAGTAGGCACTGGGATTTTGAGCGTCTTTGTATCTTTGCCAGCTCGGCGACCAACTCCAGAGCTCCTGACTCTTCGAACAAATGCGAAGCGCCAGGCACGATTACCAGCTCCTTCGGGGCGGGGATAAGGTCGCAAGCGCGGCGGTTTAGCTCAATCACCTGCGGATCGTTTTCACCTACGATGAGCAGCGTCGGTGCTATCACCTTATGCAATGCGTTGCCCGCCAGATCAGGCCGACCACCGCGCGAAACCACAGCTGAGACCAGGTCCGTGACCTCGGCTGCTGCAACCAGCGCTGCGGCTGCGCCGGTGCTTGCGCCAAAATATCCGATCGGCAGTTTCGCCGTCTGTGATTGATCCACCAGCCACCAAGTCGCACCGATCAAGCGGCGCGCAAGCAATTCAATGTCAAATCGCAGCCCTGCGGTTTGCTCGTCGAGGGCTTCTTCGTAACGAGTAAGGAGATCCATTAAAAGGGTGGCGAAGCCGGCACTCTGGAGCACATCAGCTACGTACCGATTGCGTGGACTGTGACGGCTGCTGCCGCTCCCGTGAGCAAAGACAACGACGCCGCGGGCCGAATCCGGAATTGCTAAGTCCCCTTCCAGCATGACGTGGTCCACTGGAATGTGAGCTGCGATGTCACGAACCTGCATTTTCCTTCCCTCGTTTTCCGCTTCGGCGCGCACCTGATCCGGAGGTTGAATTCGGCATCATATGTTGACTATCCGCCAGAACGCCATCAAGTGTTTCGGGTCTGGCGGTAACACGGAAACGGATGTTGGTCAGAGTCCCGTCGGCGGAATTGATATCTACGCCTTCATGGGCGCCATCGAGAGCACGCCGAAAAACAACTCTGGCCGGTTCCCTGATCCGGGATGCCACCTGCCATCCGTCATTACGGGCAACCGTGAGATATATTTCGTGACCCGGGGTCAGATTATCTGAACTGATGTTTTCCAGACGACAATGTCTCGCTTCGCTTCGTTGGTTGTTCGGCGATGTCACGGTGACAGTGATCAGCCACCCTTCATGCTGCCGGCTGAAGCCATTGAAAAACGAATGCCATTCTTCGGGCGGTATCTCGACGTCAGCGGTTTGCGAACGCGCTATCAGATTACTGCCTTCCTGTCCCATCCGATCGACCTGTCCTGACTCGCGAAATTCCTAACCCGCGCGCGGATATGTTCCGGCACTTCTGCCGTTTCCCATTCAGAGGTGATTTCGAGCAGCTGAAGCGCACGTGTTTCATGAAGGTGAATCACTGCGTCGAACTGGTCTGCGAGACGCGCCCCGAAATAGTAATCAACGGGCAAAACGACCTCCTGCATCCTCTATGCAGCTTCTGGACTTTGAAGCTCGGCGGCGGCGCGGCGTAGCAACTCGCGAACTTCTTCATCGGTGATCTGCGAAAAATCTCGATACCATACTCCTACTGCCCAGAAGGGCTCCGGTGTAACCGCGCAGATCACTTTGTCCACTTCGTTTTCGAATTCTGCGCAGGTGGAGGGAGCAGCCACAGGCACAGCAACCACAATGCGCGCGGGCAACTTCTTCCTGAGCGCAGTGGCTGCTACTCGCATCGACGATCCAGTGGCCAAGCCATCATCTACCAGGGTCACCGTGCGCCCTTGCACTTCAATAGGTGGCCTGCCATCCCGGTATTCGCGTTCCCGGCGTTCCAGTTCCTGTTGTTCTCTCGCCACGGCAGCGTTGATCATTTCCTGCGGAATGCCTAAGGCTTCAATAATGTTGCGATTCAAAACCACTATTCCACCCGATGCCAGCGCCCCCATAGCTAGTTCCTCCTGGCCCGGCACTCCGAGTTTTCTTACGACGAAAACATCCAGTGGCACACGTAATGCCTTCGCCACTTCGTACCCGACCGGAACGCCTCCTCGGGGAAGCGCGAGCACAACCACATCGTCCCGATTGGCGAATTCCTGCAGTTTGGAAGCCAGCAAACGACCCGCTTCAAATCGGTTCTTCAGCACCATGGGACTTCACCTTGAGCAGCTTGTTTCGTTTTTATGCGCTCCCCGCGAGCTCTGGCGCTTGCAGAATCTCTCAGCTGCATGGGACACCGCCGACCAGACGCCTTTGGGAATATGTATCTCTTGGAATCGATGCGAACTAGATCAGTTGCCCTGAGTGGTGAACCGGAATCAGTCGCTCTGCGTAGTCGCCAACGGAACGGAAATGAACTTTCTTCTTCTTGTGTGAGTCAACGGCGTAAGCCGCTCCAAACGAGGCTACTGAATCGTCACTCTACTGCCACAAACCTCAGGCTCACCGGCGAGGGTACGTTGAGCACTTTTCCGGTCGGTGTGAGACCGCCGGTCTTCTGATTTATCCGAAAGACGACGATCGTTCCACTGTCTTCATTGGCCACGAGCAAGCGTGAGCCGCTGGGGTCGATTTCAAAATTACGCGGCGTTTTGCCTTGCGTGGAAAAGTCGTCTATGGGACTCAGGAGCCCCGTGTCCTGCGCGATCGAAAACACTGCGACGCTGTCGTGCCCGCGATTCGAAGCAAAGAGGAACTTGCTATTGGGGTGGACGTGAATTTCTGCCGTGTCGTTGGTTCCCGAAAAACCTTTCGGGAGCGTGGACACGGTCTGCAGTACTTTCAGCGCGCCATGGGCATCATCGTAAGAAAACGCGGTGATCGTGGAGTTCAGTTCATCGATCACGTAAGCAAATTTCCCATCGGGACTAAAACTTAGGTGGCGCGGTCCCGATCCCGGATCGACCTTGGTGAATGGAGGATCGTTTGGCGAAAGGGATCCGTTCGACGCGTCGAAGCGGTAAGCCAGCAACTTATCGAGGCCGAGGTCGGCGGCGATTGCGAAACGATTGCTGGCCGTGGTCTCGATCCAGTGTGCGTGCGGGCCCTCCTGGTGGGGATGCACGCTCTTGCCACTGTGCTGCACGAATGCAGAAGCCTCGCCGATTCGACCGTCTCTCAGTACCGGAAACACTGCCACGCTGCCGCCGGTGTAGTTGGCGACCAGCACGTACTTTCCTGTCTTGTCGAATGCGATGTAGCAGGGATCGGCGCCCCGTGAGGCAACTTCGTTCAACTTGGACAACTTGCTGTTCTGGCGATCAATGGAAAAGGCAGTTACCGCGCCGCTAGCTGCTCCTTTGTAGTCGCTGAGTTCGTTTACCGCGTACAAGAACTTGCCGCTCGGGTCAGCCGCGACAAAAGACGGATTCGCTGTTTCTGCGGCCAAGCCCAGCGATGTCAGCTCACCTGAAGCAGCGTCATAGCGGTAGGCGTAAATTCCCTTGCTCTCGCCCTTTGTGTAGGTGCCGACGTACAGCAAGTACTTCCGTGACTCATTCTTCGCATTCACGTCGCCCATAGATAACATCATGAAGAAGAAAGCGCTAAAGCCCAGAGCTATTTTCATTTCACTCCCGAAAAGATGCGGTATCAGGCGCAAATCAGCACTCAAGTATCAAATCACAGTAGCCAGGCCCAAGGTCAAGACCAGGGCCACCACAGAAATAATGGTTTCGGCGATAGACCAGCTTTTCAAAGTTTGGGAAACGCTCATGCCGAAGTACTCTTTCACGATCCAGAATCCGCCGTCGTTGAAATGCGAAAAGATCAGCGATCCCGCCCCGGTGGCGATGGTCAGCAGTTCCGGCCGCACTCCGGTATGAAGTGCGATGGGCGCGACAATTCCCGATGCCATGGTCATGGCGACCGTAGCCGATCCGGTGGCGAGGCGCACCATGGCAGCGACCAGCCAGGCGGAAAAGAGAATTGAGATATGAGCATGCAGGGCAAGATTGATGATGGCCTGCGAGGTACCGCTGTCCTGCAAGATGCGTCCAAAGCCGCCGCCCGCGCCGATCAGCAGCGTAATGGTTGCAGTCGGAGCCAGGCATTGATCGGAGAATTTCAGAATGGCTTCGCGGCTGAAACCGCGCATTGTCCCCAACGTGATAAAACTGGCCACGGCGCCGACCAGCAGCGCAACATCGGCGCTGCCGATCATATGCAATATGCCGTTCAGGTACGTCTGCGGTTTGGAGAAAGAATCGGCCCAGCTTCCAACCAGCATGAGAGCAATCGGAAGCAGCATGGTGCCTACCGTGAGGCCGAAGCTGGGCAAGTTTTGTTTCGGCGTGTCATCAATAAGTTGCGCGGCGATCGGGTTGTAGGTATCGAGCTGAATATGAGGGGCAATGAGCTTGGCAAACAATGGTCCGGCAATAATGGCTGTCGGAACGCCAACCAACACTGCCAGCAAAAATGTGCGGCCGACATCGGCGTTATAAGCAGTGACCGCCAACATGGCTGCCGGATGCGGCGGGACTAGTCCATGGACAACGGAGAGTCCCGCCACCATGGGCAGTCCGACGAGAATTAACGATGTGCCGGTCCGCCTGGCAACGTTAAAAGCGATCGGGACGAGCAACACAAACCCAACCTCAAAAAATACCGGCAGACCAACCAGGAAGCCGACCATCACCATGGCCCAGGGCACTCGTTTTTCGCCGAACAGTTGGATCAAAGTATGCGCGATGCGGTCAGCGCCGCCAGACTCTGCCATCATCTTCCCGAGCATAGTTCCCAGCGCAACAATGATCGCGATGTGGCCCAAGGTCGTACCCACGCCGGTTTCAAAAGATTTAACGATGCTTTGAGGCGGCATGCCCGCGGCCAAAGCAAGGGCGATCGATACCGTCATCAGCACGATGAACGGATTGATTTTGAAGCGCGCGATCAGGACGACCAGCGCGATCACGGATACCAGAGCGGCAATCAGCAGGAAAGCACTGTGGCCTTCGGTCATAGAGTGTTCATGTCGAACGCACGAACTACTTAGCCGGCTCCTTGTAGGCGATACAGTCTATCTCTACTTTGCAGTCCACGACCATGCTCGACACCACACACGCCCGCGCGGGCGGATTGTCACCGAAGTATTCCCGGAAAACTTTGTTGAATGATTGGAAATCGCGGGGATCGTCGAGCCACACGCCGCAGCGCACCACGTGCTCGGGGGCGTAGCCCGCTTCCCGCAAAATCGATACAAGATTCTTGATTGCCTGATGCGCCTGGATTTCGATATTGCCTGTGACTACCTCGCCATTCACCATGGGCACTTGACCCGAAACATACAGCCAGCCGTCGGCTTCAACAGCTCGCGCGAAAGGGAGGTGCTGGCCTCCAGTGTCCTTGACGCCTTCGGCGCCATATCGCTTGATGCTCATCGTGTCTGTTCCTCGTTGCTATGCAAATCTGCGCGCTTGGCCTGACGTGGTAGAAACTGCCCGCCTCCCTGCCCAGTAGACGCTTGATTGCGATATGACAAAACTCCATTGACCCAGACCGCCTCGATCCCTGCAGCTGCGTTCACCGGATCGGAAAAGGTGGCGGTATCTCGTACCGTTGCAGGGTCGAACAGAACCAAGTCTGCCGCGTAACCTTCTCGCACCCATCCCCGATCAGTCAAGCCGAAACGCTGTGCAGGCAAACTGGTCATCTTGCGGACCGCCTCAGCGAGCGAAAACAATTTCTGATCGCGGCTGTAATGTCCCAGCACGCGCGGAAACGTACCCCAAAGCCGCGGATGCGGGAAGCGATCGTTCGGCAATCCATCCGAGCCGATCATCGTTCCCCGATGCCGAAGAATTGTACGCACATTATCTTCGGAAATGCAGTGGTAAATCGCGCCTGCCGGTTGCAGTCGGCACGCAGCCTCGACTTGCGTTGTTCCCCAGCCTTTTGCTATTTCGGCCAATGCTTTTCCAGCTAGTTCGGGATGCGATTCCGACCAGGTAACGGTGATAGTGATGCGCTCGTCCACCTGATGCAGATCCAGGATGGTCGAGCTCGCGGCATAAGGGTAACAATCCCATCCGACGGAATTGTTGCGGTTCGCATCAAGCGATTTCAGCAGCTCGCCGCTTC